>Ga0154020_10006407_pt1 | contig 13771 bp, 19 predicted proteins | sample Klosneuvirus_201_FD_109709 | JGI IMG/M metagenome (GOLD analysis project Ga0154020, IMG submission 109709) | Active sludge microbial communities from wastewater, Klosterneuburg, Austria - Klosneuvirus_20160825_MG | ecosystem: Engineered > WWTP > Aerobic digester > Activated sludge | place... | reverse complement strand
GTGGGGGGGGGGGGGGGGGGGGGGGGAGGGGGGGGGGGGGGGGGGGGGGAGGGAAAGGAAAGGGTGAGAAAGGGGGAAAGAAAACGACAAGCCCACAGGGGATGTAGAGGAAGGAGAAGGGGAAGTAGGAGAGCATACCATAAGACGTTCCAATGACGACGGCCGAAGCGTTCTCGCGTTGGAATTGGATCAAATCATCGCAGATGTAAATATTTTGCCATCCTGAATCGTAGAAGACGACGGAGCCATTCCTTTTCTGTCCCCGAGGGACCAGCCGAGCGCACGAGAAGGTCCCTGAGGTAATGTCGACCACGAAGCCTACAGCCCAGCATTCATTCCTCTCAAAAAACCACCAGACAATTTCCATACTGAAATCCTTATGAAAATGACGTGGTGTTATGAGTAATATCAAAATAAAAACCAAACAAGCAATACGAGCCGGCGGAGCCAGAGACCGAGGGATTCGAAGGCTTTGTATACTTCCTCTGTTTCATAAGATGATTCTATATTCTATTATATAATGAAATTTCATACAATTATCGAAGGTAAAAGCTGGAGGAGGCAAAGGAGGGACTTACCTGGAGGCCACGTGATGGGCCATGGGCTGACAAGGGCGACCTTGAAGGACCCGGCGAACTTGCTCGGGCTCTCGATGATGAGGGCAGCGTCACTGCATTGCACGGTCAACAGCATCACCAACATGATGATCGCCAATATCGATTGCATTGGTGACTCCGGATGCGGAATAATGAGGTGATGCACGGCGTTGGGTACTCGATCTCGCCGCAGCAGCTCCTCCGGTATCAAAACGAGGAAAAAAAAAGAAATTCAGTATTTTGAATAATACTATATCACTTTATATATAAAAAGTCACTAATAAATAATAAAAAATGAAGGAGACGAAGAAGCGAAGCTGCTGCGTCATGACAATCTTGAGGTCTGCGCAAACCCTAAAGGGCCGAATCCTGAGGCATCTGAGCAGCCGGGCGTACCACAACAAGTCGATCGGAAATGTGAAGCTTTAGTTGTTAGAATAATATTTCTCTTTGAACCATTGAAAAGCTGTCTTAATAGTATGCCCGCTGGCGGTGCTCCGGAGGCCAGTCAGCAAAATGAAGTTGGCGAAGAGGCGAGTATTCCCAAGATTGAGCTGTTTACTGTACCAGGAGCAAAAGAGAGACTGAAATCTACGAAGTGGCAGATTTCCATGGATTGGCAAAGTGCTCCTCGCTCCATGCGAAGTCGGGATAGCACACCTCGAGCACTCGCTTGACACCATGGTGCCTAAAGAGTTTGCCAGCGTCGCTCGTCTTGAGTCGCTCAGGCGAGATTCGATACCAGTCCTCTTCTTTTGTGATGTTTAGATCTTTCTCAAGATGTTTAACGAGCTTGCGCACGGCCTCTTGGTCGTTGAGCAAGTCGCGAGGACTCGTCTTGAACTTCCACGGGAGGAACTCGAACTCGGGGTAGGAGTCCATGAGGAGTCTGTACAAACTGTCATTGTAGAGATAGAGCAATCCGCGACCACCAAGTTCGAAGAAGTCGATGTTGTCAATCGTATACCAAAAGGAGAAATCAGTTGGGTCATGGCCTCGCCTTCGCGCCGCGTCCTCCAAGAACGCTCTCCGATTCTCTTTGATCGCCTCCATAGAAAATGAAAAGAAATATCGATGAAATGTGTAAGTAGAGAATGATGGCATGGTACCCAAAATGCTTTAGGGACAGCAGCAAATTGCCAAGGCTTGAGCTGATATTGAGGGAAGACGGTCACAAGTAGCTCATAAGGCGACGAGTGGTACTTCTTCAATAGGTACTCGCCACGATTCGTCATAAAGTCGGTCGCACGAATCTGATACCTACAAAGTATCTATAAATGTCGAGGTCACATTAGAACCAATGGCTCTCTCCCCTCTTTCCCTCTTCCTTCTCCCGTGCCCTCAAAATCCCTCGTATATCAGAAGATAACAAAAGAAGAGGAGGACAGGAGGATAAGAAGCGAGAGGGTACCAATCATCAGGTTTGGAGTATCCAAGCTTTTGACCCAACCAAACGACATATTGTCGAATATTATCAACGTTATTCCAGAATTTGCGAGGCACGCGATCGAAGAGCCATGGGAAAAAGACTGTTGTGGGGAAGGCGATCGAAGCAATGACCGCCACATTATCTTCACTGCAAACCGAAAAATGATTTCAGTCAAAGGTAACAAAATCGAACAACTTTTTAGATAGGAGTGCATCAAATCAGATTCGGTCACTTGTGGAAATCATACAAAAGAAGGATGGGAGCACCATAGCAGGAGGAATCTCGAGCCGCCTTGAGCGACAATGTCCTCGAGCTTCACTTTATAGAACTCTTCTGGTTTGGTGATGCCTAACGAAAAATGAGTCATTTGTTCCATATAATACCATATTTGTCTGTTTTGATGCGGGAAAGTCGGCGAAGAGGAAAGCGAACCGAGGCGCGAGGTAAGATAGGCGATGAACTGTTTCTGGTTCTCGAGCTTCTTCCACCATGTGATCGACTGCGCCTCAAAAAAGCTCCGCTCCCGAGGCGTCTCAATCCTTATCTAAAATAATTGATAGTTAGTGCATCTTAGATAGACGGCATTGTTGAATTTGGACCGATGGGGAACGAAGAGGGAGAGGATGGGGTCGACGAGCTCGACGAAAAAGAAGGTCAGGAGAATACCTCAGCTGGCGACATTGAGAGCGAACGTCCGCCATTTCCAAATAAATATATTGTCGAAGGATCATATAGTTTTGAGATTGGCGAGGCCAGTGTTCGCGAGAGGCCTCTGGCGTGAGCACCGCAGAGCCGCAATGCCAGACCTCTCGTTGAGAGAAACCGAGCGGCCGCGGCACTGCTCATCCAATAGCTTGGATTAGAAAATATAGATGACTTGACGTTGGTGGCTACCGGAAAGCAGCGGAAAAGCAAGTGAACCCTACCCTTCAGGCCTTCACTGGCCTTCAGTCCCTAAAGTGAAACACCTTTCTTAATACGCCTGAGCATTTGAGCGGTCAGCTTTCGTTTTTTCCGGAACGGCGCTCAACTGCAGCCTCCTCTACGGCTTATTTCCCCCGAGATTCCCCTCGATCAAAGGGAAATGATATTTCAGTGGGTCGATGGGGCCTGCCTCACTTGAGGTCTAAGACGCTCGGATCTCAATAGGCAGACTTAGGCGCTGCAAGGTGGGTCTCCTCAATCTGAGCCTGCAAGTCTGGAAGCGTGAACAGGGGAGATTGTGGTTCTCCTCTGCTCTCCCTCGCCTTGATTTGTGTTACACATAGAATTTTTATATGATTTATAGGCAAAATTCATATTGCCGAGGCCAAAAGTGCCTCTGGGACTGCTATGTCGTTCGAAGTCCGCCTTCCCAACGGTTATTGGCACCCTCAAATTGTTTGCTTGTTCTTTTCCTCCCTCCAAACGAGCACTGACAATCTTGGCCTCGTATGAGGTATCACCTTGCCTATGTTTTGATCAGTCCTTACAAGCTTTGTTTCTTTGTCTTCCCGAGGGGCCTCGCCACGATGGGAAAGAAGAAGAGTGGCTCCGTCGAGCGCACGGACCAAGCGCCGTTCGAGCTGGCGCCGAGCATTGCCGAGATCCAGGGCTTGATGGAGGCCAAGGATTACAACCTCTTGAAGAAGACGGGCGACGTCGAGGGCGTCGCTGAGCGCCTGAAGTGTAACTTGCAGACTGGCCTCGCTGCCGACGACGATATTAGCAAGCGCCGCGCTTAGTACTCCTTTCGTTCTTTGCTCTTGAAATCTATATTAATGCAATATTTAATTGTTTCGTTCAAATGCGGGCTCCATCGAGGCTGTTGGCGTGTGTGGAGCGCGTTCGCATTCTTCAGTCCTAAGTGACCTCCTTTTTCTTGCTGTGGTGCCCCCTCACTGGTCTCGCGTGTTTGCGCGTTATTGTTGCGAATCGAAATTGGGCTCTAAACCTTCCTTCTATCTCTTGCCCTGGTTTCCTGCCGCTCGGCTGTGATTGTATTTTGAAAAAGCAGGAGTTCTCGCCCCGTCCGTCGTTTTCCAGCTTCCTCCCCGTCCTTGGCTTTGTCTTTCTCTCCCTCCTCTATGAGCTATATGTATCTCCGCACTTTTCTTGTGGCGTGACGGTGCGGGGGCAGGACCACTGTGAAATTGGGTCTCTTGTGCCCTAACGTTCACTTGAGGTCCTCAGTTTTGTTTCGTTTCCCGTGCAATCCTTGCACCTACCTGTCGTATTTTATCTGCACCTCGCCCTGGCAATGACTTCTGTCATTTTATTCGCTATTGTATTTCCTTTGTTGTTGGCACTTGGTCGCCTTAGGCCTCTTCACCTGGTTGACTAATTTTCCTTCGCGATGATCTTTCTCGGTGATTCCTCCCTCGTCTCTGATATGATCTGGGTTTAGCTATGGCGCCAACGAGTACCCTTCTCCTCCGACCACTTCGTGGCTCGAATTTTACTTGGATGCGTGGGGAGATCTTGCGGTCCGCATTCTCGCCGTCGCCGCCATTGTCGCTTTGGCAGGAGGTTCGTTGTTTGTTTCTCTACGCTCCCTCGTTCCTCGACTTAACTCGATCTAGGTATTACTGAGACCATCCTCGAGGGTGACCCCACCTCTTGGGTCGACGGTGTGGCCATTATTGTCGCCGTCATCATTGTCACTGTTGCTGGAGTGCGTTTCTTTTTGCTAAGTTTTCGCTGCTGCTGCGCCTCTCATTTCTTCTTTTAGGCGACCAACAACTACATGAAGGAAATGCAATTCCAAGCCTTGCGCAACAAAGCGAGCGCTTCGCGCGAGCAGCGTGTTATTCGCGGTGGCGTGGACCAAAAGATCCCGCTGAACGAGGTGGTCGTCGGCGACTTGATCCCCATCTTTGCTGGTTCGCCTCTCTGTTTCTCTATTTGAGGAACTGATGAGTAACCCTCTTCATCTAGGTGATCAAGTTCCTGCTGACGGTATTTTCGTGTCCGGTGGAGAGGAGGTTGCCTGCGACGAGTCGGCGATGACCGGTGAGCCTGACCAGAAGTCCAAGGTACTCATATGTCGTTTTCTTTTTCTTTTCGTTCGCTGATCGGTTCCCTTAGGATCGCCGGCATCCCTTCCTTCTCTCGGGTACCTACGTCACTAAGGGCAGCGGTTTCTTGCTTGTCCTTCAGATTGGCGAGCTCTCCGAGTGGGGCCAGCTTCTCAAGAACCTTCAGACTGATGACGAGGAGACTCCTTTGCAGGAGAAGCTCGAGGGCGTCGTACGGACTCGTACTTGTTCCGTTTGTGATGCTAAATGTCTAATTTATACTGTCATAGGTCGTCTTCATTGGTAAAATCGGTATGGTCGTCGCCGCGGCTACTTTCATTGTGCTGCTCGGCTATTGGATTGCCGACTACGGTGTTGAGCCTTACTTCAAGGTTGAGCCTTGCAACAACAATGCCTCCACTTACAACTCGTCGCTCGGTACCTCATACGCAACGTTTGTCATTGAGTCTCTAGATCTTATTCTCGCGCCTAGATCGCTTGAACCCGAATGCCTCGGAACCCTCTTCTTATTGGTGCGCTAACGGCACGACGGTCTACTCCCACGGAGAGCTCCGCCTCAAAGTCCCCACCACCAGTTTCCAGCCCAGCACTTTGCTCTACTTGCTCAGCGCTTTCATTATCGGTGTCACCATCGTCGTCGTCGCCGTCCCTGAGGGTCCTTCCATCCTGTGTCTTGCTCTGCTTACCGCGATTTCTTCCCTCATTGGATTCATCTGCAGGTCTTCCTCTTGCTGTGCTCATCTCGCTCGCGTACTCCATGCAGCAGATGACGAAGGATCAGAACTTGGTGCGCCACTTGTCGGCTTGCGAGATCATGGGTGGTGCCACGGACATTTGCTCCGATAAGACTGGTACTCTGACTGAGAATCGCATGGCCGTCGTCGCTGGCTACATTGGTGGTAAGCAGTTCGACAAGGTCTCGGATCTCAAGGTGCCTCACTCTTCGAGATTACTTGCTTCCTTCCCCCTGACTCTCTTTTTAGGTTCCCGAGGCTATTCTCCCTCTCTTCGCCCAGGGTCTCTGCTGCAACATCAACGACGGCAAGCTCGCCAAGGCCGATCCGGATAACCATGTGAGCCTCTTTTCCTTGTACTTCCGTTGTGTCGTCTCATCAAGATTTGTTATTAGGAGAGCATCACCAGCTCGAAGACTCTCACTGCTTTCAAGTTTGTTGGCTCGACTACCGAGTGCGCTTTGCTCGTCCTCGCTGCTCGGTACAACAAGCTGCTTTTATTTAATTGTGTCTGTTCTTCGAACTCGTCTTGATCGTTTCCATTAGTTTGGGCGAGGACTATACTGTCTTGCAAGAGAAGTACCCAAAGGTCCACCGCTGGAACTTTTCGTCTGCCAGGAAGCGCATGTCGACTGTCATCAAGCACCCTGAGAAGGACGGTGCTTACCGCCTCCTCGTCAAGGGTGCCTCCGAGATGGTCTTGCAGCTCTGCACGCACATGGTCAAGAAGGACGGCAAGGTGGAGAAGCTCAAGAAGGATAAGGCCGAGAAGATGGGCAAGGAAATCGAGTCGCTTGCGACCAAGGGTCTTCGTACCATCGGCATTGCCTACCGCGACTTCGACAAGAAGAAGGGTTCGCGTGCACTTCACTTTTAGTTTTCTTCTCTTTCGAATTAACTCGTTTTTGTTTCAGACTGGAACAAGGGTGGCGATAGTGGCGAAGGCTTCGAGGAGAAGCTCACCCTCATTGCCCTCGTCGGTATCGAGGATCCCCTCCGTGCGGAGGTCCCTGAAGCCGTCAAGACTTGCCAGCGTGCTGGTATCACCGTTCGCATGGTTACTGGAGACAACGTGTTGACTGCCAAGAAGATCGCCCAGGACTGCGGCATCTTCAACCCTGAGAACGGTGTCGCCCTTGAGGGTGCGTCTCGATGATCGCCCTTTTTCTGGATCATAGCTTATTGCCGTACTATCAGGTCCGAATTTCAACGAGATGACCGACGAGCAGGTGCTCGAGGTCGTAGACAATCTCCAGGTCCTTGCTCGCTCAAAGCCCAACGACAAGCACCGCCTCGTCACCTTGCTCAAGCAGAGGGGCCACGTCGTACGATCTTTCGGGATCACACCATCTCGTCTCCCCCCTCAATACCTTTCCTAGGTCGCTGTCACCGGTGACGGTACTAACGACGGTCCCGCTCTTCGCGCTGCCGACGTCGGTCTTGCTATGGGTATTGCCGGAACTGAGGTCGCCCGTGAGGCCGCCGACATCATCATTTTGGACGACAACTTCGCGTCGATCGTCAAATCCGTCCTCTGGGGCCGCTGTGTGTTCGACAACATCCGCAAGGTTTGCTGCTGTTCTCTTATTCCCTCGTCGCGCGCAGCACTGACTTTGGTTCTTCATTTAGTTCATCCAGTTCCAGCTCACTGTGAACGTTGTCGCGCTTGTGATTGCCTTCGTGAGCGCCATCTCTCGGCGTGGTACTCCCCTCACCGCCATCCAGCTCCTATGGGTCAACCTCATCATGGACACCCTCGTACTTCTTCCTGGTCATTCATCTGCTTCTGTTCGCATCGTGATTCGCCATTTAGGCTGCCTTGGCCTTGGGTACCGAGCGTCCAGTTCCAACTCTCCTCAACCGAAAGCCCTACGGTCGTTCTGGTACGTTCGCGGGTCACTTTTTCCTCTGTCGTCTCCTTATCTCCGCTCTGCAGGTCGTTTGATTACTTGGACAATGTGGCGCAATATTTTGGGTCAGTCCTTCTACCAGTGCTTGATCCTTTTCCTCATCATTTACATGATTGACGCCGAATCCAACATGCACATGATCTGGCCTTGGGTTGAGAACGGTGTGGACGCCAACAACCGCGGCGAGGCTTCTACGTACCCCCGTTCTAATGGATCTGAGTCTGACACATCATTTCTCATTGCCTTTCTCAGCCACTACACCATGGTGTTCAACACGTTCGTGTTCCTTCAAGTCTTCAATGAGATTAACTCGCGCAAGGTCGGCCCCAATGAGCTGAATGTCTTTTCCGGAATGTTCACCAACTGGTTGTTCTACACCATTATCCTCTTCATCATCTTAATTCAGGTATAGCCGCCGTCATCTTCCTGTTCAAATTGTCTCTGACGCTTTCCTCTTAGCTCCTCATTGCTTTCTTTGGTGGCGTCGTGATGAAGACGAACGGCTTGTGGACCAACTATTATGGTGTGGGCGGCTACGATTGGATCCTTTGGATCTGCTCCATTGGCTCCGCCGCTTTCTGCCTTGTCTGGGGTACCCATCGATCTCTTGATCCTGTCTTCCCTCCGCCTGTTCTCAGCGTCCGCCTTCTTAGGTTTCCTCCTGCGCCTGATACCGATGAAGAAGGAGCCTTGGGAGAAGACGATCGACGAGGAGTAAAAAGGAGCTTGTGCTCTCCCCTCCTCCCCTTCACCTTTCCTCCGAATGTATCGTATCGAGAAGCCAGGCGCCTCATCGCTTCCAATGGACTTCTCATGTAAAACTCTCGCTGCTATTTATTCTCTCCCCGAGATTTCCCCTGTCACCCATCGAAATCATAAATTAAGTATAATTTATTAGCTGTTGCCTCTGCTTCTAACCTCACTTATTCAATTCTCCCGTCTCCATCTCCTCTGAGCTCAGGTCGTGCATTAAACTTTCTCGGCGCCTGACGAGTGGCGCTCATGGCAGAGGACGTCTTTCGCATGGGCTGTAGTTGAAATAACTCTGGGATGCTCGTCTGAGGCGGCTCATTGTGGTGCGTAAGTCCTTCTCCGATCGATCCGAAATTGCTCACTGTCGTGCACGCCTTTTCGGGGCAATCGGAATAAAAATTTCCACCAACAATTTTCTGGAAGAGGAATCTGTGACAAGTTCCGAGCTTTGACGCTTCCCCTCCTGCTCCTGGCCGCCTCCTGGGGCGCTTTTCTCATAATAAATTTGATTTATTTTCTAATTTTGGATTTCCGGAGCTTTTGCTGCCATTTCACGGCTATTTGGCTGTTCAGAAAACCGGCCTGTCGGCCCGTCGGGGCTCCCGTGGGCGGCCAGTGGAGCGCGCGACGGTCGATTGCAGCCTTTATTTACTTCCACTTCTTTATCTCTGATGGTGCGCAGGTATCTCTTCGCCCTCGTCGTGTTGTTCCACTCCGTGCAGCTCTCTCGAGCTGCTTGCCCAAGCGCCGCCTTTGTCGACCCCGCCGCTGTCGACGTGATCCCTACATCCCCTGCCATCACGCAAACTGCGCCAGCTGGTTTGATCACGCAATCAGCCGAGCTCGTGAACGTCTACAAGCCCGCTGGACCTGACGCGAATGCTCGCAGCGGATGCCCCTGGCAACGATCCGGCCTCAAGAATTGGCACGATCCCGCCACCTGGCCCTCTGGCACCGTCCCCGCGGTTCGTATCTTATTCTAGATATATTTTTTGATCTCATATGATGGTTGATTGGTCCAGCGGATGTGCGAGAGGCCTCCGATCTCTCCTCTCCAGAGCACCCTCCTTCGCTTCCTTGAGCTCATCGGCTCTTCTGCGTCATGAGCTTCCTTGACTCTTTGTGGATTTAGGCTGGTTCAGCAGTGACGTTGCCCGCTGGGACGGCCGTCCTCGTCGCCTCTTGTTCCTTCGACCCCGCTGGCTACCAATCGATCACTATCCCTTCGGTTCGTTGCCGTTCCTGATCGCTGTTTCGATTAATAGCGCTAGATCTGGACCTAATCAGAACTAAGCATATTTTCTCGAACTAATCACAGTCTCTGAAGAATCATTCACGCTCTCCTATGATATAGACATCTGAGCTCATCCTCGCTGACGCTGCCATCACTTTGAACATCCGCAACATCCTCGTCCAGGGTCGCCTTTGGATCGGCGCCGAGACGTGCAAGGTCTATTCCAGGATTGGTACAACATATTAGAGATGATATTAATTGAAGTAGATGAGTGTAAGAGGAAATGTTTGTGGGGTTCACAAGATCTCGGCGAGATCAGGTGAGGATCTCCGACTTCAACTCATTTTCGAGGATTTCGCTTCGCTGTGCTGAGTGCTCTTGTTATTTTGCAGTCTTCAACTTCCAAGGAGCGTATGGAGGTGATGAGATTGATGTTGGAATGGGCTCTAAGGGCATTGGTGTCGTGGCCAGTGGTCAGATCGACATCCACGCCAAGCAGGTCCGTCACCTTATCACTTCCGCTCAGTGTCACTTCCTTCCTTCATCTCACTCATGTGTTGCTATGAATAGTACTTCCCGACGTGGACTCGCCTTGCTGCGAGCGCCAAGGTGGGAGACACGGTCATCTGGCTCCAGGACAGCGTGAACTGGGAAGTCGGTCAATACGTTGCCGTCATCACGAGCATCTACAAGGACATCGAGGACGATCAGAACGAAGTTCGCCAGATCGTAGCCGTCTCCGGACAGTCCGAATCCTCGTTGATTCCACAGGTTCTAGTTGGTTGCTTTGCCCTCATTCAAGGCTTTGTAGGGCCGTCCAACTCGATGCCCCGCTGTCGTTCCTCCACTATGCGGGCAAGGAGTATCAAACGGAAGTGGCGCTTCTGTCGCGCAAGATCCTCTTCAACGGCAACGGCAAAGCCAACAATGGCTTTGGTGGCCACATCATGATCATGTACTCTTAGAGTTTCGATGCATGTTCTCTTCGTAGGATATAACGATTTCTGTCTTCTATTAGGGGTCAAGGCCGCATCTCCGGCTTAGAGCTGCTCGAGTTTGGACAGACGAACAACCTCGGCCGCTATCCCTTCCACTTCCATCGCGCTGGCGATCAGCCCAACTCCTTCTTCACTGACAACTCAGTCGTGGACTCCATGTTCCGCTGCTATGTCATCCATGCGACTAACTACGCTCGCGTCCTCCGCAACACCGCTTACAACGTTACGGGCAACTGCTACTACATTGAAGACGGCGTCGAGGAGAACAATTACCTCATGTTCAACTTGGCCGCCAAGGTCCACTGGATCAAATCGCCCTCGGGTCCTCCTGACTGGTCACAGGCTGGTGCGCCATCATACTGATCTTGGTGGCTGTTTAATATATTTCCTCTGAATGAATTCCTTCTCCGTCCAGGTCAGATCTTTGTCGAGGAGGACGCTTGCGTGCAGCCAGCTGACCACTCGGCCGCTGGTTTCTACATCTCCAACGCGATGAATACCATCGTTGGTAATGCTGCCTCGGGAGGATGGGCGGGATTTGCTTTCCCCAACATGCCCAAGCCGATTGGTCCCAGCCGCGACATTGCCGTCATTCCGATGGAGCGACCCACCTTGCTCTTCGAGGGCAACAGCGCACACTCTGCGGGTCCGTCCTGTCTCTCTTGATATCGATATATCGTCTTGCTCTCTTTTTGAGATCGCTGTTCAGGTTATTATTGGCTGGACGGCGCGTGTATGTACGTTGGCGGTTATCTCACTGAGGACCCCGCCAACAACTACAAAGTCAACGTGCGTTCTCTACTCTTGTGCCTCTGATGCTCTTGGGTTCAATTGTACTCTTTCCTTACAGTACAACAGCGGCCGATCGACCTCTCGATCGACTCAATATGGAGGCAAGAACTCCTGGCTCGTCTTCCGCCACACTCGCGTCTGGCTTTGCAACGTCGGTATTAACGATTGGGGAGATCGTCTCGATATCGAGTATTACGAAGCCCACGATGTCAAGCGCGGCGCAGAGCTCTTCTCTAAGGACAGTATTGTTCACGCCATCATCGACGCTGACACTGGCAATCCAGCTGGGCCCCAATTGCAATCATGGGAGACTCAATATGGTGCGCGGATCTTGTTCATCGTCATCACCCGATCTCCATCTCGTTGATGTAGTTTGTCTTAGGCATGCTCTTCTATGATACCCTCGTGCAAGTGATCATGTCCGACGTGCTCTTCCGCAACTTTGACGCGAGCAAGAACTCTTATTCCCTCGTCTCCATGACCCACTCCGACGTGTACCTCCACCTTCTCCCCTCTCCCATCGCCTTCTCTATCCACGATTTTCTTCCCGATTTCCCTTTTTAGGTACAAGCTCCAGGGTATCAACGGTGTGGAGAAGTGTCGCTATGATAACTCCGCCATCGCGAGTCGCATCGGACACAACAATGCCGCGACGGGCTCCGCTCGAAACTTCAACATCCAAGATATGGACGGTTCGTGCACTGGCGGCGACTTCGCTGGTCAACGGACCTTCGTTGGTTCACTGGGAGATGGCACGAATTCGACGCAGAACTGGTGGCATATCAATGGACAGTGCATCGGAGACCTGTGGTATGCAAGATCGGGTTCGATTGATTCAGCTTTCGACAATATATCATCATTTTGTTTGATATAGGAAGACATGGAGGTGTCCTCAGGGCAGCGTGGAGGTCGGTTATCTGGAGCCTCGCGTGCCTGGCTACATCGACCAACTGGGCGACACTGTCATCGGTTCGATCTCCCTTTGAATGTCTTTTTTGTCGATCTATATCTATCGTCGCTTTCTCTTTTTGTGATGATATGATCTAAATGTTTCTGACTTGATGATAGGTAAAATGTATTTGGTGAACTCGGGAATGGCAGGAGAGCACTCGACCCCCATCACTCAAAACGTTGGAGTGAACGGCCCCGTCGGTCTTGGCATCTGGTAACCGTTTTCTCCTCTCTGATTCAAAGTACGGAGATATGCATATATGTCATCTTTTCAATTTGTAAGGTATATGCACTTGAACAATGGCGCGCCTGGAAACTTCAACATCCGCGTCACCCTCGTCCCCAACAAGCGCTCCATCATCCTCGCCGTCAAGTACCCCGCCGGAACCACCTTCACCATCACTAAGTGTACTCCTTCATATTTATATCGATTTTATATGGACTGTGTCGACAATGGATCATATATCCATTGATGTGTGGTAGTGTTGTTGCTGTTATAAGTGGTTATTGATGCAGTGCAATCGATTTCGCTCACTTTGAAGAGCGCGGCCTCCTATGACGCCTTCGCCTCGGACGCCCTTGCCACCTCTTACTTCTTTGACAACTCGCACTTGTTCCTCAAGATCATTCCTTACTTCTGGGTATTCCTTCCTTTTCTCCCTCCCGTGGATAAGCTGATGTGTCGCGGAAATGTCAATTATGATATTTCTGATTGCGTTTCGTTTCAGAATGGCGAGTCTTACTACCGCCGTAATGGCGTCTATCTCTTCAACACGGACTGGAGCTCTCAGTGGGAGATCCAAGCGAGCTGCGGCACTTGGTGCACTGTACGTTCCCTTATCATTTTCTGCTTAAAATGCATGAATTTTGTTTATATTGTGGTGGTTAGGCCCCTCTTACCATGCCCTCGGCGAACTACTACGTTCCGTCGGAGGCGGCTTATGTGCCTCCTCCGGGCGACTATCCGAGTCAAAACCGTCCTCCGATGCCGACGATTCCTGCGGGCATCGTTGCTTCCGCCACTCCGCTCGTCAATCCTGCTAGCCCCGTCGCCCCGCCTTCGCCTTCGCCTTCCACTCCGTCTGGATGCAATCTCTACACGATCTATGATGGTTCGAACACTTCTCAGAGAAAAAGCTTTTAATATATTAACTATGATTGTGTTTCAGAGTCGATCAGGAATGGCTTCATGGACTACAGTTGGAATCACGCCGTGGTCGATACGGTTAACCAAGAGCAGCGCCGCACGGGTGCTTACTCCATCAAGTTCACTCCGAGCGGATGGAGCACTGCCATTGTGTTGTCATGCCCTACCTCGACCGACTGTATCGACATGGTTGCTTACAAGGGCATCCAG
>Ga0154020_10006406_pt1 | contig 13772 bp, 3 predicted proteins | sample Klosneuvirus_201_FD_109709 | JGI IMG/M metagenome (GOLD analysis project Ga0154020, IMG submission 109709) | Active sludge microbial communities from wastewater, Klosterneuburg, Austria - Klosneuvirus_20160825_MG | ecosystem: Engineered > WWTP > Aerobic digester > Activated sludge | place... | reverse complement strand
TCTGCATTGAATTTTACGGTGTCTTTTACTCCTGCATCTACATAAAGAGGTTGTTTTGCATAAACGGTATCTTCTAAATCCTGACTACCACCGGAACCAATTTCTTCCCAATGTTTAGTGGGGGAGCATACTCTTTTCCATAGTTTTTGGTCTGACCTTGTATATATAATAGCTCCACAACTGTCTAAACCTAAATTAAGATTAGCTTGTGTTGTATCGGCATAACGAGGTGGGATAAAGTTTAACCTTACGTGTAGTTTGTCGTCATTTACGTTTATGGTACTCCTTGTTGTTGGTTGAGCAAAGGCAGGTATAAATGCCAGGAGCAATACAATAGAGATTAATATTCTTTTCATTAGTTCGTTGTTTCTGTTATAATTAATTTATCTACAATAGTAGTACCATCAAACCCACTAATTAATACTGTTAAAGTATCCCCTATAAGAGTGTACTCTGAGTCTAAAAGATACCTGTTTACGTCATTCCAAAATATTGATATGTTTTTACCATTAAGCCAAGAATCCACTAACGTAGTTGGTGTTGAAAAGTCGGCTGCATAATATTTTTTTTGTGCAATGCCTCCCGAGCTACCTGTAAGCTTATAGCTTGCTGAAGTTGTATCCCAATACCATATTGAATTGTTACTTGTATTTACATACAGTTTGGCTGGATTCCCTTCTAAAGGGAAAGTACCGGTAGTTACCAATACAATGTAGTCATTTACCGCTGAGATGATGTGGCCTGTACGGGTATTGAAAGATAATACTACCGTATTTGTCGGTGGATTATTTCCTCCTTGCAAAATGACCCGGTCAAAGTGTCTTTTAGATATGAAATTATCTGAGGTTACATCAAATTCAATTTGGTCAAATGTTAAAGTATCTATAAGCCATTGAATTTGATTTTTAGGTATAACTATCTGTTGCCAGGTATCTGTAAGTGTTGGATTAAACCCAAATTGGGCTGGTATAGATGCCTGCACTGCTACATTACCTATCACCTGTCCAGACTTCTTAAATGTTATTATAGCACAAGTTTTTGTTGGTTCGCTTTCAAACAGAAACCTAAATTTCAAATATTCAAAGTCATCTATTAAGAATGCAGTCGGAGCTGTATAGGTAATAAGTTTTCTATTTAAATCTGGACCATCTGTATCCTTCTTTATATTTTTTGCTCCGGTAGACGGGGTATCATTTGATGCAAGGTCAATATGAATTGCGTCATTAGTTGTAGTCGTCCACTCTGTAGGAGGGCCAACTAACTCATCATATACAAGAACCTCACTTATTCCTGTAGGCACCGTGGCGCCGGCCCCTATAAGCACAAATGTTAATTCAATCTCTGTTTCCTGAGTAAGGGTTGGTTTTAACGGAGATGGTGATGGAGTACCTGTTTTTACGTGTACTTGAGAGTCTGACGCTACGTAAATTACATCTATCCTTGGATTTACAGGGTCTGCCGGACTTAAAGTAACTGTAGTTGGGCCTGGTGTTTGGTATATTGTTCCTAAACGATAAAGTACTTGAGTAATGTCGAATGTAAGCCCGGTACCAGACCATGTTGCAGAACCAGCTATAATACGATAAACTGCAGAAATTAACCCGAGTAACCTATGGTCTTCTTTAGTAAGGTATCCATCCTGGTCATTTGTTGAAGGGGGTATATAGTGTATCCTATCTACAGAAAAGTCTCCGCCACCCTTTAAAGGGTGTTGCGTATCAATCCTTCTTGATGATGGTACATTAGGTGGGAAAATGTGTTGATTTCCACCACATTCCCCACAACCACAATTAATTTCGTGTATTAAAGACATTATCTTATTGTTGGAATCCCTGCAAATACAGCTTGTACCTGTTCGGGGGTTAAATAATTATCGCAGTCTGCAAAATCGTAATTGTTTAATGCATACGTATATAACCAAAATAACCACAAAGTTTTATCAGGTACATTGCTTTTACCTGTTAACCATAATCGGTTTTGTACTCGTTTATGCATTAAGCAGCTTAGGTTTAATAAAAACCTATCAAGGTCACAATAATATTCATTTTCAGTTATTAGCACAAGGTTCGCATTTTTCAAATTTACAATCATTACATTCTTGCTCTACAGCCATTATCAAATCCTGGGCTTTTTGAAAGCTCCCACAATTAAACTCAGTTTTTGCTGAGAGTATATACAATGACCAACTCACTAAAGTACTCATAACAGAGGGATCACAGCTTATGTTACCGGTGGCCATTTCCCCTATTTTTTTAGAAACACACCGCTCAGATAACTGAGTAAATAGTATCTTTAAATATCCTTCGGTACCTATAAGAAAGCTGTAGCCTGATACGGTATCTTCAACCCACTCCGTATCAATTGTGAATGAATCATAACTCACCGACTCTATGGCCAGTACTTTAGAAATTATGTTTCCAGTGTCATCTAATAATACTACAGCTTTATAACCTGCTGACCAGGAAGTGGGAGACCCACCTGAGGTTATTGTAATCGTTTTAGAATCCTTTGTAAGTGTGATTTCGTAATCTGTATTTTCAAATACATTATACTTTACCTGGTGAATTCCTGATTTAAATGGAGATATACCAAGTGACTGAGTATTAAAAGTGTGCCCATAACCTGACAATAGCTCCTGTATTAGAGTACTTTCTCTTGTAACGAAATTTAGATATGGGACACTTTCTGTGTAGTTAACAAACCTAAATCCTACAGCTACTGGCGGAGATGTAGGATTAGGTATTCCATACCCTCCGGGGGTTGTTGTGGCATCATATAACCCTGTACTGTCTTTAAGCGTCACCTGAGTAGCGCTTTTATTAATATATACCGTGGTAAGTTTCGGCTCTAACATGAGATTTAATTGTAGTCAAATATACAATTATCTCTGTAACTTGTCTAAATCTCGTGTAAGCATAGTTTCTACCTTAGGATATAATGTAAATGCTGGATGCGGTAGCCCTGCCCTGGTTATTTTGTGTATTAACCTTTCTAATGCATCTTTTTCATGCTTTTCATCTGTAAGTAATAAAGTTGTTAAATACTGTACTACAGCCCAATAATCAGTAATTACTTTAGTTGCCGGTATAAAGTTTCCGGTTACAGTATTAAATACTGATGGCGAAGAGTATAACATTAAATCTTGATAAGACCTTGTAGCGAGGTTGTAAGCTAACTGGTACATCCATTTTTCATCATCATCATCATTACTTAATCCTTTAACTAAAATCATGAAGGCTAATACCCCAGCAGTCCATGCAAGTCCTGCAAAGTTCTTTCTCATATTCTCCATATCTACTTCAGAATCCGTAAGATTTGTACCATCTGATAATGTACGCCCTGTAAATGGGTTTATCTTAACTCCAGGCATAGCAGAGAGCATTTGTTTTACTACTACTCCTATTGAACCAAATAGCCCTAAATCCTTGTAAGTTAACCATCTACCCTTTACATCTCTTTCTAAAACGGGGTCAAAATACTTGGCTTTAAATCTTGTAGCTATACCTTCAGGCAACCAAGTAATACGAAATTGCCCTACTAATCTTCCCAGCCAACTTTTCCTTAGTAATAATGCTGAGTTTTTGTCCTGGTTACCAAATACAATTATCCCCACTTTTCTCATCTTATCCCGGTATTTATTCCACTCTGTCTGCTCTTTTACATTATTCGATGCCCATTTTGGCATAGGTTCAAATTCCGCTTTTATTTCTCCATTTTCGTCTAAAGCATCCCATAATGATATCGTTCTTTTATTACCTGTAGCCTTTTCTGTAACCTCTATTTGTTTCTTTAACATCATAGCTACCATAAAAGACCCTTTAGCAAAGTAATCTCCCGAGCGTTGCCAATTATATAGGTTTAATGCATTTTTTATTGGATTCTTACCATCAATATTACTTTTTCCATATTCAGTTTCTACTACATCCCCCATTATCCCAGAGCGTTGCATTAATACATGTATTTTTTGTGCTGTAGAATCCCCCGTTTCATTAAACATCCAATATTTTTTTACGGAATGGGTCATTATAGCTATAGCTTTTCTAAGTGATTTTCTGTCATAATCCACTATTCCATTAGCGTGTACATGAACGGATACCATTCCAAAAGTAAAGTTACTAACTGCTGAAAATGGATTAAGTGCTAAAGCTTTCATCTGATTTATCTTTAGCAATAAGTCAGAAAATTTTGATGTAAATATGGATCTCGGCTCATCAGCTAACTTCTCCACCTCTTTATTAATAGCTTCTATTCTTTCTGACTCAGCGTCATGATCCCAATCTCCTTCTGCTATTTTATTATAAATTACAACCTTTAATTGTTCTTTCTCAGCAATCAGCTTTTTTATTTTTGCCCTCTTCTTAAAATTTAATGAATGTACCGGTTTACCTATTTTTCCTTGTAACTCAGTAGGCTTCTTAAATACTACCATATCTTTAAAGTACTTTAAGGCATCGGCAAGATTGCGTATTTGCTCTCCTTCGCTTATTCCGTTTGCTCTATCGGCATTAACTTTTGCAATTACACCTTCTACAAGATTAATCGCATCTATAGTAGGGGCAAGGTATTTATGATGCAAAGCCATCATGGAAAATAACTCTAACATCCTTATAGGGTCTTTGGACCTATTTTTCTGCTCTTTTAAATTTCCACGAGCCTTAGTGTACAATACAGGTATCTTATCAGGGGCCTGTCTTAAATGCTCTTCCCAATCAGTTGCTGTAAAAGCTTTTAACAGCTCCGTATCCCAATTCTTAACCTTATTCATCAGATTGGCAAGTGAAAATGCTGTATCATTAGGTACTATAGGTAAGAAGTTTTCTGGCAATTGTGCTTGAACATTTATAGGTAAATAAGAAATCATTTCCTTTAGTAATTTCTTATACTCATTATATAAAGCCAAGTGAGTTTTATTATTTTCGATAGCTGCGAAGTTCTCATTCCAGTACTTTGTGTTGACTTTTTTTGGAACTATTACAAGATACCGGTCAGCTTCACTAACTATGTTCGACCATTTCCTATTATTTACTTTGTGTAACAACTCCATAGGAGAGTTGTAGACTATCCACTTATTCAGTATTCCCTGAACCTTGTTCTCTAATTTTACTTTCTTCTCATCTTCTGATAAGCCTTGTGCTTCCTCATCTGTTAGAGTTGTTACACTTTCATAATATTGGTAAATAGCTTCTTTTTGTACTAAGTATTCTTTGAACTTAGCCTGAGCTTGCTTCACTAAATCCATTGCAAATTCATCTCCACCAACATTATCAGATAACTTTTTAAAAGCAGCATCAAACTTATCCCCTGGTACAATTTCTCCGGTTTCTATGGATAACATAGCACTAATATCTACTAAAGTACCGGCAGACAGCACCTCTTTCCAATATCTAACCCACTCCATTTTCTTCATATCTTTTACCTTATCAGAATTATTATCGGGGAGTTTACTCAATGTTTCTAACCTTAAGTTTCTGTGTTGTAGCAACTGATTTAAAGTACTATGCCATATAGCGGAGAACCTTTCTACTAACCCCCACTGTTCATTAACATTATCCAATAACTTTTCCGGGGCCAGGCCGGAATCCTCCATCCTTTTCTTCAAACTTTTCAGCTTATTAATTGTTTTGCTTATCTCCTCATCCCTATTATTAGCCTCTCTCCAGGTTATAGAGGTAATTCCATTTATCATAGCATTTTTAGCCCTTAGTAAAGATAGTGTAGAGGCTTCTATTATATTCATATCTGATAGCCCCTCTGTTACTTCTTTCTTTGTGAATGTAACTAAGCCTTGTAAATAGTCCTTAATTGTATCAAGGGCTTTACTATTATATAAATCCCTCCTCAAGTTTTTAGCGTGGGCTGAGACCTCCTGTAATTCTTTTGGTATAGTACTATGATCTCTTACGTCACCATGTAATAATTCTACTACATTCTCCCACATTCTCACCGTATCTAATGCAATTGCTACATCAGCAGGAGTTGAGTATGTAGCTTTGAGTACTTTATCTACCCATTTTAACTGGTCTACACCCACTTTAGATATGATATTAACATTTCCGTTTTGGTGTATAAGAACTATGTCTTCCTTAACCTCTTTTCGCCTTACCATTAATTCTATTCTTTTCTCCGGGGATTCAGCCCTATTTATAGCCTCCGAGATTTCTGCTACCTGTTTATATAACTCATCCAGTACCTTACCTCTCTGACCAGGTACATCATGCATTCTTGTAGAAAGCTTTATCTTGTAGTTAGTGAGTTGATTTATTACTTCAGCTGTCTTCTGATAAGAATCCTCCATTAATTTTTTCAACTTCTCTGCTTCCTGTTCCGTTAATACAGTCATCTCTGCATTAGTGTCTATACTGGTTGTTATATCTACATTTCGTGTTTTAGATAAATCATGCAGGGCTATACTATGTATTAATGCTTCATGTAGCAAACTTCCCTCTTTAACCTCTACTCCTAAGGCTTCTTTTAAAGCTATAAACATATCGGCTAATATATCCCACACTTTAGAAAGTACAGTTTTGCCTTCTGCTGTTTGTATATTGTTTAGGAATTCAGTTAAAGCAATATCAGTAGTAAGGTGAGCACTTAGTTCTTGAACTGAACTTAATGCATAGTACATTTTTAAGTTCTTTAGAGATGGGTGGTCATCAGGTAGTCCAACTTTATTTTCAACCAATTCTTTTACAAATCTATACTCCTCTTCTCCTATTTGTTGTCTAAACGCATTCAATGCTTGGTATCGTACACGATCCAATGCATCTGCATGTTTGGCTACTCCCGGAAATTTTTCCCTATACCCATTTATCAATCCTTCTATAAAAGCGCTTTTATCCGGCATAATGCCCTTAAACCTTTGGTCATTTCCTGTAGCGAATATCATAAATTGTAGCCTGTAGTGAGTCATTTCATGTATAAATACCTCTGCAGCATGTTCTATACTCTCTGTAGCATAAGGGTTTAAATTTACTTTATTTAAGAAAGTGGTATCACCTACACTGTCCTCTGCATACCTGAATGTAAGCTCAAATGGTTTGTACATTGCATTGAGTAGCGCTCTTGAATGTTTATCTTCCATTGATATTTGTGTATCTAAAAGCAATTGGGCAGTTACTCTGATGTGTATAGGTACTTTAGGATTATTGGCTATTTTCTTCAATCCATCGAGTGCCTCATTTATTCCACCAGGCCTTATCCCTAATTGCGCTAAGTGGGATATCCCTGAATTAGACACAGATGCATTTATTGATTTGTTGGTTGGTAAGTCCGCTGGTATGGCTTGTACTTTAGCTTGATTTTCCGGTAATATACTTCTTAATGCTTCCCGCTTCATTCCGTCATATTCGTCGGTAAACTGATTACCAAGTGTATCTATTCTAACATAGAACCCATTACCATTATTCATATATAAAATGTCATCGTTAGCTGCATTCTTATATACGACAAATTTATAGGGCTCTTTAGTTACCTGGTTATATAACGCATTTGCTACCTCAGTATTAGAAAATGCAGGTATTTCAAAAGCTTCCGGTTGGTCATATACACTACTATCGAAAGTACCTAAAGCATCGGTGGGGATTTGTTTTGCTATGTATGGGTTGTGTTGCAAAAACTGTATTACAAATGAACTAAAATCATATTCCTCACTTTTTATGATAGCTTTTTCTATGTCCTTAAGCACTGCTGAGAATGGAGTTCCTGCTAACCACCCAGCCGGCATAAACTTAGTAAATGAATTAGCATCGTTATTTCCACCTGTTAAGTAGTTATATCTTACAAGGTCTTCTCCCAATCTTCTTTGCTCTTCATTTTCCGACATTAACAGGTACAGCCACCCTGTTGTAATTATGTGTTGATCTATAGTGGCTATTTTTGATGAATTAGAATAGGTTATAAAGTCCGGTAAGTTATCGGCTGTTGCTATATTGGTTCTCAAATAAGTGAGAAATGGATTATCTTTTCCCCAACTCTCTTTTGCGGCTACTAATCTTTTAGCAAGACTGTTCTTCCCGAATAATAATCGTTGTCTTTCTTGTTGTGCATCTTTCCACCATAATTGATGCTGTGTAAAGACAGAACTCCGAAAAGCATTTAGCAAATTCTTCTGTTCTTTTAAAGATAGTTTTCTTTGCACAACATCTTCCATTGTAAGGAATAATGTGCTTAGTTTATGATAAGGTAACACTTGTGTAAGTGTATTTAGAGCATCTGTATTGGTCTTTCTGAATATATACCCCAATTCCGTTAAACTACCATCATCATTGTGAAACAACTCTCCGGCATTCATTACTTCTGCGCTCTTGGTATTTATATTGCGGTACTCCCGTTCATTGTCTAATACCTCTAATAAATTTAATCCGGCCCCAGCTACATCCTGGTTGGTTAAAGATTCTATATTCAGAACCGCATTTCCTATACTGTATAGCTTTTTAAATAACTCTAACGCTGCTAATTGGTGTATAGCGAATTTATGCCCTTCAAATTTCCTCATATCCAGCATTAACTGAGGAGAGGGTATAATATGTCCGGATTCCTTAGTAGGGTCGAGTAGCTCTATATATTTAGTTCTTAATTGGTCAGTTACATTCTTGTACAAGTCCACTCCAAATACCTCTGATAAACTATCATTCCCACGTTTCATTGCCTTAGAAAATTCCTGAATAATAGGTTGTGCTAATAACCTTGTCCAATACTTTGATGAGGCAGCCCAACCATTCTCGTCTTCTAATTGTATCATAGCCTGAACAGCCTTGTAGGTTTCCGAGGTTACATTAAGATTATCCAATGTTCTTTTGTTAGCGTTATCTACAGCCTCTGATTGTACTAATACGTGATTATCTTGTTTAGATCTCTTTGATTCTTTAAGTTCTTCTGCTGTTTTAGGCTCTCCTTTAGTTTGATAGCTTGATGTACCATGCCCGGATAATAAAGTGAGACTTTTTACATTTCCGTTATCATCCATTATATCTATTGTGGCTGGGGCAATTCTACCTTTATCATTTAATTCTCCATACTGTACTTTCTTATCTTGAATTCGTACAGAAAATTTACTGGCCCAAGATGTAGCGCCTACTAACCTCTTTGCCTCTTTACCTCTTTGGAAGTTTTTAGCTTGTACCATAGGGTCAAAGAAATTCTGCATAGTAGTATCAGGCGCTAATAATTTTGCCTCTTGTATTAAGTCATCCTTATCTAACGGGGTCATAATCTTTTCTAACATATCCGGGTGAGTTAATACCGCCCAGTGTATGTTAAAATAATCTTCTTGCAAAACTTCTATTGAATTAGAATTTGGTATTGCAGTTCTATGAGTTGGTACATTACCATCAGGGTATCTCTCTTTTACAGCTAATCCTAAATGCTTATTAAATACTGCATAGTCATACTGCTCGTCTTCATCCGGCTCAATTCCGGATTCTTCTAATTTCTTTCTTGTTAACTCTTTTAGCAATTCCCACTCTTCTGAATCCGCTCCAAGCGTTTCTTTGTACTTAGTTATCTGGGTTAACTTTCCATTAATGTATTTGTAAGGCCGGTGATAAGTATATAGCTTATCTACGTCAAAATCTGAACCCATCTGCTTAACTAATGCAGATGGGACCATTGCAAAATCTCCCATGTTATCAGGAGAGAACCCCACAACTTCTAATGGGTGTATGGAAGAATATGACTGATTAGGAATACGTCCTCCTATGATTTCCAATAACTCCTTAGGTAGTTTATTGAAATCAATTTCATTAGTACCCTCTTTTACAAAATCAGAAGCTTTAAGTTTATTTCCATTGTTATCGAAGAAATAGAATGGTAATATAATTTGTCCGGGAAGAATCTTTCCGGGATTATCTGGGTCAGGACGCATTGGCTTTAATGCAGTACCATCCCAAGAACCTATTCTGATTATTCCTGATAAATCTTTGTCATCTGAAAGTACAAAGCCAACTGATGAGGCTTGTATGTAAGAGTGCCCTGGCATTTTTACTATGGGTACCTTATTGTACATGCCCATTAGCATGGACTCAAATCTATCTCCGATAGCATTAAACATCATGGGTATCATAGGGGTTCCATCTGCATCTCTGATAGCTATGGACTGTATATCATTTAACGTATATGAACCTGTGGGGTCATACATAGCTTTCTCTATCATTTTATCTATGAGTAACTCATAGTCCACATTCCCGGTTACATCTATATTTAACTCCTCTTTTAAGGCTTCTGATTTTAATTTCACCATTTCTTTACGAATGGTTTCTTTTAAAGCTATTAATTCCTTTCCGGATAATAAACCATGCCCAGGTATATTAAACCCATCCATTAACGACACTCCCTCCATAATGTTAGTATTCATTTGAGAGAGTATTCCTATTTCCTTTTTATCCTCATCATACGGATTATCTTGTTGTATTCCAAACCACTTTCTATCCAGTACTTTTACAGCAGATAAATTACTGGGTTCTATGAACTTGCCTTCTGGAGTAAATACTGTAAGAGGATTAGATGGGCTTCCTACTTTATAGGCAGTTTTATACACAGCTCTTTGTATATTATTTTTTTCCATGAACACTCTTAACTTATCTAATTCTGTGTTTTTGGTATATGGCGGGTATAATGCCCATGCAGAAGATTTTATGTAGTCTGAGGATAATACACCGTTTTCTGTTCTATTACCTGCATAAATTGGTTTTTCCGGCTGCATAATAATTGCAAGATGCCTGGAATCAGTAAACTTATAGAATCCTCCTTTAGCATCACTGACTATTTTAGTCATTTCTTCATATACATTTTGCTCAATCCTACCAGCTGAGTGTAATACATCTAACTTTTCTTGTACAGTTGTTATCTCTTGAGCATCAGTAGCAGTAGTTTTGTCGTCTATATAATGTTTTTTTAATGCTGCTATAGCTTTAAATACCGGTTCAATAGTCTTTATATCTGTAAGAGTAATGATATTGTACTTTCTATTTCCCTCTTTCCATTGTAAATCTGTTCTTGGGGCAATGTCTTTGGCCAACCTTTTATTGTATTCTACAAAAGTCTTTTCTACTGAACCCTTCCAGGTTTCTGCCGGGTCACCGTAGAATAATTGTGCTAATGACACATTAAATGCGTACCGGTTTAAAGCAAAATCTTTTGCAGCATACAGTAGTAAGTCCGCATCTACCTGTTCTTTAGAAACTTCTTTACCATCTGTCTGGAACCATTTTATTGTTTTCTTCTTATTTTGCTGCACTGAAGTTTCCTTATACCCTAACCTACTTGCTATATGTGCTTTGTATTGCACATCGAATATATCTGGCGTTATCCCTTCCTCTACCCAAGTCGCCATAGTATTATCAATAATCCTACGACCCGCCTCACGAAGTATTTTATTTATTATCGGTAATTCTTCTGTAGGGTTTATTATTGAGGTTAGTTTCCCCCCAGGCCAAATCGTATCTAATTCCCTTTGAGTTAAAAATCCAGATTTCACCATTTGCTGCATATACTCAAAATTGAAATCCGGAATAAAGTAGAAATAATTCTTTCCCACATTGTAAGCAGCATTATTAATATCTACATCTCTTTGTTGTACTATTCTTTCCCATTCTGCCCTGAATATATTATAAAATACTTGCTGTACTTTTTGTTTATTGTCGGTATCTATTCTTGGAATATTTCTAAAAACCGGGGTTGGTTTTTTATCTGAGTGTGTAAGTGATATATGGTTTACCTTACTTTCAGTATTAAATCCATTTCCCCTATTCTGATAAAGCATAAGCTCCATTAATAGGTTTTCACGATCGCTCATTCCTTGGCGAGTAACTCCTTTCCTTGATTTATTCTTCTTTAATCCATCCAAATAGGCTAATTCCATATAATCTTTTAAAGCTGGAGAATCTTGCATTGTAGCCAGTAACCAATTATACCTTGATATTGCTGCACTATCGGCTTTTTTCTTAAACTCCTCAAATGCTTCTTGTGAGGAAACTAAATCCCTGAATTGATGTGACAATTTGGTGTTAAGTCCCCACTCATATACAATTTTCCCTTCACTGTTACGATAGTTCATTGAATAAAGTACAGGGCTGTATGCTCCTACCAATTTAGCTAAACCGGATATTAAACTTGTTTGAGTGTACAGCGGATTGTTGTGTTCTAAAGTTTCCCCGGCATTTAACGAACCCTCTACTATTATAGAAAGTAAGCCTGTTGGCAATCCATCTTGCCTTTTCCCGAACAGAGCAGTTATGGAACTATTTCCCGTATATTTCTTTGGGTTATCATATAAAGCGGCCACCATTTCATTACTAACCCCAATCCCAAGTTCATTGAGTACTTTACCTACATTTATTATGAACCAGTTCCTGGATTCTTTGCTATTCCAAGACATTCCACGGGCTGTTTCAATTATTGGTAATAGTTCTTTACGTATAAACTCTCTATCTAAAACTCTATTTCCATCACTATCTATTATAGTTATAGGTAACAGTTTTTGTGATTCTTTCCACGCCTCTATTAATGCATTTTTCTGATTGAATCTGTTGGCCATAACTGGATTAAGTATCATCTTACCTTCCCTATTTTTCCCAAATAAACACATTACGAATGGTTGGTACTGTTTCGAGAATACTGTCATGAACTCATTTTTCATCGAAGTGTCGGATAGCGCTAATTTTTTGGCAAGATATTGCAGTGTAGGGTTGTTATTAGACTTCATAATTGCTATGGCATTATCTACAGAAAAGTCCCAAGACCTATCACCTAATAACTTTAACAAGCTTGAAAATAGCTTATTACTATCTGCTGTACGATTTAAACCAAGAAAGTTTTGAACTGGTACAATGGGAGTCTTTTCAGTTAGCGTTTTAACTAAAGCTTCTGATTGTTTTTCATCCTTATACCATACACCCTTCCTGTTTACTTGTAAAGCTAATGCCTGTAACTGCGTTGCGTTTAAAGAGGCAATATCCATGTTACTGATATCTATCCCATCACGAGCTACGAAGTAGCTTCCGGTATCCACTTCAAATATGCTACCAAGAAACATTTTGATTCTTGCAGATGCTGTATCTTTTGGGTCAATTTCAAATGTATTATCTGACCAATCTTTAGAAATTCTACCTACGCTTTCTAAAAACTCTCCTGAATAAATATCTGTAGTATCAGTATCAAGTTCAGGATTGGCTTCTCTTATAGCTGTTTTCTCCTGTTCGGTTAGCGTTGTTAAATTTCGTACTGCATTTAGAATTCGTCTCCTGGTTGTTTGGTCAATTCTTAATCCATGTCCTTGTAACTGACTTAAAGTGTCTCCAACTATTCTTTCCCTTAATGCGTATATAGATTCGTAGTTAACTGCCATTTTCCCTGTTACGGTCTTTCTCTTAGCGTCTAACTGTCCAAACGCCTTTAATATAGCATTAGCACCTTGTTCCGGGTCCTTAAGATAATTCAACATAGTTAAAGTACTTAATGTACGGGTTATCTCTTGTTGCTCTGCGGGAGTGAAATAAGTGCCATCTGTTTTCTGTAAAAGTAATGCCCGAGAATATTTTTGCACTCGTGCCTCGTCCCTGGACATAAGTTCAGGTATTTCATTAAGGTTAGTTGGTTGGGCCCCATCCTTTTTAGTGATTTGAGGTTCTCCATAAGGTGTAATTGGTTCACTCTTAATATCTTCAAGCATTTGCTTATAAGATTCTGCATGTCTATCTATTGTAGCATCAGGTACATTTGCTCTATTTTTTCCAGCAGCAATATCAGCTTTTATTCTTTGTTTAGCTAATTCAGGA
>Ga0154020_10006405_pt1 | contig 13773 bp, 7 predicted proteins | sample Klosneuvirus_201_FD_109709 | JGI IMG/M metagenome (GOLD analysis project Ga0154020, IMG submission 109709) | Active sludge microbial communities from wastewater, Klosterneuburg, Austria - Klosneuvirus_20160825_MG | ecosystem: Engineered > WWTP > Aerobic digester > Activated sludge | place... | reverse complement strand
GGGCGTGCACGTCAACGGCAAGCTCACCCTGGGCGAGAACATCGGCGACATCGGCGGCGTCAAGGAAGCCTACGTCGCCTTCCAGGGCTGGAAGAGCCGCCACAAGATGCCGGCGCCGGGGGATGCGAAAGAACCGCTGATCCCCGGTCTCTCCGACGACCAGCTCTTCTTCGTCGCCTTCTCGCAGGTCTGGTGCTCGCTCTCGACCCCGGAGTTCCTGCGCAACCAGGTGACCACCGACTCGCACTCCCCCGGCCAGGTGCGCGCCATCCTGCCGCTCATCAACCAGCCGGAGTTCGCCCAGGCCTTCTCCTGCCCCGCCGGCTCGAAGATGAACCCCAAGGAGCGCTGCACCGTCTGGTAAGCAGCGACGGCGCTGCGGAGTCGGCGCCCTTGCTAGACTCCGCAGCTCATGAACCCTGAGCAGTGGGCGCGACTCTCCGACCTCTTCGGGGAGCTCGTCGAGCTCTCCGAGGACGAGCGGCGGAGCCGGCTGGCCGATCCCGGGCTCGAGCCGGAGACGGTGCGGGCGCTCGAGCGGATGCTCGCGGCGCACGCGGCGGAGCGGCCGCTGGCCATCGAGGAGCGGCTCGCCGCGGAGCCCGAGCCGGCACCGGAACGGATCGGGCCGTATCGCTTGCTGCGCCTCCTCGGCGAAGGCGGCATGGGTGAGGTCTGGCTCGCCGAGCGCGACGAGCCGGGATTCCGCCGTCAGGTCGCCCTCAAGCGCATCCGCCGCGGCCTCGAGAGCGGCGAGCTCCGGCGCCGGTTCGGCATCGAGCGCGAAGCGCTCTCGCGCCTCTCGCACCGCGGCATCGCCCAGCTTCTCGACGGCGGCATCGACGCTGGCGGCATCCCCTTTCTCGCACTCGAGTACGTCGACGGCCGGCCGCTCGTCGAAGCCGCGGACGCCTTGCGCCTCGGCCTCGACGAGCGCCTCGGCCTGTTTGCCGAGGTCTGCGCCGCGGTGCACTACGCCCACGTCCACCTCGTCGTGCATCGCGATCTCAAGCCGACGAACATCCTGCTGACCGCTGAGCGCGAAGTACGGCTGCTCGACTTCGGCATCGCCAAGCTCCTCGATCCCGACCTGCAGGAGCTCGGTGCGACGCGCACGTCGCTGCGGCTCGCAACGCCCGAGTACGCCAGCCCCGAGCAGCTCGCCGGCGAGCCGGTCACCACCGCGACCGACGTCTATGCGCTCGGCCTCCTGCTCCACGAGCTGCTCACCGGCCACCGGCCGTTCCGCGAGCACGAGGGTTCGCTCACCGCCCTCGAACGCGCCGTGCGCGTGCTCGAGCCGCGACGGTCGAGCGAGGCGGTGGCGGGCGATCGCGACGCGGTTGCAGCCGCCGCGCGGCGGACGAGCCCGCCGGCGCTCGCCCGGGCGCTGCGTGGAGATCTCGACACGATCGTCGCCACGGCGCTGCGCAAGGAGCCCGAGCGGCGCTACGCCTCGGTCGAGCGACTCGCCGAGGATGTCGCCCTCTTCCGCGCCGGCCGGCCGATCCGGGCGCGACCCGAAAGCCTCGCCTATCGCGCCCGGAAGTTCGCCGGCCGTCATCGCGTCGGCGTCGCCGCGGCGGGACTGATCGCGCTGCTGCTCACGGGCTTCTCCATCTTCGCCTGGCGCCAGGCGGCGGTGCTCGCGGTCGAACGCGACGCTGCGCGCGCCGAGCGCGACAAGGCGCGCGAGCTCTCCGAGTTTCTGACCGACCTGTTCGGCGCCGATCCCTACGCCGACGACCCGGGGCTGCGCGACTCGACGACCCTGGGCGAGTTCCTGGAGCGCAGCGAGGCCTCGGTGCGCCGCGAGCTCGGCGGCCGGCCGGAGCTCGAGGCGGCGCTCCTCGCCCGACTCGCCCGGCTGCACGGCAATCTCGGGCGCCTCGACCGCGCCCGCCCGCTCGCCGAGGAGGCGCTCGCGGCGCGGCGCGCCCTGCCCGGCGACCGCCGGGCCGACGTCGCCGAAAGCGCCAACACCCTGGCGACCGTGCTGCAGGAGCAGGGCGAGCTCGCCGCCGCCGAGGCGCTCTTCCGCGAGGCGCTGGCGCTGCGCGAGGCGCTCTACGACGAGCCGCACGCCGACATCGCCGAGAGCCTCAACAATCTCGCCATCGTCCTGGTCGAACGCAACGAGCCCGCACGGCTCGCGGAGACCGAAGCGATCGAACGCCGGGGCCTGGCGATGCGCCGCGCACTCTACGGCGACGATCATTTCGACACGCTGCAGAGCCGGAACAACTTCGCCGTCTTCCTCATGAAGCGGGCCGGGCCCGGGGATCTCGCAGAAGCCGAGGGGCTGCTGCGAGAGGTGCTCGCCGGGCGCAAACGCCGGCTCGGCGACGATCACCCGACGGTCGCCAACACCGAGAACAACCTCGCCAACCTCCTCGACGACCTCGGCCGGGAAGCCGAGGCGATCCCGCTCTTTCACGAGGCGATCCGTGCCTGGAGCGCCTCGCTCGGCGCCGGGCATCCGCGGGTGGCTACCGGCCTCTACGGGCTCTATGCCGCGCTGCTCGACACCGGCGACCTCGCCGGCGCCGAACAGGCGCTGCGCGCCTCGCTGGCGATCGACGAACGCCACCTGCCGCCCGGGCATCCGTATCTCGCCACCGACCGCCAGAAGCTGGAAGAGCTCCGGCTCGCCGCCTCTCGCCGGAAGACGGAGACGCTCGCGGCGCCCAACTCCTCGGAGACGAAATGAGCGGCGCGGTCACACTCTGGCTGCGGCGCCTCGGCGAGGGAGACGAGGCGGCGCTCGACCAGTTGGTGCCGTTGCTCTACGACGAGCTGCGCGGCGTGGCGCGCCGCCTGCTGCGCGGCGAACGCCCGGGCCACACCCTGTCGACCACCGCGCTGGTCAACGAAACCTATCTGCGTCTGCTCGAGGCGCGGCGCCTCGCGCCCGGCGACCGGGCGGCCTTCCTCGGCGTCGCGGCGGTGACGATGCGGCGCCTGCTGGTCGACGCTGCCCGCCGGCGGCTCGCCGACAAGCGCGGCGGCGGCGCGCCGGTCGCGCCCCTGGACGATCTCGCCGAGCTCGTTGCGGCCCCCGAGGCCGACGCCGAGCTGGTGGCCCTCGACGCGGCGCTCGACACCCTCGCGGCGGCGAGCCCGCGCGTTCGCCAGGTGGTCGAGCTGCGCTTCTTCGCTGGCCTGACGCTCGAGGAGACCGCCGCGACTCTAGGCTTGTCGATCAAGACGGTGCAGCGCGACTGGCTGGCGGCGCGCGCCTGGCTGCGGGCCGAAATCGGTCCGGGCTGACGTCTCCAGGTCGCGCCGGGCAGAATCAGGCCGGGCGATTGGCCTGGGCAATCTGGATCAGCTCGCCCAGATTGTCGAGCGTGATCATGCCGACGAGGCCGCTGGCGTCGCTGTTTTCGCCGGCCCCGGGTCCAAGCACCAGAATCGGCTGCAGCGGCCGGCTCTGCAGGTGACGCAGGACCGCTTCGAGCGGCATGTCGACCGGCACCGTCTGCGGTTCGCGGTCCATCACTTCGAGTACCGCCCGCTCGCGGCCTCCGGGAGCCGCGAGCGCCGCGAGAAGGGCACCGCGCGGCAACAGCCCCGCCAACCGCCCCCAGGCATCGACGACCGGGAAGTCCTGCTGATGGCCCGAGAGCAGGAGCTCCGCGGCGCGACCGAGCGACTCCTGCGGCGCGATGGTCTCGTAGCGCGTGATCATCGCATTGCGCGCCGTGAGGCCCTGCATCGCCGAGCGGCTGCGTTCGTAGGCCGCCTCCTGTCCGGCGCCGATGAAGACGAAAAAAGCGATCAGCAGGCCGACGGGATTCACCGGCGGGATCACCGCCAGGACGGCCATCAGCACCGCGACTCCCTGGCCGATCCGCGCCGCGATGCGGGTCGCCCGGGTCTGACCCAGGAAGACACTCAGCCCGGCGCGCAACGCCCGCCCGCCGTCCATCGGAAAGGCCGGGATGAAGAGGTTGAAGGCGAAGAGCATGAAGTTGATGAAAACGAAACGGCCGAGGAGCGGCGCGCCGGCGAACTCCATGCCCTGGCCGTCGAAGGTCGGCACTTCGCCGCTCAGGAGGAGAAAGAGCAGCACGGTCGAGCCGAGAACGAAATTCACCGCCGGGCCGGCGAGCGCAATCCAGAACTCGGCCATGCCGGCAGGAATCCGGTCGAGCCGGGCGACGCCGCCGATCGGATAGAGCACGATCTCCCGCGTCTGCACACCGAACCGGTGGCCGGCAGCGGCATGTCCGAGCTCGTGCAACACGACGCAGGCGAAGACGAGCAGGATGAAGACCACCCCGTCGAGGAAGCCGCGGCCGGCCTGGGCCGAGCCGGCTCCCCACCAGACGAGCAGGAGGAGGAACGTGAAGTGGATCCGGATCGGGATGCCGAAGACCGTCCCGATCCGGAAAGCGCCGCCAGCTGCGCGCGCGTCGCTCATCGCCGCCCCGGCTGCAGCGCTAGGCGCATCGGACCCGGCCTACCAACCGCAAACCTGCCCCTCGTTCTGGGCGTCGAGCCAGGTCTTGAGCGGCGCGAAGTAGTCGAGGATCGCCGAGGCGTCCATCTGCCGTTGGCCGGTGAGCGCTTCGAGCGCGTCGGGCCAGGGCTGCGAAGCGCCCAGCGCCATCATCGCGCCGAGCTTCTCGCCCGCCTTCTCGCTGCCATAGATCGAGCAGCGGTGGAGCGGGCCCGACTTCTCGGGTGAGTAACCCGCCGTCTGGCAGAGCGCGCGATGGAACTGGAACTGCAGCACGTCGGCGAGGAAGTAGCGCATGTAGGGCGTGTTCCCGGGCACGTGGAACTTGGCGCCGGGATCGAAATCGGCCTCGCTGCGCGCCGCGGGCGGTGCTACACCCTGGTACTTCCGCTTCAGATCCCACCAGGCCTGGTTGTAGTTGCCGGGAGCGACCTCGCCCGAGAAGACCTGCCAGCGCCACTTGTCGATGATCAACCCGAACGGCAGGAACGCCACCTTGTCGAGCGCCTTCTGCAACAACAGCGCGACGTCGGCTTCCGCCGGCGGTTCGCTGTCGATGAGACCGAGCGTCTTCAGATAGGCCGGAGTCACCGACAGCGCGACGGTGTCGCCCAGCGCCTCGTGGAAGCCGTCGTTGGCGCTGTCGAGGAAGAGCGTCGGCTGTGTGTTGTAGGCGCGCTGGTAGTAGTTGTGGCCGAGCTCGTGGTGGATGGTCGAAAAGTCGTCCTCGGTGATCTGGATGCACATCTTGATGCGCAGATCGTCCTTCTGATCGAGGTCCCAGGCCGAGGCGTGGCAGACGACGTCGCGATCACGCGGCTTGAGGAACATCGAGCGCGTCCAGAAGGTCGCCGGGAGCTTCTCGAAACCGAGCGAGCTGAAGAAGCCTTCGCCGTAGCGCACCATGCCGAGCTCGTCGACGCCTTTCGCCTGCAACCGCGCGGTGAGGTCGTACCCGGTGTCCACGACGTTCGTCGGCTTGACGATGTCGTAGATCGAGCCCCACTGCTGGGCCCACATGTTGCCCAGGAGCTGCGCCGGAATCGGCTTGCCCGGCGGCACGAGCTCCTTGCCGTAGGTCTCGGTGAGGCGGGCGCGGACGTAGCAGTGCAGCGAGTCGTAGAGCGGCTTGACCTGCCCCCAGAGGCGGTCGAGCTCGGCGACGAAGGCGTCCGGCGCCATGTCGTACTTCGAGCGCCAGAGCTCGCCCAGATTGCGGTAGCCTAGCTCGGCCGCGCCCTCGTTGGCGAGCTCCACGAAACGCTGGTACTTGGAGCGCATCGGTCTCGAGATCGAGTGCCACCCGGTCCAGGCCATCTCGAGCTGCTTGGGATCCCGGCTCGACGACAGGATGTCGGAGAGCTCACCGAGATCGAGGCAGTCGTCGCCGGACTTGCCCTCCGGACAGTACTTGCCGCGGCCGTACATCCCCTCGAGCTCGGCGGCGAGCTGGGTCAGCTCCTCGCGCTTGGCGGCGTCGGCGGGGGCCGGCAGCACCTGGCTCGACTTGAGCAGGCCCATCTTGCGCTCGAGCGCGGCCGGCAGCTTCAGGCCGGCAAAGCGCGTCGCCTTCTGCGCCAGCTCCATCGAGGCCGCAATCACTAGCTCGTTGGCTTGCGCGGCCAGCGTTTCGGTGTCTTCCGTGATGTAAGTGGCGGCGATCCACTGCGCGCGGTCACGGGCGATGAAGAGTTTGAGCAGCCGGGCCTCGGCCTCGGCCATGAACTTCTCGGCCTCCGCGACGGTGGCGGCCGCAGGCTTCGCGGCCGGCTCCGCGGCGAACACGGCGGGAGGCAGCAGGAAGCTGAGCGCGAGCAGCGCGAGGGGCAGGAGACGGAGTGCGCGCACGGCGGCGACTCCGGACTGAGACGGCTTTCGGGTCAGCATGATGATCTCCCTGGAAAAAAGCGGGTCTTGCCCTCGAGGGCGCCCGGATCGGCGGCGCAGCGGGCCGCCGCCTGGAGCGCGGGCTATCCCCGGGCGAGAAATTCCTCGATACGCCGAAAGCCCTCGGCGAGGTTTTCGCGCGAGCAGGCGAACGAGATGCGAATGTGGTTGTCGCCGCCGAAGGCCGAGCCCGCCACGACGGCGACGTGGGCCTCCTCCAGCAGGCGTTCGGCGAAGCGGGTCGACCCTTCGGGCTCACCGCTGTCGTCGGTGCGGAAACAGGCCGAGACGTCCGGGAATGCATAGAACGCTCCGGACGGCGGCAGACAGCTGAAACCGGGCAGAGCATTGAGCCTTGGGACGACCACGTTTCGCCGCGCTTCGTACTCGGTGATCATCGCCTCGACTTCCGGCTCGGCGTGCTCGAGCGCCGCCAGCGCGCCCACCATGGCGAACGAGGTGGCGTTCGAGGTCGCGTGGCCCTGGATCGTCGCGGCGGCGTCGGTGAGCTCGCGCGGCCCGAGGAGATAGCCCAGGCGCCAACCGGTCATGGCATAGGTCTTCGAGAACGAGCCGACGACGACGACAGTGTCGGGGAAACGTCCGGCGAGCGCCGCGGCCGAGAACGGTCGCTGCCCGTCGTAGACGAAGCGCTCGTAGGTCTCGTCGGAAATCACCAGCACGCCGCGCGCGGCGCAGCCTTCGACGATCGCGGCGAGCGCCGCTGGCGAGATCATGCCGCCGGTCGGGTTGCACGGCGAGTTGAGGATCACCGCCCGGGTCCGCGAGGTGATCGCGGCGAGCATCGCCTCGGGATCGACCGCGAAGCCGTCGGCGCCCGAAGTCGGAACCTCGACGACAGTGGCGCCGGCGAAGCGGATCTGTTCCGGGATGCTCACCCAGGCCGGTGTATGGACGACGACCTCCTGGCCCTCTTCGAACAACGCCAGGGCGAGCTCGAAGAGCGCCCCCTTGCCGCCGACCGTGATCAGCGTCTGGTCGGCGTTCCACGGTGCGCCGTACTGTCCGGCGTAGCGTTTCGCGAGCGCCTGGCGCAGCGCCGGGATTCCCTGATTCTGGGTGTACTTGGTGAAACCGTCGGCGAGCGCCTTGCGGGCCGCCTCGACCGCGACCGCCGGCGAAGCGAAATCGGGCTCGCCGGCGCCGAAGTCGATCACGTCGATGCCCTGCGCCTTCATCTGCATGGCGCGCCGCGTCACCTTGAGGGTCGCCGACTCGCCGATCCGCCGCACCCGGGCCGATAGGTCCATGGCTTGCATGGTATCATCGCCCGCGGGCCGTTTTGACCGCGACAGGGGCCACCCAACCCGATGAAAAGACAGATCTTCGCTGCCTCTGCCCTGGTCCTCGCAGCCTTCGCGGCGACGCCGTCGTTTGCCGCTTCCGGGCCCTCCCCAGCCGTCTCGCCCTGGCACGAGCATGCCGAAACGGCGTTCGCCGAGGCCAAGAAGAGCGGCAAACCGGTGCTGGTCGATCTCTTCGCCGCCTGGTGCGGCTGGTGCAAGACCATGGAGCGCGAGGTCTTCACCCAGGAGCGCTTCCAGAGCTACGCCCAGCGTTTCGTCCTGTTGCGCGTCAATGTCGAAGACGGCGGCGCCGGAACCGAGTTGCAGCGGCGCTTCCGCGCCGACTCGCTGCCGACCCTGTTGCTGCTCGATCCCAAGCGGAGCCTCATCGGCACCATCGAGGGCTTCATGGAGACCGAGAAGCTCATCGCCCGCCTGGATCGCGAGCTCGCCACCTACGACGCCTTCCTGGCGGCCTACGAGAGCACCCTGGCCGCGACCGACCCGGCAGCATGGCGTAAGCGCGCGCAAGAGCTGCATGCGCGCGGCGACGGCGGCCGCGCAGCGGTGCTCTTCGAGCGCGTGTTGCGCGACGGCAAGCTCACCGGTGACGACCTCGCCTGGACCCGGCTGCAGCTCGCCGACTCCTACCGCATCGACGGGCGCTTCGCCGAAGCGAGGAAGACCGCCTCCGAGCTGCGTTCCGCCCTCTCCGCCGACGGCCAGGCGCCGCCGAGCTCCGGCATCGCCGAACGCGTCGACCTGCTGCTGCTCTTCATCGCCGGCGGCGAGCGCGACTGCACGGGAGCTGCCGGCGCGCTGGCGGCCTTCGAGCGCGGCCATCCGCGCAGTCCCTATCTTGCCGACGCCCGCCGCGTCTATTCCACTCTGAAGTCCGACAACACGGCCCAGTGCTCCTGAAGCGCGCCGGCACCTGCGGCATCGGCGTCTTCGTCGCGGCGGCGCTTTCTGCCGGCGCGGGCTGGGCACAATTCGGCGCGCCGGCTGCCGGCGGCGCGCCGCCGCGCCTCGAGAAAGTCGTCCTCAGTGCCGCCGCCGATCACACGGCCTATCTCCCGGGCGAGACGGTCCGGGTGGCGGCGCGGCTCGATATCGCCGCCGGATGGCATCTTCAGGCGCACGTTCCGACCTACGACTACCTCATCCCGACGACGCTCTCCATCGCGGCACCCGCAGACTGGCCAGCCGCCGAGCTCGACTACCCCGCGCCGGGCCGTTACAAGTTCGCTTTCGCCGAAGACGAGCTCGACGTCCTCGAAGGGCGCCAGCGCATCGTCGCGCGCCTCGCCGTTCCGCCGGCGGCCGCGGCCGGTCCGGTGCGGCTCGAGCTGCACCTGCGCTACCAGGCCTGCGACGACCGGCAGTGCCTGCCGCCGGTCGATACCAGCGCCACGGTCGACTTCGCCGTCGGGCCCGGCGGGGTGCCGGCTGCCGCCGACTTCTTCACCGACGCCGCGCCGCCGGCAGCACCCGCGGCGCGGCCGGCGTCCACGCCTGCACCCGCATCGGAAACCTCGCCCGTTCCTCTGCCGCCGGCCGCGCGTTCGCTGCCGGCCATTCTGCTCCTCGCCCTGCTCGGCGGCTTCATCCTCAACGGCATGCCGTGCGTGCTGCCGATCCTGTCGTTGAAGCTCTTTGGCCTGGTTCAGGCCTCCGGCAAGTCGAAGCGCTCGATCCGCATCGGCGCGCTCGCCACCACGGCGGGAATCCTCGCCTCCTTCTGGGCGCTCGCCGGCACGGCCGTGCTGGCCCGCCAGGCAGGCGCGGCCATCGGTTGGGGGGTGCAGTTCCAGCAGCCAGGCTTCGTCGCCTTTCTCACCGTCGTCGTGCTGCTGTTCTCGCTCAACCTCTGGGGCCTGTTCGAGATTCCGCTGCCGGCCCGGTTGGCCCGGTTGGGCGACGCCGGTGCCAGCGCCGGCGCCGGAGACGGCCTGGCGGGCCACTTCGCATCGGGCCTCTTCGCCACGCTGATGGCGACGCCCTGCTCGGCGCCGTTCCTCGGCACGGCGCTCTCCTTCGCCCTCGGCCAGAGCGGCGGCACGATCTTCGCCGTGCTCACCGCCGTCGGCGCGGGTCTCGCTCTTCCCTATCTCTTGCTGGCGGCGGCTCCGGCGGCCGCGAAGTGGATGCCGCGACCCGGCACCTGGATGCTCACACTGCGCGGCGTGATGGGTTTTCTCCTCGCCGGCGCGGTCGTTTGGCTGGTCTTCGTGCTCGCCGGGCAGATCGACAGCGTGAGTCTCGCGCTCTTCGAGCTCGGCCTCCTCGGCCTTTCGTTCTTCCTCTGGCTGCGCCAGCGCGCCGAACAGGAGCGCCGCGCCACTGGCATCTGGTGGCTGCTCGCCGCCGCGACCGCGGTGGGGCTCATCGCCTTCGCCGGCCGCGCGACACCCGCGGCGCACGCCCTGCCCGGCGCCGGAGGCGACTCCGTCGCCGGCGCGGTCACCTGGATCCCGTTCGACCGCGCCGAGGCGGAGCGCCTCTCCGCCACCGGCCGGCTCGTCTTTCTCGACGTCACCGCCGACTGGTGCGTGACCTGCAAAGTGAACGAGCGCATCGTCCTCAACGCCCCGGAAGTCGTCGCGGCCTTCCGCGCGCACGACCTGGTGGCGATGAAGGCCGACTGGACCAACCGGGACGACGGTATCGCCCGCTTCCTCGCCGAGCACGGGCGCTACGGCATCCCGTTCTACATGCTCTACCGGCCGGGCGCCACCCCGCACCTCTTCGGTGAGCTCCTGAGCGCCGGCGAGGTCGCCCGGGTCATCAACGAGGCCGCCGCCGCTCGTTGAATCGGGCCGCGGCCCACCCCAACGGTCGTGCCCCGCATTGGGGCGCCGGCGTACACTGCCCGGGCCATGATCAGGCTTCTGCTGCAGCGCCTGTCTCCGCTCGCCGTCCTTCTCTGTGTCGCGTCCGCACCGGTGACGGCCCAGGTCGATGTCACCGCGAATGCCGGCAACCCGGGACCGGTGACCTACGCGACGCTGCAGTTGGCCTTCGCCGCGGTCAACAACGGCACGCACAAGGGCGATGTCGTCATGGAGATCACGGCGGACATCGTCGAGACAGGGACGGCGGTCCTGCACGCGAGCGGCGCCGGCGCGGCGGACTACGATTCGCTGGCGGTCATTCCTTCGGGCGACCTGCCGCGCGCGATCTCGGGGGCGATGGCCGACGGTGCTCCGCTCATCGACCTCGACGGCGCCGACTACGTCGCCATCGACGGCCTCGACGTGAACGGCAACTCGCTGACGATCTCGAACACCAACCTGTCGGCCGTCGCCGGCACGAGCACGATCCGCTTTACCGGCGACGCCACCGGCAACATCGTCACGCACGTCACAGTGCTCGGGTCATCGACGGCGACGACGACGACCGCCGCCGGTACCGTCCTCTTCTCCATCGGCCTAGCCACCGGCAACGACGACAACACGATCTCGCACTGCCGCCTCGGCGCCGCTGGCGCCAATCTCCCGGCCAAGGCGATCTCGAGCCTCGGCAGCACCGCGTCGACGACGCTCTACAACAGCGGAATCGAGATCAGCAGCAACGAGATCTTCGACTACTGGAGCGCCGCCGCCCCGAGCCACGGCATCTATCTCGGCGACGGCACCACCGACTGGACGATCAGCGGCAACCGTTTCTTCCAGACCGGAACCCGCACCCAGACGGGTGCGGCAGCTCACTCCGCCATCGAGGTCGCGAGCGCGATCGGCAACAACAACCATGTCGTCAGCGGCAACATCATCGGCTACGCCAGCGCCGCCGGAACGGGCACCTATACCTTCGTCGGCGGCGCGATCAACTCTCGATTCCTGCCGATCCGGTTCTCGAACGCTGGCACCACCTCAGCGTCGAGCGTTCAGGGCAACACGATCACCGCCATCAGCCTCACCGGCATCGTCGGCGGCACCGGTAGCGGCACGTGCGGCGCGTTCACCGGAATCGGCGTGAGCGCTGGCCTCGTCGAGATCGGCAACCTGACCGGCAATACGATCGGCAGCGCGAGCAACGCCGGCGCCATCACCGTCGCGACCAGCAACGCCTCCAGCGTGGATGTCTGCGGGATCTACGCCCCAACCAGCCAGGCCGTTCAGATCGCGAACAACACCATCGCCGGCATCGTCGCCTCGAACAGCGGAACCGGCAGGCTCGAGGTGTACGGCATTCGCGCCGGCTCCTCCCCGAGTGCCATCAACACGGTGCAGAACAACGTAATCGGCACCGCCGCCGGCCCGATCAGCAACAGCTCGGTCTCGACCTCGTCGCGGATCCTCGGGCTCTATTCCCTGACTGCGGCCGCCGCCATCACCGGGAACACGATCGGCAATCTGTCGCTCGATGGCGGGAACGTCGGCACCGGCGCCTCGGCTTCGGTGATCGGGCTTTGGATCGCCAGCACCTCGACTCTCGGCAACAGCATCGGGCAGAACACCATGCGCGCCCTTTCCAACTCGCACCCCAGCGCCGCCGTCTGGGTTACCGGCCTGCACTACAACGGCGCAGTTTCAGGCACCCATCTGGTGCAGCGCAATTTCGTCCACGCCCTGGCGACCCCTTCGACGAGCGCCACGGCGACGGTCAACGGCATCTACGTTCAAGCCGGGACGACGACTTTCCAGAACAACATGATGGCGCTGGGCACCGGGCTGACCGCCAACAGCCCGCAACTGAACGGCATCAACGAGACCGCCGCCGGCAGCGACAACTTCTACTTCAACAGCGTCTACATCGGCGGCACCGGGGTCGCCGCTGGCAGCGCCGCTTCCTTCGCCTTCCAGAGCTCGATCGTCACCAACCCGCGCAACTTCCGCAACAACATCTTCTGGAACGCCCGGAGCAACGCCGCCGCCACCGGCAAGCACTACGCCATCCGCGTCGGCGGCACGGCGCCCAACCCTGCCGGCCTCACCTGCAACAACAACGGGCTGCTGGCCAACGGCACCGGCGGGTTCACCGGCCTGTTCAACGCCGTCGATCGCGCGAGCCTCGCCGACTGGCAGGCTGCCACCGGTCAGGACGCCGCGAGCTTCGCCGACAACCCGCAGTTCCTCGCGCCGGCGGCCACGACGCCGGACCTGCACATCAACCCGGCGGTCGGCACGCCGGTCGAGGGCAGCGGCTTCGCCATCGGCACCGTCACCGACGACTTCGACGGGCAATCCCGCGCCGGCCTGACGCCGGTGGACATCGGCGCCGACGCCGGCAACTTCCTCTCCGGCGAGTCGACGCCGCCGACCATCGTCTACGTGCCGCTGACGACGACCACCAGCACGGCCAACCGAACGCTGGCGACGACGGTCACCGACTCCTCCGGCGTGCCGACTGCGGGCTTAGGGCTGCCGCGGATCTACTACCGCAAGCTCCCGTCCGACCCGTTCGTCGGCAACGCCTGCAGCTTCGTGAGCGGCACGAGTTACAACTGCCTGCTCAACTATGCCTTGCTGCCCGGCGGCAGCGTCAGCGCCGGCGATCTCATCCAGTACTACGTCGCCGCGCAGGACACCGTGGGCAACGTGACCGCGAACCCCCTTGCCGGAGCGGGCGGCTTCAGCGCCAATCCGCCGGCGGCGGCGACGCCGCCGACGACTCCGGCGAGCTACTCCATCGCCACTGCGCTCTCCGGCGCGCTCACCGTCGGCAGCGGCGGCGGCTATGCCTCGCTGACCAACCCCGGCGGCCTCTTCCAGGCGATCAACTCGAACATCCTCGCCGGCAATGTCACCGTCGGCATCGTCAGTGACCTCGGCGGCGAGACCGGGGCGGTTGCCCTCGATCCGTGGATCGAAGAGGGAGCCGGCGGCTACACGCTCACTCTCAAACCCTCCGGCTCCCCGCGGGCGATCGCTGGCGACAGCACGACGGCGGGGACCGTGCGGGCGCTCCTCCGCCTGAATGGCGCCGACCGTGTGACGATCGACGGCTCGACGAGCGGCGGCTCCGATCGCAGCCTGACGATCTCGAACGCCGACGCGAGCACGGCGAGCGCGGTGATCTTCGTCGGCTCCGGCACGGCCGGTGCGACGCAGAACACCTTCAAGAACCTGGTGATCGCCGGCAGCGGCGGGACGCAGACGCTCCATGGCATCG
>Ga0154020_10006404_pt1 | contig 13773 bp, 6 predicted proteins | sample Klosneuvirus_201_FD_109709 | JGI IMG/M metagenome (GOLD analysis project Ga0154020, IMG submission 109709) | Active sludge microbial communities from wastewater, Klosterneuburg, Austria - Klosneuvirus_20160825_MG | ecosystem: Engineered > WWTP > Aerobic digester > Activated sludge | place... | reverse complement strand
GTGCAGATCAACGAGACCGAGACACCGCTGCACCGCCTGGAGACGGTGTACCGGCGACTGGTGGAACACCTGGCCACGGCGGACACGCCACAAGGGGCCTTCCGCACGGTGATCGACGGCTGGTTCTTCGCCCTGGAGCAGGACGTGCTGGCCGATGAATCGGTCGACGCCAATGACACCGTGGCCCTGCTTGCGCGAACCAATGAGCTGATGGAGGCCCGCCTGGCCAGCATCAGCCGTGCGGCACCCGCCTTTGCGGCGGTGCTGCGCGCCTACCGGCAGGCCCAGGCCGAGGGGGATGCCCAGATCGCCGACGGGCTGATCGCGTGGCTAGCCGGCCAACCCAACGTCGCGGCCAGCGTGAAGCGCCGCGCCGGCATCAAGGGTGACCTGGACCACTTTGCAGCGGCCAACTTTCTGGCAGGCCTGCTGACCATCCTGCGCGACAGCGGCTACAGCGGACTGCTGCTGGTGCTCGACGAGGTCGAGACCCTGCAGCGCATGCGGGCCGACACGCGCGAGAAGGGCCTGAACGCGCTGCGCCAGTGGATCGACGAGCTCGACGCAGGCCGCTACCCGGGCCTCTACTTGGTGGTGACGGGCACCCCGGCCTTCTTCGACGGCCCCCAGGGTGTCCAGCGCCTGGCGCCGCTGGCCCAGCGACTGCACGTGGACTTCGGCACCGACCGGTGCTTCGACAACCCGCGCGCGGCGCAGATCCGCCTGGCCGCCTTCGACCAGGGTGCCCTGCTGGAAGTCGGGCGCAAGGTCCGCGATCTCTATGCTGAAGGGCGTGCCGGCGAGGCACGGCTGCGGCGCGTGGTGGATGACCTCTACGTCGAGCAACTCGCTCGGGCCGTGGCCGGCGGTCTGGGAGGCAAGGTGGGCGTGGCACCGCGCCTGTTCCTGAAGAAGCTGGTAGCCGACGTGCTCGACCGCGTGGACCTGCACGAGGCTTTCGACCCACGCCAGCACTACCAGCTCACCCTCGCCGATAGCGAGATGACCGTCAACGAGCGCGCCGCCGCCAGTGCCACGTCGGTGGATGACATCGAGCTGTGAGCGCCACTGCCCGGCCGTCTGAGTTCGACCTGCTGCACCCGGCGCTGCAGCACCACATCGTCAACTCGCTGGGTTGGTCAACGATGCGGCCCACCCAGCTCGCAGCCATCGAGCCCATCCACACGGGCCGGCACTGCCTGTTGCTGGCGCCGACCGCTGGCGGTAAGACCGAGGCGGCCTTCCTGCCGGTGCTGTCGCGCATGCTGACCGAGGGCTGGACCGGCGCAAGTGTGCTGTACGTCTGCCCCATCAAGGCGCTGCTGAACAACCTGGAGGCCCGGCTCACCCACTACGCCGGCCTGGTGGGCCGCCGCGTCGAGGTCTGGCATGGCGATGTGTCCGCGACGCGCAAGCGCAAGGTGCTCCAGGATCCGCCAGATGTTCTGCTCACGACCCCGGAGTCCCTCGAGGGCATGCTCATCTCACCACGGGTGGAGCGTGACGCCTGGTTCGGGCAACTGCGCTGCGTGATCGCCGACGAGCTGCATGCCTTCGCTGCCGGCGACCGCGGCTGGCACCTGCGCAGCGTCATCACCCGCATCGACCGCTATGCCAGCAGTCCCCTGCAGCGCATCGGCCTGTCGGCGACGGTGGCCAACCCGGTCGAACTGCTGGACTGGTTCGCACCGACAGGTCCGCGCGAGGTGGTGGGCAGCTCCAGCGTGAGCACGGACGCGGACGTGACCATCGACCACGTCAGCACGCTGGAGAACGCCGCCATCGTGATTTCGCGGCTGCACCGTGGGGAGAAGCGCCTGGTGTTCTGTGACTCCCGGGCCAGTGCAGAGAAGCTGGGGGCTGGGCTGCGCGAGCTGGGTGTGTGCACCTTTGTCAGCCACGCCTCACTGTCGGTGGCAGAACGCCGACATGCCGAGGCGGCCTTTGCGGAGGAGCGCGACTGCGTGATCGTGGCCACCTCCACCCTGGAGCTTGGCATCGATGTCGGCGACCTGGACCGCGTCATCCAGATCGACGCACCTGGCATGGTCAGCTCCTTCCTACAGCGCATGGGCCGAAGTGGCCGTCGCAGCGGCACCCGGCGCAGCTGCCTGTTCCTGGCCACCGGCGAGACCGCGCTGCTGGGCGCGGGTGCCATCTGCAGGCTCTGGTCGCGAGGCTGGGTCGAGAAGGCCTGTCCGCCGGTGCAGCCCTGGAACGTGCTCGCCCAGCAGGCACTGCTGATGGTGCTGGAGCGCGGCGAGGTCACGCTCACCGAGCTGCTGACGCAGCTGGTGGCCAGCTTCCCCGAGCTGGATGCGGCAGGGGTGCGAACCTGCATCGATCACCTGCTGGCGCAGGCCGATCTGGCCTGCCCTGAGCCGGGCCTGCTCCAGATCGGCCCCAAGGCCCAGGCCGCCCATGAGCGCAGCCACTACCGCGATCTGCTCGTCACGTTCACCGGTCCCGACCTGCTGGTCGGCAGACACGGCACAGCGGAGGTCGGCTACCTCGACCCTGCGGTACTGGCGGGCCAGCGGGACGAGCCCCTGAAGGTGCTGCTGAGCGGGCGCAGCTGGTCGGTGCGCGAAGTCGACTGGAAGCGCCGCGTGGTGTGGCTGGAGCCGGCCACGCAGGGCGGCAAGGCGCGCTGGATGGGCAGCGGCCGCGGCATGAGCGCCGAGGTCGCGATGGCCGTGCGCGAGCTGCTGCTCAGCGGCGAGGCCGGCGTGGCCAAGTTGTCCAAGCGGGCCATCGCGACGCTGGACGAGCTGCGCGACACCACGCCCACTCATATCGACCCGCCGGCAGTGCAGCAACATGGGCCGGCAAACTGGTGCATGTGGACCTATGCAGGTTCCGATGCAAACCAGCGCACCCAGCTCGCCTGGCGTCATGCCGGTGCCAGCAGCTCCAATGGGCTGACGGTGACTTGGCGCGTCGATCCGCGGCTGCTTGGGAACCTCAGTGACCTGGCACCTGTGCTCAGCATCGAGGAGATCGCCGAACTGGCGCAGCCGTTCAAGTTTGCCGAACTGCTTCCTGCTGAACAGCGACGCAGCCTTATCCTCTCGCGGCTGGCATTGGCACCCGCGAAACTCGAAGACGCTTCAGCATAATGCGCTGGAGATTTCACGGATCAGCTGGATCGCGAACCCATGGAGCGGGTCGTGGTTTGGCTACAGAGGCTGAAGCATGTCGTCTTTGACCGCTCCCCTGGCCGGAGCACCCCTGCAGGTGCTGTGCGTCGGCCTGCCACCGCCGACGTCCGGCAGCGACGGTTTCGGCGGGCGCCTGATTTGGGAAGGCGGCTGGAGCTTCGGTGAGGCGGCCACGGCGCTGAACATGCCGGGCCTGTCGGCCGATGTGGTGGTGATTCGCACGCCCGCAGACACCCCCCTCATGGCTCTGGCGGGATGGTCTGCACTGGCCGGTGTGGTCGAACGTTGTGCGGTGGTGGTGTGCGCGGCCGCCCCGGTGGATCCGGCGGCGGCCGTGGCGCTGCTGCGCCTGGGGGTGCAGGACGTGCTGCCCGGCGACGGCAGCGATGCCGTCGAGGTGGGCCGGGCCGTGTGGCTGGCGGCGCAGCGCTGGCGCATGGCGCAGGAGCAGCGGCGCGCCTGGAGCATCGACCTGGACACCGGCCTGATCAGCCGCCAGCAAATGCTGGAGCTGCTGCAACAGCTCTGCGCCCTGCGTGAGCGGGAACCCGCACCGATGGCGTTGGTGGTGCTGCGCACCACCGCGGCCCGCACGGCCGAGATGTCCCTGGGCGGCACCGGCCTGGCGACCCTGCGCCGCAAGCTGGGGGTGCGGCTGCGCGCCGCGGTGCGCGCCAGTGACCTGGTCGCCGCGGTCGGCCGGGACGCATTTGCGGTGCTGCTCACCCGGCTTGACCGGGCCGGGGATGGGCCCAGGGTGGCCGCCAAACTGTCGTCGCAGCTGCGCGCTCCGCTGAGTGTGTCCGGCCAGCCCTTGAGTGTGGACGTGGCGGTGGGCCTGGCACGGTTTCCGGAGGACGCGCAGGAGGCCGGCCGCCTGCTGGACCTGGCGACCAGCGAAGCCCGCCGTGCGGTGGCCGCACGCGAGGGTGCTGCGGCAGCCAACGATCCCTGAGGATCGGTGCGCGTTCCTTTCAGGCCAGGGCGTCCAGCAGCTCCGTCTCGAAGGAGATCTGGCCGCGGTTGTGCTGCAGGGCCGGGCCATCAACCAGGAAGGTGTCTTCCACCCGCTCGCCCAGGGTGCTGATCTTGGCCAGCTGCAGGTTGATGTGGTGCTTGGCCATGACCCGGGCGATGCAGTACAGCAGGCCGGAGCGGTCACTGGCCGAAACCGACAGCAGCCAGCGCTGGGCACGTTCGTCCGGGCGCAGCTGGACCCGCGGCGAGACGGGGAAGGACTTGACTCGGCGGGACAGCCGGCCACGGCTGGGCTGCGGCAGATCGCCCTGGCCGGTGACGGCGGCACTGAGCTGGTTCTCGACCAGGGCGATGAGGTCGCGGTAGGGCTGGTTCTGGTGCGGCGAGATCACCTGGAAGGTGTCCATCGCGTAGCCGGCCCGGGTGGTGTGGATGCGTGCATCCAGGATGCTGAAGTTGGCGCCGTCGAAGTAGCCGCAGATGCGCGCGAACAGGTCGGCCCGGTCCGGCGAGTAGACCAGCACTTGCAGGCCCTCACCCACCGGGGAGAGGCGGGCGCTGACGATGGGCTGGGCCGAATCGACCCGGCGGTTCAGTGCACGGGCGTGCCAGGCGATTTCGCCGCTGTCGTGGCGGGCGAAGTAGTTCAGGTCCAGCGTCTTCCAGAGCGTCTCTTCAGTGCCCGGCAGCATGGAGTGCAGCGCCAGCATCTGGCGGGCCTCCTGCTTGCGCTGCTCGATCTCGGCGTCCATGTTCGGCTTGGCGCCGCCCAGGGCGCGCAGCGTGGCGCGGAACAGGTCCTCCAGCAGCTTGCCCTTCCAGGCGTTCCAGACCTTGGGGCTGGTACCGCGGATGTCCGACACGGTGAGCAGGTACAACCCGGTGAGCCGGCGTGGGTCCTTGACGTGGCGGGCGAAGGACTCGATCACCTCCGGGTCGGAAAGGTCTTCCTTCTGCGCCACCCGGGACATGGTCAGGTGTTCCTTGACCAGGAACTCGATCAGTCGGGTGTCTTCCCGGTCGATGCCGTGGTCGCGGCAGAAGCGCCGCACTTCCACGGCGCCCAGCTCCGAGTGGTCGCCGCCGCGGCCCTTGGCCACGTCGTGGAAGAGGGCTGCCACGTAGAGCAGCCAGGGCTTGTCCCAGTGCGCAGCCAGCTGCGAGCAGAAGGGGTATTCGTGCGTATGCTCAGGGATGAAGAAGCGGCGCATGTTGCGCACGACCATCAGGATGTGCTGGTCCACGGTGTAGACGTGGAACAGGTCGTGCTGCATCTGGCCGACGATGCGGCGGAACACCCAGAGGTAGCGTCCCAGCACCGAGCTGTCGTTCATCAGCCGCAGCACATGCGTCTGGCCGCTGGGCTGCTTCAGGATCTCCATGAAGAGCCGGCGGTTTTCCAGATCGGCCCGGAAGCGCGCGTCCATCAGCTCGCGGGCGTTGTAGAGCGCGCGCAGCGTGCGCACCGACAGGCCCTGGATGCCGGGGGTGTGCTGGTAGGTCAGGAAGGTGTCCAGGATGGCATGCGGATCCTGGTGGTACAGGTCGTCGCTGGCTACCTCCAGCATGCCGGCACGGTCGAAGAAGCGCTCGTTGATCGGCCGCATCGGCGCATCCTGCGAACCGCGGATGCGCTCCCCGATGTTGAGCATCAGGATCTGGTTGAGCTGAACCACCGCCTTGGCGGCCCAGTAGTAGCGGCGCATCAGCGCCTCGCTGGCGCGGCGTTCAGGCGTGGACTGGTGGCCGAAGCTCTCCGCCACGGCCGTCTGCAAGTCGAAGATCAGCCGGTCCTCGCGGCGGCCCGCCACCACATGCAGGCGGGTGCGGATGAGCCTGAGCAGGCCTTCGTTGCGTTGCAGCTGCCGCACCTCGAAGGCGGTGATCAGGCCCTTGGCGGCCATGTCGCGCCAGGATTTGCCCAGGCCGGCCGCCAGCGCCACCCAGCGCACCACCTGCAGGTCACGCAGGCCGCCGGGGCTCTCCTTGCAGTTGGGCTCCAGGGAGTAGGGCGTGTTCTCGTACTTGACGTGGCGCTGCTCCATCTCCAGCGACTTGGCGCGCAGGAAAGCGGCCGGATCCAGCTGGGCCTGGCAGCATTGCCGCAAGTCGTCGAACAGGCGCCGGGCACCGGTCAGGAAACGGGCTTCCATCAAGGCGGTCTGCACCGTGACGTCCTGGCTGGCCACCTGCACGCACTCGGCCACGCTGCGCACGCTCGAGCCGATCTCCAGTCCCACGTCCCAGCAGGCGGTGATGAAGTCACCCAGGGTGCTCTGGAGGGCCGGGTCCGAGTCGTTCTCGCCCTCGGGCAACAGGACCAGCACATCGACGTCGGAGTAGGGAAACAGTTCGCCGCGACCGTAGCCACCCACGGCCACCAGCGCTGCACCCTTGGGCATGGACTGCAGCGCCCACAGCCGGTGCAGCGTTTCATCGGTGAGGCGGGTGATGCGGCGGATCAGCTTTTGCGCCGCCTCAACGGTGGGCGCCGCGGCGCGGAAGTGCTCCAGCTCCGCCTTGCGGCTCTCGCGCAGGTGCTGCCGCAGCTCGGCGAGTGTGACGGGGCTGACGGTGGGCGGGGGCGGCGTGGCGGCCGCAGCGCCGGGCTTCATGCAGCCGCACCCGCCACAAAGGCGGGAATTGGCGGGCTGCCCTCCGACAGCGTCAGCACCTCATAGCCGGTCTCGGTCACCAGCACCATGTGCTCCCACTGGGCCGACAGCGAGCGGTCCTTGGTGACGATGGTCCAGCCGTCGCCGGCTTCCTTGATGTCCCGGCGGCCGGCGTTGATCATCGGCTCGATGGTGAAGATCATCCCCGGCTTGAGTTCATCGAGCGTGCCCGGGCGACCGTAGTGCAGCACCTGGGGTTCCTCGTGGAACTTGCGGCCGATGCCGTGGCCGCAGAACTCCCGCACCACCGACAGGCCGTGCCCTTCGGCAAAGGTCTGGATGGCGTGGCCTATGTCGCCCAGGCGAGCCCCCGGTCGCACCTTGACGATGCCCTTCCACATGGCCTCGTAGGTCAGCTGGCACAGCCGCTTGGCGGCAATCGAGCCTTCGCCGACCACGAACATGCGGCTGGTGTCACCGTGCCAGCCGTCCTTGATGACGGTGATGTCGCAGTTGACGATGTCCCCGTTCTTCAGCGGCCGGTCGTTGGGGATGCCGTGGCAGACCTGGTGGTTGATGGAGGTGCAGATCGACTTCGGATACGGTGTGTAGCCCGGCGGCGCGTAGTTCAGCGGCGCGGGCACGCAACCTTGCACCTGGACCATGTGGTCGTGGGCAATGCGGTCCAGCTCGTTGGTGGTGATGCCGGGGCGAACGTGCGGAGTGAGGATGTCCAGGACTTCCCCGGCGAGGCGGCCGGCCACCCGCATGGCGGTGATGTCGGCGGCATTCTTGATCGTGATCGACATGGGGTCGGATTATCACACCCCCCCTTTTTCAGGGCCGGCCTGGGGCCGCTCGCCTAAAATTCCCGTTTTGCCTGCCGCCGGCTCACGGGAATCCCACGCGTGTCTTCCACCTCTGTCCAGCCCTCCAAGCACCTGATGCATTTCGAGGGCGGCAACGCCCTGTCCACCTTCCGCGCCCAGGCCCTGCTGCCGCGCCTGCAGGCCGTCTCGGCCCGCATCGTCGGCCTGTCCGCCCGCCATGTGCACTGGGTCTGGAGCGATGCGGCGCTGGATGCTGCGGTGCAGGGCAAGCTCGCCGCGCTGCTCACCTATGGCGATCCGTACGCTGCACCGGAAGGTGAGGGCGCCCTGATCGTCGTGATGCCCCGCCTGGGCACCGTCTCGCCCTGGGCCTCCAAGGCCACCGACATCGCCCACAACTGCGGCCTGGGCAACGCGGCGGTGCACCGCGTCGAGCGGGTCACCGAGTTCCGCCTGCAATTGAAGTCGGGTCTGCTTGACGCGCTGACCGGCCCGAAGACCCTGACCGAGGCCGAACTGCAGGCCTGTGCCGCACTGCTGCACGACCGCATGACCGAGTCGGCCGCCTTCGACCGCGAGGCCGCTCGCCACCTCTTCGACGCGCAGCCGGCCGAGCCGCTGGCGCACGTCGACGTGCTGGGCGCGGGCAAACCGGCGCTGGAAGCGGCGAACAAGGACTTCGGCCTGGCGCTGTCGGACGACGAGATCGACTACCTGGTGGACAACTTCCGCCAGCTCGGGCGCAACCCCAGCGACGTCGAGCTGATGATGTTCGCGCAGGCCAACTCCGAGCACTGCCGCCACAAGATCTTCAACGCCGACTTCACCATCGACGGCGAGCGCCAGCCGTTGTCCATGTTCGGCATGATCCGCAACACCGAGAAGCTCAATGGCCAGCACTCGGTGATCGCCTACAGCGACAACGCCGCAGTGATGGAGGGTGGCGCGATCGAGCGCTGGGTGCCCGCCGAGCAAGCCAGCGCCTCGCCCTACATCACCCGCCCTGAAGTGGCGCATGTGCTGATGAAGGTGGAGACGCACAACCACCCAACCGCGATCTCCCCGTACCCCGGCGCCTCCACCGGTGCGGGCGGCGAGATCCGCGACGAGGGCGCCACCGGCCGCGGCTCCAAGCCCAAGGCGGGACTGACCGGCTTCACCGTCTCCAACCTGCGCCTGCCGGAGACGAATGAGCCCTGGGAACGCGAGAACATCGGCAAGCCCGGGCACATCGCCAGCCCGCTGCAGATCATGATCGACGGCCCGCTGGGCGGCGCGGCCTTCAACAACGAGTTCGGCCGGCCCAACCTGGGCGGCTACTTCCGCGTCTTCGAGCAGGAAGTGGCGGGCGTGCAGCGCGGCTACCACAAGCCGATCATGATCGCCGGCGGCCTGGGCCAGATCGACGAGCGCATGACGGCCAAGCTGCCCTTTGGCGCCGGCACGCTGCTGATCCAGCTGGGCGGCCCGGGCATGCGCATCGGCATGGGTGGCGGGGCGGCCAGCTCGATGGCTGCGGGCAGCAACACCGCGGCGCTGGACTTTGACAGCGTGCAGCGCGGCAACCCGGAAATCCAGCGGCGCGCGCAGGAGGTCATCGACCACTGCTGGAGGATGGGGTCCGACAATCCCATCCTGGCGATCCACGACGTGGGCGCGGGCGGCATCTCCAACGCCTTTCCCGAGCTGGTGGACGGCGCGGAGAAGGGCGCCACCTTCGACATCCGCAAGGTGCCGCTGGAGGAGACCGGCCTGGCGCCCAAGGAGATCTGGTGCAACGAGAGCCAGGAGCGCTACGTCCTGGCGATCGCGCCCGAGAGCCTGGACCTGTTCACCGCGATGGCCGAGCGCGAGCGCTGCCCCTTCGCGGTGATCGGCGTGGCCACCGACGACCGCGAACTGATCCTGGAGGATGGTCCGGGCGCAGATGGAAAAATGCAGCGGCCCATCGACATGCCGATGGACGTGCTGCTGGGCAAGCCGCCGAAGATGCATCGAAACGTCCAGCGCGTGGCGCGTGCCGAGCAGCCGCTGGACCTCAGCGACGTCAAGCTCGACGAGGTGGCGTTGGCCGTGCTGCGCCACCCGACGGTGGCCTCCAAGCGCTTCCTGATCACCATCGGGGACCGCACGGTGGGTGGCCTGAACCACCGCGACCAGATGGTCGGCCCCTGGCAGGTGCCGGTGGCCGACTGCGCGGTGACGCTGGCGGACTATGCTGGTCTGCGCGGCGAGGCGATGGCCATGGGCGAGCGCAGCCCGCTGGCCGCGCTGGACGCGCCGGCCTCGGGCCGCATGGCGGTGGCCGAGGCCCTCACCAACCTGCTGGCTGCACCGATCGAGCTGTCGCGCGTCAAGCTCAGCGCCAACTGGATGGCCGCCTGCGGTGAGGCCGGCGAGGACGCCGCGCTCTACGACACCGTGAAGGCGGTGGGCATGGAGCTCTGCCCGGCGCTGGGCGTGGGTATTCCGGTGGGCAAGGACAGCCTGTCGATGCGCACCAAGTGGAGCGACGAAGGTCAAGCCAAGCAGGTGGTGGCGCCGGTGTCGCTGATCGTCACCGCCTTCGCGACGCTGGACGACGTGCGCGGCACGCTCACCCCGCAGCTGCGCACCGACACCCCGGCGAAGTTGGACACCACCCTGATCCTGGTCGACCTCGGCCAGGGCAAGAACCGCATGGCCGGCTCGATCCTGGCGCGGGTGGTCGGCCAGTTCGGTTGTCATGTGAAGGATGGGGTCCCGGACGTGGACGACCCGGCCCAGCTGAAGGCGCTGGTCGCCGCGGTCAACGCACTGCGGGGCCAGGGCAAGCTGCTGGCCTACCACGACCGCAGCGATGGTGGCCTGTGGGCGGCTGCCTGCGAGATGGCCTTTGCGGGCCACGTCGGCGTCAGCCTGAACGTGGACCTGCTGGTCACCGAGGGCGACGGCATCAGCGACAGCCGCGCCGACCACGGCGATTCCAAGAACTGGGCCGCCCAGGTCAGCACCCGCCGCAACGAGCTGACGCTCAAGGCGCTGTTCAACGAGGAGCTGGGCGTGCTGCTGCAGGTGGCCACCGCGGACCGCAACGACGTCATGGCCACGCTGCGCGCGCACGGTCTATCCAGGCACAGCCATGTGATCGGCAAGACCAACAACCGCGATGCGATGGAGGTGTGGCGCGATGCCAAGAGCGTCTTGGCCGCGCCGCTGCACGAGCTGCACCAGGCCTGGGACGAGGTGAGCTGGCGCATCGCCCGCCTGCGCGACAACCCGGCCTGCGCCGACAGCGAGCACGCCGCGGCGGGCTCGAAGGACGATCCGGGCCTGCAGGTCAGCCTGAGCTTCGATCCGGCGGAAGACATCGCGGCACCGTTCATCGCGTCGACCAAATCGGGTGCCCGTCCCAAGATCGCCATCCTGCGTGAGCAAGGCGTCAACTCGCACATGGAGATGGCCTACGCCATGACCCAGGCTGGCTTCGAGGCCTGGGACGTGCACATGACCGACCTGCAGAGCGGCCGCGCCGACCTGTCGCAGTTCCAGGGCTTCGTCGCCTGTGGTGGCTTCAGCTACGGCGACACGCTGGGCGCCGGCGAGGGCTGGGCCCGCTCGGTGATGTTCAACCCGAAGCTGGCCGGGCAGTTCCAGGCCTTCTTCGCAAGGCCTGACACCTTCGCACTCGGTGTGTGCAACGGCTGCCAGATGATGGCCGCGCTCGCCCCGATCATCCCGGGTGCGGAAGCCTGGCCGAAGTTCACCCGCAACAAGAGCGAGCAGTTCGAGGCCCGCTTCAGCCTGGTCGAGGTGCTGGACAGCCCGTCGATCTTCTTCACCGGCATGGCCGGCAGCCGGCTGCCGATCGCGGTGGCCCATGGCGAAGGTTTTGCGGACTTCTCGCAGCGCGGCGACGCCGCCCAGGTGCAGCGCGCGATGCGCTTCATCGACCACCACGGCCAGCCCACCGAGGTCTACCCCTTCAACCCGAACGGCAGCCCGGACGGCCTGACCTCGGTGACCACCGCCGACGGCCGCTTCACCGTGCTGATGCCGCACCCGGAGCGGGTGTTCCGCAACGCGCAGATGAGCTGGACGAACGGTGACGTGGCGGCGGCCAGCCCCTGGCTGCGCATGTTCCGCAACGCGCGGCGCTGGGTGGGGTGAGCGCGTGGCGGATGCCGAGTCTGGCCGGACCGAGGCCGCACCCGCGGCGGTGAGCTTTGCCGAGGCCCTGCGCTTCTGGCTCAAGCTCGGCTTCATCAGCTTCGGTGGCCCGGCCGGGCAGATCGCCATCATGCATCGCGAGCTGGTCGAGCAGCGCCGCTGGATCAGCGAGAAGCGCTTTCTGCATGCGCTGAACTACTGCATGGTGCTGCCCGGACCGGAGGCGCAGCAGCTGGCCACCTACATCGGCTGGCTGATGCACCGCAGCTGGGGCGGCATCGTGGCCGGCGCACTGTTCGTGCTGCCGTCGCTGGCAATCCTGATCGCGCTGGCGTGGATCTACCTTCGCTTCGGTGACGTGCCGCTGGTGGCAGGCCTCTTCTACGGCATCAAGCCGGCGGTGACCGCACTGGTGCTGCACGCGGCGCACCGCATCGGCAGCCGGGCGCTGAAGAACGGCTGGATGTGGGGCATTGCGGCGGCGTCCTTCGTCGCCATCTTCGCCTTCGACACCCCGTTCCCGGCGATCGTGGGAGCGGCCGGGCTGATCGGCTGGCTGGGCTCGCGCCGCTGGCCGCAGGTGTTCGCGCTGGGTGGCGGCCACGGCGCGGCGAAGGCAGGCTGCGGGCCGGCGCTGATCGACGACGACACGCCCACCCCCGCGCATGCCCGCTTCAGCCGGGCCGGTCTCGTGCGGGTGCTGGCGGTGGGTCTCGGCCTGTGGGCGGCCGTGATCGGGCCGCTGCTGCTCACCCGCGGGCTGGACGACACCCTCAGCCAGATGGGCTGGTTCTTCACCAAGGCGGCGCTGCTCACCTTCGGCGGCGCCTATGCGGTGCTGCCCTATGTCTACCAGGGGGCGGTCGAACAGCACCAGTGGCTCAGCGGTGCGCAGATGATCGACGGCCTGGCGCTGGGCGAGACCACGCCCGGCCCGCTGATCATGGTGGTGGCCTTCGTCGGCTTCGTCGGCGGCTGGCTGAAGGCCGTGCTGGGGCCGGACGCGCTGTTCCTCGGTGGTGCACTCGCTGCCAGCGTGGTGACCTTCTTCACCTTCCTGCCGAGCTTCGTCTTCATCCTGGCCGGCGGGCCGCTGGTGGAGGCCACGCACGGCAAGCTCGGCTTCACGGCGCCGCTGTCGGCCATCACCGCCGCGGTGGTGGGTGTGATCCTGAACCTGGCGCTGTTCTTCGCCTGGCATGTGCTCTGGCCGCAGGGCTTCGGCGGCCGTTTCGATGGGCTCTCGGCCGGCATCTGCGCGGCCGCCGTGTTGGCTCTGTTCCGGTTCAAGGTCGGTGTGATGCCGCTGCTGGGCGCCTGCGCGGCCGTCGGGCTGGCGGTGACCTGGATCGCCTCGCTGCTGCGCTGACGTCCTGGCACGGCGGTCGGAGAGCGTCAGGCCCCGGCCGCCTGCGAGCGGCTGGCGCCCAGCCGCTCGCGGAAGGCGCGTGGCGAGCAGCCGGCCACCCGGCTGAACACGCGGCTGAACAGCGCCGGGTCGGAGAAGCCCAGCGCATAGCCGATCGTCGCCACCGCCAGGTGGGTGTAGGCCAGGTGGCGGCGCGCCTCGCGAACCACGCGGGCGTCGATCAGGCGCGAGGCCGGCACGCCCAGGGCGCTGCGCACCACGCGGCTCAGGTGCGTGGGCGTGACGGCCAGGGCCTGCGCATAGTCGGCCACCGTCCAGTGGTCGCGGAAGTGCGCCTCCAGCAGCGCCTCGAAGCGCTGCAGCAGGTGGGATTCGGCCATGCGGGTCCTGACCGGAGCGCCCCGCTCGGCCAGCCGCTCGGCGACCCGCGCGGCGTGGCCGAGCAGCGTGGCGGCCAGCCCGCGCAGCAGCAGCGCGCGCGCCGTCGAGCGCCCGGCGTACTCCTGGGCGAGCTGCTCCATCACCGCATCCGCCGCGCCGTCGGCCTGGCCCACCCAGGCGCTGCCCAGCAGGCGGCGGGGCTCGGGGTCGCGCGCGAGCAGCTCGTCGCGCAGGGTGTCGGCCAGCGTCACCACCAGGCCCTGGGTGCCGGGCTCGAAGGTGAAGGCATG
>Ga0154020_10006403_pt1 | contig 13775 bp, 10 predicted proteins | sample Klosneuvirus_201_FD_109709 | JGI IMG/M metagenome (GOLD analysis project Ga0154020, IMG submission 109709) | Active sludge microbial communities from wastewater, Klosterneuburg, Austria - Klosneuvirus_20160825_MG | ecosystem: Engineered > WWTP > Aerobic digester > Activated sludge | place... | reverse complement strand
GCTGATGAGGCTGGCGTTTCTTTAAAATTGGAATTCATAAGGTTCTCCTTATCAATACTTGGCATGGGTCACAATCAATTTGACACTTTTTACTTTCTTATCTTGTTGAGAATGGTTTCCGAGCGCCGATTATGGGCAAATATGGCTTAACAAGCGGTTTTTTCGTATATTTGGCGACTAGCAATTATAAAGTGTAAAACTGACTTTTTGTTTTTTTTGACCCATTCCCAAAGGGTCAGCGATAATTTGGTGTTTACGCCCGGGCGTCTGTTTATGTACATCTACACGGCGTTGTTCGCCACCTTTCGCGTTTTCACACTGCGGCTGTCAATAATCAAAACGCTTGGCTCTGGTTTGCATCCAGCCTTACTCGCATTGTCTTGACCAGCACTTTATTAATACGTTCCCACCTTACCCGGACCTTAAGAAATTCCCTCTTTAGGCATGATGAACATAGCTTCGAGTTTTTTCAAACTCGGCTTGATCACGGTTGTGTAGAAGTAGTGCTCGACCAGCCCATACCCAAGCCCTCCGACGACCCCAGAACAAAAATATACCATGAAGTATGTCTCGAATGAGGAATTTGGCAGCAGAGAAGTAGCTGTTTTAATAAATGCTACTATGAAGATATAATGTGTCAGTTACAGCCCATACGATGCAGCCCCCCCCGAGACGCAGCCACTTAGGTGCGTCTATCCGTGTTGCAAGATCCAAAAAAAAGACATAGGTCAAGCTAGAAATCAAATAGAAGGTGAACAGTGATAAAGTCACAGAAACCAATCCACTAACGAAAGCAAAAAGTGAAAGCCCAGTCAGTGAGATAGCCGCAACAGGCAACTTTTGCAGCCAATGCCGACCAACGAGTCCGTACAACGCCCCTGCAATGAACATCAGATTCGCTGGCGAAACAACAATCCATAATCCAGGAGCTTGCCATCTTAGTGAATAAATGATATCTATGTGTAAAATATTGGCGAGTACGATCAAAAAGAACCACAGAAAAAGCAGCCGAAAGACGCTCTTCTTTGCGATCTGAAAATAAGCAGCAATGTACATTATGACGTAGAAGACCAGTTCATATATGAGGGTCCAATAAGGAATGCCATAGTCACCATTCATATATTGAGTTGGCAGGAGAGATAATGAATACCAGTCCAACTGCCAGTGCCTTCCGGTCAATGAATAAACAACCGCACTCAATAGAACAGCTGCCCAGAACCCGGGATAGATTCGCGCAACCCGCCAAACCATAAACATTCGCCCCTGAGGCAGGCACATCACCATTACATAACCAGAGATCACAAAGAAAGCGGCGACACCAATGTCGCCCCACTTCATGATGTAGTGCGCGTCCACGTCGGCAGAAAGTGAAGCCCAGTATACAGCGTGTTGCACAACGACGAAGAGAGCTGCGATGGCACGCAAGGCCTGAACACCTGAGCTGCGCTGAGTAGTAATAGTTCCGGAAACACCAGTTGCCATAAATACCTCCTAACCCAGACGAGCCGGAAAAGATTTAACCACGCAGACACAAGACGCGGAGAAAAGCCTAAAAAAACGCGACTCTATATCTGTATTATGTTGAAATTATTTAACATCATGCGGATTGACTATTGTTCCTATATTGATTCCAACACAAGACAAAACGCAAGTCACACTGACATTCAACTTCAGCATAACCATCAACTTTCTTTTAGCTTTTCGACATTAAAAATGGCTGCTCGACAAATTTATAACTCAACCAGCCAAGCAAAATTGCAAAACCAACCCCTGTAATTGTTATAAAGGGAATATTGAGGAGCATGTGATCTAAAGGATATTGGACACCCAGCCTGGGAAATAATGTAAAAATTAAAATGTAGAGGGCAATTGGGTGGTACAGATAAAAGCTATATGAAATTTTACCGAGCCAGACCAAAGGTTGTAAACTTAACCAGGATGCAGCACTACTCTCATTACAACCTACTATCACAACCAGAGATGCAAAAGACTGAATAAAGACAGCATAATACGAATCGGAGCCAACAAGAAATTCCGCTAAACAAAGTAATAACACTCCAAAAAGAAGCAAATATTTATTACCACAATATTTTTTGAAATGATCATAATACTCATACCCATACATTCCAATTACAAACGGCAAAGAATAATAGGATATTCTTATGAAATATAAAAATTGTCCCATTATAAATTTCGGCATTGGAATCACGGAAAACAATGTGTCCAGATTAAATTTATACAATAAAAACACTATTAGAGCAGTTCCTATCGGTAGGAATTTATATTTAGTGCGAAATAATAAAAAGAATAGAGGCAGTAGAAATGCCATTAGAATTTCAACCTTTAGGGACCATGTCACCGGATTACCAATTGTAGTTACCAACAACATATCTTGAGAAAGTCCCGCAGCAGAGGTATCCAGATACAATCCCAAAATTATATAGCCTACAATCAAAGCAGGATATATTCTATAAATCCTTTTTTTATAAAATTCAATGATCCAGTTTGAGTTTCTTCTGGCATATAGCCGTTTGAGCGCTCCGCTAAGCACAAAACCACTTATAACAAAAAAACAAACTACAGCCGCCCCCCCATTAAAGATAACAAGGAATATCCTCAAAATCTTTTGAATAAGGGTTAATTCGGAAAAATTCCATATTGTTACGGAAAGTAAGCCCACAGCGAACGGACTTGCGAGGATAGAGTGACCTACGGCAACCGCAAGTGCGGCCAAACCGCGAATTGAATCTATCCGTGTAAACCTATTAATAGAAATTTCCCTGGCTGTTTCCGTGGCCTCAAAAGTGGAAGGGCCAACGCTAGAATCGGTATTATTCATTCAACATCCTTTTAGGTACGTAAATGTGTTCACTATTACGATCTCAAAATTGAAGTTAGAAACAAATTTCTAAAATTCCTTTTTGCTCCAAGGCAATCCAATCAATATCCAAAAAACCAGATAAACAGGGTATTGATATCGCAAATCCTGGGCACCGGCCGATAATATAATGCTGCCGGTATGGAGCAGCATTGGGACAGTCAGAAGATAAAACTCGATTCTTCTCTTTTTTATTACAAACAGACTTAGCGAGATCATCCCCGCATATAAATATAAAGCCGGCCGCCAAACGATGGTTTTTAAAATACCTGCAGAAGTATAAGAAAAATATTTACTGATTGCATAACCAACGCGAGGAAGAAGCGGCCTCTGCAAGGGCGTAATAAAATCTGGATTTAAATTATAGATATAAAAATAGTCTGGATATGCAAGAGGCTCTATGGAAGCCAACAAACTCCACGTTACATTTTTTCCCTGAGGAATATCCCATATAAAATCAGATCTACAGGCAACGTTAGAGATACTAACTAAAGGGTCCTTCAAAGTGAGCGAATATGCCAATCGAAGAATTGTGCCAGGCAAAGCATAAATCGAATCCCAATTGATATTGTTAGTATCCATCACACTTACAACACTATAGCAAGTGTAAAAAGAATCCCAATTGTTTTCAGAATGTAATTGTTTTATAAAACTCTGTTCTTCAAGCGCGAGCGGTGTTCCATTTACTACGTGAGCAGCGACAAGAGAAACAACAGGCGCCATGGCATATCTGACTCTTGTTGGATCAGCATTATCAACGCCCGTTACTTTAAAAAATGAATATAAGGGGCCTTTGATCGCAGCCCACGCAAAAATTAGAAACAAGAATACTGCCAGCAAATATTTGAATTGTTTTCTATACACCAACAATAAAAATATCAACAGCCCAAAACTCACGACAGGTCCATTGTGGCGAAAAAAAGTAATGGGCAAAGCAACCATTGCAAAACCAATCCAATTCCTTTCCAGCCAGCGCCCTTGTGAGATGATCATTTTCAACAGCATCAGCGTTACTGTAAAAATCGCAATACTATAAGGAATATCTTTCCACAATGTAATCACCCATAGTCCATTTACCAGTGAAAACGCATAGAAAGCGCACAATACGACAGTAATTTTTACGGGTATGTTAAGATCATTCTGTAGAATGGAAAACCCCCACCCCGAGACGATTGAAAAAAACAATATTTGCAAAAATATAATAATCGAAGGGGATTCCCAAACGCGAGTGATCAACCACATTGTAATAGTATGAAAAGCTGGATGATAGTCGCTAAATCTGCCCATCAATATTTGATTCCATTGCGCCACAGAATCGAAAGACATAATCGCCGGAAAAAACGCCATCCAATATATAGATACTGCCGCGAAAATGACAAGCGAATAACGCAACCATAAAGACTGCCTTATAGGCAAAAGCAAGCTGCCTAACCGCGAATGGTATTGCTTTGTTTTACTCAACATCATCATATCGTTTTATATCCAAGGATTTTATACTTAAGCAAAAACTCTTGCTACGTATCGATTTGCAATAGCGCACCCTAACAACTGCCTTTATCAAGAATACAATACGCAAAACAGGTTAATTAATTCCCACAAAAACCTCAAATAGGGGGCTGGGATAATAAAGCGTTGCCACCTGCTCCACTTTCATAATGGAAGACATTGCTTGCCTTATTTCCTTAGAACCTCGTTCGTGAAATTCCCCGGAATAATCCGAGCCTGCTATCCAGCGCCCAACTTTATAAAAAATATTTTCCGTCGGCGCTGAAACAACGAGACGGCCGCCCGGTTTTAATAAATCACAAATCTGACGAAGAGTTTTATCAAGATCATCCACATGTTCCAATACATCCAAAGCAACGACAACATCAAAAGTCCCGTTTTGAAAACGACCCGAGTAAATTTCATTTGCGTCTTGAAATTCAATGTTATCTGGGAAAGTGGTATAAGATTTTATCTGTTCAATTGGAGAAAAATCGATATCCACGGCTACAACTTTACGAGACATGCCTGCCAAGAAGGGCAGCATTACGCCACTGCCACAACCGAAATCAAGAACCATTTCGAATGGTCCATTTTGTTCAATATAATTTATCGCGACCCTAATGCGTTGCCAAAACAAGAAATTGATTAATGGATTGGCATTCGAATAGGCGGGGAAAGCCGCCTCATAAAAAGCCTTAGATTTTGAATTTGCCCACACCTTTCTAATCGACGAAATATAGTGCGCCTTATACTTCTTAAATTCCTCTGTCTTCATTTTTCCTCTTTTTATTTTTAATATAAGCACAAAGGGCAGCCCTCGACCGTAAAAAATCTATTTATTATGCTTATCTTCCAACATTTTTATCGTCCATAAACCAATATGCAAAGGCTCTGTCGGCACATTTTGAATATCAACGGTTACGGATTGAATCAATAGCTGGGCACCTAAAATAATTGGTAATACCGCCAGCATAATCGTCCCAGTGGAAGCAACAACACCTGTATAAAAGGATAGGTACCAATGATACACACCAAACGCAGATCCAAATATAATAAACAATGATCCAACAACTAAGAATAACGAGAAAATCCCGAAGTTTTGAATAAAATATTGAGTTAACAAACGGCGTATAAACCCTCTGAACAGTCGGGGGGGAAATCCGAATAAAGCTTTTATTTCCGACAAAGAGCTGGTCTCATCCTTATATGAAGCAGGTATGTTTACGTCACAAATTACAGCGCGAATTATGCCCAATTCAATCAGCATGCTGCTCTCAAAAAAATATCGCAGACTTATTTCATTTTTATCCAAAAACGGAATAATAGCAGCATGGATAGCTGTATAACCATTTGTCGGGTCAAAGACATTCCAATAACCAGAAGCTATTTTTGTTAAAAAGGAGAGACCCGTATTTCCTATAAGCCGCTTATAAGGCATTGTTCTTAATTGCCTTGCGTGCAAAAAACGATTTCCTTTAGTATAGTCGGCCTTATTGGCCAAAATAGGAATAACCAGATGCAATAAATATTTTGGATCCATTTGATCATCGCTGTCCATTTTAACAATGATCTCCGCCCCCAATTCAAGAGCCTTTGCATATCCTGACAACACAGCGCCACCAACCCCCAAATTTTCCTTATGAAGCACCAACTCAACTCGAGCATCCTTCGATTGTTTAACTAACTCAGAGGTATTATCCGGGCTGCAATCATCAACAACGACGATTATAGACACAAATTCCGGAATTCCCTTTAAAACGGTTAAGATATGTTTAGCCGCCCGATAGGCCGGTATAACCACCGCGATAATGGGTAAATCTTTATCCTGTGTGTCGAAAACTGGAAAGGCAGTTTTTTGTTCCATTGTATCTTCACTGGTTTGCATGAAAATCAAGTGCGCTAATTTTCATCTGCACCAGCCGATCCCTCTTGTGAGTTTCAACAAACCCGCAATCAAGATAAATTCTTTGGGCCAAGAAGTTCTCCTCTTTTACCTCCAAATGGATTTCTTGCAAACCCAATTGTTCAAACCCAATCCTCAACACAAGATTTGTAGCATGCCTGGCACATCCTTTTCCTCTTGCCTCAGGATGACCGATCATTAGGCGTCCATATTCAGCGTTGCCAACATTCCAATTGATATCATAAAGAGAAATTTGACCAACAGAAACATTGTTCAAGTCTTTTGCTAAAATCATGAACACAAAATCATTGTCTAACGCCGCGTATTTTTCGAACCACGCATTATGCGTTTGCTGAGAGATCACATCCGAATTCAAAAACCATTTACGGATGTGATCTTGATTGCGCCAGGATAATGTTAGCGGCAGGTCGTTTTTTTCAAGCAAACGCAAAATGACGCGCTCATCTTCAACAGGAAAGACAGTACGCTTTAGTATTTTCACTGTTCGATCACGATTTTCTTTAAATTCTCGCAAATATATTCGATCTGATTAAAAGTCAGGCGCAAATGCAATGGAAGGGAGATAATACGGTCGCTGGCTTCCAGAGAGCGCGGACAGGTCTCCTGTGCATAAGCATACATATGATAAAGTGTATTATCACGATAATGCACTCCGGGGAAAATATTGGCCTGATTGAGAGCCAACATTAATTCATCGCGGCGGTTGACAGCAATCTGGTAAAGGTGACGGGAAGAGATGCAGTCCGAACTCGTAGGGATGCGTTGAATCTGGGGGATATCCTTCAAAAACATATCATACCACGAGCACACCTGACGGCGAAAGGCATTGTCCTGTTCAAGGTACTTCAAAGATACTAGGGCAATTGCCGCCATAATTGAATTTCCATTGAATTTATAGCCGGGGTATTCAACATCATAATACCATTTATAAGCGCCCTGGCTGGCGGTACGGGCATATGTATCCTTGTTTATACCAAGCCAACTCCATTTACGCGCCTCCGCGTCATGGGTTGCATCCCGAAAGCAGACCATGCCAGAATCCCCGGTTGGTAAATTTTTCACTGCCTGAAAGCTAAAAATCGTGACATCCGCTTCATTTCCCACATGCCTGCCATTATCAGCCCAGCGGGTACCCGCCATGTGCGATGCATCAAGAATCAATTTTAGGTTTTTCTCATTACAAATTCTAACAATTTCACGCAGGCGGCCTGTGTTCCCCCCCACACCCACAAACATTACAGCACGTGTTTTTGGAGTAATCCGCTCAAGTACCGAAGCCGGATCCAAGCAAAGAGTTTCATCAACATCCGCAAACACAGGGTGAAGTTTTTCATACAGAATTGCGTGATTGGTTGAAACAAATGTCATCGGGGTCGTAATGATCTCATCCCCATCCTGCCAGCCTCCATGTTCCTTCAACAAGATGACAGCAAGATGCAGCGCAGCGGTGGCGGAATTTAAAAAGTGGGCATGCGGCAACCCGGTATATGCTTTCCATGCTTCTTCAAATTCGACTGTTTTAAAACCAAGACCGGTCCAGCCTTTTTCAAGGCAGATACGAATTTCTTCGAGAGACTCCTCGATCCTGAAAGCGGGAACAAAAAGTTGAATGGGATCCATTTATTATCTCCGTTTTATTTTTTTATGGATGAATATATGTATGATTATAATAATCTATCATCGCTTTAGGGTCACCGTCATTCACAACAGCACCTTTTTCAAGCACAATTGCCCGATTACAAAGTTTTTGGATTTGATCCAAATTATGAGAGACAATCACCACAATTTGTGACTGCTCCAATAACTGCAAGATACGCTGAGCACTTTTTTCAACAAAGTGGGCGTCTCCTGTGGCAAATACCTCATCAATTAACAATATGTCTGCCTGGGTCATTGTCGCAATGGAGAACGCCAAACGGCCATACATACCACTTGAATAATATTTTACTGGCATATCGAGAAATTCCTTTAACTCAGAAAAATCAGAAATTGCCTGTTCCTTTTCCTTCATTTCCGCTGGTGAGAATCCTAAAAGTGCCCCATTAAGAAAGATATTTTCTCTTCCTGTTTGTTCAGCATCAAATCCGGCCCCCAATTCCATCAAAGGCGTTATACGGCCTCGCACCTTTACTTGTCCCTGATGTGGAGAATATATTCCGGCGATTGTTTTTAGCAACGTGGATTTCCCGGCGCCATTGAGCCCCACAATTCCCAATCGATCTCCGGGTTTTATTTCCAATGTTACATTGTTAAGCCCATAGAACTCGGTATATTCATCGCGATTCCTCTTACCATTAAGACGATTTACAAAAAACTCCTTAAGAGAAGGTATTGGGTTATGATAAATACGAAATTTGACAAAAACTTCCTTGAGATCAATGAATGTGTTCATAATCGATATACAATGTCTCTCTCTTTCAAGCTAAAAATATACAGGCCAACAATCAGGCTTACAACCATCAACAATCCGCAGATCAGCCACAAGGAACTGTCTGGTACTTTTGCCTCATAAATAATCTGGTGAAACAATTCAATATAATAATAAAACGGATTCATCTTTATTAGATTCATTAAATCTGCGTTAGTAATTAACTCTTTTTTATACATGATAGGAGTGAGATAAAATAACCCAAGGAAAACAATGGTCAGAATGTGAGCTAAGTCCCGAAAATATACCGTGAGGATGCTGACAATTGCAATCAGACCAAAAACGAACAAAGCGGTCATGAGAAGCGCAAAAGGCAGAAACAACAAACCCCAACTTGCTTTCGCCCCTAGAAATAAAGCTAGTACAAACAGGCTTATCAAGCTAAACAAGAAGTTTATTGTTTCGACACCCACGGTGGCAAGTGGGAATATCAGTTTCGGGACATATACTTTTTTCAGATATCCTTCTGCATTGATCATTGACATGGAACCGCTTACTACGCTGTTGGAAATTAAAGTCCAAGTTAACATACCGCTAAATAGATAGACGCCAAAATCAGCAAAAGGGAGTTTGAAAAGCGTTGAAAAAACAACAGCAATAATGATCATTGTAAAAAGCGGATTAAGCAACGTCCATAAAAAACCGATCGTCGAGCGGCGATAACGGGCACGCAGGTTTGTGCTTATCAAATTATACAATGCATAACGATATATAATCAACTCACGAAAGTTGCGCGACAAGAAATCCTTCAATCCTCGATTTTTTGCCGAATCAAATATTGAAAGTTGGGTCTCTTTTTTCTTCATGAAAATCCATCCAGAACTGATTTAAGCATTTTTTTCCAAGCAACCAATCGCAGGCGGTATGTGTCTAAAAATTTAGATGAGTCAAGCGCGCTGTACATTGGGCGATCAGTAGCAATTGGAAAATCCGAGCGAGTGGCGGGCAAAATCTTAACATTAAGCTTGAGGATATCCCGAATCTCCTGCGCCCATTCAAAACGACTGGCAAACCCGGTTCCAGCCAAATGATAGATTCCTTTTCTCTCGCAGAGCCAATCGAGGTTTTTTTTTCCGCCCATGGAAATAATCTGTGCCGTAATTTTGGCAAGGTATTGGGCTGAAGTAGGGCTGCTTACTAAATCTGCCCTGACTTGAATTTGGTCATCCATTTGCGCTTTTCTTAGGAAACTACTTAAAAAACACGGTCTGCGAAGACTAAAAACCGAGGAAGTTCTAAGAATAAGGAAATTTACGCCGCTATTTACTATGGCTGTTTCACCGTCCAACTTGGTTTGTCCGTAAGTATTTAAAGGGTTGGCCGGATCAGTCTCGACATAAGGCGTTTCTTTTTGGCCATCAAAAATGTAATCAGTGGAATAGGTCAGATAAAACGCATTTATCTGACAGGCAACAACAGCCATGTTAGCATTTGCATCCACATTTGCAGAAATGGCTTCATCCTTGTGTTGTTCCGCACCATCTACATCATTATACCCTATGGCATTTATCACGATATCAGGTTTTACGATTTCAAAAAAGCGAGCTACGTCTTGGCGACTGGTTACATCCAACTCTGATCTCTCCGGAGCAACTACAACTGCACTATGTCCTAATGTTTTAAGTAACTCCCACCCGATCTGTCCATTTTTACCAACAAGCAGGATTCGAAGCATATTTATAGATTGCCACACACAATCAAAACATAAAAAATGATAACTTCAGTCAAAATTTACCTCCACGGAATCGATCTGCATACGATTTTAATTTTATCCCATTTTTTAAAATGGGAATACGCAATTGGGGGTAGGGAGAACCTAAAGGCAAAGTGATATAAAATAGAAAGATGAACTGTCCAAAATGTAAAATTACCAAGCGGCAAGTGAAAAATGGGTTGAATGGTTCAGGGAGTCAAAAGTATAAATGCAAGGAATGTAATGCGGTTTATACGCCTGAACCGAAAGAAAACGGATACCCAGTCGAAACACGCTTGTTAGCGATCCACATGTATGTGAATGCAACAGTTATGGCTCGATTGCACCTGTATTGAAGATCAATCCACAAAGTATTGCCAATTGGGTCAATCGCTACACCCGCAAATTGCCTCCCGCTCCGATACCCGATAAGGTCAGGAAGGCAGAACTGGAGGAACTCTACACCTTTATTGGCGAGAAAAAAACGAAATCTATGTCCTCACGATAGTAGATCGAGACATGCACTGTGTATTGAGTTGGGATGTCGTGCCACACAGAACGACAGAAGTGTTATAAGCCTGTTTAGAGCGTGCTCCGCAAGCCAAACAATATTACAGTGACGCTTTTCCAGGATACGATACTTTGTATTATGGCGCTCCTTATGAAATGCGAACCGATAAACAGGAAACTTACTCGGTCGAAGCAGTCAACGCAGATCTACGTCATTACTTGAAACGTTTAGCTCGCAAGTCTAGATGCTTCTCTCGAAGAATGCAATCACTCGCTAGAAACATTCAGATCTTTGTCTATTGTTACAACCAGCGTCAACTTATGAAACGTCTCTACCCAAAATACCCTTTTCACTTGATTGACTTCTTATCACCTCCAGTTTAGTTACTCCCGGAGGGTATGTCAAGCACCCATTTTATACACCAAAGATAAATAGACAAAATCAGGCATTTTGTTGGATTGCAAATTAGTGGGGTGGACAAACCTGTAAAGCCTCTTGCGGACAGATAGTGCTGTATTCTTCAAGCCAGTACTCTGTGATCAAATGGATTTCATCCAAATTATCAAACCTTCACAAGACGTGCGGTGGATGCGCCCGATATACTTTGCTTTCCATGTTATATTGTAGAAGGACGCTGTGCTAAACCCGTGCTGGCGGATCAACTCTTCCAGCGACACTCCTGCTTTGGCTTCCTTCAAAATGTTCACGATCTGGTTTTCTGAAAACATATACTGAACGCGGTCATAAACTGCAATTTTTCTCAAAAACTGCAGTTTATGACCGCAAGGAATCTACAATAGCCTTTTTGAACGAACTAATTACCAGTAATTCTCATGCAGCTTTGGTTTCAATTTCACTACAGCACAATCGTCTCTTGATTTGTAGAGTTCAAAATAGGCTAAATCATTATTTCGCGAGCGCCACCAAGACTCCCGAATATCCAAATCCGATCAAATCATCCTTCCCATCTCCGTTTACATCTCCGACCATGCGTGGATAGGTATCCATACGCCAACCCTGATTGTAACTGAAATCATCGGTCCACAAACTGACTGGGGAAAAACTACTACCATTCGAGAGTGCAATCAGAACTCCACCATACCCAAATCCGATCACATCATCCTTCTTATCTCCATTTACATCCCCCAACACGCGTGGATGCAAATTAGCCCGCCAGCCCTGCGGAGAATAACTAAAATCACTCGTCCACGCCGCCAACGAGTTAAAGCCGCTGCCTCCATTCGAGATACCAACGCTTGCTCCTGAATATCCAAACCCGACTACATCAGCTATACCCTTGCCCGTAAAGCTTAAATCTCCGTTTACGTTCCCAACCATGCGTGGGTAGGTATCCATACGCCAACCTTCCGCATAACTAAAATTTGTAGACCATACCGTTACAGGGTTAAAGCTACTGCCGTTCGACAAAGCCACCAGTATTCCAGAATACCCAAATCCAATTATGTCATCTCTGCCGTCGCCATTTACATCGCCTATCTCCCGCGGATGCATATCTGCCCGCCAACCCTGCGGGTAATAACTAAAATCACTCGTCCATGCTGTTACAGGGTTAAAGCTGCTGCCATTCGAGAGCCCTACCAGGACTCCTGAATACCCAAACCCGATCACATCATCCCTTCCATCTCCATTTACATCGCCGACCATGCGTGGATAGGTATCCATACGCCAACCCTGCACATAACTTAAATCAGTTGTCCACAAGGTGGCGGAAGTAAAGCTGCTGCCATTCGAGAGCCCTACCAGGACTCCTGAATACCCAAACCCGATCACATCATCCCTTCCATCTCCATTTACATCCCCCATTACGCGCGGATGCAAATTAGCCCGCCAGCCCTGTGGGTAATAACTAAAATCACTCGTCCACAAGCTTGCATCCGTAAACTTCTTCAAGGTGAATGTGGCTGTCACAGATTTGGCAGTCGCCATGGTAATAGCACATGTACTGGCCGTTCCAGAACAGGCTCCGCTCCATCCTGTAAACATGGAACCTGCGGCAGATGTTGCAGTCAGTGTCGTAACCGTGTCTGAGATATATGACTCTGTACAATCTGCGCCGCAACTGATGCCAGAACCCGTTACGGTACCACTGCCACTGCCCGTCTTGCCAACCGTCAAAGTCTGATAAGTATAATCATCCCACCACAAATCATACATATTGCGCTTATCACCATAATAAACTTTTAAATAGTGGTAACCGGCGGTAATGGGGGCTACGTTAAGATACTCATTGTCGGATGCATAAGGAGATGAGGCAATTAAAGTACCTGCCGCGTTGTATAGATCGAGATCAATGTCGCCCTGAGCATGGGCAAATCGGAGGTCAACTATGAGGCCTGCACTGCCGGGTTCAACGTAAATTCTATACCAATCATCGTCACCCTGAAAGCCAATTCCATTTACATTCGATAACCAGGTGCGTTCGTATGCCTCCAAAAAATAGGATGTTACCAAAGTATCGTTCTGCTCATACCTGTCATCAACACAACCAAGGTTAAAAGTTATACTCTCGCCGCCCGAAGCGCCGACATTGCATATCCTCAAACCACCCGCGCTACCCGTTGACAGGAAGCTGGAGGGATCCGTAGTATCATTGATTTCCGTCCGCCCAACCTGACTGCTAAAATGCGCGGCGTTCACAGTTCCATCTACAGAATTTGTTCCCCCAGGCCGGTAGAGGTAAACTTCATCCGGCGGGCCACCTGCATTTCCATCTCCGGCAGCAGTATTTATCCTATAGACAAGCAAGCCCGATCCTGACAAAAAACTGTCAAACGCGCCCATTTTGTTGCGGTATTCGGCCACAAAATATTCTGTAGTTGAATTGGGGGAGGC
>Ga0154020_10006402_pt1 | contig 13775 bp, 11 predicted proteins | sample Klosneuvirus_201_FD_109709 | JGI IMG/M metagenome (GOLD analysis project Ga0154020, IMG submission 109709) | Active sludge microbial communities from wastewater, Klosterneuburg, Austria - Klosneuvirus_20160825_MG | ecosystem: Engineered > WWTP > Aerobic digester > Activated sludge | place... | reverse complement strand
TGGGCGCCGATGATATAGACCGTGTCACTGAAAAACTTGTTTCAGAAGGTGTAATTATCAATACAGTCTATTGCACCGTACCGGGAGAACGGAAAGCTATCCGGGGCTGGACCCGCCTGGCAGAATTAGGAAACGGAAAAATGTCCGTGATTTCATTGCGTAACCGTTATTTCGATCGACTAAATGGCTTTGATCTCCAACGTTTCCGGGCACTGAACAGAAAATTCAATAATACATATTTGCATTATGGCCCCGGAGGTTACAAACGCTGGAAGTTGCTGACGAATGAAGATAACCATATTTTCATCACCAATACGGAAGGCTACCGCTACCGTTCACTGTACAAAATTTCGGATGATTATCAGAAAAAAAATTTTTCATGGGATCTGGTTGACCTCTATTATAAAAACCCAATCGGATTTATGGATGCTGACAGGAAATTGATGAATGATTCCTGCAAACGAATGAGCGTTGAACGGTTAAAAGGATATATCGTGTATAAAAAATACGAACGGAAAAAACTCAGCGCCATGATTGCCGATATGGTTGCTGAAAAAGAATTGAAAGATCGTATTAACGGAAAAGTTATAGAAAAGAGCATGGCAACTTTTGACATCGTGACCATGCATATGTTGAGGGATTTATTAGTTGCAAGAAATATAACTTGTCCTGTCTATTAGTGTTAGTGTTATTTAAATGTCGAAATAAAGAGATTGTCGAATGAAAAGTTGGAATAAGTGGATTTTTGGTGGATTAGGATGGGCTATTGGCGGGCCGATCGGAGGCATCCTGGGATTTGCCTTGGGTTCAATAACGGAGGAAAGCCAAAAGTCATATACAACCGGCAGACCTGTACTTGCCAATGATTTTAGCGCTGTACTCCTTGTTCTTTGTGCAGCCGTAATGAAAGCGGATCAACGTGTAATGCGTTCCGAACTTGATTTTGTAAAAAATTATTTCCTGCGTCAATTCGGCGAATCGCATACTCGTGAACGCATGCAGTTGTTTCGGGAAATTCTGAAACAGGATATTCCACTTGCTCAGGTATGCCAGCAGGTCAAGCAACATCTTGATCCGGCTTCGCGCCTGCAATTGTTACACCTTCTTTTTGGTTTAGCCAGTTCAGACGGATCAGTCGGCAGTGCAGAACTTACCGTGCTTGGCCAGATTTCTTCCTTGATCGGGATCGGACAAAAAGATTTTGAAAGCATCAAGGCGATGTTTGTGAAGGATACCGAGTCGGCATACAAGATTCTTGAAATTGAAAGATCTGCGACTGACGAAGAAGTTAAGAAAGCCTACAGAAAAATGGCTGTTAAATTCCACCCGGATAAAGTACATCACCTTGGAGCAGAATTTCAACAGGATGCGCAAGAAAAATTTAAAAAGATCAATGAGGCGCACGAAGCCATCAAGAAAGAAAGAGGACTTTAAATTTTTTCAAAACAAGTTTGAATTATTTTCGTACACGATAGACGGCTGTTTAATTTATTAAGATCATGCTTGATATCATCCTCGCGGCATTACTGATTATCGGAATCATCAGAGGATTTCTGAAAGGGTTCATTTTCGAAGTTGCTATTCTCGGGGTGTTTTTTCTGGGAATGTGGGCAGGTTTTAAGTTCGCTGGCTTTGCTACTCCTTACGTGTTAAAAGTGATTCATCCTGATCCGCAAACACTTTATTACATTTCTTCTTTTGTAATGTTCCTGGTAATATCAGTTGGGGTAATTCTCTTGGCAAAATTATTTACAGGACTGGTGAATATGGCCGCCTTGGGAATTTTCAATAAACTTGCCGGCGCTGTTCTTGGCGGACTTAAATATGCACTCGTGTTGAGTATCGTGATTTTCTATTTCAACAAACTTGACACGAAGTACAAATGGCTGTCGCCGGATACCAAGGCAGAGTCATATTTGTACTACCCATTGGCAAAAATATCCCCGATGGTCTTGCCAGTCATCGAGGGAGCAAAAGATAAATGGGAACAAATAAAAGAATAAAAATCAGGTGACATCTGTTTTTGAATGCCTATTGCAAGTCACGCAAGCGAACCAGGGCAATGGAGTTTTTGCTTTTCTTTAGTATGGAAAATTCATAGTCATCGAAAATTATTTTGTCGTTTGTATTTGGTATCCGTCCAAATTTTAAAATCAAACAACCTGCCAGTGTATTGAAGTCTCCATCAGTACTAATTTCGTGAGGCAATAATTTATTGATATCATCGAGTGAAGCAGAAGCCACCGATGTGTATGTTTTATCGCCGGTCATTTCTACGATTGGAGTTTCCTTATCGAATTCATCCTGAATTTCACCGACAAGCTCTTCAAGAATATCTTCCATGGTAATGATTCCGATTGTCGCGCCATATTCATTGACTACGATGGCCATTTGCTGATGATTCACCTGAAAATCCTTGAGCAATTGTCCGATTCGTTTGGTTTCCGGAACCGTCATTACCGGCCTCATGAGTTCGCGTATGACAGCTGTTTCATTTTTCCTCATTTTTAGCAATAAATCTTTGAGGTACATTACGCCAACAACACTATCAAGATTATCTTCATAACAGGGGATCCTTGAATAGTTCTCTTCAATAATTTTTTCAATGGTATCATCATTAAAGTCATTGAGGTCGATGGCAAGAACCTGAGTCCGGGGAACCATAACTTGCTTTGCTGTTCGTTCAGAAAAATCAAAAGCGTTTTTTATAATATCATAATCTGATTCTTCAATTGCGCCACTTTCGCGACCCTGCATCACAATGTATTTTAATTCATCGCTGCTGTGAATTTCAGAGCCATGGATAGAAGATATCCCAATTGATTTAAGTAGGAAATTTGCGATTCCGTTTAATACCCAGATGAAAGGCTTGAAAAGCAGGTAAAAGAAATGAAGCGGGTAAGCAAGGTAAAGAGTTGTTTTCTCTGAACGTTGTATGGCGATAGATTTAGGAGCAAGTTCACCAAAAACAATATGAAGTATGGTAATAACACCAAAAGCAATGGGAAGTGCTATATCATGAGCCAGTTCCGGATTAATTGACACTCCGAGCAGATTCATAAATTTGAGAATAAACTTTGAAACCACCGGCTCTCCAATCCAGCCTAATCCTAAACTTGCAAGAGTAATCCCAAGCTGGGTTGCTGCCAGATATCCATCAAGGTGTGATGTAATATGTTTTGCCAGAGTTGCGGTGCGATTTCCTGTCTTGGCCTTAATTTCGAGCTGTGAACTGCGAACTTTCACAATGGCAAATTCTGCCGCGACAAAAAATCCATTCAAAAAAACCAACAAAAAAGTAATCAGAATATCAACGAGCATTTTGTTTTTCCTAAAAATAGAAATTTAATTTGTAATAGTCCGTAAACTTTTCAATGTAAAGACATAATTCAATTTTCAATACCTTTCAAACCTTCTCTCTGATTACTTTACGAAGCAAAAGGAGCAAACCCATTCCAATCACTGTAATGGCAACCAAAGCATACCAGGTGATTTCAAATCCAAAATGATGGATGGATTGCATGCCTGCATTATGACTAAAGACGTGTGAAATTGAAAATGCTATACTGTATAATGCCATGTATTCACCGTGACGACCTCTTTTTGAATACTCCATCGCAAAGGAATTTGAAAAGGGAAATACAAGCATTTCCCCAACACTCATCAGAATTAAAGCAACGATGAGGATGCCTGTCCATGCACTTAGATTAAGAACAAGAAAACTCAGTCCCAATAAAAACATTCCAATGAACATAAGCCATACTCTGGAAAAATTTCTTTTCTCAAGAGCGTGCACCAATGGCATTTCCAGAAGAAACACGATTAAGCCATTCAATCCGATCAATAAACCAATTTGTGCTTCGCTGAGAAAATGAACGTCCTTATAGTACAAAGGCACTGTAGAAAAATACTGAAGGAATACAAAACCAAAGAGAATTGTAGCTAAAATAAATATCCAATAGTGTCCATCGCTATAGGCGGAGCGCGAACTGCCAACAATTTCCTGGTCAATGGTTCTTGCTTTCTTTGGATGCAGGAGCTGCAACAATGCCAATCCGGCCAATAAGGAAGTTAAGCCATCAATCCAAAATAAACCTCCATAACCTAAGGTCACAATGATAAATCCCCCTGCGGCAGGGCCGGCAGCAAAACCAAGGTTGATAGCAAGCCTTACCAGCGTAACCGAACGCGTTTTATTTTCAGGTTTACTGTATGCATTTAGTGCAACAAACATTGCTGGACGAAATGCATCAGCTACACACATCAGAAAAAATATTCCGGCACATAAGCTCACAAAGGTATCGAGATATTGCAGGCTGATAAAAAACAAGCTGGAAAGCAACAGGCTTCCGGCCATCGTTTTATAATAACCAATTCTATCTGTTAACTTTCCTCCGAGCCAGGAACCAACCACAGAACCAAGTCCGAAAAAACTCATGATCCAGCCAACCTGAGCAAGACTATATCCTTTATCTTTTGTGAGATACAGTGACAGAAATGGAATTACCATAGTCCCTGCTCTGTTTATAAGAGTGATCAGACTGAGGTACCAGACTTCACGTGAGAGACCTAAATATGAACTTCTAAAAAGCATTAAATGGGTTTTCTGATATCATGAAAAAAAAAGGAAACTCTACAATGTTTAAACTACTCGTTTAGTGCTTTTACTCCCGGGAGCTCCTTCCCTTCAAAGTATTCTAACAATGCACCACCGCCGGTTGAAACGTAACTGACCTTATCCTCATAACCAAACTGAGCAACGGCTGATGCAGAATCACCGCCACCAATGAGTGAATAAGCTCCATTCCCGGTGGCAGTGGCAATGGCTTCTGCCATAGTACGAGTCCCCGTTTCAAATTTTTTCATTTCAAAAACTCCCATGGGGCCGTTCCACAAAATGGTCTTTGAATTTTTTATTACAGAAACAAATTCTTTTGTTGCAGTCGGACCAATATCAAGTCCCATCCATGAATCCGGAATATTCATATTGTCTGAAACTTTAGTGTCTGCATCCTTGTCGAATTTATCTGCAATGATCGAATCTATAGGGAGAATCAAATTGCATCCTGCTTTTTTTGCTTTATCAATGAGCTGAAGAGCTAATTCCAAACGATCTTCCTCAACCAGAGAGTTTCCGATTTTTCCACCCTGGGCTTTAAAAAAAGTATAGGCCATTCCTCCACCTATGAGTATATTCTCAGCCCTGGTTAAAAGATTTTCGATGATGAGAATTTTATCACTCACTTTTGCGCCACCCATTACTGCAGTAAAAGGTTTTTGCGCTTTGTGTATCACCATATCCGCATTTTCCAGTTCAGAAGCCATGAGTAAGCCCATGCACTTTTTCCCGGGAAAAAATATTGCAATAATGGCAGTGGAAGCGTGTGCGCGATGCGCGGTCCCGAAAGCATCATTCACATAATAATCACCATGCGCTGAGAGTGCCTTTGCAAATCCTTCATCGCCCTTCTCTTCTTCCTTGTGAAAACGAAGATTTTCAAGGAGCAAAACATTTCCCGGCTTCAGGGAGGATGAGGCCTTTACCGCTTCTTCCCCAATGCAGTTATCCGTAAACTGAACAGCCCTTTCGAGCAATTCACTTATTCTGCTCAGAGTATGCTTTAAAGTAAATTTTTCGACATCGATGCTTCCGTCTTCTTTTAATTTTTTGAGTGGACGACCAAGATGACTCATGAGCACTACACTCCCTCCATCATCCAAGATTTTTTTGATTGTAGGAATGGCTAATCGTATCCTGCTATCATCAGTAATATTGAACTGTTTATCAAGCGGAACATTGAAATCAACACGAATCAATGCCCTGATACCTTTGAAGTTTACCTCTTTGATGCTTTTCATACGGCAACAAAGATAGATGAATTTGGAAATTAGATCATGCATCGCCTGAATCTCTGAATTCCATTATCTTTGCCCTATGCAATTCGCGAAAGTCGTAGGTCACGATGAGGTAAAAGCCAGATTAATCAATTCGGCAAAGGAAGGCCGTATTAGTCATGCACAGCTGTTTTTAGGCCCGGAAGGTGCCGGTAATTTGGCTATGGCCATTGCCTACGCTCAATATCTTTTTTGCGAAAATAAAACCACCGATGATAGTTGTGGATCTTGTTCTTCCTGTATCAAAATAGAAAAACTCATTCATCCGGATCTGACCTTTAGCTATCCGGTTACCTCCAGAGATAAAATTAAAGAACCGAGAAGTATCGATTTTATTGCTGAATGGAGAGAAGCGGTGCTGGTAAATCCATACCTTAGCTATCAGGAATGGATAGAACATCTTGATGTTGAGAATAAGCAAGGCTTGATCGCTGTGCATGAAGCAAATGATATTTTAAACCGGCTGAGTTTAAAAAGTGTTGAAGGCGGTTATAAAATGGTAATCATTTGGCTTGCAGAAACGATGAATACTTCAGCTGCCAATAAATTACTAAAGATCATTGAAGAACCGCCAGATCATACCATATTTCTAATGGTGGCAGAAGATTACGAACAGATCATTCCGACGATTGCTTCACGGACACAACTTATAAAAATTAACAGGCTGAGTGAAAATGAACTAATTCCTGCTCTGGTGAAAATGCATGGTGTGGAACATCAGGCCGCCCGACATATGGCACATCGTGCAAACGGGAATTATAATGAAGCGTTGAAATTAATTCGTAACGATGAAACGGATGCAGATCTCAACCAATGGTTTTTACTGTGGATGCGTGCATGCTATTCAGGAAATGTAAATCAGATTGTTGATTTTACAAATGCCTTCGCTGCAGAGTCAAGAGAAAAACAGAAGGGTTATTTACATCACTCCTTGAATGTTGCCCGTGAATGTCTTCTAATAAATTATGGCGACCGTTCCATGATTCACTTTGAAGGAAAAGAACTGGACGATTTAGGAAGATTTGCTCCTTTTGTACATCTTGAAAATGCAGAAGATTTTATTGCCAAGCTTAGCGAAGCTGCGTATCATATTGAACGAAATGCCAACTCCAAACTTCTTTTCACCGATCTTTCTTTGAACATACAAGGCATTCTGCACAAAAAGAATTGAGTCGCTTTATCTCTTAGCTTTGTTCGATCGGTTCAGAATCCATCGTATTGGCTTGATTATCAATGCCAAATTTGTCGGGCCTTTTCACTAATTTTGCAATCCAAAAAATTAAACTCTTTTATTATTAAAGGTGCTTATTTCTCTCTAGATTAGCGAAAAGCACACGTAATCAACAAATCAAATGGCTTGTAATTCCTGCAGTACGGAAAAAGACGGAAAGCCCGGAGGTTGCCGAAGTAATGGCACTTGCGGCACCGGCGGATGCAACAAGCTGAATGTATACAATTGGCTTAGCGACATGGTTTTGCCTCATGGGCAAAAACTTTTCGATATCATAGAAGTACGTTTCAAAGGAAGTCGTAAAGAATTTTATCACAACAAAGAAGCTATTGATCTTCGGGTTGGTGATGTGGTTACAGTCGATGCTTCACCGGGACATGATGTCGGAGTGGTTTCTATGGTAGGCGAATTGGTACGATTTCAGCTTAACAAAAGGCATCTGAGTGAAGATTCTGATCAGATTAAAACTTTCTACAGAAAGGCTAAACCGAATGAAATCGAGAGATGGATTGAAGTAAAAGACAAAGAAACCGCAACACTTCATAGAACGAGAGAGATCATTCAAGCGCTGAAGCTTTCCATGAAATTGAGTGATATTGAATATCAGGGCGATGGAAAGAAGGCCACATTTTTCTATACTGCAGAAGAACGCGTCGACTTTCGCGAGCTGATTAAAAAACTGGCCGATGAGTTTCGCATCCGCATTGACATGCGTCAGATCGGAATGCGACAGGAAGCCAGCCGTCTTGGCGGTCTCGGCGTTTGCGGTCGCGAACTATGCTGTTCGACTTGGCTTACAGATTTTAAAACTGTTTCGACAAGTACTGCTCGCTACCAAAACCTTGCATTGAATCCGGCAAAACTGGCAGGACAATGCGGAAAATTAAAATGCTGTCTTAATTATGAACTCGATTCATATGTTGACGCTTTGAAGGATTTTCCATCCACCAATACAACTTTGGAAACAGAGCACGGCCGGGCATTTCATCGCAAGACGGATATATTTAAAAGGATGATGTGGTTTGCGTTTCACGAAAATGATCGCAAAGAAAATTCGGAATCCGGTGAAGGTGGCGGTGACGGAAACTGGATCGCATTGCCGGTTGATAGAGTGAATGAAATCATCGGACTGAATAAACAAAAAATTAAGCCTCCTGAATTGCGCAGCGCGCAAATGGAGGAGGAAGAATCTGCTCTCGTTGTTGAACCGGATTATGCCAATGTTGTCGGACAAGACCGCATTGACAGAATGGATCACATGAAAAAGAAGAAGAAAAAGAAGAAGAAAAAATCTGGGAATAAACCTTCTTCGGATTCTCCACAAAATCAGAATGCCCGACCGATAAATGCTCCACAGAACAAAGAAGCTCGTCCGGCAAACCCTCAACAAAAACAGGCAAATCGTCCGGGACCACGTCCTGAACACAAAGACAAACAGGGAAATAATCCTCAACAACGAAAACCAGATTCCGGCGGAACGAATCCAAATCAAGTCAACCAAAACAAGGAGACTAAATCCGATGACCGGAACAGGAATGACCGGAACCGCAACCGTGGTCCAAGACCTCCACGCACATCAGCGGGAGGAACGGAGCCTTCAACAAAACCAACAGAATAATGATTCAGGGAAATTCCTATAAACTTACGGTTAGTTTGTTTCTTTGTTTTCTGTCATTGGTGGCCTGCGACAGCAATGTCGTATTCGAAAAGAATATTAAGCTTGATGATAACAGGTGGGCTCAGGGAACCGTAATCAAGCTTGAGACCGAAATTAAGGATACGATAAGCCCGATGAATTTGTATATCAATGTTCGAAATGCAAGTGGCTATCAATTCAGAAATCTTTTTGTTTTCCTTACGACCATTACTCCGGAGAACAATAAATCAAGAGATACTCTTGAGTTAATACTTGCCGATGATGCAGGAAAATGGCTGGGTGACGGCATGGGAGATATTTGGGATAACCGAATACTCTTCAAGCAGAATTTTCAATTCCCATCTGCGGGTAAATACACTTTTGAGTTAGAACAGGCTATGCGAATCGATCCCTTGCCGCAAATCATGGATGCGGGTATACGTATTGAGAAGGCTCAGTAATTTCTGATTTTTATTATTGTCGAAAATCTTTTTTACAACGAAGGAAGCACAAGGTTCACAAAAATATTTCTTGATTACAATTAGTTTGACGCAGCTCGCTTTCTGTGATCTTTGTGCTTCCGTCCTGCACTTAGTGGTTAAATTTTCAAATCACATTCTATATATCATCACGAATTCATTCTGAAAAATACTTCCTGTGAATACGAAAGATTGCCCAGGCGAATAAAAAACCAAAAAGAAAATACAACCAGGGAAAGCTTTTCGAAACGGATTTACTAAGGATTTTATTTTCCTTTTCTAATTGTGCCAATTGTTTTACCAGAGTATCCTGAATTCGCTCATAATTTTTCAGTTGTTCTGCATATTGGTTCACATCATAGGACATCGTTTGCTTTTCGAACTTAGTATAGTCCAGCAATTGCCTTAAACGAGTCATGATTTTGTTGTCAACTTCAACAATAGCTTTTAAGCGATCATGAGTCGCGCGTAAATCATTCTTTGTTTTCTGTCCGAAGAATCCGCTTTTCTTTTTGAGGGAAGAAGCATAAGAATCGAATAATTCCTGCCTTTGATCTACCAATTTCATCAATTCATTTCTGTCTTCACGACTCTGCGCTGACACAGACAACCTGAGGAACAGCAACAGGAAAATAATGGCTTTATATCGATTCATTATGGACAAATCTAAACGAAAATGCGTGCTAATATATTTTTTCTTTCGGGCTTCATGATGAATGAATGAATGAAATATGATACTCTGTGGGATTCTTCTGAAATGCTCTGCCAATTTTTAGTTTAAATCCATCAAAGCAAGGATATTAGGAAGAAAAACCGCTTAATTAAAATGATCTGTATTCAATCTGTTAAATACCGTTAAGGAAGAACTATCGTCTTTTCATTCTCGTCTGAAAAGGATACTTTCGTATCCATGAAAAAACTACTATGAAAAAGATACTCATGATCCTGACGGTGATCTTATTTTCCGTCGCAAACAATTTTACACATGCAGCTGATGGAACCGAAGGAAAGGTGTTACCCTATCCTATCTATCAGAAAAAAATGGCCAATGGCCTTAACGTCGTTACCGTTCCTTACGACAGTCCGGGACTCGCCGCATTCTACATTGTAGTTCGCGCAGGTTCACGTGATGAAATCGAGCCGGGAAAATCAGGTTTCGCTCACTTCTTCGAGCACATGATGTTTCGTGGTACTGACAAATATCCGAAAGACAAGTACAGTGAGGTATTGAAATCTACCGGAGCCTCGGCCAATGCAAACACCAGTCTTGACAGAACAGTCTATCACATGACAGGAAGTTCCGACAAACTGGAAACTATGTTTGAACTGGAAAGCGACCGTTTCATGAATCTGAAATATTCTATTCAGGGCTTCAAGACAGAAGCGGGAGCTGTAAAAGGTGAGTACACGAAAAACTCTGCCAGCCCTTACTCTCAGCTGAATGAAAAAGTTCAGGAGACTGCTTTCGATGAGCATACCTATAAACATACCACGATGGGCTTCTTCGCTGATATCGTTGATATGCCAAACCAATACGATTACTCTCTTGAATTTTTCCGTCGTTTCTATCGCCCGGAATATTCAACCATTATCGTTGTTGGTGACGTTACACCTGAAAATGTGGATGCACTGGCTGAAAAATATTTCTCTGCCTGGAAGCACGGTGATTATACAAGTAAAATTCCTGTAGAGCCTGCACAGACTGCAATGCGTACTGTTCATATTCAAAAAGCAGGCTTCCCTCCTTTTTTAGATCTTAACTACAAAGGCCCTGCCTTTAGCGACAAAGCTATTGACATGCCGGCATTGGATGTATTGAATTCCATTCTCCTTTCAGACAAATCCGAACTTTATAAGAAGCTTGTAATAGACGAACAAAAATGTCGTTTTCTTGGCGGAGGAGCACAGGATTCACGCGATCCATATTTGATTAGCATAAGCGCTTCGTTGATTAATGCTTCTGACATGCAGTATGTAAAAGATGCTATTGTCGCGGCATATGAAAAGGCAAAGACAACACCTGTAGATCCAAAATTGTTGAAGGACACAAAGACACATCTGAAATACAGTTTTGCAATGAACATCGACAATCCGACATCGATTGCTGAATCTCTCAGCGCCTATACATGGCTGACGAATGATCCTGAATCATTGAATAGATTATATGCTTTGTATGACAAAGTCACAGCGGAAGATCTGATGATGGTAGCGAAGAAATATATTCTTCCGACAACCCTGACCATCGGAACCATTTCACCGAATGCTAAGGAGAACTTGCATTAATCATCTTTCATTAATCCCATTTATAATCTAACAAACAATGAAATCATATATAAAATCAATACTGACATTTTGTTTTGTTGCTGTTCTTGCCTTAGGCAGTTCTGCACAAGATATGGTGGAACTAAAACTTCCAAAGTCAAATAAAGTAGTTATTCAGCTGATGTTTCGCAATGGAAGCATTTGTGATCCTGCAGGTAAGGAAGGCCTTACTTCATTTACATCAAGTCTCATTTCCGAAGGTGGCGCAGGAACTCTAAGCGCAACTGACATCAAGGATAAAATCTACCCTTACTCTGCTTCTTATGGAAGTTCATGCGATAAGGAAGTCAGCAATTTTTACTTTGAAGTTCCGGCTGATTACCTGAATGAATTTTATCCTATTTTAAAAGATTTAATGCTGAGTCCTTCATTCAAAGAAGAAGATTTTGAAAGAGTGAAGTCTAATCAGCAGAATTATGTTGATCAGCTTATTCGCCAGTCTTCAGATGAAGAGTATGGTAAAAAATACCTTGAGGATGTATTATTCCGTGGTACGAATTATCAATACATGACAAGCGGTACAAGTGAAGGTGTTAAAAGCATTACGCTTGAGGATGCAAAAAATCAGTACAAGAATTTTTTCACAAGAAACAATCTTACGATTGGCTTAGCAGGAAATTATTCTGATGAATTTGCTACACGTATCAAAGCCGATTTAAAAGGAATGTCATCCATCGTACCTGCTATTCCGGCTCCAGGAAAAGCTGCTATGCCTGAAGGTTTGCAGGTAGAAATTGTTGCTAAAGACAATGCACTTGGATCTGCGATCTCTGCAGGCTTCCCATTGGCAATAACCCGCTCAAACGATGATTTTGTTGCATTGATGATTGCTAATTCATGGTTAGGAGAACACCGCAAATCCTATTCCCGTTTATACCAAAAAATTCGTGAAGCACGTTCCATGAACTATGGCGACTACACGTATATCGAGTGGTATGAGTCAGGCGGATCAAATATGTTGCCTCCTTCAGGTACACCACGATCTTCAAATTATTTCAGCATTTGGGTTCGCCCTGTGCAAACTGCTTCGGGTTTAAAGGGACAGTATGAAGAACTAAAGAGTATCGAAATCGGACATGCACATTTTGCATTAAGAATGGCACTAAAAGAGATGGACGCTTTGATTAAAAACGGAATGACTGAAGAAGATTTCACCAAAACTCGTGACTTCCTCCGCAGTTATACCAAACTGTATATCCAGTCACCGGCTAATCAGCTTGGCTATTTGATGGACGCGAAATTCTACGGCCGCAAAGACTGGATCAAGGAAATGGATGCCTTGCTTGCCGGAATGACATTAGATCAAGTGAACAAAGCCATTAAAAAATACTGGCAGACTCAAAACATGGATATCGTAATCATCACCGATAAGAGCGAAGCAGAACCATTAGCGAAGAGCCTGAGAAACAATTCACCTTCTCCAATGAGTTATTCTGATGGCCTGAAAGCATCCTTATCACCGGATATCCTGAATGAAGATCGTTCAGTTGAATCATATCCAATGCCGGTCAAAAAAGTTACCATTATTGATTCCGAATCCACCTTCCGTAAATCTATTCCTTCGGACAGCAAAGGGATTTTGAAAATTCAGAAGTAAAATAACCCTCAGCATAAATGAAAAGGCGCGGAAATGTTTTCCGCGCCTTTTTTATGCAAATTAAAATACGATTTGATCAGAGGAAAGCAGAACTAAGATTTCATTCTACATAAAAAGACTTCACCACAGCTTTTCTGGAACCTGTTCGAACCTCGAGATAATACAAGCCTCTTGGCAAATCATCTCGCTTCAATTCAAAATAATTCCCGCGAACACCTTCAACTCCTCTCAATATCCTGCCATATCGATCGTTGATACGATAAGACGAAAGGTCAGCATTTGTTGCATTGAAGTACACCGATGAATTCTGAACGATTGGATTAGGATAAAGAATAATCTGATCACCTCCCAGGTAGACAAAACGAATGTTGATGGTACTTGTATAACCAAGGGTAATCAAATCAAGTTTATAATAATTGACGGCATTAGGAACAGGATCTGTATCAGTATAAGAATAGAAAACATCTTCGTTGGAGCTACCGCAGATTCCGACTATATCACCAATCGGGCTGAAGTAAATCCCGTCAGTGGATCGCAAAACATTAATCCCATTGCAGGTATTGCCTCCTGCAATAACAATATTAAGTTCAATATTATCATTCTGTTGAATCGCTG
>Ga0154020_10006400_pt1 | contig 13779 bp, 9 predicted proteins | sample Klosneuvirus_201_FD_109709 | JGI IMG/M metagenome (GOLD analysis project Ga0154020, IMG submission 109709) | Active sludge microbial communities from wastewater, Klosterneuburg, Austria - Klosneuvirus_20160825_MG | ecosystem: Engineered > WWTP > Aerobic digester > Activated sludge | place... | reverse complement strand
TAATGGGTTCAGATCAACCCATGAAGGGACTCGCACCCTTCCGATCAAACGCCTTCACAGGCGCACTAGGACAGGCTTCCAGCCTGTCTTCTGCAAACGGACAGGCTGGAAGCCTGTCCTACGAGTCGAATGCGACAGTTATGTACCGAGCGATCCTAATCCGAACGCGGCGTCAGCGGCAGGCGGTCAGTGATGCTTAACTCCCTTGCGTCCTGCCGCCCCGTCGGAGATAATCTCCGAACTAGCGCCGTGGCAATTCGAATACCGAAACGATCTTATCTTCCGACCAAATCATTCACAGGAGACTACTGTCATGCACAACCACTCTTCCAGACGATTTTTTCTGCAGACTGCGGGAATTGGTGTGGCCGCGGCGGGTCTCGCCGGGCTGGCAACTGCTCAGCCTCCAAAGAAAGCGCCGGTGATTCAGGGATTCGAAGAATCAGTCACAGACCCCAAAAATGCGAAGGCCTGGAAACCGGTCTCGGATCGCAAAATTCGAGTGGGAGTTGTTGGCTACGGTGTGTGTCGCTTCGGTGCGGCCTTCAGCTTTCAGGATCACCCCAATGTGGAAGTTGTGGCGGTCAGTGATCTTTTTCCCGATCGCTGCGCGGCGCTGGCGCAGGCTTGTCGTTGTGAAAAAACGTATCCTTCACTGGAAGAGATGGTCAAAGACGATCAGATCGAAGCCATTTTCGTCGCCACGGATGCTCCCAGTCACGCGCGGCACTGCATTGACGCGATGAAGCATGGCAAACACGTAGCGTGCGCTGTTCCCGCCACCTTCGGATCACTCGAAGAGGCCGATCAGTTGTTTGAGGCCGTGAAGACCACGGGCAAGACATACATGATGTTTGAGACCTCCTATTTCCACGAAGACGTGTATGCGATGCGTGAGATTTACCGCGCCGGTGGATTCGGGAAACTGGTGTATGCCGAAGGGGAATACTATCACGATTCGGTCGAGCAGATTGATTCCTACAAGGGTTGGAGAATCGGTCTGCCGCCGCAGTGGTATCCCACACATTCAAATGCCTATTACATGGGCGTCACCGGCGGAAGTTTCACCGAGGTCTCCTGCATGGGAATCCCCAGTCAGAAAGAACTGCTGCAATCAGCGAACAACCGTTATATGAATCCGTTTGGGACTGAGGTGGCTTTGTTCCGCACCAGCGAAGGCGGCATGGCGCGGATGGCGGTCAGTTGGGACACGCCAGGGGACAGCGGCGAAAAGGGACGTGTACGAGGCCAGAAAGGCAGTTACTACGGCAAGTTCGAAGGCCCCGCAGCGAAAGATTTGCCGCTGATCGAACGTCCGCCCCTGCCGCCCGGAGTCAACGCTGGCGGTCACGGCGGTTCGCACGGACAACTGTCTAACGAATTTGTTACGGCAATTCTCCAGGACCGCGTACCACTGGTCGATATCGCCCAGGCACTGAACATGACCGTGGCCGGTATCGTCGCACATCAATCAGCACTCAAGGACGGTGAACTGCTGAAGATCCCGCAGTATGCGATTTGAACAATGCGGTTGCGTTTTCGAACTGAATAGCGCGGGTGATCGTGTCGCCAGGTTCGGATTCCCGGAATTTCAACAATGCCGATTCGAGATTGAAGAAAGGCGCATGGGATCCGAACAACAGGCGTTCATAGGGGATGTCGTGGAGGACTTTCTCCAATGCTCCCACTTGCTCGGCATGGGAAATATCGAAGTACACATTTCCCGCCTTTGCCAGTGCCGATGTGTCCGGTCCGGTCAGCCGGTCAATGTTCATTAAAATGACGGGTAGTTTCGGGTGGTCGGCCAGCAACTTCGCCAGAGGAGCATGATCGACTGTTGGCACCATCATCAGCGGATGGTGTGTGCGGACGTCTTCCATCTTCAGTACAAGCTGCAGTATCAGTTGTTGCTCGTCGATGACGTTCAGCAGTTGTTCGAACACCGGATCGGTCAGCTTATATCCGTGGTAGTTCGGGTAGATCCGAACGATCTGCATGCCGTGATCCTGGCGACAGCGACGTACGTCGTCCGGCCAGTCGGGCAGCGTGGGATTGATGGTGCCGACGGGCAGTAACACGCCGTCACCATGCTGACGACATTCTTCAGTCGTTCGCAGGTTGACAGCGGCCACGTCCTGATGCAGCACGCCGTCAAAACTGCCAGCCCATGCCGTTACGATTCCATTTTGCCGCAACTTGTTGACTAGCTTCGAAGTTTCATCCAGCGGCAGCCGACGAAATGGCCAGCGGTGAACGTTGACGTTGATGTCTGTGATCATCGATTCACTCCTTTCGCATTCAGAATCGGTGTCAGCATGCTTTTCAGGTTTTCGCCTAGAATCAACTTCTTGTCATGTTCAGAAATCTCAGCCCCAACCACCTTGGCCAGTTGAGACGCATAGCTGCGGCCGCCCATATCACTTCCATACAGGACTCGTTCTGCACCCAATTCCCGTACTGCCATTTCCACGAACCCAGCGGTTGGCTCAGAGCCTCCGATGCCGATCGAAACATTCTTTGAGGAACGAACGGCGCGAATGCCGAGTGTCCAGTTACCGCCCGTATGTCCGCAAATCAGCGGAACCGTCGGATGACGCTGAGCCAGAATCGCGATGTCGGCGGGGGTCGATTCGTTGGGGCCGTTTCCTGAACTTTTCACCCATGTGTGCTGATAGATGGGGGCGTTCAGTTCCCCGCAGCGTTTGATGATGGGGTCAATTTTCGGGTCACTGCATTTGAACGACACCCACAGCTTCACCCCGACCATGGGGCCATCCACGACGCAGCGTTCGAGTTCGGCCAGACTTTCTTCGGGATAGGCAGCATTCAGATAGGCGAATCCGAACGCGCGATCATGCCAGTGACTCAAAGCCTGCAGCACCTGATCGTTTTGCTTTCGAAACTCTTCGGGTGATGGATCCGTTGACCACGGCCAGCCCATAAAGAAGACCTGTCGCTGAATTCCCATCCGATCGGCGTACACCATCAATTTGGCGATGCGTTCGTCCACGGTGGCTCCGTCCACCCCAGAAAAATGTCCATGCAGATCCCAGATCATCATTTCGCATTCACCTCCCGCTGTTGATCGACCTCATGAAACCTCTGAGCACGAAAGATTCTATTTTGGTATCGATGTGGCCGCAATCGCCAGGTGAGATCGCCACGCGAGTTCGGAGAAGGTCCAACGAAGACAGGCCGCCTCCACGGTCGCGTGGGGGCATGAAAAAAAACTCTGCGCTCGGTCGCCTGCGGCGAAGTGCCGCCCGGCAGGCGGCAGCTACTACAGGCTCTGCCTCAATGTCACTCACTTTGGGTTTGTAGTCCCGCCTTTAGGCGGAAGTCAGCACAATGTTCCGTGCAAATTCCGCCTAAAGGCGGGACTACAAACGGGAACCACCGACAAATTGAGTGCCGTTGGGCTCTGCCTGTTGGCCAGGACTTCCGCTTGATTGTTGTCCATACCTGCTCTCCGCTAAAATCCCCGGCGTTGAGTTCTTCATCGGGGTCGTCTCGACGATTTATCGTTTCATTATTGTATTCTGACATCAATCCAACTTATGCCAAGTCACGCTTTGAAACATCACGTGAACATCACAACGCTATTCATGGTTCTTTGCAGCGTCGGCTTGCAGCAGGCAGCGGCCGACGAAGCGTTGCCGCGAATTCCTGCGACAGCTCCGGAACACGCTGCCGCAACCATTCAGTTGCAGGATGGGTTTCGAGCCGAACTGATTGCCGCCGAACCGCTGATCACCGACCCGATCGCGATTCAGTACGACGAAAACGGCCTGGCCTATGTTGTGGAAATGAACGACTATCCGTATTCCGACAAGTCGTTCGACAAGGCGTGGCAGGATCAGGAATCCAAACCGCTGGGACGCATTCGCGTTCTGGAAGACACCGATCACGACGGCATCTATGATCGGGCCACCGTGTTTGCCGAAAACCTGTCATGGCCCAGCGGCCTGGCTCTGTGGAAAGGCGGCGTCTACGTCGCGGCGACGCCGGATGTCCTGTACCTGAAAGATACCGACGGCGACCATAAGGCCGATGAGCAGCGCACAGTGTTCACCGGTTTTCGCAAGTACAATGTTCAGGCCGTGATGAACAATCTTCAGTGGAGCCTTGATCATCAGATTTATGCGGCCGGTTCCAGCAACGGCGGCAACGTTTCGAAAGTTGGATCCACCGACGCCGTCACGATGCGACGCAGTGACTTTCGCTTTGATCCGCGAACCGAAGAACTCGAACTGGTGTCCGGAGGAGCCCGGTTTGGCCACACAATCGACGACTGGGGCAACCGGTTTTTATGCGACATTCGTAACCCGATTCAGCATGTTGTACTGCCGTCGAGTGCTCTGAAACGCAATCCGTTTCTGCCAGTGGCGTCGCTGCTGCACGATGTGGCCGCGTCCGGAGACCAGATTGCCGTCTATCAAATCAGTCCACCGGAACCGTGGCGAATCATCAATGCGGCTCGCCAGGCTGCCGATGCTGCCACACGTCCACCGCGTGATTCCATGGTATCAAAAGGTTTTGTGACGTCGTCCAGCGGTGTGACGGTTTATCGTGGGTCCGCCTATCCGGCCGAGTTCCAGGGCAATGTGTTTATTGGTGAGGTGGCCGGCAATCTGGCGATGAGATATCGGCTGACCAAAGACGGCGTCAGCTTTGCGGGGAATCGGGGTGAAGACGGAATCGATTTTCTGGCATCCACCGACAACTGGTTTCGCCCAGTCAACTTCGCGAATGCTCCGGACGGAATGCTGCACGTGCTGGACATGTACCGGGAAACCGTTGAGCATCCGTGGTCGATGCCCGACGATTTGAAAGCTCAGGTGGATCTGACCAGCGGTCGTGACCGAGGTCGCATCTACCGACTGGTGCCACCGAATTTCCCCCCCGGGTTTAAACCACCGCCCGCGCCACGACTTGGGTCTGCCACCACGGAAGAACTGGTCGGGGAGTTGTCGAATCCCCACGGCTGGTGGCGCGATACGGCTCATCGCCTGTTGTTCGAGCGGCAGGACAAAACGGTCGTTCCGCTGCTGAAGTCATTGCTGACGCAGGGCAACAGTCCGCTTGCTCGCCTGCATGCTCTGTGGTCGCTGCAGGGGCTGGAATCGCTGGAGGCCACCGATATTCTAGAAACGCTGCAGGACACTGACGGCCACGTGCGCGAACACGCCATTCAACTGGCCGAACCTCTGCTGGCACAGAACGCCGATCTTCTGAACGCGGTACTTGGCATGGCAAACGATGTCGATGCATGCGTCCGATTTCAAGTGGCTTTGGTGGCGGGAAACATCACTGATGATCGCGTTGCGGCGCTGTCGATCGTCGCCAAACGTGATCGCGACGATCCGTGGACTCGACTTGCGGTGCTGAGTTCTCTGCGGAAGGCGGAGTTGCCATTCCTGAAGAAGGTGATCAACGACGCAGAGTTTGTGCAGCAGCCCGGCGGTCGGCAGATGATTGAACAACTGGCCTTCGTCGTCGGAGCCGAAAAGAATGCGGCGCAACTGAAATCGCTGCATAGCGAATTGCAGCACATGACGCTTCCGGATGCGGACAGACAGATCGTGCAGCGGCAAATTCTGGCAGGTCTGGGAGCCGGATTAAAACGCGGTGGACAAACTCTGGAAGCCAGCGTTCCTGCTGAGGATGCGGGTGCAAAAGCGATTGTCAGCCAGATGATTGCGCAAATGTCTGCCGAAGCGTTAGACACAGATCGGCCACTGCCAGAACGTATCCACGCGGTGGAATTTCTGAAGTGGGCGAACTTTGACACGGCCGCTCCCGCCTGCACAGCGCTGCTGAATCCACGCGAACCTCAGGACCTGCAACTGACGGCACTGGACACGCTGATCAGTTTCCCGGTGCCTGGCGTGGCGGAAAAAATTCTGGCTCGCTATTCAGCTCTCACGCCCGACGTTCGTGCTGAAGCGATTACTCGACTCCTGGGACGTTCCGATTCCATCGTGCCTGTGTTTGACGCGATCGCGGCGGGCAAAGTGTCCAAGGCTCGAGTTGCCTGGTATCGTCGCGACATTTACATGAAGCACGTCAACGCTGACATTCGGGAACGAGCACTCGCGCTGTTCGCCGCAGATATTCCCGGTCCGCGCAGCGAAGTGATTGCCGAATACCAAACGGCGTTGACGGTGCCCGCCGATCCGGATCGCGGTTTGCTGGTCTTCCGCCGCGAGTGTCTCGATTGCCACAAGTATCAGAGTGAAGGTCACGAAGTGGGGCCGAATCTGGTGACTGTGCTGAAGCGAACGAAGGCGGAGTTGCTGTTGCACATTCTGGATCCAAATCGTGAAGTGTCGCCCAATTTTGCGGAGTACACGATTGTGACGACCAGCGGTCAGGCGTTTTCCGGCATGATCACGTCCGAAACGGCCACGACCGTGACGTTGCGACAACCTCGAGCGAAAGAACACATCATTCTGCGAAGTGACATCGAAGAATTCCAAAGTCAGCAACGATCGCTGATGCCGGAAGGTCTGGAAAAGAAGCTTCCCATTCAGGACATGGCCGACCTGCTGGCGTGGCTGACGTCACAGCAGCACGCATTGTGAACGTCCGGCGACCGGGGAGAACGAAGATCGCCGCCGTAACGCCCAGTGAACATCTGCGAAGGTGATCAACTTCCAGCGATGCATCGCGGCATCGCCTGAGTCCAGGGAGGTGTGCGATCTGCCCAGTCCGGTGTCGCGCGGGGCATTTTGGTTGAGCGCATTATGACAATGCAGTGGAGTTGACGGAGTGGCGGTCGTATGAGACAAGAATTTGAGTGGCGACTTTGCGTTTTCGGATTTCGTGGTCCCCAACCGGCTTCACGCCGGTGGACACCAGGTCTGGCAACTACTGAATGCGCGACAAGAATCCGAAAATCCCCGCATTTACTCCGGATTGGACAGATCGCACCTCCGGGGAGAGTACATTCGGTCGGCATGACAGCGAGATGACAGGGCCGTAATTTTTCTGTAAATTGAGTCGGTCAAGATAGATCACGCTTCTGTATCTTTGAGGCCGACTCATGAACCCTGACGTTGCTTCCCGAGTAGATGCGATCTGTGACGCATTTGAACGGCACCGCACAAGTGCCACAGAAGAACAGTCGCCATTTGGATACTGAAATTGAGTGAACAAACAAATGTGAATCTCAGTGACCTGCTGCAACGCATTCAAGCGAGCCGCGATGAATCGGCCTGCGCAGAACTCTGGCGTGTTGTCTACGAACCACTTGTTGAGATCGCACGTCGAAGAATCATCGGCCAGAACCGACGCGCTGCGGATGAAGAAGACGTGGCCCTCAGCGCGATGAACAGTTTCATCCATGCCGCCGAAGCCGGACGGCTCAATGGAGTTACGGGTACAACTGATCTGTGGCGAGTCCTCACAACCATCACCGCAAGAAAAGCAAACGCCCATCTATCCCGCGAGCTGGCGGAAAAACGCGGACAAGGCCTGGTTCGTGGAGATTCTGCGCTTCGTGTTGGAAGCGATGTTCTTTCGCCGGGTTTCGACGCAATTGCAGACCCCGGCGATCCTCATCGATTCGTTGATCTGCTGATCGGAGAATGTCGCGAACGGATTGAGTCACTGCCGGAATCCGTTCTGAGAACGATCGCCATCAAACGCATGGAAGGTTACGAAGTGACTGAGATCGCAAATCAGTTGGGCATCGCGACAGCGACCGTGAAACGCAAGCTGGCAAGAATTCGCGGCCTATGGGCCGCTGATAACGTTTAATTCCCGTTCCGGGGCTCCAGCCCTGGAACGGAATGCTCCGGAGGCTCCAGCCTCCCCCCGAGATGCCGCTGTACTGTACACCCGTCGCTCCGCCGACGGGCATTTTCACGTTTTTCACAATTCTTCCAACTTTCGTGATCCCTGCCGCGTGCCGAATCACATGGCAATAAAGGAGCCCTAATTTCATCGCCCCCCGACTTTCTGCGACGGGTATTCATCCTGGACCAACACCATGCGATCGCAAGATCCAGAACACACCGAAGCCAAACGTCGGCCAAAATCCACATCCGCCGTCACGGTGAATGTCAACGGCCCACGCCTCCAGCAACTTCGTCGGGACGCTGGCCTGACCCAAGAAAAACTGGCCACGAAAGCTGACTACAGTGATCGTTTGATCCGAAAAGCCGAAGCCTCCGGACTGCTGAAAAAGTCCACCATCGCCCATCTGGCCGCAGCATTAAGCACTCGCGATCGCAAAGTGACGGCGGAAGATCTGATTTTCTCGCGCGAAGCGTCGTCTGTGGAATTATTCTCTGCACTTCTGATCGGCACGCCGGTGCTGACAGAATCGATGATCGCATTGCTGCATCCGCAACTCCAGCTTTCGGTGGCCGGTCAGGAACTCGCCATCCCGTTTGCTGGCGATTACGTCGGGCACACTGCAATTCAGTCCTTCCGAACACGGTTCGCTGAACGGCTCTCCATCGCCGCCGAATTCGCCACAGGGCATCAGATCTACACCGCCGATTCTGAAACCTGCGTTCAATGCTCAGTACCACTGCACCACAACTCCTTAACCGAACCGGTGCAAGTCTGGTGGTTCCTGAAAGTGCAGTTCGAGAACAACATCATCCGTTCGCTGGAACTGATGTACGACACAGGAGTCATCTGTCGACTACTGGAATGAATTTGAATCTTGAGTGGCATCAGCGTTCATGAAATCTTTTCATCGTTCCTGTTGTGTTCCTGTTGGCGGTTTAATTTTAGCCTAATGTGCGGAGGTTGGATCGCCATTACGATCAGGGACGAAGCCGAACATTTGCAGGATCGTGCCGCGATTTTAAGCAAACTTGCCGGAGCAGATTCGTTGTTTCACCATGTTGAACAAGATGTTCAGGGCTGGACACGACATCATCATCGTCAGATTGGCTCGCTGGGAATTCTGAGCAAAGATGGAATTGGCAGAATCGGTCCTTCATCACCTCATGCAGGATGTTGGCGTACGGCATGAAATGCACGATGAGCCACCACGACCTGGTTCAGGTGCGGGAGAAATAGCGCCTCCACCATCAGTACAGCCTTAATCGTGTATCCGACCACGACTCAGCACCCTTTGGTAAGTTTTGGGGCATAACCGTCGCGGTAGAAAGCATTAACCGGAGACTGACGTCTCGCGGCTCGCCGGGTTTCCGGCGAGCGGGGGATGTCAATCCCCTGATTGCGATTCCGGGGATTATCACATTTAACTTGTGCATGGGTGCTTATTGAATGTCACTCGTTTATGGCTGGCGATCAATGCGTAAAGGCCATATCAAGGCCCTCACTTTCCCCTCCTCTAATCTTGATCGAACCAGTCGCGTAGAAGCTGCTGTTTCATTCCACGGAGAAACTCAATCATGAAGACGTTTGTATACTTTGCGATCCTTGCTGTTGCAACATGCAATGGCATGTCCTCCACCGCCAGTGGTGCAGATGTGGAGAAATTAGAATTGAAATGTAACGACACAGAGGGTGCGCAGGACCAAGTGTTTGTGAAGTTCTACGTAGATGGGAATATGGTTAAATTTGACGAAGACAGTGATGAAGCAGGCACTCATAGAAACCACATTCGCAGAATGGGGAAAAATGCCGCACTGATTTTCGGCAAACGCACCCGGGAAAAGTTGTCGTTTTCGAAGGAGCTGCGAATTGTCGTAATGGAAAGGGATACCGTCGCAGATGACACCTTGGCGGATATCAAAATCTCGCCGTCCGAAGATAAAAAGGAAAACTCTACTGGAACCCAAGACAAGGTGTATAAGTTTGACTACGACCTGATCTGGAAGACTGGACCTTGACTCTCGCATTGGCAATCGAATTCTTTCAATTGGCCGATTTTGCGAGGTTACCCATCGCCACCAATGATTCCAAAGTCGCTCGAGCCTCGGCAACGTTTTCATCATCGAAGATCAATCTCATTTGATGATTCTGCGTCGTCATGTTGCTGCTAAAGGTGTCATCGCATGTGAATCCATGCGTTTTACTAAATTCACTCGCGGGGCGTTCCCGCAGTCTTTACTGAGTGTTGTTGACTGTTGTAAGAATATCGGAGGTTTTCATGTCAGGCAGGTTGAAATCGGCTGTACGGGATGCCTGTTCGTTAGTGTTTTTCTGCACATGCATCATTGCATGCTCAAATCAAGCCATGTCGCAGGATTCTAAGATACTCGAAGGAGAGGGACAGGCGACAGATGCGTCCGAGCCACAGTCGCCTGCTAGCTATAGCAGCCCGGGGCCAGGCGGGTCGGTTCCCAGAAAACTGTTGCCTTCATTTCGTTCGGATTGCCTTCGTGCTAGCTTCGTAGCCCAGTGGATGTACCTCGAACTTCCACAGGGGCGCAGAGAATTCTGGGGCACAAGAATTGTCCAGATTGATCCACAATCCCCACTTCGAACCCTTGGGCTGCGTAATGGTGACGTGCTCACGAGGCTTGACGACGTTCAAGTTGCATCCGGGATGTATCGGCAGGGGAACGAGCCGTGGCAGATTCCCGAGCTTGAACGACACTATGGCCTGACGGAAGTGCGTTACATTGTCACACAGACCCACTCCGTACAAATTGGAAGTATCGACCTGGGAAGCGGCGTATCGACCAATGGAATCGCCGTCGAACCGTAAGTGAGGCTAAACACTCCTAAGTTGCAGCTCCATGAACTGCATGTTTTGCATCGCAAAAGGAGACGCTGAAGATGTCCGAATGTCCCCGGTAGAGCTGCAGGTCAAATGCCTGCCGGGGACCAATGGAGTGAGAGATTCCTCGGACCGGCTTAAAATCGGAATTCAGCTCGCACGACCAGACCATCCAATAACAGTGTTGTGTCCGATTTGTTAAAGCTGTGGTATCTTATGCCTTCGATGGAAGTCCGGCATAGCGACTGCACATTCAGTGTACACAGATGATATTTTCATCAGCAGACTGAAACCTGAGAAGTTCGGCCCGCACCATTCTTGCTGCGCTGCGATGACTTCTAGGCGCGATCGAGAGCAGGTAGTGAAAAAAGTGCGCGCGAAGCGCCAACGTGCCTGTTCCGTTCCTGTTGCCGCCCTAGAGGGTTGGTATTGTGGGATGTTTGCGTAAATCTGGTTATTGCCCCGTGTGGCATGGGGATCGGTGGCTTTTTCCCGTCTCAGCGATCCAGACTTTTCAGATAAACGCTTTCATCAAACCAAGGCACACACCGGCGCATCCAATTCGTCGCATGCCGCCACAAGGACCACGAAACTATGCTGTCACGAATGTTTGCACGAATAGGTTTGCTGCACAGAAACAAACGTCGATGTGGTCGAACGTGCTCAACAGCGACCTCCATCCGCCCAATGTCTTCAACGTTTGAAGTACTTGAAGATCGAACATTGCTTGCAGTCACGAACGGGAACATTGCGGACGCCATTAAGGGATTCCAGACAGAACTCGATCTGGCATTCGACGAGGCATTGAAGCAAACAAACTTGGATGCGCAGATCCCGGTCTTCTCAAAGAAGCTGTCGCAGATGTTCGACCTTGCAACACTGACAGATACCGGTGTCGACAATGTTGTTAATTTTCTTAACGCCAACATCTCGCCGGTCTCGGTGGCGTTGACGTCCCTGCCAGGTGGCTTGATCTCCGCGACAAACATCAATATTTCGAATGTCGGCGACGTCACCTTCGACCTGAAATTCGCATTCAGCGTCGTTAACTCCACGGTGAATGTCTCTCCATCGATCGATTTTGCTGGCATCAAGATCAGCCTTCCAAACAATCTCGCATTTCAATTTCAGACTGCGTTCACAGCGACAACCCGCATCGCCATTTCCGATGCCACGCCGGGCAATACGAGTGATCTGGTCACCGTAAAAGTAACGCCCGACAAAACGATGCTGACCTTCGGTGCAACGTTTGCATCGGGATCTTTGATTTCAATTAACGGGAATGTGGCACAGGTGTTGAAGTACCGAGGGAAGATCGGATTCAACTATAACCCAAGCGTCTCCGTTGCCTTCTCCGGCGCAACCCCTATTCCCCTAGGGTCTCTCGGGCAAAAAGCAGCGCCAGCTGTGAAGAGGAATGTATCGACAATTCAGGTGCCAATCGAGATTAACCTTGATTCTCGTAGCGGTCCGGCGAAGTTTCTTCCTCCCGTAGGATATAAAGCAAAATACGCATTCGACATCACCGCTCCCTCCATTCCGACGGACGTTGCAAATTCTAGATTCGTGCTGTTCAACGGGAATGAGATCGAAGCCAATAATGCAGGGTTACAAAGATTCGTAATTGACAATTATGCGACAAAAGTCGTGGGGCAGGTCGCTGAGATAATTCCGAACGACTTGGCAGCCATCTTACTTGGAACGAAGGAGGTGTTTGGCAGTTTGAAAATCAATGATTTGATCGGTGTTGGGATCTTTCCGAATGCTGTGTACAACAGTCCCATTGCTCTTTTTCAGGTCGTCGGTGTACCCGGCCCGGTTATCCAGTTTATTAAAACACTCCTGAAAACTAGCAACTTCATTGATACTCCAAACCCAACGGCAGCACAGGCAAAGGAAATCGGCCTATCTTTCCCAATAGCAAAAGACCCGATAGTAGAAGTGTTCAAACTGATGCGTGGCGATACTGCGGAACTTGTCAAGTGGAAAGTGACGGTCGTTGAGGAGCTGTTAAAATACTACAACCTCGATCTTGGAAAAATCGATAAACTTCAAGCAATGTTGCCGCATATCGAGGGGCTCACACTCACAGTAACTCGTGAACAACTGAAGGTAACCGTTGACCCCGCGAAGATGCTGCAGGGACTCGTAGCAAGACTCGGCGGCAAGGTAGGTAAAACTGCTGCAGACATACTTTCGTTCTTGGTCAAACACGCCCCAGTTACAGGAAACATCAACCTGATGCTATCGGGGCAGGTGGCGGCAGGCGCAGATACCAACTTCCTGACCCAAGGAGGTCTGACACTGAACGATGTTGCGGACACCTTCTATTTAGACACGACTGAGCCTTTGCTGAATGTCGGTGTTCATGTCGAAGTCACGGCTAATTTGGCGGAAGCGTTAGGTGGTGGCGGGTTAGGACTAACTAATTTTAGTATCAAACCACCAAAAACGTTGAGTGATTTAGGAAAAGGAGTTGAGAATGTTTTAACCGAAACCAAAAAGGCGGTGGAAAACCCAGCAGGAGCCGCGAAGCGCGCCATTCAGTCAGCGAAGGACTATGTCGATGATGCTGCGAAAACGCTCAAACAAGCGGGGATCAATTTCGATGGACTTGATAGCAAAGTGAAGGGGGCGATTGGTGAACTCCGAGAGGGCGTTGGTGTCATTCAGGGGGAATTGACAGTAGCCGGTGAAAACGCGATGCGAACAGTCGCGGAATTGGGTGAACAGGGGTGGGACATTCTGAAGAAGCTCGTAGGCGATTTGCTTGGGGCTTCGATTACAATTGGCTTGGACCTAGAAGCCAAGGTTGACCTGATGTCCGGTGCGGAACCCGGTAAGCTGCGTGCCACGGAGATCGCGGTCGATAAAGTTTGTCTGGCAGCGAGTTTGGGTGGGGAAATTACCGCTCGGTCGAATTTCTTGGGAACGTATTCCGCGAAGCCAAAAATCGAATTTTCCTTCGGCGGCTGCAAGAAGCTGAGCACTACGGTGAGTGGAGGACCAAGGCCAGCGCACACTAAGTTGCTTTGGTACCAAGGACTTGCATCAGGAAGTCGTCGTTCCATCCGCACATTCGGCGTTTCATGGCGAGACTTTCTTTGCCTGGATGCTGCTTGAGCAGC
>Ga0154020_10006398_pt1 | contig 13782 bp, 9 predicted proteins | sample Klosneuvirus_201_FD_109709 | JGI IMG/M metagenome (GOLD analysis project Ga0154020, IMG submission 109709) | Active sludge microbial communities from wastewater, Klosterneuburg, Austria - Klosneuvirus_20160825_MG | ecosystem: Engineered > WWTP > Aerobic digester > Activated sludge | place... | reverse complement strand
GTACGTTGCGGAACATATCCAGCGCGTGCCAGTAGCATAATGCGCGGATGAACCGTGCCTCTGCCCGGAACTTTTCAATGTCCGAACGCAGGGCGCCACTTACGCCACGGCTGTCAAGTTTGGCATCGGCAGTTTCCCGGATGTACTCGTTGCATGCAGCAATCTGGTAGTAAATGCGGTTGTACATGGCCGTGATGAACTCGCTGTTGGCATCCCAGTCTTGCTGGTGAAAGTCCTGAATCGTACCGTCATTCCAGGCGATGACTGCTTCGTCGGTGGACAGTTCCTGGGCTTTCCAATACTGGCGAATGTAGTTGGAAAAACCTTCGTCAATGCCCTGAATGTCTGCCTGGCCGGCAGGACCCTGCTGGCCGCTGGTAGCAAAGCCGGCGTAAAGTTTTGCCAGTACCTGCTTGTAGGCATCAGGATTGTCAAATGCGGTGGCGGCGGTGGTTTCGTTAGGGCTGAGGGGCAAGGTGTCCAGGTCTTTGAAGCAGGACACGTCAAACAGGGTGGCGCCCAGTAGCAGGAGCGAGCCTAATTTGGATGATTTGAAACGCATGGTAGATATGTTTTTTTTTGTTTAGAAACTGGCATTCAGTCCGAAGAGGTATGTCGTGGCACGCGGGTAGGAATTTTTGTCAATGCCATTGAAAATCTCCGGATCAATGCCTTTGTAATCGGTGAATACGAACGGATTCTGAACAGAACCGGTGATACGGAGGTTGCGGACAAAACCCAGATTTGCAAAATTATAGCCAACTGTGATGTGATCAATGCGCACAAAAGATGCGTCCTGCACAAAATGGTCGCTAAAATACTGTGGAACAGTGAAATCAATGCCCGAGTAGGCGGACTGGAGGTTGTTCAAGTAGCCGGTAGACTGGTACAGATTGTTGTAAGCGGTACGATTGGATTGGCCGTTGTTGTACACAAAGTTGCCAAAGCTGGCGCGGCCACCCGCAGAGATATCCAGCCGACCGAGCGAGACGGATGTGTAAAAACCCATGAGCAGATCAGCAAAAGGTTTTTTGAAACGGTACTGATCGGCAGGTGTAACCTGTCCGTCGCCGTTGCGGTCCACGTACAGCCCTTCAATCGGAAGACCGTCTTCGCTGTATACTTGCTCGTACACATAAAATGAACTTGCCGGGAATCCTACGCTATGGATTTGGGCTTTGTTGCCCACGCCACCATCAATGTCATCACCGGTTGCAATACCGCGGAAGTTCGGGTCATCAGTAGCACGCAGTTTCGTGATTTCATTATTATTGATCGTAAAGTTTGCACCGATTTCCCAGGTTGTTTTGTCGGTTTGGTACGGAATGGTGTTGATGGACAATTCCACGCCGCGGTTTTCCAGGTCACCGACATTTGCATCAATAAAGTTGGTCAGGTTGGTGCCGGCAGCCACCGGGCTGAACACGAGCAGATCGTTGGTTTGGCGGACGTAGTATTCCATCGAGCCAAAGACCCGGCCGTTGAAAAATTCGTAATCCAACCCGGCATTATAGGTGGTTGTTTCTTCCCACTTCAGGCTGCGGTTGTACCCGTTTGCGCGGAGCGTGGGGTAGAATGCATCGCCCAACTGGTACTGCGCGGTGGGGGTACTTCTCTGGTAGCGGGCGAGGTACGGGAAGTAATTGCTGCCGACGTCCTGCTGCCCCGTTATACCCCAGCTCAAACGCACTTTAAGTTTGCTCAAAATGCCGGACTCATTGTCGAGTGCTTTCCAGGCAAATGCTGCGGAGGGGAAGTTGCCCCAACGGGTGTCTTCGGCGAAGCGCGACGTACCGTCGCGGCGCAGGGTAAACGTGAACAGGTAGCGGTCGGAAATCCCCAGGTTCAAACGTCCAAAAATGGATTGGATGTTGAGGGGGTTGATAAACTGGGTCAGGGTGGTATCGGGTTGGTACTTGCGGTTGATCCGGTTGTTGTAGTCGTCAAATAGCCAATCCTGCCAGGAGTAGCCCGCCATAGCGTCCACTTTGACTGCATTAAATGTTTTGGCGTAGTTCAGGTAAAATTCGAGCAACTGGTTTTCGGTTTCGTGTGTGTACACTTCTGTCAAACCACCACCGTCGGTGCCGTCCGGGAAACGCCGGTATCCACCCGCGTAGTTGACCGGAGTGCCTTTGTTGCCTTCTCCTTCAGATTTGTCAATGCCCACGTTCAGGTTGGCGCGGAGATCCGGGAAGAAGCCCAGGCGATAATCAATCTGTACGTTTGCGATGTAGCGGTTCACCGTTGACTCATCTGTTTGCATGTTCAGTTGGGCTACCGGATTTACAGCAGCCAGCGTGTTGGGATCGCCGTTTGGCTGCGTGTGTGTAAAGTAGCCTCCGTACGGACTGTTCGGGTCCAGAACCGGTTTCGTCGGATCAAATTGAATGGCGGCCCCTATAGCGCCCCGATTCGCGAAGAAATTCTCGGTCTTCATGTACTTGGCGTTCGCGTTGACCTGCAACTTGTTGTCGAAGAACGAAGGCGACAGGTTAACGGAGCCGGTTAAACGGTTGAAATTGTCCGTTTTCAGGATACCGTTGCGGTCGGTGTAGCCAAGAGACACCCGGTAGGGTAAGGAACCAATGCCGCCGGCAATAGCCAGGTTGTGGTCCATGCCGAAGCCGGTTTGGTAGATTTCGTCCTGCCAATCCGTACTGGCGGTACCCACCAGGGCACGGGCAGGGTGGCTGCCGTCGGGAAAGCGCTCTTGGATGAGGGCGCGGTACTCGTCGCCGGAGAGTACGTCCACGTAGTTTTGCGGAGAACTGAACGAGAAATTATTCGAGTAATCCACGCCGATCTTGCGCTTCAGCGAACCCTTTTTCGTGGTGATGAGGATCACGCCGTTGGATGCCCGCGAGCCGTAGATTGCCGTGGCGGATGCGTCCTTGAGCACCGTGAAGGTCTCGATGTCGTTCGGGTTGACGATGTTCAGGTTGTTGCGTTCGCCGGCAATGTTTGTGTTGGCCACGGGTACGCCGTCAATCACAACCAGCGGGTCGTTGCTGGCGCTGAGCGAGGAACCGCCGCGGATGCGGATGGTGCCGCCACCACCCGGGTCGGCATTCGGAGTAACCTGCACGCCGGCGATTTTGCCGACGATGAGTTCCTGCGGCGAGTTGATAGCGCCTTTGTTGAACTCTTTCGGGCCTACGGCAAGGATGGCCCCCGTGGCATCTACTTTTCGTACGATACCATAGCCGATGACCACGGTTTCTTCCAAAAGCAAACCGGGGCGTAGTGCAATGTTGACCACACCGCCTGCTCCAATGTCAAAAACCTGAGAGGTGTAGCCCGTGTACGACACTTCGATTTGGGTTACTCCTTCGGGTACCGGGAAGTTGTACCGGCCGTCGATGTCCGTAACACCGCCGGCGGGGGCGCCCACGGCCCGCACGCTGGCGCCGATGAGCGGCTCGCCGTTTTCCCCATCGGTAACGGTACCGCTGACTTGCCTTTGCGCAAAGGCAATACTGCTGCCTAGTAGCACAAAACAGGCTAAGGCAAATAATGGCTTTAGTTTAAAATACTTCATACAAATTAAAATTAGGTTGGTGATTTTTCCCGAAACAAAACAAGCCCCGAAACCGGAGCGATGGCTTTGGATACCTTGGGGAGGTCATTTGAAATGACAAATCAACAGGGAAGAGGCGTTTTCCTAAAAAAAACGACAGCCAATTTGGACGTACAAGGTGAGGACAAAAGAAAGTCGTGGAATCGTGGTGACGACTTTCGAGGCGCAATATCCGTAGTTTTTCAGAAAATGAAAATTTGGTGTTGTGTTTCTGTTAATTTTTTTCAAAAATAGCAGGCCCAGTTCAACGCCAAATCTTTCCCGTTTGGCCATCAGGATAACCCGTTCAGTGAACCTGGTTTGGTGCAGTCACCGGAGCACCTTCTTCTTTGTGCCAAGATCGACAGGTCGTTGCTTCTCACCGAAAACAAACACTACTGTATTATGCACGCACAACAATCGAGTTTGAAAATCTGGGCTTTTCTCCCGCTCATGGGATTGCTGTTTATCACAGCCTGTGGAAAGGACAACTCCACCCCCGGTGGAAATAATCCGCCGGCAGCCGGCCCATGGAAAATCACCTACTTTTTTGATAAACAGGATAAAACATCAAATTACACCGGCTACACCTTCGAGTTCAACTCGGATGGAACCCTGGTGGCACAAAACAGCAGCCAGACCTGGAACGGAACCTGGTCAACTAATTGCGACGACAGCGCCAACAAGTTCTGTATCTTTTTCAACAGCTCGGTGCCAAGCGCCCTGGGAGAACTGGAAGAGGACTGGCGCATCATCTCGAAGTCGGATGTACTGATGCACTTCGAACACACCAGCGGCGGCAACGGAGATACGGATGTGGTGCATTTTACAAAGCAGTAGCCGCCGCGCACAAAAGAGGTTTTCATTTGGTTTTTTGGGGTTTATTGGCCGTCGCTCCGCAAGGAGCGGCGGCTTTTTTTATTTCAAGACGGTAAGTTTTCGCACGGCTGCCTGGCCCTGACTGTTCTGGAGTATCACGAGGTACATGCCGTTTTTCAGGTTGCCAATGGCGAGGTCAGTCATATTTTCGCCTTGCGAAAATAGCAGGCCGGTTTGTTCGAACACTTGCCGACCGGCAAGGTCAACTATGCGAGCCGTGGCCTCAAAACCGTGTTCAGCCTGCACGAACAGTTTGACCGACGAACCTTCGAGCAGCGGGTTAGGAGCCACTTGCAGGGCTGTTAGTCCTTCGATAGTTTGCACGGCCGAGGTGAGCGGTGTATTGAAATTGGCTAAACGGGATGTGGCACAGGTGACGTATTGGTTGAAGGGTCGAATCCGCCAAAAGTATGTCCGGTTGGGAAACAAACTGTTGACCAATTTGGACGTGCCGGTGACGACAAACGATTGGGCACTCGGTGAGATGAACGAATTCACCAGATCAATTTCGAGCAGGTAATACGTGGCTCCGGCTACTGCTTGCCATTCGAGCAGGATTTCGTCGTAGAACGGTACGGTGCTGCCATTGGCAGGAGCCACAAGCAAGTCTGTGGGGGTGTTGATGACGGTTGAGACCGGGACAAACGCGTTATTCAGGTAATTTCGGGCGGAAGTGGCGCGGTCGGCAAGTACGACACTCCGTTGTTGCGGGGTAAAAGCGTAGACATTGCAGAAGTTGAAGTATCCCATCATATTGTTTTCCATGGGATCTACCTGGGTACCGTTAGGGTCTTTGGCCCCGCCGGAATATGTACACGTGTTGCTCCCATAACCGAAGTTGTAGTCGGGCGGAGTGTCGCACAGTTTGTCAGAAGCGGTGGTACAGTTGGTTTGGTTCACCCGTTCTGTCGCTACTCCACCGGGAGAGATCACCGGGGCAACAGGCCAGCCTTGGGAAGTGTCGGCGAATGGGCCGCTTTCCCAGCCGAGGAAGGTATGCTGCAGGCTGAAAAAGTGGCCGAACTCGTGCGGGAGTGTGGAGTTGTTGCTGACTCCGCTAATTTGGTCGCGCCGGCATACAACCCAATCCCTAGGAGGACTGTAATAGGCCAGTGTGATGCCTTGCTGGTTGCCTCCGGGTGCCGCCACATCCACAATATAGACGTTTAACGCGTTGGGATGCCGCTGGGTGTTCATGGTCGTCCAGGCTGTTTGATTGCTGTAAATGTTGTTGTTGTTGAGCCCGTAGTTGAAGATCGTACCTTGGACAGGGTGGGGACTGAGGTAAAACCGGAACTCCATGGGCGCAAACGCGGTGTTCAGGGCACAAAGTTGGTCGAGCACACGCGCTTCCTTCACTTTCCCATTCCCGGAGGCATCGCCTACAAGGTGAAAATACACCGGGATGTACTGCGTGGCGTCGCGGTCGGCTGCAACTTGACCGGAATAGGCTTTTTCGATGTTTTCCAATAGTCTGTTCTCAAAAAGTAATTGGTCTTGGAGCGTTGTCCCGCAAACGCCTCTTTGCTCCTGGGCAGTTGCAGTGGACAGGATCAGCAGAACTGCGACGAAAATGATTGCACTTTTTTTCATGATAAATGATGTTGGATGTATGCCGGACGTTAGAGCGTGTTTAATTTTGAGCACAAAAATAGCATACCGTCTGCTCTTGGTTAGGGTGCTCCCGAAATTTGGCCGCCATTGTCAAAAATGGTACGACAGCGCCTGAAAAAAAGAACAAAAAGTCGCGGCGTAATAATCAAGCACTTTGGAACATAATCTTGCAGATGGATGTTAATACTTTAATAATTCTGGAACTTGCTTTGTTTGTGGTTTTGTTCGGAATATAATTCCAGGTACATTTGCAAATGCGTCAAGCAAAAATGATGCTTGAACACATCGGAACATCACGATTAAATTCCACGACCATGACGATAAAAATCAGGTTCGCAGCATATTTTGGGTTATTTACTGCACTACTATTTTTCCCAATCCGGACGGAAGCCCAAAAGCCGGCAAAGGCGAAGACTATTTTTGAGCACATATCCCAGGTAGAAGGCAGTTCCATAACACTGGAAACCGACATGACCACTATCCTGGAAAATCGGTACAGCACCGAGTACCAATCGGCCAAACTGACACTTTCTGATGGAAAATCCTTACTCGTCAAAGTGCAACCCAAGGGCAAGTACCGCCGCAAAACCGCAGAAGTACCGCCGCTCAAAATCAAGTTTGCCAAAAAAACACTCATCGAAATGGGGTTTGATACCCTGAACGAGGTTCGGTTGGTCTTTCCCGGCAAGGATAGTTATCAAGGTGACCGGCTTTTGGCCAAGGAATACCTGACCTATCGGCTGTTCGAACATTTGACAAACAACTGTGTGCGGGCGAGGCTGCTCAAAGTTGCCCTGCGCGACAACCATGTTGAAACATCGAGCAAAGAGATGCTCGGCTTGCTCGTGGAAGACAACGAAGAAACTGCCGCACGGCTCCAAGGCATGGAGGTGGAGCGGTACGGGTTGCCATACGACAGCATGGAGATGGAACAGGCCGCTTTGGTGGCCGTTTTTCAGTATATGATTGGGAACACAGACTGGGACCTGGCAATGATGCGGAACGTTCGGATCATCCGTCCGGGCAACTCGGAAAAAATCCTTTTGGTGCCGTACGACTTTGACTTCTCGGGGCTTGTGGCCGCACCTTATGCAAGCCCGTCCTCCGAAAGTGGACTGATGACCGTGCGCGACCGGTATTTGATGGCAAACGGAATTCCCAAGTCTGCGTTACGCCAAGCCGTTCAAACGATGAAAAAATCGGAGCGCGACTTGTACGATATTTGCTACACGAAGCACATCCCACGCGAAACCACCATCGAAATGATCCGTTACCTGGAGTCCTTTTTTCACAGCATTGACAAAAGTTTTGATATCCCGGTGCGCGCAATGATGTCATCATCCGATTGAGCAAACAGATTTTTTTACCTTTGCCGAAATTTTGGAGGAGTGGCAGAGTGGTTGAATGCACTGGTCTTGAAAACCGGCGTACTCGTAAGGGTACCGGGGGTTCGAATCCCTCCTCCTCCGCAATTGTTTGTTTTGGCTTAGTGCCTTGAGCCTAAAGAATGAGGCATAATGCATTCGGGCACGACTTGAGATCAAGTCGTGCCCGAAAAATAAGACAGTGTTCGCAAAAGTTCAATGACCGACGAAGGCTGTTGACTTCACGTTTTGGCCATGGTAAACACTAAGGACATAGTTGTGGCCACTGATGACACCGTTGAATGAGGTATTGTTGCCGGCGACCACCTTCATTTGCCAAGTACTGTTGGTCAGGTCCATCAAATAGACCGTAGATAAGTTGCCGGGGGGAACGACATTCCATAAAGCGTTGACCGTACCGGGTACGGGTTGATTGACAATCGGAGGGTCGGTAACATCTTTCATTTGACTGGACGTAGCCGAAGGCGTGACCGATTTTGCTTGTGCTTCAGGGCCAAAAACGGCAGCGCCGGCAAACAAGGCAAGGACGAAAAAACATTTGATGAACTTGATCATGATGTAAAAAGTTGAAGGTGAAAAAATGTGCGTTACGCGGGGCGATTTCTTTTCCCGCAGTACAAATGTCACCCCATGGCAAGCACTCAAAAAAGAACACAGTTTTTGCGTTTTACCGCTTCCAAAAAGAATCCTCCAAGGCGCAATTGTGCCTTGGAGGATTCTTTTTGGGGCGTATTGCCGCTGAAATACCGCCTCAAAAAGTAACGAAAATTGAAAAATTTTCCGCGAACGGCGGGTTTAATTCCGCCGTTCGCCCAATGTTCGAGCCTTTTCCAGGAGCCAGGCCCGCTCGGCTACCAACTTTTTTGCGTTGATGCGCCGGATCAACTGCTCCGAACGCGCATTGTCCCTTGTTTTTGGAGAAAGGCTGAGTTGGCGTACGAAATTGATGAAATTCACATACGATTCGTGCTGCTCCTTGGAGAGTATCTTGTCGCCCGCTCGGCTGATGAACATCTTGAACGCGTCAATTTTGTACGGCAACAAATCCGAATCCTGTTCATAATAAATCTTCAGTTCCAAATCGCGCGCCAAGAGGTGGTAAAACGAGTAAGAGGAACCGAATGGAATGATCTCCAACGCTGCTTCGTATTTTTTCTCTACAAACAGGCAAAGGGCTTTATTCATCCGGTAAAAGTCGAAGGTTTCATTTTCGTCGATGATCAGGCCTTTGTGGCATTCGACGAACTCATTGGCCCACGAGTATGCCTGTACGCCGAGCGCGCTCCGGGTGATACTTAATGCCGAATTTGGCGATATTTTGCCGTCGTAGTAATAATACCCCCGGGCCAGATTGTCCTTTTGGATTTGGAACAAAATGAGCCGGAATTCGGTATGATTCCTGTTAATCAATAAGGTGCATAAATTCCGCAAATAGGCATAATATTCTTTCAAATGATGGGGACTGATTTTGGACTCATGGGTCTTCAGTACCTCAAGCAATTGTTCGAAGTCATGGGTATTCGGAATTGGGGCTTTTAGAATCGCATAAATTTTCCAGACAATAGGGAGGAGGTTGCCGGATTCGCGAAAGGATTGCGGGATTTCCCACAACTCCTGGGTAGGGGTCACGGAATCAGATGGAAGAATGGTGGCTTTTTGTTGGAGCAACAGCCGGTTGAGCAACTCCAATCGCTGGGCATAGTAGTACTTGTCGAGGTGCAAGAGCACTTCCGGGATGCCCAAATCCCCCTTTACTTTGTTATAGGTGCTATTCCATTCGTGCGCTTCCATCGCCACATTTAGATGTAACAAATAGTTGTCCAGCGACTCCCATCCCGTGGACTTGACGACCTCTTGCGTTTTTTCGAGTGCCTGCCTGTACTTGTCTTCCAAGCCCCGCAGCCGTAGGTCCATCGCCAAATCAAGCAGGTGTTCCTGCTCCGTTTTGTGGTTGAGGTAGCGTTGAACGAGCAGAAAAGTTTGTAGCAGTTTTTTGAATTCCGAGGTCAACTTGTCCAGTTTACCTTTTACCATCGGGCTGTTTGTAAACACCTGCTCGAATACCCGCTCTTTTTTCAACATATCCGGGTCCGATGCTTTTTGTGCCGCTTCAAAAACCTGGAACAAGGCTTTTATCTCTCCTGCACGGTGGCCGTGATTAAAATATGGGCTTTCCAGAAATTCCCGGAAGGCGGCCATTTCTTCGGATGAAAAGGTACCCAGCACCTCAAAAACATACGTGTTGAGCATAGTAATCCCGGCGGAAAAAACGGTAAAAAGTGTTCTACTTTTAAAAAAAGCGACAGGATAGTTTTGTCCTTGCAAATTCTCCCAACTACTTGAAGGGGCAAAAGTGGGCAGAAAAGCCCGTTCTTTGGAGGATATCAATACAAAATCTGCTAACCATCAAACAGCATCAATTTATGATCACTCAATTTACAAAAACCTTGCTTTTGCTTTTGTTGACCCTGAGCAGCTTACTTCAGGCATCTCCGTCAACCGGCGACCCCGCACGTCCTGCTTCTACTTCATCCGAAGCGCTGAATTGCATGCTCCCTCCACCGTCTTTTTTCAGTGTAACTGATATCGGTCCGACCTGGGCCAAGTTGTCCTGGAATGCCGTTCCAGGAGCTTCCGCATACCATATCATTACCACAGAGGTTGCCACGGGTAATGTGGTGGACAACAGTTTGGTACCGGCGAGTATGACATCGTTGACGGTCGACAGTTTGGCCCCCTTAACGGATTACGAGTCCCGAATATGGTCTGTTTGTTCGGATGGCACGGACGGAGCAGGCTACACGGCTACATTCCTAAGAACGATTATACTTGATCTTGTGATCTTGGGGTATCAGGAACCAACAGAATGTTTGCAACCAACTTGTGAATTGCTGATAATGAACGAAGGTTGCACCTTCCCCTGGACATCTACCACCACCACCTACTTCAAAATAGTTAAAACATCAAATGGAGCGGAACGCTATTTCATGTTGAAAACCCCAACCAACTCAGAGGTAGATATATACCCGGATAATACCACTAACAGCGGCTTCAAGTTTATAAAAGAAGGAGATCAAGCAATAAAAATACGTTATCTATTTCAAGGTGTTGTTGCCCGCTTTTCGGCATCGCGTTCCAGTTTGGATGGCCGGCTCTTCCGCGAAGAACCCACCGAAAACGACCCGGGTTTTAAAATCTATCTCCTTGGCATATGCAGCAATCAAGAAAGGTCGGGAAGGACGGAAACATGGGAGGAGAATGACAAGTTGAAAATCGTGCCGACGGCGCTTGTGGTTGCCGCTCCCAATCCCTTCACCGATCAATTGGATGTGCAGGTCACTTTCCCCGTCGTCAGTGAACAGGTAGTGCTCCGCTTGTTCGACCTGCAAGGCCGAGAGGTCGTTTCCCATCAATTGCCGGGCGGGCTGGAGAAGTACAGCCTCCCGACCGCTGAATTGCCCCCGGGCGTTTATTTCCTGCGGGCCGAAACGGCAGGACAGACGCAAACAATCAAGGTTGTGAAAACACGCTAAAAGACTCCTGTTTAGTTCGACTTTAGCCACCAAAATGGCTAAAGTCGAACTAAACAATATGGAGAACAATAGGCACTCTTCGGCTTTTGAGCATGTATTACCTTTGTCGTACACTTAGCCCTGGCGCCGTTACCAGACAGTCAGGCATGTCGCGGCTTTGCACCTCCATGAACAGCACCCGAACGTTTTCCATCAACTGCAAAGGATATCTCGTTGATTTGTCCAAACCACTTGTCATGGGCATCCTGAACGTCACACCTGACTCCTTCTTCGGCGGTAGTCGCGTAGGGGATTCGGACGCCCTCCTTCGCCAGACAGAAAAGATGCTTTCGGAAGGAGCGGCCATGCTGGATATCGGCGGAGCATCCTCACGACCCGGAGCTGCAGAAGTATCGGAAACGGAAGAGTTGCGGCGGGTTATACCGGCCATAGAATTCGTGTTGAAAAACTTCCCGGATGCGATCATTTCCGTGGATACGTGGCGGGCATCGGTCGCGAAGGCAGCCTTGAACGCCGGCGCCGGTATTATCAACGACATTTCCGCCGGACGCTGGGACCCGGCCATGTACCCGACGGTGGCTGCCGCAGGCTGCCCGTATATCCTCATGCACACACAAGGCACACCGGCTACCATGCAAACTGCCCCGCAATACGATGACGTGGTGCAGGAGGAGCTGGATTTTTTTATGGAGGAAGTGGGCAAACTGCGCGCCCTTGGCGTTCGGGACATTGTACTTGACCCCGGCTTTGGTTTTGGAAAAACGGTGGCGCACAATTATGCCTTGCTGAAAAACATGGATGTTTTTTCAACAGTGCTGGGCTTGCCCGTGCTTGCGGGAATTTCCCGAAAATCCATGATTTGCAAGGTGTTGAACGTAAAACCGGAACACGCGCTGAACGGTACGACGGCGTTGCACATGGTGGCGCTCCAGCAGGGCGCACGCATCTTGCGGGCACACGATGTGAAAGATGCTCTGGAAGTAATCCGCCTCTACGAGCAACTGGTGGGTTTGTCATGCTGAAAGAATCCGTCCACTCTATGGCTGATCAGACTTAGCGAGCAGCACTTCCGGTAGCGCGGACGGATTCTATCGGCATGACAAGCAAAACTATGCGTCCTTGGTTTTATCCGAATCCACGTCGCGCGCCTTGTCCCAAAAGTCTTTGCCTTTCTCGACCAGTTCGTTTGCCTCTTCTTTGGCTTCCCCAAGAAGTTCTTTGGCCTTGTCCGACAGGAAGCCCAATGCGCCCCCTTCGTGTGCGGAAATTTTTTCTTTGGCAGCCTGAAGTTCAGCGGCTTTTTCGGCGGCCTCGGCACGGGCCTCGGCGGCCATCTGCTCGGCCTTGTCGCTCCACTCCGCCAGTTTTTCCCCGGCGGCGTCTTTCAGTTGACCGAACTTTTCCCCGGCAGCATCCATGAGGGGCGCAATTTTTTCCGCCGCTTCGTCGCGGAGGTGTTCCAACTGTTCGCCTGCCTTGCCGGCCATTTCTTTGGCGGTGTCCAAGAGTTCCTGAAACTTGTCTTTCTCTTCCATGTTGTTTTAGTGTTTTAGTGTTTTAGTGTTTTAGTCAAATGGCGAATCCAGCCAAGAGTGAGGTTGAGGGTATTGTCTGTTAATTTGCCCAAGATGCCCAATTGATCTTGAGTAAGGTAATTGACGTCTTCAAGGACATAAAGCATACTTTTGACTTCGTAGGTTGAAGCTTTTGCAATATCGTAGAATCGCAAACTGTCTTGTGCTCCAAATCTTCCGAACCCTTCGGCAATGTTGTTCATCACAGAAAGTGCAGCACGTTTTATTTGGCTTTTGGTATCCCAGTCTCTGGATAATTCACCCGTTTGCGAATAAGTATAGACTTCTTTTACAAGCAGCCGGGCCGCTTTCCAGCATTCGAGATCTTCAAATCTTTTTATAGGTTCCATAGCATCAATATTTTGTGAAAAATGAGGCTACGAATTTAAGTCACAATATTTCTGGAAGACATTCTTATGCCCAATCCAGCACATTTATTTAAATCATATACGACAACCAAAACACCAAAACACTAAAACACTAAAACACGCTCTCTTCCCAAACCTGCACCAGATGCACAATGGTTTCAGCGGCTTTTTCCATGTCCTGCACCGATACCCACTCGTACTTGGAGTGAAATGCGTGCTCGCCGGCAAACAGGTTGGGACAGGGCAGGCCCATGAATGACAGGCGGGAGCCGTCGGTGCCGCCTCGAATAGAACTTTGGATCGGGTTGGCAAATCCGGCACGTTTAAGCGCTTCCACGGCATTGCCCACCACCTGAGGGTACCGGCGCAACACTTTACCCATGTTGCGGTATTGCTCGGTCACCTTCACCTCGGCGCGGGAATTCGGGTAATTTTTAAGTACTCCGTCCACGATTTTTTGAAGGGTACGGGCGTGGCGTTTGAGGCCACCCTCAGTGAAGTCGCGCAGGATGAACTTGATCGTGGCTTTTTCCAGACCGCCTTCTATGGCGGTTGGGTGGATGAAGCCCTGGCGGCCTTCGGTATGCTCCGGACTGAACTTGTCCGGCATTTTGGCCAGGATTTTTCCCGCTATTTTCAAGGCATGTTCCATTTTGCCTTTGGCAAATCCGGGGTGGGCCGATACTCCGTGAATGGTGACTACGGCACCGTCGGCGCTGAAGGTTTCGTTCTCGATGCTGCCGGCCGTTTCACCGTCAATGGTGTAGCCGAAACGGGCGCCGAGTTTTTTCATGTTCAATTTGTTCACGCCCCGCCCGATCTCTTCGTCAGGTGTGAACAGGATGCGGATTTTGCCGTGTTTGATCGAAG
>Ga0154020_10006394_pt1 | contig 13785 bp, 12 predicted proteins | sample Klosneuvirus_201_FD_109709 | JGI IMG/M metagenome (GOLD analysis project Ga0154020, IMG submission 109709) | Active sludge microbial communities from wastewater, Klosterneuburg, Austria - Klosneuvirus_20160825_MG | ecosystem: Engineered > WWTP > Aerobic digester > Activated sludge | place... | reverse complement strand
TTCTTTTTTTTGTAATTCGGACAAATATAAAGGAATTGAAACTAAAACAAACCTAATTTATACACCTGAAGTTTAAAACTTTTGCACCGTAAATTTCACACTTTTTATTAACTGTATGATGATGTTAAATTTGTTTCATCCTCTGATTCAGGCCAGCATCAAGCTTTTGTAAAGAATTAAAATTATTCTAACTGCTATGGTTTAAATGGTGTGCCAAAAAATACCCCATGCTAAAACAAGATTGCAGCAAATAGCCTCCGGTAGGGGCATCGTAATCCAGCATTTCACCAATGGCATAGGTGTTTTTTATTTTTTTGAATTCGAAGTGTTCATTCAGTTCACTCAGGGCAATTCCCCCTACCGTTGAAATGGCTGATTCTATTGGCCCAGGGGCGGTGATGCGCAGAGGAAAGTGTTTGATTGAATAAACAAGCTGTTCCGCATTCAAAAAATCGGCCTTATTTAAATACTGTTTTATCAAAGCAAGTTGTGTGTCGTTTAAATTCAAAATACCTTGTATGTGTTTGCTGTAGGTGCCTTTGGTTTTTTTGCTTTGAAGTTTTTCAAGCAGTGTTTGTGTGCTCAGCCCGGGCTTAAAATCAATCAGCAGTTCCGCTTCTTTTCCATCTTCCAGGGCCTTACGAATTTCGGGACTCAAAGGGTAGATGCCGCTGCCCTCGATACCAAAGGTGGTCAGCACTACTTCTCCGGCATGTGTTTTTTTTCCGATGGAGAAGACCGCGTTTTTAATGGCACGACCTTCTAGTTTTGGAAGTAATTCCTTTGGCCACTTGATTTCAAAGGCACAATTGCTCGCTTGAAATGGGTTTATCGTGATTCCTCTTTTAATAAAGTGTTGTGTCCAATCGCCCTTAGTGCCCGTTTGAGGCCAGGAGGCGCCTCCAAGACAAAACACGGTGATGTCGGTTTTTACAGTTTCGGTTCCGGACCTGGTTTTAAACAAAAGATCGCCGTCTTCCGTAAAGCCTGTCCATTCTCTGGAATTGAATACAGTAACACCACGTTTCTGTAAGTGTTTAAGTAAAACATCTAACACCTGTATGGGTTTTATGCCCTTTATTGGAAACGCCCGTCCGCTGCTGCCAACATGTGTTTCAATCCCTCTAGCCTTCAGCCATACCATCAAATCCTGATTAGTAAATGAAAAAAACGCTTTTTCGAGAAACTCAGAGGGCGTGTAACGTGTAATGAACTGTTCCGGGTCTTCTGAATGCGTGAGGTTAAAGCCGCCTTGTCCGGCCACCAGAAATTTTCTCCCCAAAGCCACATTTTTTTCGTGGATGAACACCTCAAATTTTTCAGTATCCAATTCCGAAGCCAGAAGCAGCGCGGAGGGACCGCCGCCGATGATATCGATGCGTTTTTTCAAATGTGTTAAACCTTAGCAGTTTGATCAGGTCCTGAAAGGTAAACATAAAAGCCCATTGAACTTGAGGCCTTGTATTTGCGATGTTTTACAAACTTCCTTAAAAGTCCCTGTAATTGATAAATTCAGGCCAAAGGCTTACCTTTGAACTCTATTTTTTGCACATGCAGCAACTTAAAAATTACATCAATGGCCAATTGCTAGAACCTCTTGGCAAAACCTATATCGACAATTATTCTCCGGCCAATGGGAAAGTGTATTCTCTGATTCCGGATAGTGATGAAAAGGATGTGGAGCTCGCTTATACCGCCGCGGCAGAGGCTTTTAAAACCTGGAGCATCACACCCAAGGACAAACGTTCGTATTACTTATTAAAGATTGCCGAACTGATTGAACAAAAGTTGGATGTTCTGGCAGCCGCAGAAAGCAAGGACAATGGCAAACCGTTTAAATTGGCCAAACGGGTGGATATTCCAAGAGCCGCAGCGAATTTCCGGTTCTATGGTACGGGTATTTTACATTTTTCGGCCCAAAGCCATGCCATGGAAAACACGGCCATCAATTACACGCTGAAACAACCGGTTGGTGTTGCGGCTTGTATCTCTCCCTGGAATTTGCCTTTGTATTTGTTTTCCTGGAAAATTGCTCCGGCCTTGGCTGCGGGTTGTACAGTGGTGGCTAAACCTTCGGAAGTGACACCCATGACAGCTTACCTGCTTTCTGAAATTTGTATAGAAGCGGGTTTACCTCCCGGTGTTCTCAACATTGTTCATGGCCTTGGTCCAAAGGTTGGAAACGCCATGGTGAGTCACCCTAAAATTCCGCTCATCTCTTTCACCGGAGGGACCGCAACCGGCAAACACATTGCTTCCATTGCGGCTCCCATGTTCAAAAAACTTTCTCTTGAACTTGGAGGAAAAAATCCCAACATCATTTTCGCTGATTGCAATTATGAGGAGATGTTGAGCACCACACTCAATTCTTCTTTCTCCAATCAAGGCCAGATTTGTTTGTGCGGTTCCCGCATTTTTGTGGAACGACCTTTGTACGAAAAGTTCAAGAATGATTTTGTTGCCCAAACCAAAAAAATGAAAGTGGGCGATCCTTCCAAGGAAGATACACGTGTTGGGGCCATCGTCAGCAAAGGGCATTATGAAAAAATTCTCTCCTACATTGAATTGGCCAAACAGGAAGGTGGAAAGGTGTTGTGCGGCGGAAAAGCGTTCAATCCAGGAGCAGAACTTTCAGAAGGGTATTACATCGAACCCACTATTATTGAAGGACTGGATTACACCTGCCGTACCAACCAGGAAGAAATATTCGGACCTGTGGTTACCATCACTCCATTTGATACGGAGGAAGAAGCTCTGATGATGGCGAACTCAACCACCTATGGATTGGCAAGCATGGTGTGGACCGAAAACCTTACCCGGGCTCATCGCATGGCCAATGCCATACATGCCGGCATTGTGTGGATTAATTGCTGGTTGCTGCGCGATCTGCGTACCCCGTTTGGAGGGGTAAAAGCCTCGGGAGTTGGGCGTGAAGGGGGCTTTGAAGCTTTGGATTTTTTCACCGAGCCCAAAAACGTGTGTATAAAATTACATTAATGCTGCTGTCTATTCCGGCCAATTGTTCTTGAACACCTATTACGACATACTTGGCATTTCTCAGGTAGCCGGAATCAATGAGATTAAAAGCGCGTTCAGGCGCCTGGCAAAACTGTATCATCCCGATAAAAATCCGGGAGAAAAAGAGGTATTCGCGGGCATTTTAAAAGCCTATGAAACTTTGGTCGATCCGGCCCTACGCAATGCATACGACAGAAAATTGCGTTACCAGCAACAACTAACCACTTCTGCTGAAAAAACCCGAAGCAAAAGCTGGACATTTGAGGAGCGTGAGCAAAGAAGAAGAAAGTACTACGAGGAGCACATCAAAAAATATGAAAAACCTCGGTCGAATCCTCAGAATGTTGCACCCCCGAAAAGCAGTTACAATGAGTTTAAGTACATACTTTTTGCAACCCCGCTTGCGGTTGCCCTCCTGCTTTTAGTAATCCGATTAGCAATACCTTTGGATGAAAATACACCTACCAAGACGAAAGAGCGTGCTGTTGTTGAGTTGAAATCAGAGAATGCAGCACTAACTTCGGCGTTTGGGCAGGAAATCTTTGATGACAGTACAGCCGGGCAAATCGAGCTTAGCAATACATTGGAAAGCGATGTTATAGTTTGTATTTTTTCAAATGGCATCTTTGTAAGAACTTGTTCTTTGAATGCCGCTTCCAAACTAAGTGTAAATCGTTTGCCACAAGGACCTTTTTCAATGAGAATGATTCTGGAAGGAAAGGATGAGAACAGGACTTTTTATTTCAGTAAATCTTCACTTAATTTGAGGGACTCCTTAACACTCAACACAAACTTTGTTCAGCAAATGAATAAAGTGGGCGAAATGGAATTTTTTACCCTGAATAAAACAAAATGATAAAAAAGATAGAACATATTGGGATAGCTGTTAAAAACATCGAACAGAGCAATGCCCTGTTTGCTAAGTTGTTTGGTAAAGCACACTATAAAGTTGAAAGCGTGGAAAGTGAAGGCGTAAACACCTCTTTTTTTATGCTGGGAGAAACAAAGGTAGAACTTCTGGAGGCAAGTAGTGAAACTTCGGCCATTGCCCGCTTTATAGAAAAAAAGGGCGAGGGCATACACCACATCGCCTATGAGGTGGACAACATTGAAGAAGAAATGAAACGATTAAAAACCGAAGGCTTTGAAATTTTGAATTCAAGCCCAAAAGAAGGTGCCGATAACAAACGCATTTGTTTCTTGCACCCCAAAAGTACCAATGGGGTATTGGTAGAACTTTGTCAGGAAAAAGCATAAAGAAAAATTATGGCCGATATAAAAATACACATACAAAATCCTGACCTAACTTTCAGCTCGCTCGAAGCTCCAACGGATATGGGTTTGAGTTTAATGGAAATCTTAAAGGGAAACGATTACGATATTTTGGCCACTTGCGGGGGAATGGCCTTGTGCGCCACTTGCCATGTGGAAGTGCTGGAAGGCTTTGATGCTTTGCCACCCATTACCGACGATGAATACGCCATGCTGGATACTTTGCCCAACATTACACCCACTTCGCGTTTGTCCTGCCAGTTAAAACTCAACGAGCAGATGGACAACATCAAGGTGAAGATCTGGGGGGATGGGCATTAGAAGAAGTCAAAAGGCATAATTCAATAGTTAAAAGAAGGATTTGAAAGAGGCTAGTCGAGGAAAGTGACGATGGAACACGAGGCACTTGATAGAATGGCTTAAATGTGATAAGCGCAATAAAGCTTATGCAGTATTGCAATTTTAACATGATGAGCGATTGTTTTATGCGCGAATATAGTAGTTAGCGGTAATTTTATGGGACAGGAATTTGGGTTTTTTCATTTTACTCCACCGACCACAGGACAAATCCTTTGGAAATATCTTGACTTACATAAATTCATCTATCTCCTGACAGAACAAAAGCTCTTCTTCACCAGACTAGACAAATTCAATGACCCATTCGAGGGAGTTGCAACCAGGATTTTGCGCGAAAACAACCACTATTCAAAAATTCCTTCTAAACGCAGCGATTTTCCATCAGAAATGTCAAGTACTGAGCGTGAACAATGGTTGAATGAGAAAAAACTCTTCGAATTCATTAAAAACGACGAAACTGAAAAAGCACAGAAATGTCAATACGTTAGCTGCTGGCATTCCTCTAGTAGGGAATCAATGGCGATGTGGAATTTATATTCAAATCCCGACTCAGTTGCCCTTAAAATTGCTTTCAATGACTTACAGACTGCGTTGACACCGTCTTTTAAGAAGTTCATTTCTGACAATGGTAACCGCGTTAAAATAATTGGAAGTAGTGTAGACTATTTACCCCTAAACCCCTTTGATCCAACTCTTCCTAAACAGAAAATCAAATATAGAGCCCTAAAAAAGGACCTTTCATTTGAATACGAAAAGGAGTATCGTTTCTTAATTATTACAATAGACAAGCTTGACAGGGTTCCAGTGTCATATTCTATTCCCATCAGACTTGCTGACTTAAAAATGACTGTTGTCACACACCCTAATTTGGAACCATGGAAATATAAGAACTTGCAAAAGCTTCTCATACTTTTTAAGAGTAACTTGACACTCGAGAAATCGCCAATTATGTTAAAGTAATAAAACTACCGCTAACGGCCAACTTGCGCCACCGCGGACAAGAGACAGCTTCTCGTAAGCAGGCCCTGTTTAGTAAAGCGGTCCGCTTCGCGGGTGGACACTCTTCGACTCCGCTCAGAGTGAAATTGTGGCGGGCCTGCTCCTACTCTTTTAACAGCCGGACAAATTTTATATCTTTAACATCAGGCCAGTTCTCCGTAAGGCGGCGAGCGTCAGTTGGCCAAACGTTATGGCCAATAGGGGCCAGACATAGATCGCACCAACTATTTTTGATCCTTTATTTTTAAAATATGCCAATCAATTTTTTCTAGGACTTCTAGCTTAACATATCCCGGATTAACATACAATAAAAGGCAACTATTCTGTTCACATATTTCTCTCTTTCTATTGTCTCTTTCTTGACTCTTAAGAAATGAGGCTTCCCCTCCAAAATACTCAATTGGGTAAAAATGTTGATCCCCCTGGTACTCAATTCCAATATTGTATTTTGGAATATATATGTCTAGGTGTTGTTTTCCAAGCCATTTAGGCCGCGCATGTTGAATTACCAATTCGTCAGTTAAATGCGACTTTATTTCATAATATAAATTTGTTTCGGATATCCAACCCTCCCCAATCTTAGGTAGACCAAACAACTCTCTTAGACCATTTTCCGGCTCATTATACGTTGAAAGATAGTCGTGTATTATACTATCATCTTCAATTATGTCACAAATATTTAATTTAAAATTAATCGGAAATTGATAAGGATACATTTCTTCAATAGAAGAGTTCAAACCAAACTTCAAGTAATTAAAATAAGGTTCTTCATAGGCGCCATTTTCACCCAAAAGGCTTGGTCGATTTTTAAGTATTAATATTGGTATATCTCCTAAGTCCCGGCATTTTGAATACAGTTTGTTTTCCTTGTGGCTATAGTTGAATATAAGCTTCTCTTTCAGCACGTCAATATAAGTGTACTCACTTTTTTTCTTTTTCTTTAATTCCGAGTAAAACTGACCTTCCTTTGTATACGCTTCGTGTTGGGCATAGGGTTTTCCACTCTTTTCACCAAGATGACCAAACCTCTCAAAAAAAGTTATAGAGTATTCCAGTTGGTTAAACTCATGATCCAAACAATTTGGGAACCTATCAACTCCATAGTGGTAAATTTGGTCTAAGACTATCCATTTCCAGTCAACCCCGCCGTGCAAGAAAAATCTTTTTAAATAGCTTCTCAATCTTAATTTAATGAGTTCGAATTCAACTTCAATATTTTCTTTTACCTTTTCGTTTAGGGTTTTAGAAAGACCAGTCAATCCCAAAAAGCAATGTGAAAACAGCCCATACTCATAAATGCGGCCAATTTTAATATGATAAAGGTTATTAAGTTCACTCGGAATATTATCTCTACCATTGGCATTAAATTTAAACCCAAAATCTTTGGTAGAAGCATAAAAAATGGAAGGGTTGTGAAAATCAAAGTCTTTACGTATTGAATATGGAACATTATAGTTCGTTTTAATATAATTCTCAATGTATTCGAATAAATTTAGTTGGACGCCGTCGACAATTACAAGACCCATACAATTGTATCTTTTTTTATACAGAGCCTCAAATTCATCATGGTACTTCTTCACATACAGCGGAAATTCCTCTTCGTAAAATCGGTCTATCTTTTGGGCTCTTTCGTTCATTGTTCAATTAGTAAACATAACTAATCATATCGGGACAGAAAAATGACAAGCAGTTCCGAAATGGAAACAATTTAGCCTTTATGTGCCGAGCCCCTTATTTAAAACAGAACCAACTTTTGCCACCAGGCCGAGTGCAACTAAAACTCCGAACTCTGATTCCACACTGAGGAACTGAAGTTTTTGTTAAATGCAAAAGTGATGTAGGCTGTTACCCCGAAATTAAAAATGAGCAGGTGAAAAAAAGCGGCCAAACGAAAACCACTGAAATAGCCAATGGTTTCGTCGAGAGAAATTAAACCGGTGGGTAAAACCAAGGCAATAAAAGTTGTGATAAGGGCAACCGAAATAAAAAGATTTTCAAAGTTCCTTAGCGGCCAGGTAAACACCCTTCGGTTCCACTTGAGGGCTTTGCCCCAGCGGTGCAACAGATAATAATTTTCATCCAGGGTTTTACAAAACAAGAGCACTTCCTCATCACTTTTCCCACTTAGTGCCTGCTGGCTGCCCAATACCTTAAAGTGTTTGAGTTCTTTGTGCTGGCTCTGGTTTAAAGCTTTGATCTTGGCAATGGCTTCAAAAGGAATTTCCGGAGTGTAAAACTCCGAATCTAAAAAACGCAGCCGGTAATTCACGCAAGTGGTTTTGATGTCCTTCAATAAAAAGAGGTTCTCTTTATCCAGTCCTTCCTCCTCCAGCAAATCTTTCGAGGAATTGTAGGCTTTCAGGTTTTGAAGAATTTTTCGCTCACTAAAAAGATCGCGGCGCAGCACTCGCTTGGCATCTTCAATCAGGTGCTCGCCCTGCCCCTTATTTTGCTGCTTACTCTTACGGAGCAGTTCTTTTATGTTCACCGGGTTTAACATGCCCTTCTCTTCTTACTAAAGTTACAATTGAATTTCGGAAAAGTTTAAAATCCGAAAATATTTTCTGCAATTAATCCCTGACCTTTTTTAGGCTTATTAGGTAAAGGTCCCCAAATCGGTTAAAGGGCCAATAGCCCGAAAGATTTCTTTCAAGGGTTTTCATTAGAGAAAACAAACGGGGCCATTGTTTTGGAAAATGTTCTTTGTAAGTAGGAGGCAAAAAACAACCCATGCCGTGCAATTGAAGAACTTCATACTTCTCGCCAAAGTGTTTTTTGATGTACGCCGAAGAGTAATAATAGGTCATAAACGGGTGCCCGTCGATTTTTGACTCTACACCTTTTTTACTTAAACGACGGAAGGCGTAGGAAAAACGCCCCTTAAACACCGAAAGCCATTCCCAGGGGCAAAGCGGAGCAATCATGACCCAATGCACCATGGCCCCTTTTTTTAAACATGTATCCAGTTGTTTAATCACTGCACTTAAGTCCTCACTGCAATTAAGACCACCAAAATTGGAGAACACGTGTTCGTATGTTTTTCCTTTGGGCAATTGCGAAAGATTGTTGAAAGAGCAAAGCAGGAGGTCAATTTGGTTTTCCAGTTGATGTAGTTTTATTTTTTCTTCGCTTTGTTGTAGCATACCCTCTGCGTTATCGGTGGCAAGAACGTGTAATCCCTGTTGTGCAAACCATACGGCATCCAATCCGGTACCACAATTGAGCTCAAGCACATCTTCACCAGCTTTCATATAGGGAAGCACTTTTGCACGGGTAAAATTCCGATACATGACCTCCATATGATTTCCGGTGGTGATGGCATCGAATTTCACCGACTGCTCACTAAACGCTCTGCTGACCAAATCTTCCTGAAGACCTTCCTCTGTTTTCATGTTAATCAGTCTTTAATAGTGTTGGTCGGCATTCGGTACCAGAAAGAGTTCGGACTCAGGTTCAAATTTTATGAGTTTGTGTTTGAGTTGTAATTTTTTTAAACGGTAATAGGGGCCAAGCAGAGACGAGCGTTTGAATTGCCCCTTTTTTAACTCTTCAAGTGCTTTGTTGGTTCTGAACGTGTAATGCACATAGCGTTGCAGCAATCTGTAAAAGTCGGAAGAATAGCTGCTTTTAAACATCATATCAAGATCGTCGGAGTCCGTCCAGTTTTGTTTGTTAACCAGTTCATTTTTTACACGTTCGTAAAATTTTGTACCGGGCAGGGGATAAGAGACGGAAATGCCAATATCGTCGGGTTGCAATTCGTTTACAAGCTCAACTGTTTTTTTGATGTCTTGCATGCTTTCCCCACTGTAGCCAAATTGCAAAAAGAAACAGGCTTTGATGTTGTGTTTTTTTAAAAGTCCCGTGGCTTCTTTTATCTGATCAACTGTTGTGCCCTTGTCCATCGCATCCAAAATGCGCTGTGAACCACTTTCCGCACCCATCCACACCTCTTCGCAACCCGATTCCGCTAAATGGGCAATGGCCTCGTCTTCCAAAAGCAGGTCGGCACGACTTTGAATTTTATAAGGAACTTTTAGCCCACGCTTTTTCATCGCGGCATTAAAATCCCTGAGCCAACCGGGTTTTAATCCAAAAATATCATCGGCAAACCAAATGTGATCAAAACCTGCTTTTTGATGAAGGGACTGGATGAGGTCCGCCGTTTTTTCGGGTGAATGGGAATTGTAACGGTTGCCGTAAATGGGTTTGGCGCACCAATTGCATTTGAATGGGCAACCCCGTGTGGTAACAAAGTTGAGTGAAAAATACCCCTGGTGTTTCATCCAGGTAGTTCGGTAAGGCGCAAGGTCAACCAGGTCCCAGGCCGGAGGCGACAAATCATCCAACTCCCGCATCACCTGTCTGGCTTTGTTTTTAGTTATGACCCCATCAACAGCATACACCAGCCCTTCAATCTCTGATTTTGCAATTGTATTTTTATTTTCAAGGAAAGAAATTAATTTGGAAAGGGTTTGTTCTCCTTCTCCAATTAAAATATAGTCGGCGCCTTTAGCACTATACTTTTCAAGATGGTCGCTGGCATCACTTGAAGATACCACGGTGGTAATTCCTTTTTGTTTGGCCAATTCGAGCATACGAAAAGCAGCTTCGCGCATGTTGGTAAGGCACATTTTGGTGAGGTAATTAAAGCCATCGTCGTAAATGGCCAGCACATCGGGTTTAAAGGTGTTGAGATGAAATTCTATTTCATCCGGACTTTTGGCAAACTGAATATCGGCAAGAGCCACCTGGTGTTTTTGTTCTCTTAATAAAGCAGCCGCATACAAAGGGGCCAAGGGCGGATAGGGTTTGTGTATTTGTAACTGTTTGGCATCCAGCTCCAGGAAATACGAATGCGTGAAAAGGATTTTCATTCGGCGGTAATAACACTAAAAGTTGAAATGCGGTTTTCAAATTCCTGAAGTACTTTTTTCTGAAACCCACGGGGGTGGTGTTTGGAGACGTTTTTTTTGCTCCTCATGTTGAGGTCAAAATCTTCCTTACAGAAATCGGCGAACTTTTTTTCCCAGGTGTTTAAGGTGTATTTAAAAAAACGTTCATCCAAGGCATCGCCCAGCTTACCAAGCAAAGCCAGTTCCAGTAGCTTTGAAATCGGACGTTTTGGGAGCTGGTCTTTCAAAAACTGGGCATTATAGCTTTTTTTATTGGGCAAAAAATCCTCTACCCATTTGTTCTGTTCGAGGTATTTGTCAAACAGGGCTTTGTTACTCACAGGCATCAGGGTACTGATCTCGCAGGCCACAAACACATTGCGGTCGGGAATTTCGAGTTGATCGGCACTTAAAAAGTAGTTCACACAAAAATACTTTTTGGAATTAAAGAGAAAGATCTTTTTGAAGCCAACAAGAATACTTCTGCATAACCATAAGCGTCCGGGGGCAGTAATAATAAAGTAGTCTACGTCCCCATCCTCATCCAACAGGCCCTTCGAACAGGAACCTGAAATGGCAACTGATTGCACAAATGGAAAGCGGGCTACAAATCGTGCAAAACGCCGAATGGTATGTTGTTTGGCCTGAAAACGCTGCTCAGAACTGAGGCGTTTTTGTATGTTATTTCCTGAAGCGTGTTTGAGAAGGTAAAAACCCGATTCTGATCGGATGAGCTGCATGTGCAGCAATTCATCAAGGAGCGTGTGTACTCTGGAGTCTGAAAACGGAGCAGAAGTGAATTCACACACTTCAGTAAAGCGCAGGGGATGCTGGAACACGTCAAAATAACAAAGGCAGGCATACACTGCTTTTTGATCTTCGTTAAGTGGATGAGGCATCATCTAATAGCTTTAAAGTTAAAGATAACTTAAAAATTGCAAACTTGTTTTGCCGTTTGTCCAATATTAAACACCGGTTAAAACAAAACTAAGTACTGAATTTGCTTTAAAAGTTTACAATGTTTTGTTGAGGCCGGTGAGTTGTCTCAAATGGTTTTTTTAACACATATACTCAGCACAAAGACCTGCTCCACTATGTTGTGTTCACTATACACCACTTTGGTGATAAAATTCTGTTTACCGGCAAAGTTTTGTATCATTGCAAGATCAACCCCATCCGATAACACCATGTATACAACAGAGTTTTGTTGAGTGTATGCGTTAAGACCGGAAAAAAGCTTTTCAAAGTATTCACCATTCTCGCCACAATACCAGGCGTGTTCGGCTTCTGAGCGCGGGTTTTTTTTGTAGTATGGCGGGTTGATCAACAAAATGTCGAATAGTTGTGGTGGGATGGACGAAAAGAGATCGGAGTGATTTACCTTCATTTCAAGCCCATTTAAATCACGATTTTTTATTGTGTTGTTCACAGCCTTTTTACTGATGTCGCAGGCTGTCACGTTTGCGCCCTGTTTGGCGCAGTAAAGTGAAAGGATGCCACTTCCAGAGCCCAGTTCAAGTACCTTTTTGTTTTTTAAATTAAGGGTATCAAGAAAACGCAACATCACTTTGCTGCTGAAAAAAAAGCCGGGGTGAAATACATCCGGTTCAATTTCTAAACGCAGTTCTTTATAAAAAAAGGGCCTTCTTTTTCTCAGGTAGAATTCAAGCAGCGGTTTATAAACCACTCTCAATAAGAAACGCAGTCCTTTTTTAAACATGTTAAAATTAATTGATGGAGAAGGATACAACAAACATAAGGGATTAAAAGCCTTCAATTTCAGGAAGGCGGTATTTCCACAATTTATGTAAAACTTTTATTTCATAAGGATAATGATAAATGTGAGCGTGGTAACGCAGCGCACCCCATGTGCGTAAAAGATATTTTTGCCATGATTTTACCCTTAGGTCTGAAACTGTTGGATAATAAGCATTGAGTACTGTTTCAAAATTCCGGATCTTATCGATCATGTGTGGTTTTAACCAGGGGGTTAAGGGATTTTTACGCAGATCAAAGTTTTCCCATTCCGGAGAGATCCAGTCTTCAAGTTTTTCAGGAAAACGAAAACCACTGGCCAATACTTTATTATACATGTCGGAGCCCTCTGTTGGCACCGGGCTGTAGGTGTAAATAATGATCTCGGTACCGGGATTGATCATTTTAACCTTGCGAATAAATGCGATGTCCTCATCAATTTGTTTCTCAACTTCTTCTTCCGTTTCGGACGGTGTACCCAGCACGAAAGAATATTCCGGAATGATATCGAATTTTTTTAAACGTTCAGCAAACTTTAAAATCTGTTCCCCGGTTTGGGTACCGCCTTTTTCCATTTTTACAAGCAAAGCATCGTTACCGGTCTCTGCCCCAAAAAAGATCATCTTACAGCCGGCTTCTCGGATCAAGGCAAGGGATTCATCCTTGTATTTGTACATCGTGTCTATTCTGGCCTCTCCCCACCACACCATGTTTTCATTTTTAATGAGGGTAGCAAATTCAACCACGCGTTTTTCTGACACAAAAAAATTGTTGTCGTGAAATTCAATGGCGTCGCCCCCGAATTTATTTTTTAGGTAAAGAATGTCCTTGTAAATGCCGGCAGCTGATTTTCCTTTCCACCGCGCATTGTAAATGGGTACCACGGCACAGAAGGAGCAGGTAAAAGGACAACCAAAACTGCTGTGGTAGGCGATGGTTTTTTTACCGAGGTAGGTTTTGCCCAAATACCGCGTTATGGGATAGAAGGCATTGAGTTTTTCATATGGCAATGGGGGTAGGGCGTCCAGATCATACAGCTCGTCTTTTTTAGTTTTAACGATTTTCTTCTGTTCCAAATAGATCAGGTTGTTGATTCCCGCAACAGGTGTTCCTTCTTCCAGGGCGTTTAGTAAAGACGGAAAGGCTTTGTCTCCCGGCCCGTTGATAATAAAGTCGACATACCCCGAACTCAGCACGGACCCGGGCTGATTGGATGGAAAATAGCCGCCCCACACGATGTTGACTTTGGGGTAAAGGCCTTTGAGTTTTTTAGAAATGGGTATGGCCTGTTTTAATTGGGGACCCGGCATTACCGTACAGGCAAAAACCTGAATAGTTTCTTTGGAAAAATAATTGAGAATGATGCTTTCGGGATCCTCTTCCAGGTTGCCATCCACAATGATGTAGTCGTGCTGACCTTCAATGGAAGCAGCTACCTGAAGAATGCTGTTTGGAATTCTAGGCTTGTATTTTGCAGCACGGGGATTAA
>Ga0154020_10006393_pt1 | contig 13786 bp, 13 predicted proteins | sample Klosneuvirus_201_FD_109709 | JGI IMG/M metagenome (GOLD analysis project Ga0154020, IMG submission 109709) | Active sludge microbial communities from wastewater, Klosterneuburg, Austria - Klosneuvirus_20160825_MG | ecosystem: Engineered > WWTP > Aerobic digester > Activated sludge | place... | reverse complement strand
TCCGATCCGGAAGTAAGTACGCTGGATGGATCAACGGCCGCACAAGGTATTGACTTTTTTACTTTACCTCAGGTGCGTACGCTAGCATTAGGAATTAACGCAGTACTAAAATGAAGTACTACTTAAAATATAGCCTGTTTGTATTCGCGCTGTTGCTAACAACACGATGCACGGATTTGTTGGAGCCGCAACCTATCGATTTGTTAACGGACGATACCGTATTAAACGAACCTAAAGATGTGCCCAATGTAGAAATAGGCTTGTACAGTGCTTTTAGAAATATTATTCCTTCGGCAGTGATTGCCGGAGACTGCACCGCAGATATGCTCCTATTCAATGGTACCTTCAGTCAATATCGCGAATTGGGAACCAAGCAAATTACTTCGGCTAATGCCTCGGCCCTTTCCTTATGGGGAAGTATTTACAACACGGTTTACATTGCCAACTTTATACTTGAGCGCTTGCCTGAGGTGCCAGGAGTACCTGCCGCACAACGCGATAAAGTTTTAGCTACGGCTCATTTTTTAAGAGGCTATGCCTATTTTGTAGCGCTCTATTCCTTTGGTGGTGTGCCATTGGTAACAGAAACAGCCATCGATGCTAATCGAAATATTCCAAGAGCATCGGAAGATGATTTGTTAGCCTTTATACTGGATGACTATAATGCTGCCGTAGGTAAGCTGCCCGTTCAACCGGCCAACGCAGGTTTTGCCGGATCGTATGCCTTGAATGCCGCCTTTGCTAAATACTATTTATATATAGGCAATTGGGCGAAAGCAGAACAACATGCAACATCAGTTATTTCCTCCAATCAATTTTCTTTGGAACCAAGCTACGCCACGCTGGTTAATGAGGATTTTACGGATGAGGCCATCTTTGAAATGGGTTATACGCTTAATGATGATCCGGGTACAAGTGCCACAGGATTAAATAATATTTTTGTTGGCAGACGCGAAATGATTCCATCGAATGAAGTAGTCGTGGCGTTAGCTTCTATTGAATCCGGTGAGCGATTTTCTTCCATACGTTTTAAAGCCGAATTATTAAAAGGAAACGACAATGGCTGGTCAGTGGCTAAGTACGGAACAGCCGATCAAGATAATAATAACGTAGTGGTATTCAGGTTGGGCGAGATGTATCTGATTCGCGCAGAGGCGAGAACGCAACAGGGTAAAGTAACAGAAGCCAGGGATGATATTAATTTACTTCGGGATCGGGCTAAAGCTCCATTAATACCTACTGTAAATCAAAGTCAGATGATACAGATAATTGAAGCAGAAAGAAGATATGAACTTGCTTTTGAAGGAGACCGCTGGTATGATTTGGTTAGAACGGGTCGTGCGAAAGCGGTGATGAGTAATTTTTCAGCCAATTGGAAAGACACCTATGAGTTGTGGCCAATTCCGCAGCGCGAAATTCAGAATAATCCTTCTTTGGTCGGCAATCAAAATCCGGGATATTGATGCGTAAGGTAATGTCCATAGCGATTGTTCTTTTTATACTCCTTGGCAGTTCTTGTGAGACTGAACCGATCATTTTTACCGGACCTTACTTCGTTCGCTTTACAGAAACAAGTTTGAGTTTGAAGGAAAGTTTCAGCAAACCTGTACTTATAGAAGTACATCAGGCAGGCGATGCCTTAGAGGAAGATTTGGTTATCTCCTATAAAGTGAGTGGTAATGCCCGGGCAGGTGTTGATTACGTAATTACGGGTGAAGTGGGCAAGGTAACTATCAAGAAAGGTGAGTATTTGGGTATTATCTCTTTATCGCTTATCAATAACGCAAATAATATAATCCGAAGTCAGGATTTAATCTTAACCTTGGAATCTTCCTCTGCAAGCGAACGAAAAATTGGTCAGGGTAAAAGCAATATTGGCAGTACGTTTACGCTTACCATCATTGACGATTGCATTTTAGGTGGCACCTATATTGGCCAACGCAGTTCAGTCAATCAACCGGGCATAACCATAACCAGTTCGGATTGCGAAACCTATACACTTTCCAACTGGAATATAAATTTATTCAATACCAATACACCGATGGATTTAATCTTCATCGACAATGGCGACAATACTCTCGCCATTCCAGAACAGGAAGAAGAGAACATTGTCGATGAGTCGGCAACCATAAAGGGCAGGGGGGTTGTTGATCCGCTGACACGAGTAATTATAATGACTATTACATTAGTTGATTTTGCTGGACAACCACAGGTAACTATAACCTACTTACCCGATTGAATATGGAAAGGATTATCAATTTATTTTCTATCGGAATCATTTTAGTACTGATACTTTCTTGTTCAGAAGAACTTGTACCGACTCCGTATACCTATACAAAAGTCTTTACGGGAGAGAAAAGCAAAACCTGGAAAATAAAATTTCTGGAAGAAACTTTGGATGGTAAGGTGGTTGATCGTTTTTCATTGAGCTGTGCGGCAGATGATAAATATACTTTTTATTCTAAAAGTGAACACACCTTGGAAGTATTAACCGGAACTCAAAAGTGTGACTCCACAGAACCGGCTTTGATTAAGGATGTCTGGACGTTTACCAATGCCTCCGCAACACTTACCATGATATTACCTTTCTTTTCGGTCAATTCTGCAATTCCACTAATTGTGCGGACTGCAGACGATGACGAAATGGTATTAGAAATTTTCTTGGACGAAGAAAATAAAGGTAGTTACCGAATTCACTTTGAGGTTATCGATGAAAATTAATGATACGCATGAACGTTAAGTTACTTTTCTTGCTCTGTATTCTTACAGCCTTTATTCAAGAGGCACATGCACAAGGTGTTCCTCCGCGTGAGTGTGGCACGATGGAGCAAGACAGTATTAATCGCGCGCGATTTCCGCAACGAGGCTCGCTCGATGAATTTGAACAAGCGTTGCAATTGAAAATCCGGGATTTGAATGTGCGTAAAGCAGCAGGACTACGAACGCAAGGAACCGTGCTATTTATTCCTATCATTGTGCATGTGGTTCATAATGGAGAAGCCATTGGTACCGGACTAAATATTAGTCAGGCACAGATACAATCTCAAATTCAGGTATTGAATGATGACTTTAGAAAGAAGTTAGGTACTCCGGGGTATAACACAAATCCGGTGGGAGCCGATATAGAAATTGAGTTCTGTCTTTCACCTGTTGATCAAAATGGTAATGTATTGGCTCAACCTGGCATTCACCGCTACAACGGAAATAAAACTTCGTGGACTCGCAATGAAATTGAAAATCAACTCAAGCCCACCACTATCTGGAATCCAAACTTCTTTTACAATGTATGGACGTTGAAATTTGGAGGCACCGATGCCAATCTTCTTGGCTATGCACAGTTTCCCGATCAATCGGGATTGTCTGGATTAAATCCTGTTGGAGGTCCGGCTTCAACCGATGGTGTGGTTATTCAATACACTTCTTTTGGTAATGGATTTCCGATTCAACAACCTCCCTATAATCAAGGAAGAACGCTTTCGCATGAAACCGGTCATTGGCTTGGCTTGCGACATATCTGGGGCGATGGTAGTGGTTGCTCTTCTAATGCTGACGATTTTGTTGCTGATACGCCCCGGCAAGGAAACGAGAGCCGCGGTTGCCCCACAAACAAATTAAGTTGTGATGGAATTACTCTGGCGATGGTTCAAAACTATATGGATTATTCGGACGATGCCTGCATGAATATTTTTACCGAAGGGCAGAAGATCCGCATTCAAGCGGTAATGGAAATGAGCCCACGCAGGAAGACATTGATAGACGCAAATCTTTGTAGTCCGATAATAGCTGATGTACCGACTGCTAATTTCACATCCGATAAGCAATTGGTTTTAAAAGGAGGTGAGATAATTTTCACGGACCTTTCAACTAATTTCCCCACCTCATGGGCTTGGGTGTTTGAAGGAGGCGACCCAGCTACATCTACCGAGCGCAATCCGAAAATAAATTATAATATTCCAGGCCTCTATACCGTATCATTAATTTCGACTAACTCATTAGGGCCTTCCTTGATTAAAGAAATAGTTGGCTATGTAACGGTTTCGGAAGAAGGACTTTGCAGCAGTGCAACAAATTTTCTGGCGGGCTACACGCCTTCGGTACTTCCGCTTTCGACTTTTGGAAGTTACACCGGTTATCTCACGGGTCACAATAGTTTAAAATCAAAAGCTGTATCAGAATTTTTTAAAAATGCGCAGGGCTATGAATATGTAAGTGGAGTCGAAATTGATTTTGGATACGTGTATGCCAGTAGTGAGGAGGCAACCGTAACCATTACAGTATGGAATGCGCGCGGTCCGCAGAGCGCACCGGGCTCAATCGTAGAACAAAAAGTTGTCTTGCTAAAACAGATTCAAGATGATTTGGATAACGATCGGGCTACCTCCATTGTGTTCGATCGCGAAACACCCGTGTTCAGTCGCCCTTATCAAATAGGAGTAGAATTTAATTATGCAGATAGTGATACGGTTGCCATTACTTCGTCTGCTAATGGAGAAGCTAACAATGCTACCTCGTGGTTAAAAGATGCTGGTGGAGTATGGACTCCCTACTCTATTGCACTGGGTGCCAACATAGCGATGTCGATTAAGCCCATCGTAGGCGTGAATCCATCGGTTCAGGTTTCGGCTTCCAAATTATTGGTTTACCCAGGGGAGGAAGTTATCCTCAATGGAAAAGGAGCCAGTATTTTTGTCTGGAAATCGGATGATGGTGTAGTAAATAATTTTGCAGGCCCTCAGTTAGTAGCAAAGCCAACGAAAACGACTACGTACACCACTACCGGTTCTGGCTTACCCCTTTGCAATACAGAAGCCAAAACCACCATTTATATAAGAGATAATGTAGTGGGAATTAAGAACGAGTATCGGGCCGATGATATTCATATCTATCCGAATCCGGGAACAGGAAAATTAAACGTAACTCTTGAGAATAGCTACCTGGGTGAAGTATCCATTAGGATGATTTCGCTTTGGGGTAGAGATGTGCTACCAATAACCCGATTTCAAAAAACAGGTTCTCAATCTCAAATTACTTTGAATAGTGAAAGCGTGCCGCAAGGAATGTATATCATTCAGGTTGTCATGGGCGATAACCTTATTATAAAAAAATGGTTAAAGCAGTAAGTGCATATCACGCGTGTTGAAAAGAGGAAGATATTATGTAACTTTATTGATTGGTAGAATTAATAAAATCATTATGCAAAAGTTTTATACAGCCCTTAAGTCATTTGTCCTGCTTGGTGCCTTTGGTCTTGCGTTTACATCGTGTAAGGATGATGAGCCCGAAAAATTCAATCTGTCGTTTGCATCCGCTACCGGTACCGCAAAAGAATCGGATGAGAGCATTCTCATTGAGATTAAACTTGATAAGCCAGCGCCAGAAGATATTAAAGTTAAATTTAAATTATCGGGTACTGCCTTAGACGATGTTACTGAAAAAGATTATCCCGATTATAAGGTAGATGGCGATTATGATGCGATTGTAATTGCCCAAGGAGAAACTTCTGCCAACATAACGCTGATTCCTTATTCCGATGATTTTATTGATGATAACGAAACGATTATTGTAACGATTACAGAGGTTGACAATGTGAATGTAATATTTGATGCCACACAATTATCAACAACTACACTTACCCAGGAAGATGGCATGCTTGTTTATTTGGAATGGCCAGCATCAAATTCTACAGCTGGTTTTGTTGACATGGATATGTTTGTTCGGATAGGAGCATCCACTTCCAGTTATAATTACCTTATAACAGGTTCAGTTTACCCTGGAACTACTCGTAATTATGAGGCGGTTTTTATACCCAAAACATTCATAGGCACTTTTTTTGGCCTTAATTATACCAACACAACCTATGGGCTGAGCTATAACTATTATGATGGAACCAGGGATGATCTCAAGTTTGAAGTAACCTTTGCTGAGTTCATTAACGGAGTACTTCAACCAGAAGCCGCTCATAAAAAATACACAAATGCGGTTAGTTATACAAAAGACAATATCAACACATGGACTGATGAGTATCCTTCCATTATTGCCCAAACATTTGCCAATGTAGGCGGTAACTACCAGGATTTTTCTGAGATAACAACCCCTGTGTCAGGCAGTAGAACAGGAATAGCTACTACTAATGAATTCATTAATCCCCTTTACAGGGAAAAAACAAGAAAGTCCTTAAAAACACATACGCTTCCAGAGAAATACAGGCATCAATTCTAAAAACTTCCTGTTTAGGCAGAACAATTAGCTGACATTAAACGTTGACATGGCGTGTGGTAAGGCCTCAAAGCCTTACCACACGCTGTTTTTTTAGTAAATACCTAGTTGATTAAGGCATGCCGAAAAAGATTTTGATTACACGTGTTATCCCTGATGTAGCCCACCAACTTCTTACCCAAGCGGGATTCGAAGTAAGTGTATGGCAAGGGGATGAGCCCATGACCCAACCCCAATTAATTGAACAAGCAAAACAAGTAGATGCTTTGTTATCCTTAGGTTCCAATAAACTGAATCGAGACTTTTTTGACCAATGTGCCCACCTCGATGTAGTGGCGCAGTTTGCTGTGGGGTATGATAACATTGATTTGGCCGCAGCATCCGAGGCAGGAATCCCTGTAAGCAATACCCCTGATGTGTTAAGTGAGGCAACCGCAGACGTAGCGTTTGGATTGATGATCGCGGTTTCCCGAAAAATGTTTTATCTCTATAAAACCATAGAACAAGGAAATTGGAAAAAGTTTGAGCCCATAAAAAACCTTGGCATTGAGCTGAGTGGAAAAACGCTGGGGATTTTTGGAATGGGACGAATTGGAATGGTCATGGCGCAGCGTTGTCAAGGAGCTTATAAGATGAATGTTATTTATCACAACCGGAATCGTAACGAAGAGGCCGAAAAACTTTATGGTGCCAGGTATGTATCGTTTGAGGAGTTATTGAAACAAAGTGATGTGCTCTCTGTTCATAGTGTTTTAAGCGCTGAGACACGGGAAATCTTCAATGCAGAAAGATTTAATCAGATGAAAAGAACCGCCATCTTTATTAATACCGCACGGGGTGGCGTTCATAATGAAGTCGATTTAATAGATGCTCTGCGTGCAAAAACGATTTGGGGTGCTGGATTAGATGTAACAAACCCCGAACCGATGCTCCCGAATAATCCGCTGTTGTCAATGCCTAATGTGGCCATACTGCCACACATTGGGTCGGCCACAGAAGAAGCGCGTCATGGAATGGCACGGTTAGCCGCAGAGAACATCATTGAATTCTATGCGCACGAAAGAATGATAACCTGCGTAAATCCGGAAGTGCTTTCAATTCTTAAGGATAAGTAGCTTTAATCCAGGATGCAGGATATTAAAACCAAATTAAGGTTACTCATCCTGTAACTCATTTTTCTTTTTTATCTTCGACCATGTCATTAATTGTGGCCTCATTGAATTCGGGAAGTAATGGAAATTGCTACTATGTTGAGGATGGTGAAGATGCCGTTTTAATTGATGCGGGGATCTCCAGTCGTGAAACAGAAAAACGAATGAAGCGAATGGGGCTATCTCTAAAAAAAGTAAGAGGAATCTTTATTACGCACGAACATAGCGATCACATTGGTGGGGTCGCTAAACTTTCTAAACGACATAAAATTCCGGTTTTTATTACGCAGGCAACCCGATTGCAGGGTAGATTAAAATTGGAAGATTCATTATGCCATACTTTTAAGGCGCACGAACCAATCACCCTCGGCAATTTATCTATTACGCCCATTCCCAAACTTCATGATGCAGTCGATCCGCATAGTTTTGTCGTGGCCAGTCAACAAGTACGGGTAGGATTCTTTACGGACACAGGCGCACCCTGCGAACATCTGATTACTAGTTTTGCTCAATGCCATGCGGCCTTTTTAGAAGCCAATTATGATGAAGAGATGCTGGAGTATGGCGGCTATCCGTATGGACTGAAGAATAGGATTAGGGGCGGCCATGGTCATCTCTCAAATAAACAAGCCTTAGCTTTGTTTCTTCAGCATCGGCCATCGTTTATGAGCCACCTGTTTTTAGCGCATCTTTCAAATAATAACAATACACCCAAAAAAGTGAAAGACTTATTTGATCCGGTTGCCGGAGCCACAGAAATTGTAATTACGCCAAGAGATAAAGAGACTAAGCTTTATCATATCAGGGCTTCAGGCCGATTGCCAAACATGAATACCTTTAAGTCGCAACAACTTAGTTTGTTTCAGTAATTCAAAATTGGATTATTAAAATTGATAAAGAATGGCATTGATATTCATACCGGCACCTACCGAGGCGAAGACTACTTTATTGCCTTGTTGAATAGATTGTTCAGGAAATTTATTTTTCAGAATCAAATCCAGAAGTGTGGGTACAGTTGCCACCGAACTATTGCCTAACCATGAAATTGTCATCGGCATTATTTTATCGCACGGTACCTCTTGTCCGTATAATTTATATAGTTTTTGTAAAATAGCTGTATCCATTTTACCATTGGCCTGATGAATAAGCACTTTACTAATCTCGGTAAGCGAAACGTTTGCCTTATCAAGCACATCTTTAATTAAAAGGGGTACATGATTTAAGGCAAACTCATAGACCCTACGGCCATTCATTTTAATGAAGAGATCATCCAGCGTGTGGTGATTGGTTGAGTAGGAGTGGTCCATCGATAGTAACATGGCATGCTCGTAAGCATGCGTTTGGGTTTTGTGAGCAATAATGCCACCGTGGTCATTGGAAGCCTCCAGAATTACGGCACCAGCCCCATCACTATAAATCATAGAGTCACGATCATGTGGATCAATTACACGCGATAAAGTTTCTGCGCCAATAACGAGGCATCGTTTAGCATCTCCTGATTTAATGTAGTAATTCGCCTGAATCATACCTTCCACCCAACCCGGGCAACCGAATGGTAAATCATAAGCAACACAATCAGGGTTCTTAATTTTTAAAAGAAATTTGATGCGCGAAGCTAATGAGGGCACCAGGCTGCTGCGATTACTGTCGACCCTTACGTCACCAAAATTGTGAGCTACAATAATGTAGTCGATCGTTTCTTTATCAATGTTTGAACTATCCAGTGCGTCTTGTGCAGCCAAAGCACCAAGATCAGAGGCTTGTTGATTATCATCTGCGTAGCGTCTTTCTTCAATGCCAGTAATCTCTTTGAACTTTTCAACAACGATTGAATTGTTATTTTTTATGCGCGAGTTATCTTTTTCGAAAAATTCCGAAACTAAAAAATCATTATTATAGATTTTATTTTTTGGAATATAAGAACCCGTGGCACATATTACAGATGAAATCATTTAGTAGTATAAAGATTAAAGCAAGCGATATTAGACAATTAAAAAAATAGACTACACCTTATTTTATAAAAATTTAGTTTATTGCTTACTATTACTCGTTAGCTTTTAGGGTAAGATTGCCTCGATCAGGCGATCACTAGCTGTTTCACTTTCGCATAGAAATAGAACAGGTTCGACCTTATTCGGTATATGCATCCCCCGTTTTTTTGACTCTTAAGAATAAGAAAAGTTGTTAAGGCTCTATGGCGAAAATAGGGCAATTAACCTGTTAACAAATACGTATTCCCACTCCCGGTCACGGTAAATACTAAATGGCGTGATTATCAAATCACGAACCTTTATTCTTACATTTGTACTACCATGGACATTATCAGAAGTTGGCGCGAACAGAAGATTTTGCTTAAGCGTAGATTTCCCATTCTTTCAGATGATGATTTTCTATTTGAGGATGGGAAAAAGGAAACAATGTTTCAAAAACTTGAGGTAAAACTGGGTATCAGTAAACCCGAGTTAACATCTCTTTTTGAAGAGATACAACGCTCTTAATTTTTTTGGGGAACTATTGTTAGACACGATGAGTTACCACGCGATATGAGTGAAACCCTGAATTTAGATAGACAACAAACCTTAGGTGAAGAAATCGCGAATAGCATCAGTCATGGTGTTGGATTTCTGGCAGCCGCTGCCATTACCCCTATACTCGTTATAAAGGCTATCCCGATGGGTGCAGCGGCTATAACAGGTGCGGCTATTTTTGGCGCTACTATGCTTGTGCTCTATCTGGCATCTACGCTTTATCATGCGTTTCCAAACAACCGGGCCAAACGCCTATTTAGAATTTTTGATCATAGTGCTATCTTCTTATTGATAGCCGGTACCTACACGCCCTTTACATTAAGCGTATTGCCAGGAGTTTGGGGTTGGACTTTGTTTGGGATTGTGTGGAGTCTGGCTATAGTAGGTGTGGTGATAAAATCGATTCATCGGATAGGTACGAGCAAACTTTCTATGGCGCTCTATTTAGGCATGGGTTGGTTGGCAATACTTGCTATTAAACCTTTGTATGATGCCATGCCTGCCTGGGGTTTATTTTGGTTGTTAGCCGGAGGGCTTATGTATTCGATGGGCATTGTCTTTTTCGCATACGATCATAGGATCCGCTATAGTCATTTCGTATGGCATTTATTTGTATTGGCTGGAACAGCCTGCCACGTGGTGGCTGTTTTGGGGTATGCCCTGTAAACCACTTAATTCTTTAGTTCTGTTGTATTAATAGAAAGTTTGAAAACGACTTTTTAAACGTGTACACGATAAGCTAGCAGCATAAAATTTTGAAGTAGAATGAATCCACCTGTTATAAAAGCAATAAAGCCATTGGGCTTCCCTTGGCAAACACAAGATCCGTTTCTTTTTTGTGTTCATCATGAAGATCACTATCCAAAAGGTAATGATGTAATGGGGCCAGCCGCTTCATTAGCAGGTCGGCAAATCGGGCAGGATTTTGCACCTAATAAAGAAGGGTGGAGAATGTATCATGGTGAACACGTTCCGGGATTTCCGGCACATCCGCATCGCGGGTTTGAAACTGTTACTGTTGTTACTGAAGGGTTGGTCGATCACTCCGATTCGCTAGGTGCTGCAGGCCGTTTTGGTTTTGGCGATGTGCAGTGGATGACGGCTGGTAAAGGTGTGCAGCATTGTGAAATGTTTCCTTTGATAAATAAGGAAACAGAAAATCCGCTCGAACTTTTTCAGATTTGGCTTAATCTGCCCAAGGCAAAGAAATTTGCACAGCCACATTTTGCTATGTTATGGGCTGATTCCATTCCCACGTTCATACATAAAGATTCAAATCAAAAAACGACTCATGTCAAAGTGATTGCCGGAAGTATTGAAAGCACAATGGCTCCGGCCCCCGCTCCTGAATCTTGGGCGGCTGATAAAAATAATGAAGTAGCTATCTGGACAATTAAAATGGAACCGGGTGCGCAATGGACGTTGCCGTTGGCTTCGGCTTCTGTTAATCGTTCGCTTTATTTTTATGATGGCGATTCGGTTCAAATTGCTGATAAAAAATTCTTAACGCATCAGGCAGTTGATCTTCATGCTGATCAATCGGTAGTTTTGATTAATGGCAATACAGAAAGTTCTTTTCTTTTACTTCAAGGTAAACCGATTGGCGAACCTGTTGTTCAGTACGGTCCGTTTGTAATGAACTCGCAAGCCGAAATACAGCAAGCGATGAATGAATATCGACAAACTGAATTTGGTGGTTGGCCCTGGTCAAGTTACGAACATGTACACCCACGGGAGAAGAGTCGCTTTGCGCTTTATCCGGATGGAAGAGAAGAAGTAAAAGTTCTTTAAGTCTAAGTTAAAGGTATCTCTAAAAACTCGCTTACCCTTCTCTTCGGAGAAGGGAAGGGGTTGAGGTAATCAAAGCAAGGGTTTAAGAGATGCCTTTTAAAAATTCTTTTCATTCGCCAACCTCTACCCAAAAATTGGTAGAATCTCTCGAATCTAAATAGACTGCAATCTCTTGCCCAGAAGAAAATTGTTTTTGACTCCAGATGTTATGGCTTTTGAACATTTTCTTTTGACCAGAAACTTCGGCTGCGCATTCTATAATTAGCGGATGACGATTATTCATACTTATGGAAGTATTGAAATATACATCAGAGATAACAGCGCGCAATTTTTTACCTGTTCGAAGGAGTAATTCCCGTTTAGCTTTTTGCTTTGCGATAAAATAAAGAATTCCGCCACCTATCAAGGCAAACAGAAGGCCGATAAAAGTGAATATCCCGGGGCCAATCCACTCTTCGGAAAGGGTTGTGCCCGTTTGACTATTGATTAAACCATATATCCAGCCCAATCCAATAAAGGCAAAAAGCAGACCTATGGATAAAAAGATGATACCAAATACTTTCATAGCTATCCAAGATACAAAATTGACTATTTATTAAATCCTGAGCTCCCAAAATAATTTCGATTCCTCAGTTTTTTTGTGGAAATTGATCTGTTGTAACACTTAATCTATTCCATCATGACTACTCGCAGAGCTGCACTTAAATCAATTGGACTTTCCGCTTTGGCAATACCCGCTTTTGGGTTGGATGCAAAATCACAAATCAATCCGCTGCCCACATCAAATGATCCCACTTATTGGAATAAGATTCGCGATCAGTTTATGCTGTCACGCGATAGTGTATTTTTTAATCCGGGTACGGTGGGGGCCATGCCACGCATGGTGGTTGAGCGCATGACTCAACATCTTAATTACATTGGCGAGCATGTAGCCGATTGGGCCTATGTGGATGACAATAAAGAAGAATTTATCAGTGGTTATAATAATCTGATGAGCATAAGAACAAAGGTGGCCAACTTGATTCACGCCAGTGCAGCCGAAATTGCCATGACGGATAATGTTACCAATAGCATGAATTACATTGCTAATGGATTAACACTTCAGCCGGGAGACGAAATGCTTACAACTAATCAGGAACATTCGGGTGGGCAAAGTGGCTTCATGTTAAAAGCTAAACGATATGGAGCGGTATTTAAAACAGTTGTTGTCCCCAAGCCTATTAAAAACTCTCAAGAAGCGTACGACATAATTGTAAAATCATTTACACCAAAAACAAAAGTGTTAATGTTATCGCACATGATTTCTGGCAGCGGAGCGATTCTTCCTGTGAAAGAATTATGTGCCGAGGCAAAGAAGCGAGGCATTTTTACCTTGCTGGATGGTGCGCAAACCATTGGGCATATTGCCATTGATGTACGCGATTTGGATTGCGATGCGTATGCCGGCTGCTTCCATAAATGGATGGGCGCACCCGCAGGAACAGGATTTTTATATGTGAAGCAAGATCGCATGAAAGACGTTTGGACAACCATTGCGAGTGGACGTTGGGATAATCATGATGACGAAGGTTTTCGTTTTACACAACGCGGCACCGGAAATTTTCCCGTATTAAAAGGTCTTGATGCATCGTTAGATTTTCATAATGAAATAGGACCCGATAAAGTGTATGCCCGGATTAAGTTTTTAGGATTGAGGTTGCGTGAGGGCCTGCGAAAGATTAACAAAGTAAAAATTTATTCTCCTGAAGAAGAAGCGATGTGTGCTGGCATAACGGTTTACAACGTACAAGGAATGACAGGCGCGCAGTTGCAAGAAGAGTTTTGGAAAAGAGGACGTATGCGCCCTCGATCTTCAGGCCCAGAGTTTGGTGTACGCCACTGCACGCACATCTTTAACAGCGAAGAAGAGATTGATCGGGCCCTTACTATCGTTAAGGAATTGGCCTAGTAAACGTACTGATGGCTTTATCGTCAAAAGGGCAATGTACTGAAAAATGGTTGGTGACTTTGGTTGAATAAATCATTAGACTTAGCACGTCATCCCAAAGAGGAAGCAAGCTCTGCTGGAGAGCAACTTGCCGAGCAATAAGGTTGATGCTT
>Ga0154020_10006392_pt1 | contig 13789 bp, 11 predicted proteins | sample Klosneuvirus_201_FD_109709 | JGI IMG/M metagenome (GOLD analysis project Ga0154020, IMG submission 109709) | Active sludge microbial communities from wastewater, Klosterneuburg, Austria - Klosneuvirus_20160825_MG | ecosystem: Engineered > WWTP > Aerobic digester > Activated sludge | place... | reverse complement strand
GCTGCGCAGCCACAAGGTCACCACGCGCCAGCTGCACCTCCATGAGCATGGAGGCCACCGCCACATCACCGGGTGTTGCGTGCTGCAGCCGCTTGAGCAGGCTTTCGGCGTCTGCCCGCCGGCCGGCGCGCCACAGCACATCCACGCGCACGCGTTGGACGTCCACCGCCTCCGGCGCCAGGGAGAGTGCCTTTTCCGACGCTGCCAGCGCTTCTCCGGTGCGCCCCGCGGCCAGCAGCGCGCGCGCCAGCAGCGCGTGCAACACCGCGCTGCCGCCGTCAAACACCAGCGCTTCTTTGGCGGCTTCCACCGCGGCGGGCGGGTTGCCGTCTTCCAGCAGCAACACCGCGCGCAGGTAATGGAAGGTGGCTTCGCTGCTGAGCGGCGGGGTGTCCTGGGCAAACTGCCCGGCGGACGGTGGCCCGGGCTGGCGCGTGGCGCCGCGCGTGGGCGCGTTTGGAGCGGGCCTCCCTGCGGCGCAGGACCCCAGCCACACGGCGGCCAACACGGCCACCCGTGTCCGACGGGAAACACACTGGCGAACCCCGGGCTGCCGCATCACGCGCGTTGTATGCCCACCCCGGGCCAGCGCCGCAACCGGTGGGCTCATGACCCTGCCCGCCGCCAGTGCGCCAGGAATTCCACGTTGCCTTTTTGTCCGGTCACCGGACTCTCCATGGGTGCTGGGCCCATCAGCCCCAGGGCGGCGGCGGCGGCCATCACGGCGTTGACCGCGCCGTCCCGCGCCGCCACATCCCGGACAATACCGCCGCTGCCCACGTGGTCCCGGCCCACCTCAAACTGCGGCTTGATGAGCGCCAGGATGTCACCCTGCGGCGCCAGCACCCGCAACATGTGGGGCAGGACCATGCGCAGGGAGATGAAGCTGACGTCCACCACCGCCAGCGTGGGGATGGGGTCCAGCACGGGCAGGTCCTTGGCGTGGGTGCGCTCCATGACGTGGACCCGGGGGTCCCGGCGCAACACATCCGCCAGCTGGCCAAACCCCACGTCCACGGCAAACACCATGGTGGCGCCACGGGCCAACAACACATGCGTGAACCCGCCGGTGGAGGCGCCCAGGTCCAGCGCCACGTGCCCGCGGGGGTCCACGCCAAAGTGGTCCAACGCTGCATCCAGCTTGAGCCCGCCCCGGCTGACCCAGGGCATGTCCTCTCCCTTGAGGCGGATGGTGGCGTCTGATGCAACCAGCGTCCCGGGTTTGTCCACGCGGTGGTCCCCCACCACCACGTCACCCGCCAGGATGCGCGCACGCGCGCGCTCCCGGGACGGCGCCAGGCCCCGGTTGAGCAGCAACACGTCCAACCGCTGTTTTCCGGCGCGCGCGGCCATGCCGGCGCTCAAAAGCCGGGATACGCAACCACCTGGTTGATGCCCGCGCAGGCCACAAACGTGGGGCTGGTGCGCACCCGCGGCGCCACGTCCGAGGGGGCGCAACCGCCCGGCAGGTCCACACATTCGGCCAGGTTGGAGGCGCCCGGTTGCACACCGTAACGGCACAGCCGGGTGCGCGCGCGGTTGAACTCATACACCCATGCGCCGTCCTGGGAGACCTCCATGCTCAGGCCGGCCACGGGGATGTCCACGGACGTGAACGTGGTCACCGCCATGACCTGACCGCCACCCGCAGCGGTCTGGAGCTGCGGGCCGTTGAAAACCACCACCTGGCTGAGCGTGGGGCTGGCCACCACCACCGGCTGGTTGGTTTGTGTGCCGCGGGGGCCGCTGGTGACAAATTCCACCACGGCCAGCCCGGCCAGCGGGATGAAGCTCTCAAAGGAAAAGGCCGTGGCATTGGCCACCCAGTAGCGCAGTTCATTGGGCGTACCGCCCACGGTGACCGCGGCCACCACGTTGCCCGCGGCGTTTTCCACAAACCCCACGCCAACGTTGGTCATGTCTGAATTGGGCGCGTTGATGAAACGTGTGCCGTCGGTGGTGGGGGCATTGAACACAAACCCGCCGGTGCCCGTGCCGCTCACCACCGCCACCATGTTGGCGTGGTTGAGTCCCAGCGGGCTGGACTGGATGACGCTGGTGTCTGCGCCCAGCTGGGTGCCGTTGGCGGCGTTGAACGCGCGCACCGCAAACGGTGACGAGGAACACCCGGTGTAGAGGAAGTTGCCCCGGCTGATGAGCACGCCGGTGACGCAGGTGGCGGCCACCTGGACGCCCAGGTCCAGCCCCAGCGGGGCCCCACCGGCGTAAGGCAGCTGGAAGGTATCCAGGTGGGGAAGCGAGCCAACCATGTTCCCGGCGGAGGCCACCAACAGCTGGGTTCCGGTTTCATTGAGGGTCAACGCCGAGGCGGGATTGGTGGTGGGGATGGTGAACGGTCCGCTGTCCACCACCACCGCGCCATCCAGGCGGTTTGCCGCGTCCGGCGTGGGACCGGCGTCCTGGCCCGCGGCGTCCACACCCGCGGCGTCCAGGCCCGCGGCATCCACCGCGCCGGCATCCATGGTGACCCCCGCGTCCCGGCGCACGCCGCCATCCCCAAACAGGCTTCCACTGCTGGAGCTGGTGGAGCTGCCGCGCTCGCGGCATATCCCGCCGCTGCACACGCCATCCCCACACTGCGCCGAAGAGATGCACGGGGCGCCCCGGCACCCGGAGACAACGGCGGCCAGCAGCGCCAGACCCATCAACACAATGCGGGTACCCAACATGCAACCTCCAGTGGTCCAAGACGCGGCCAGCACGCCCCGGAAGCCAGGACGTTGGCGCGCGCCGGGGATGGCGTCAAATTCGTGGCTTCAGGCGGTCTCCAACTTGAGGCTGGTCCCACCCACCACCACGGCGTCTCCCACCTGCAGGTCAGCGTCCTGGACGTCCCGGCCGTTGACCATGGTGCCATTGGTGCTCATGAGGTCCACCACGGACGCAGCACCGTCCGGATCCACAAACACCATGGCGTGGGTCCGGCTGACGCCATCATCCTGGAGGTCCACGTCCGGCGCACGGCGGTTGGCCTGGGACGCACGCACCCGTTGGGTTGCGCCCACGGTCTTGTTGACCAGCTGCTGGCGGTCCGCGTCCAGGGCGCGCTCCCCGGTGCGGGTGAGCTGGACGGTGGCTTCCCCGGCGGTGGCGGCCCGGCCCAGCACCCGCCAGGTGCCGGGCGCCATCACAAAAACCTGCCCCACATCGTCGGGGCGGGGGGCAGCCACAATACGCAGCTGGAACTGGTGCGGCATGGGACGGCGGGCTCCCAGAAGTCCAAAGGTTGCGGTCCTCCCGTTAGCACGCCTGGGTGGGTGGAGCAGCCGGCGGGGACCGTAGTAGGAGGGAGGTGGGCAGGCCCTTCTTTGGTCACGCCCCGGATGAGGCCATGCAGCGGCGCTTGGTGGATGAGGGCAGCCGGCAGGAAAAAGAGGAGGTGGAGCGTCTGGCCCGCGGGTTCAGCGGCAGCCACCTGGCGCGCGGCAACCTCACGGCCATGCCGTTCCCGGAAGTGCTGGCCCAGCTCTCCCGGTGGAAGTCCGGCGGTGCGCTGCTGCTGCGCCGGGACAAGGTCAAGAAGATCATCTACGTCAACGCCGGGTATCCCGCGTTCATCAAGTCCAACCTGCTCAGTGAGTGCCTCGGCCAGGTCATGGTGCGGGAGCGCATGATCAGCCAGGCGGATTGTGACCTCTCCATCCGCCGCATGCAGGAGACCAAACGCCAGCAGGGCACGCTGCTCATTGAGATGGGCATCATCTCCCCGCACAACCTGCACTACGCCCTGCAGCTGCAACTGGAAGCCAAGCTGTATGACGTGTTTGGCTGGACGCAGGGGGACTACCAGTTCAATCCCAAGGCGGACCAACCCCAGGCCGCCGTGCAGCTGGAACACACGCCCGCCATGCTCATCCTGGAGGGCGTGCGGCGCGCGTGGAGCCCGGACCGCCTCAAGGCCGCACTGGGCCGGCATCTTCCCCTGGTGGTGGGCCCGCACCCGGACCCCTTGCAGCGGCTGCAGGACCTGGATCTCAACCCGGCTGAATCTGCCTTGGCCGCCACGTTGGACGGCACCCGCACGCTGCAGGAGGTCCTGGACAAGGCCGGCTGGACCTTTGCCGCAATGGCCGTGGCCTACGCGCTTCTGGCGGCACAGGTGGTGGAGGCCCGGCCGCCGGGGACCCGCACCACGGCTGCTCCGCCGCCCTTGCACCCCACCGCACGTCCGGAAGACGCCGCCACGCGCGCGGTGAGCGTGCCGGTGTTCAACCCCCCGCCCCTCAAACGCACCAGTTCCCAGACCGCGGTGCCCGCCGCCGCACCTCCCGCGGCGTTGGCCGGACCACCGCCGTTGCGCAGTGAGTCCCGCTTGCCGCCCCCGGCGCGCACGCCCTCCAGCGCGGCCTTGCCGGCCACACCCGCCCCACCCGCGCCCAAGAGCAATGCCGGGGTCAACGGCGGGGACCGCGAACGCGTGGAGTCCCTGTCCCGCCGCGTGCGCGAAATGCGCAAGCAGAACTATTTTGAGATGTTGGGCATCTCCAAGAACGCCAGCGCGGACGAGGTGCGCAAGGCGTATTTTTCCCAGGCCAAGGACTTCCACCCGGACAAACACTTTGGCACCGGGGCAGAAATCAAGACGCTGGCGGACCAGATCTACAGCATGTTGTCCACCGCGTATGAGACCCTGGCAGACAGCCGGGACCGCGAGGACTACGTCAAGGGCCTGCACACCGGCGTCAAGAGTGGCGTGAGTGACGAGGTGGGCCGCATCCTCCAGGCCGAGTCCCGCTTCCAGAAGGGCGAAGGCTTCATGAAGAAGAAGGACTGGGCGCGCGCGCACCAGGCGTTCAAGGAGGCAGTGGACCTCTACCCGGATGAGGGCGAGTTCCACAGCTACCTGGGCTGGGCGCTGCACCAGACCAACCCGTCCGAAGACACGGTGTCCAAGCAGGCGCAGGCGCACCTGGAAGAGGGCCTCCGGCTCAACCCGCGCCATGACCGCGGCTACCTGTTCCTGGGTTGGCTGCACAAGGCGCTGGGGCGCCGTGGTGAGGCCGAAGCGCAGTTTGAGAAGGCCATCCAGTGCAACCCGGACTGCGCCGAGGCCCTGCGCGAGCTGCGGCTGCTGAGCGAACAACGCGAGCTGGGTGGCCGCGGTGGCAAGCGCGGTTGACGTTGTGGCAATCCAAAGTGGGGTGACGCGCGGGCGGGGCGCGGCATCCTTTGGGGGCGTTGTGGAGAAACACCATTGAGCACGTCCGCCGACAAGAGACGCCCCCACGTGCGGGAACTGCAAGCGCTGGAAGTCTCCCTGTGCCGCCTGTTGGAAGCCGAACCCCACGCCCTGGCCCGCCCGGACGCGTCTGACCTGCGCTACGCCTTGTCCCTGGCGCGCGTGTCCGCCGTGGCGCTGGGGCAAGGGCCGGGCGCGGCGGTGGTGGAGGTGGGCCACGCCACCGACGCGTACCGCGGGCGCCTGTTTGAGGTCATCCAGCCGGTGCTTGGTGGTGAACGGGTGGTGCGCGCGGGCCTGGCGGATGCGGTGGTGCGCGCGCGGCTGCTGGCCGCGCAGGAGCGGCGGGCGTTGTTGCGTCTCTACGGGCCACGCCTGACGCCGGAAGCGCTGGATGGGGCGGTGCGCCAGCGCCCGTTGGCCCTGGTGCTGGGCGGCGGGGGCGGCACAAGTTACGTGTTTGTGGGCGCCATGTTCATGCTGCACGAAGCGGGACTGACCCCGGACCTCATCTCTGGCGCGTCCATGGGCGCCATCCTGGGAGCGTTCCGCGCGCGGCAACGGGACTTCCCGCTGGAACGCGTGCGCAAGGTCGTGGCGGAACTTTCGTTCCGCAAGGTGTTCCGCCTCTTTGACACACAAAGCCGTTTTGGCATGCCCGCCACGCTCAAACTCTACCTGCGCGCCGCGGTGGCCGAACACTTCACCGAAGATGGACGGGTGCTGGGCATGCAGGACATGGCCATCCCGCTGCGCATCATGGTGGGTGGCTTGCACGACGTCACGCACCCCGAGCGCTACGCGCACCTGCTGGACGGCATTGAACACGTGCGCAGCCTGGCGGGCCGCACCGCAGAGATTGCCCGCGCGCTGGCCGAGCTGGCCGGGGCCCCGGCCAAGCCGGTCACGGTTGGCGCCGACGAACTGACGCGCACATTTGATGTGGTGGATGCCATGGGTTTCTCCGCCGCCGTTCCCGGCGTCATCCACTATGACGTGCTGCGGGATGACCCGCGCATGTTTGCATTGCTCACCCAATTGCTGGAGCGGGAACGTGTGGCCCGGCTGGTGGACGGCGGCGTGGCGGACAACCTGCCCTCCCGCGCGGCCTGGGACGCCATCCAACAGGGCGCGGTGGGCGCGCGGGATCCTTTTGTGCTGGCCTTGGACAGCTTTGAGCCGCGGTTCACCTTTGGTCCCAACCTCCTGTTCTACCCGTTGATGCAACTGGCCCAGGAAAACAGCCGCGTGGGGCGCCGCCTGGCCAGCTACGTGGTGAGCTTCAAGAACGTGCTTTCACCCCTGGCGGTGGTGCCCACGCCGGACCAGATGGACTGGGCCATTGAAGCAGGACGGCGGGAGTTTGCGCCTCACCTCAATGTGATTCGGCGCGTGCTTGAACCCATCCACCCCACCAGCGCCATCACCCACATGGCAGCACACAGCGCAGGCTGAGGGTATGGCTTGACAGGCTGGCCGCTGGCCTCCAAACAATCCCGCGTCACATTGGACCTGTGGTGTTGAAAGCCGGGTTTCCGGGGAGGCAGCAGTGGGCGTGGAACAAGACACACAACGCACCATCCTTGGCGTGTTGGGCACGGCCATCAAGTCCACGCCCGCCGCCCAGAAGGTGGATGCCAACGCGGCCCTGTTCCAGCTGTCAGAGATGGGCTTTGGCGCCATTGCTCCGGGTGAGACGCTGGACATGGGGCCCCTCCATGCGCTGCTGGTCCAGGCCGGCGTGACCACCAATGACGCCGCAGCAGTGTGCCTGCTGGTCCAACGCCGGGAGGACCGCCTTGGCGTGAAGGTGGAGCTCCCGCCCGCCGTTTCCGGACTCACCGAACAGCAGCGCAACGACCTGTTGGCTGCGCTGCCCAAGACCGCCCAGACCGGCGTCACGTTGGGTGGCGCGCCCCCGCGCCAGCCCACCACCATGGTCAAGCCGCAGGCCGCCACGCCGCGCGCCGCGCCGTCTCCCCAGGTGAAGCTGCCCTCCAACGAGCCAGGCTTCCTCAAACGCCTGGGCATCTCCGGCGGCACCATCTTCCTCTCCATCCTGATTGTGGCCGCTGGCCTGGGCGTCCGGGTTGCGTTGAGTGACAAGGTCCCCGAGCCGGCCAAGATTGCCCTGCCCTCCAGCGTGTCCCACCTCACCGTCTTCCGTTATGAGGAGCTGCTGTATTTTTACGACCCCGCCAAGGACTTTGAGGGCACCAAAGAAGAACTGGAGGGCATGGCCCAGTTGTTGTGGCCGGCGGTGACGGGGGCTGGAGCCTCACGCGGCTACCTGTGCCTGCGCGAAGACCCGCTGAACTGCCGCAAGCCCAAGGCGGTCTTCCGCGACAAGAAGGTTGTCTTCATCAACAAAAAGCCCGCGGGCGCGCAGTAAGCCAACGCTGCTCAGCGTGGCTTGCGGTTGCGCGGAAGCAGACCCAACACCCGGTCCAGGATGGCGTGCGCGGTGTCCAGCTTGGACATCAACGGCAGGCGTTGCACGCGTTTTCCATCCAGCAGGGTGACGCGGTTGGTGTCCACCTGGAAACCGGCGTCCTTTTGGGACACGTCATTGGCCACCATGAGACGCAACCCTTTGCGCTTCAGTTTTTCTGCCGCGTATTGCTCCACGTGTTGTGTTTCGGCGGCAAAACCCACGCGCACGCACGCGGGGTTCAACGCCTTGGTGGACATCAACAGGTCCGGGTTGGCCACCAGCGTCAGGGATTCCTTCTCCAGGCCCTTCTTGATCTTTTGTGACGCCACCGTCTTGGGTCTGAAATCCCCCACGGCGGCGGCCATGAGCAGCACATCCGCGTGAGGCAGCTGCGCCTCCAGCGCATCCAACATGGACAACGCGGTGGTCACAGGGACGGCTGAAACGCCATTGGGCAGCGCAACAGTCAGCGGGCCATGCACCAATGTGACGCTGGCGCCCCGGGAGTGCGCGGCCTGCGCCAGGGCCACGCCCATCTTCCCGCTGCTGCGGTTGCTGATGAAACGCACCGGGTCCAGCGGCTCCTGCGTTGGACCCGCCGTCACCAGCACGCGCACGCCATGAAAATCCGCGGGGCGCAGGCGTGCCGCCACCGCGTCCACAATGGCCTCCACGTTGGCCAGGCGGCCCACGCCGCTGCGGCCGGAAGCCAACGGCCCATCCTCCGGCGGGACCACGGTGACGCCGGAGACGTCCTGCAAGGTCTTCACATTGCGCGCGGTCATGCGGTGTCCCCACATGAGCGGCTCCATGGCGGGGGCCACCACGGTGGGCGCCGCGGTACACACGTGCAGGCAGCTCACGGCGTCACCCGCCAATCCCGCGGCCATTTTTGCCAGCAGGTCCGCCGTGGCGGGCGCCACCACCAGCACCTGGGCCCAGTGACCCCATTCCACGTGTTCAATGGACCGGTCCGCCGCCAGGCCCAGCACATTGGTGAGCACGGCGTGGCGGGTGAGCGCTTCAAACGTGAGTGGCCCCACAAACTCCTGCGCGGCCTGGGTCATGGCCACGCGCACGGTGGCGCCCTCCCGTTGCAGCGCGCGCACCAGCTCCACGGCTTTGTACGCGGCAATGCCGCCGCCCACGCCCACCACCACTCGAACATCCGTCAGACGCCCGGCCATGGCCCCGTTGTCTCACACCGCTGGCTTATGGGGCCAGTTCTGCGCCTTTTCGGTTCTCCCACTGGCGGCGGACCCAGGCACCCACCAGAAACACCACGCCGCCGCACGCCAGGCCCAACAGCGCGCCCGCCACCACATCCAGCGGATAGTGCGCGCCCACGTAGATGCGGCTGAACCCCACGGCGGACGCCAGCCCCAACCCTACCGCCCAGGCACGCCGGCGCCCCACACGCGCAGCGCCGCCCGCCGCCAGTGCAAAGGCACACGCGGTGTGCCCCGAGGGAAAGCTGCGCTGCCGCAACTCTTCACCCACCACGCGCACCTGGTTGCCCAACGTGGACAAAGGCCGGGGCCGGTTGACGGTCTGCTTGATGGCCTCGGTGGTCACACCCGCCAGCGTGGCGCACAACACCAGCAACGGGATGATGTCCCAGGCCACCTTGCGCAGGGCCAGCGCGGTGAGCACCACGGCAATGCCGGTGGCGTATTCTCCCTTGCCCAGCTCCGTCACCAGCCAGAACAGCTCATCCAAGGCGGGGCGGCCCGCGTTGTTGACGAGGAGAAAAAGCTCTGCGTCCACGTCAAGCGTCCTCTTTGCGTGCCGGCAGGTTCATGGTCTCCAGCACCGCCACCGCCACGCGTTGTGCCGCGCCGGGTGCACCCAAGAGCGTGCGCAACGCGCCAAGATCCTTTTGCATGGCGTCACGCGCCTGCGGTTCCCACAGACGGCGAACCTCGCTGGCAATCCGCGCGGGCGTGCATCCCCATTGCAGCAGCTCGGCCACCAGGCGGCGTCCCATGAGGATGTTGGGCGGACTCACAAACCGGATGCGCAACACAAAACGCACAATGAGCGCCGTGAGCCACGTGGTCCGGTAGATGACCACCAGCGGTGTGCCCACCAGTGCCGCCTCCAACGTTGCCGTCCCACTGGCCACCACCGCGGTGTCCGCCGCCGCCACCACGTCCGGCGCACGTCCATCCACCACGCGAACATCCACGCCGGCCGCACGCGCCAGGGCCACTGCTGGGTCCACCAATGCGGCACCAATGGTCGACGCGCGGGGCAACACAAACATCACGCCGGGCATTTCACGGCTCAGCTGCCGGGCCGCACCAAGCAAGGGTGCCAGGTGCCGGGTGACCTCGGAGCGGCGGCTGCCGGGCAACAGCGCCACCACGCGCGCCTGCGGTTCAATGTGGAATGCCGCGCGGGAGACGTCCTTTTGCGGTGGAGAGGCCAGCTCGTCCAGCGTGGGATTGCCAACGTATTCCGCGGTGATGCCGTGGCGGGCAAAAAACTCCACCTCAAACGGGAAGATGACCAAGAGCCGGTCAATGCGCTCTTTCATGATCTTCACGCGGGACTTGCGCCACGCCCAGACCTTGGGGCTGATGAAATAGATGACCTTGATGCCGCGCGCCTTGAGCGCGCGCGCCAGCCGCAGGTTGAAATCCGCAAAGTCCAACAAGAGCGCCGCGGTGACTTTCTCGTCGTCAACAAACTTCAGACAGCGGGCATACGCACGTTTGACCCGGCCCAGGCCACCCAACACTTCGGTGAAGCCCATGAGGCCCAGTTCACGGTTGTCCACCAGGATGTCCATGCCCGCCGCGCGGCAGCCGTCCCCACCCACCCCCGCAATGTGCAGGTCCGGCCGGAGCGTCTTGAGATGGCGCACCACCCCCGCGGCGTGCACATCCGCGCTGGCTTCACCCGCAACCACCAGCAACGCTGCCATGTGTGGTGTCCGCCTCTATTCCAGGCGGGGCGCTTTTTTCCCCGCCACCAGGCCCAGCAACAATGTGCCCACCGCCAGCATGATGTGTCCCACACAAAACGCCACGATCATGGGCGAGCCAAACGGCCCCAGCACGGCCTCGCTGGCGCCGGGCCGCGTGCCCATCACCAACGCCACCGGGTGCAGCCACAACAACATCCAGGACGGTGCCAGCTCCAGGCGCCAATGCCCGGTGAGAAACGCCAGCAGCGGCGGGCCAGCCAACAGCACCATGAGCATCCCCAACGCCAGGATGCGGCGCCCTGCCCGGCGGATGTTCAGCAGGCGCAACAACGCCGCAGCCCCCGCGCACGACGCAAAAAACGGAACAAACGCCGCTGCCGTGGCCGGCGTGACAAATGGCGCAGGCACTCCGCGCAGCGCCAACGCGGGCACCAGCCCCGCGCCCAGCAGGCTTGCGCCAAGCAGCCAGCCCAGACCGGTGAGCGGGTTGGCACGCAACACCAGCGGAATGTCCGCGTCCACGCGCGCGGGAGGATCTTCGGTGACAAACAACAGCGACGTCACCAGCAGCGCCAGACCCACCGCCGCCAACAACACGCCACACAGCAACTCCTTGAGCTGCTGGTCCTGCAGAAAGCCCACGGCCAACGCCCCCAACAGCGCCGTGCCCACAATGAACACCAGGTTCTTGCGCGCGGCCGGCGCAGGATCGCGGGACACCGGACTCACCGACGTGATGGCGCCCAACACACACGCGCTGGATATCCACGCGCACACCAGCAGCACCATGCCCAGGATGGCCGCCAGCGTCCCATCCAAACGGCCCTGCACGTACGTGAACGCCAGACCCAACAGCGCTGGCGTCCCCACCGGGAGCATCACCATCATGCCAATGCCGTACGCCGCGCCCACCGCCGCGCGCGTGGCCTGCGCGCGCGAAGAACTGAACAAGCCCATGGCCAGCAGCAAGAGCAACAACAGCAACACCAGCACGTACGCCACCAGCACGTGCCAGATGGCCACCCCGCCCCACCACGTCCCAAACGCCACCGCCGGCGCGCTGGCCAGCACAATGAGCGTTCCCTGGATGAACCCACTCCACAGCTTGCCCAGGATGATGTCCCTCGGCGTCAACCGCGTGCACAACAGGAGGTCCAGGGTGCGGCGTTCGCGTTCCTCGGTGATGCCGGTGGCGGTGAGCGCCGGGGCAATGAAGCCCAACATCACGCACAACGCCACCAGGGAGAACACCACCACGTCCCGGCCAAACGGGTCCTGCGGTTGTTTGTAGGATTCCCCAAACACGCTGCGCATGCCCGCGCCAATGAGGGCCGCGCCCGAGGTCACCACCAACGTGAGCAGCTGCACCACGGCGGTACGGCGGCGTTGCACGGCGACGGTGAGTTCGCGGTCCAACAACGGTCCAAAGCCCGGGTCCACGCGCATCATTGGAGGTCCCCGCGGGTCACCGTCATGAAGAGGCTCTCCAGGTTGGCGCGCACCGGAATGACCGCGCACACCGGAATGTCCGCCAGGGCCAGCTGCTTGAGCAGGTCTGCCACCACGGGGCCGGGCAACATTCCCGGCGTTGGAAACTGAAGGGACACTTCCAGGATGTTCCCGTCCCTCGTCACGCCGGCCACCACCGCCATGGGCTGCAGCAACGCGATTGCGGCTTCAATCTTGTCCAGCAGCTCCAGGCGAACACGCGGGGCCACCTGTGCCTGCGCGCTCTGCCAGGCCACATCCACCGGACCGCTGGCCTTCACCACGCCGCGCTCCAGGATGAGGACGCGGTCCACCATGTCACCCAGTTCGCTCAGGATGTGGCTGGAGATGAGGATGGTCTTCCCCGCCTTGCGAAGGTCCTTGAGCAGCTCCTTGAGCTCAATGCGCGCGCGCGGATCCAGACCGCTGGCGGGCTCGTCCAGGAACAACACCGCCGGATCATGGACCAACGCACAGGCCACACACGCGCGCTGGCTCATGCCCTTGGACAACGCCGCTGCGGGCCGGTCTGCCAGCGTGGACAACCCGGCCTGGGCCAACGCACGTTGCACGCTGGCGTCCAGCTCCGGCTTGGGAACGCCTTGCGCGCGCGCAAAAAAACGGACCACATCCGCCACGCTCAGCCCGTCATAGAGCGCGGCATAATCCGGAACGTATCCAAAGCGCGCACGGGCCTGGTGCGGATGGAGCGCCACGTCCTGCCCGTCAATGAGCCGCTCACCCGCATCTGGTTCATCCAGGCCGGCGAGAATGCGCAGCAACGTGGTCTTGCCCGCACCGTTGGGACCAATGAGCCCACAAATGGTCCCCGCGGGCACTTCAAAGCTCACGCCGTCCAGCGCCTTGAGCGCGCCAAACACGCGCGTCAGCCCGCGCGCCTGCAACACGGTGGTGGTCTCCACGGGCGGCGCGCTCATGGACGGCCTCCAAACACATGCACCCAGGCGCTGGTGCCACGCGCGCCACCTTCCAGGAGCGGCGTGACGTCGGGAATCCAGTCCGTTTGAAACGGCGCCACCACGCCGCCCTGCCCCGTGCAGCGGTCCAACAACATCTGCCCCAGTGCCTGGGACACGCGTTGTTCTGCTTTCACCTGGCCCTGCGCGCGGCACGCGTAGCCCCGCACGGCATCCCCACCGGCGCGGCGTATGGCCATCTCACTGGCGTCCGAAGGATCCGCCACGGCGGCCAGCGGCACAGGGACATCCATGACGTCCACGCTCTCGGTGATGTGCACCTGGCTCTTGACGCCTCCTTCTTCCAGCGGGGGATCCAACACTGTCACCCACGCCGTCTTGGACTGCGGAACATCCGGCCGGAACCGCCGCACATCCACCGTGCGCACCAACGCCACTGGCGCGCCCGCGCGCACGTCCACGCTCACCAGCCGCACCGCCGTCTCTCCGCCGGCAAAGGCCTGCCCCACCAGCCCCAACGCCACCGCCACGCCCACGGGGATCCCGCCCAACGCCAACAGCGCGCGGGTGGGACGCCAGGAACGCGTCACCTGCATGCCCACCACCATGAGCGCCAACGCCAACAGCAACAGGATGACGCCCATGCGTGCCGGCGGGCGGGACAACAACAACGCACTGGCGGCCTGCGCGTCGGTGAACGCACCGCCGAAAAATCCCGGCGGCCCACGTTCCTCCAACAGGCCCAGCTGCACCTGGAATTCCCGCAGCCCCTGAAGCAACGCGTCTGCACTGGGCGC
>Ga0154020_10006391_pt1 | contig 13790 bp, 8 predicted proteins | sample Klosneuvirus_201_FD_109709 | JGI IMG/M metagenome (GOLD analysis project Ga0154020, IMG submission 109709) | Active sludge microbial communities from wastewater, Klosterneuburg, Austria - Klosneuvirus_20160825_MG | ecosystem: Engineered > WWTP > Aerobic digester > Activated sludge | place... | reverse complement strand
CATCCGGGTGTCGACGCCGTGCCCCTCCGGAGAATACGTCCGGATCCAAGCCCGGATGACGAGTGCGATGCGTAAGGCCGACTCGGGCCGCGCCACCAACGTTTGCCAGCTATCGCCCCGAAAGATATCAATCGGTCGCGGCAGGACTTCGGGGTAGGCCTCGCGCAACACCACGGAGGCCCGTTTGATCTCCCCCATCACGCCCGCCCGCTCCACGGCTGACAGGCTCGACGAGCGCACAAGATCGCCCGTGATCACCGCCCAGTCATGTTCGATCACCGTAGTCATACCTGCAACCGCAGCCTATGCAGGCCAGGCGGGCAAAGACGACGTCAAATTGCGGCTGCGTGCCGCCAGTCGATCAATTCCAGCTGGAGCAGCTTGCGGTCATTGAAGTGATTCCAAGCCAGTTCCACCGCCAGATCCAGTGGGGTTCCGACCGGGGGGACCCGGTGGGCCATTTTCCAAGCCACGCCGAAGAGGCGGCGCCCCCGACTGTCATCGAGGCTGAAGCGAAAATGCTGCCCCTTGAACACCTCGGGACGTTGCCGCAGGACCACGCCACGCACTCCGAACACGGGTTCCGGATTGCCCTGTCCGAAAGGATGCAACTCCTCCAGCTCGTCCATCAACCGTTCCCGAATCGCGTCTGGCGACAACCAGGCGGAAAGGGTGAGCGAGGCTTCAAACAACTCACTGCCCGCGTGGGCCCGCACCGCATCGGCAAACTGCTCCCGAAACTGGTCCAGCCGCGCCTTCATCACCGAAATGCCGACCGCCATCGGATGCCCCCCCCAACTGTTCAGGTGCTCGCAACAACGAGCCAGGATCTCCACCAGATTGACCCCGTCCACGCTGCGACCCGAACCCTTGGCCAGATCGCCTTCATTGCCGAGCACCACGCAGGGACGGTTGTACTTCCGGCTGACCCGTCCGGCGACGATTCCCACCACTCCTGGATGCCACGTTTCCCCGTAGAGGACGATACCCGGACACTCCGCGTAATCGCGTTCAATGATCCGTTCGGCCTCCTCGGTGATAAGGCGTTCGATGTCCTGTCGTTCGCGATTAAACGCATCCAGCTGTTTCGCCGTCTCCGAACAGAACGTCTCATCCTCGCTCAACAACAGTTCCACCGATAGCGCCGCGTCCGCCAGCCGTCCGGAAGCATTGATCCGTGGCCCGAGACGAAACGAAATGTCGACCGGCATCAGCCCTTGTTCCGGTTTCACTCCAGCCACCATCATCAAGGCGCGCAGGCCCGGCCGTTCCGCTCCTTGCAGGATCCGAAGTCCAAAACGGGCAAAAATGCGATTCTCGCCATGCAAGGGAACCAGGTCCGCCACCGTGCCCATGGCCACCAGATCCAGATAGTCGCGCAGCTTGATCTGGAGAGCGAGCGGATGCTGATCCGCCCGCAGAAGCTTGATGAGGCCATGCACCAGCTTGAAGACAAGACCGACCGTGCATAGGTGGCGCCAGGCACCGTCGTCGGCCCGCTCAAACACGTGAGGATTGATCAGCAGCCCGTCCTGCAGCGGCTTCTCCTTCGAGCGATGATGGTCAATGATCAGCACGTCCACGTTACGTGACCGGAGGTAGGCGACCTCCTCATGCGAATTCGTGCCACAGTCCAGCGCCACGAACAAACCGGGCACCCCCTGGTCGAGCGCCCGGTCAATCGCACTACGGGACAGGCCGTATCCATCCTCCATGCGCCGGGGCACAATGAAGCGAGGCTTCGAGCCAAACCGTCGAAGGATACTGACCAGCAGGGCGGTGCTGCTGACTCCATCCACGTCATAGTCCCCAAGGACGACGATTTCCTCCCGCTCCGCGATCGCCCGCCGCAGGCGCTGAGCGGCCGCCTCGAGGTTGTGCAGCAGGAACGGGTCCTGCAATTCCGCCAGCGCCGGCCGCAGGAAACGGGCGGCCACTTCGGTATCAGCAAGTCCGGCACGCAGCAGCAGCTCCGCCATCACCGGGCTGACGCCGGTGCGACGGCTCAATCCGTCAATCTCTTCAGCCGGAAACGGCGAGTAGATCCAACGCATGGGTCGAGGGGCGGCAACGCAAGGCGGGCCCGGCGAACCCCCGGCGTGCAGCCGGGACTCCGCCCAGTCCGCCCCGGAAGCGGCTGAGGCCAACCGGGGCGTTGCCTGCGATCACTCGGACGCCTTGCTGGCGCCGGTCCATTCGTAGGTCGGTTTGACGTCCTGATGCTTCTCGACGTGTTTCCGGTCGCCCTTGTGCCACCAGTAGAAAATCGGACTGGCGATGAAGAGGGAGGAGAACGTGCCGGTGATCACACCAATGAGGAGGGTGAAGGCGATGTCGTTGACCTCACCACTCGTGACGACCAGGAGCGTGATGGCCGTGAGCAGCGTCGTGCCGCCCGTGATGATCGTGCGCGAGAGCGTCAGATTGAGCGCTCGATTGATCACATTCGCCAGGCTAAGCGTCGGATTCAACCGCAGCTCCTCGCGGATGCGGTCAAAGACGACGATGGTATCGTTGATCGAGTAACCCGCGATCAAGAGGATCGCCGCCACCATGGAGGCATTAAACTGTCGCCCGAAGAGCACGAACAAACCAATCGTCATCAACAAATCGTGGATCGTGCTGATCACGGCACCCATGCCATAACCGATTTCAAAGCGGAAGGCGACATAGACACCGATCAGGACGAGTGCCCAAAAGACGGACAACAAGGCGTTCCATTGAATCTCCTCGCCGACCGAGGGGCCAATGCGGCTCTCCCCGGCGAACTCGAACTTGGCTTGCGGGAGCGCCTTTTGCAGGGCGGTCACGAGGTCCTTACCTTTGTCAAAATCAGCGGTGACCTTCAGTGTGGAGACGTCCGTTCCGATCGGCGTCACATAGGCGAAACTGGAGTTGCGGAACCCGGCCTCGTCCGCCGTTTTTCTCAACACACCGCTGTCGATGCGCTGCACAAAGGTGAGGGAAACGGAGTCACCTCCGGTGAAATCGATACCATAGATTTCGCGACCCTTGTAAGCCACCACCACAACTCCAATCAGCACGACCACCCAGGAGCCAATGAAAGCCGGTTTGGCATACTTGAGAAAATCAACCTTGGTGTTCTGAAGGACGGAGAACATGGGCAGCTTCTTGATTGTGCCGGGCAGGATGAGCGCCTCGAGCAGGAGCTTCGAAACCACCACGGCCGCAAACATGGTCGTGAAGATACCGATCGCCAGCGTCATGCCGAACCCCTTCACGGGGCCGTTACCGAGGGCGATCATGATCGCGGCGACGATCAGTGTGGTGAGGTTGGAATCGATGATGGCGCTCCACGCTTTTTCAAAACCCGCCTCCAGTGACGTGGGAAGCGATTTGCCCAGGGCAAGCTCTTCACGCATGCGCTCAAATATCAGGATGTTCGAGTCGACCGACATCGCCAAGGTCAGCACAATACCGGCGATTCCAGGCAGCGACAGCGTGGCACCAAACTCGGACATGACGCCAAGCGTCACCAGCACGTTGATACTCATGCCCACTGCGGCGACGAAACCGCCGACGGTGTAGAAAAAGACGACAAATCCGATGGTCAGCAGGGTGCTGATGATGAAAGCCAGCCGGCCGCTGGAAATGGCGTCATCGGCCAGCGTCGGTGTGACTTCAAACTGCTCCTTCACCTGCAGGGGCAGGTCGAGGGGATTGTTGAGCACGTTGGCAAGATCGAAGGCCTCGCGCTGGGTGAAACTGCCGGAGATCTCGGCCGAATCGCTGTTGATCTCTTCGCGCACGGTCGGTGCCGAATACAGTTTGCCGTCGAGCACGATGGCAAGCTGACCGACCCGTCCGGTCCTCCGGTTGTTTTCGGCGATCGCCCCGGTCCCCGCAGCGAACGACTTTTTGCCGTCGGCGGTGAAACGGAGAATGATTTTAAACCGGCCATACTCGTCCATGGTCGGGTAGGCCGTGTCCACCCCTTCGCCCGTCATTTCCGGGATCTGTTTGACGAAGAGATCCTGGCTGTAGATCTGACCGTCTCGGAGCTCGTTTTCGAGGGTCATGACCTCGCATACGGCGGCAGCATCCTGAACCTTACCCGGCATCGCGGACGGGTGCACCAGACGAAAATCGCGGCGGGCGGGCTTCTTGACCGCATTCACCACCTCGGGGTTGTCCTTGGTGCTGATGCTCGGCAACTGAACCTCAATGCGGTTCTTGCCCACGGGACGGATGATCGGCTCCGCCACGCCAAACGCATTGATACGATTGCCGATGATATCGATTGCCTTGGCGAGTTTCTCTTCGCGCTCCCCTTCGGATGTCGCCGCGGCGGCTGCGGCTTCGTCGACCTCGAGCGTGAAGGCCACGCCACCCTTGAGATCCAGACCGAGCTGCAGTTTGCCTTTCGAAAGTCGGAGGAGCTCGTCCAACAGCAGCGCATTCCGCTTCTCGAGGTTCTTGACGTCGCCCAGATTGATGTCGGGGAAGAACTGCGCCAGGTCCAGCTTCCGTTCGCGCGCGATCTGTTTGAGCGCGACAAAAACACTGGGGGCCTGGCCCGAAGCGGACTGCGCCGAGGTACGGTCGGTTGCTTCCTTGATGAGGGCCGCGAATTCAGCGGACTTCGCCGTGGATGACGCCTTCGCGTACTCCGCAAACGGACGGTCATTCAACGGATAAAGCGTCGCGACGGCCCACGCCACGATGGCGAAGCTGAGCACGAGCTTCCAGAGGTTGCGTTTGATCATGGGGAGACTTGGTTAAAGGGATACAAAAGAAGACCGGGCGCATTCCGCGACCGATCTCCCACTCGTCCGGCGGCGCGCCGGCTCACCGTCACTTCTTTTCTTCGCCAGACTTTTTAACGAGGGCGTGGACAAAGGCCTTGCCGATTTCGATCTTCGCATTGTCTGCGATCCGAACAATGAAACGGTCCTCCTTGACCGACGTGATCGTGCCGTAAATGCCGCCCGAGGTCACCACTTCATCTCCCGTGGTCAACGCCTTAAGCATCTTCTCGTGTTCCTTTTGCTTCTTTCGCTGCGGGGCGATCATGAGGAAGTACATCGCACCGAACATGAAGACAAGAAACAGGATCTGGAACATGCCTCCGCCACCGGGAGGGGTGGCGGCTTGGGCGAAGAACGGGTGGGTCACAGCGGACAAGAGGGACATTGAACGATTTGCGTGTTGAAGGTTTCGGAAAAAGAAACTCGCATTTAACCCGGCACCCTTCAGCGAAAGCAAGCCATAACCCGTCGCCCGACTTCCCTCATTGAAAAGCAAAACAGCCTCCACCTGGACCGTCTCCCAATCCGAAGAATTGTATGGTTTTAAGCGCTGGGGCGCCGGCCATTTTGGCGTTGATGCGGGGGGATTTGTCAATGTGCAGCCCTGCTCGGACGGGCGCGAAATCCGCATCATGGACGTGGTCCAGGAAGCGCTCACCATGGGTCTGAAGGCCCCGATGGTCATCCGGTTTCAGGACCTGCTGCGTCACCGGGTAGTGCAACTCAACGAGTTGTTCCGCAAGGCGATCAAGGAGGAAGGCTACAAGGGTGCCTATCGCGGGGTCTTTCCGATCAAGGTCAATCAGCTGCGAGAGGTGGTCGACGAGATCATGGCCGCGGGCAAAGACTACCATTACGGCTTGGAGGCAGGTTCAAAGCCCGAGCTGATGATTGTCCTCGCGTTGCACGACAACAACAACCGGCTGATCGTTTGCAACGGCTACAAGGATCACGACTACATCCGCCTCGCCCTGCTCGGCCGAAAGTTGGGGAAAAAGGTGATCCTGGTGGTCGAGCAGCTCTCGGAGATCGACGATATCATCCGAATCTCCGCGGAAACCGGCGTGAAGCCTATGATCGGGTTCCGGGTCAAACTTCAGACCCGGGGCGAAGGAAAGTGGGCGATGTCTTCGGGCGACAATGCAAAGTTCGGTCTCAACACCGCCGAAATCCTCTTTGCCACGGAGAAACTGAAGGCCGCCAAACTGACCCAGTCTCTCCGGCTGCTTCACTTTCACATCGGTTCTCAGGTCCCGAACATCATCACGATCAAGAACGCGGTCACGGAAGCGTCCCGCTTTTACTGCCAGTTGGTCAAAATGGGGTTTCCCATGGGCTACCTCGATGTCGGCGGCGGGCTCGGAATCGACTACGATGGCTCCCGCACCAATTTCGAGAGCTCGATGAACTATTCGATCGAGGAGTACGCCCGCGACGTGGTTCACAACATCAAGGAAATCTGCGACGAAGCCTCGATTCCGGTCCCCGACATCGTCAGCGAATCCGGGCGGGCCGTGGTCGCGACCCACTCGCTGCTGGTGTTCGAGGTCTTCGAGCGAATCAACAAGCGTGAATCGCTTGGGCAACAACATCAGCCCAAGGAAAAGCACAAGGTGGTGAACGATCTGGAGCTCCTGCTGCGCAACCGCCAAAAACTGGGCCGGCTCGAGCGCTACCACGACGCCGTGCAAAAGAAGGAAGAGGCCATCTCACTCTTCAATCTGGGATACCTCGACCTGGGCAATCGCGCCGCCGCCGAACAGCTGTTTTGGCGCATCTGCGAGCAGCTGGCCAAGGAGGGTCGCGATTCCGGGTATCAGCCCGAAGAGCTGCGCGACCTGCATCAATTGCTCGCCGACCAGTACGTGTGCAATTTCTCGGTCTTCCAGTCCCTGCTCGACCATTGGGCTTTGGGGCAGCTTTTCCCCATCACCCCCCTCCATCGGTTGGATGAGAAACCGACGGTGAATGCCGTACTGGTCGACATCACCTGCGACTCCGACGGCGAGATCAGCACGTTCATCGATCTGCAGGATACAAAGGACTATCTCAATCTGCACCCGCTCAACGGAAAACCTTACTTCCTCGGGGTGTTTCTCACCGGCGCTTACCAGGACATCATGGGGGATCTGCACAATCTCTTTGGTCGCGTCAACGAGGTGCACGTCTTTCTCGAGTCCGACGAGCCCAATGGCTTCTACATCGAGGAGGCGTTGAGCGGCAGCCGCATCGCCGATGTCATCGAGGGGGTTCAGTACCAGCAAGAGGAGCTCTGTCGACGCATGAAGGCCCAGATCGACGCGGCCACCCGCAAGGACATGGTCAAACCGCGCGAGGGCGTGCGGCTTCTGGAACTCTACGAGAGTCAGATGCTGAACAAGACCTACCTGAACATCGAGCCCAACGCGAGCGCACGCCGGAAGCCGAAATCCTGAGGCCCGGTGACCCGAGTGGTTCGCCGCGGCAGCTAAAAGTCGGTGCGCGGGCGCGGGATCTCACGGAAGCAGATCCGCTCCACCGCTTCGTCAAAGTCCGTGGCTCCACGGATGATGTCTATCTCCAGGCGCAGGTGATAAAGCGAAATCGGGCAGATCATCGTTTCGGGTAAGCGCACCGCATCCTTTTCCGTCGTGACAATACACTCCACTCCGCGCTCGCTACCTTCCTGAAACACTGACGCGATGTCTTCGGGACCGAAGCGATAGTGATCGAGAAAGCGCCGGGAAAAACGAAGGTCCGCGCCCAGGTCGCGCAGGAATTTCTCGAAGCTCTCCGGAGCCGCGATGCCGCAAAAGGCGCCCACCTTGCGTCCCTTCAGAAAGGCGAGGGGCTTTCGTTCCACGTCCGAGTCTGCGGGCACTCCAAATCGGTGAAGGTACTGAGGGCGGTGCGCGCACTCGATGAAGTCCGCGTTCGGATTGTGCTGCCGGATGAGCGTTTCGATCTCGAGGTCACGCCGGCCGTCCGACTTGGTCAGAAAAACGTAGCTCGCCCGTCGCACGTGTTTGATCGGCTCCCGCAGGATACCGCGCGGGAGCAGATGGCCGTTTCCAAACGGGTTCGTCTTGTCGACCAGGAGGAGATTGAGACTGCCCTTGAGCGGAAGGTACTGGAATCCATCGTCGAGGACCAAAGTGTCGCATCCAAAGCGCTTGATCGCGTAGGTACCCGCCTTGACCCGGTCCTTGTCCACCAGCACCACGACGCCGGGTAGGTTTCTCGCCAGCATGAACGGTTCGTCGCCGGCCTGTTCACTGTCCAACAAAACGGTTACGCCGTCACTGACGATTCTCGGGGGAGGCGCCGAGGCATGCGTGATCCAATTCAATCCACGCCGCCAAAGCGGCGGGGCCTTGCTCTTGTACCCACGCGAGAGGATGGCCACCCGCCGGCCACGGTCCCGCAGGGCTCGGGCAAACTTCTCCACCACCGGGGTTTTGCCTGTGCCCCCCACGGTCAAATTTCCCACGACCACCACCAGGCACCCCAACGGTTGATCGTGAAGGATGCGTTGGCGGTAGAGCCAGAGCCGCGCCTGCGCGATCCCGCTGAACAGGTAGGACAGCGCCTGCAGAAACGCAGCATACACCGCCGCCCCGGCATCCTCACGCCGCCCGAAAATCACTTCGATGGTATAAGCTTCGAAGCCAGTGAGTTTTTTCTTCAGCCAGGACGACATGCGACCTCAACGGGAAACGAGGTTGACGGAGGTTTCGCAACCGGAATCCTGCGCACCGGCCACCAACCTGGCCTCACATGCAAATCCATCTCCTGAAGTCGAAGATTCACCGCGCCGAAGTGACCGACCTAAGTCTGCACTACGAGGGCAGTCTCGCCATCGATCGACGGTTCATGGAGGCCGTGGGCCTGCGCACCCATGAGCGCATCCTGGTTGGGAACCTCACGAACGGCGAACGCTTCGAAACCTACGCCATCGCCGCACCCGCGGGTTCGGCGACGATTTCGTTGAATGGGGCCACCGCCCGACTCGGACAGAAGGGCGATCTTCTGACCATAATGTCGTTCGCTGAAGTGGATGAAAAAGAAGCAGATAACTGGACTCCCCGAGTCATCACCCTGAGTCGCGGCAATCAGCAATCCAACCTTTAAGGCACTCACTGATCATCTGATTTTTGCCTTCCGGCTTCCGTTGAAACGGCAACCCGCTACGCTGACCCACCCTCCCTCATGAGCTACAAACTGTTCATTCCCGGCCCCATCGCCGTTTCGGAAAAAACCCTGCAGGCCATGGCCCAGCCCATGATCGGGCACCGCAGCACGGATTTCGTGGCGCTTTACCAAACGATCCAGCCCAAGCTGCAGGCGCTTTTTGCCACTCAGGATCCGGTCTACCTCTCGACCAGCTCCGCCTGGGGTGTCATGGAGGGCGCAGTGCGCAACCTCACCCGCAAGAAGGTGTTGAACTGCATGAACGGTGCGTTTTCCGACAAATGGAACGACGTCGCCCTTCGCCTCGGTCGCGCCGCTGGAGCCCTGAAGTTTGAATGGGGACAGCCGGTCGATCCCGCCGCGCTGCGCCGCGAACTTGCGACCGGGGCCTACGACACGGTGACGCTGATTCATAACGAGACATCGACCGGCACCATGAGCGATCTCACCGCCATCGCGGCGGTGCTGCGCGAATTCCCGGAGGTGATCTCCATCGTCGATACGGTCAGCTCGTTCAGCGTGTTGCCGATCGACAAAGACGCGCTCGGAATCGATGTGATCATCACCGGATCGCAAAAAGCGTTGGCGATGCCGCCCGGCCTCGCCCTGATCACGGTTTCGAAACGGGCCCTCGAACGCGCCGCCCAATCTCCGGATCGAGGCTACTACTTTGATTTCATTGAGTTTCAAAAGAACCATGAGCAGGGCATGACGCCGAGCACGCCGGTCATTCCGCTCATTTATGCGTTGAAGTCCAAGCTCGAGGACATCGAGGCGGAAGGCATCGCCCAACGCCATGCGCGGCACCTTCGTCTCAACGAGACCGTTCGCGCGTGGGGATTGGCCAAAGGATTCAAACTGTTTCCGGAAGCCCGCTTTGGCTCCCGTTCCTTGAACTGCTTTGCCAATACGCTTGGCTACGACCTCGCCGCGCTGAACAAAACCCTCAAGTTGAAGCACCATCTCGTCATTGATGGCGGCTACGGCAAACTCAAGGGCAAGACCTTCCGCATCTCCAACATGGGTGACGAGACCGATGAAACCATCGCGCAATTGATCTCTGCGCTTGATCAGGCCTTGGCGAGCACGCCCAAGGTCGCGGTCTGAATCGACCCTTTGCCGTCCGCCCTCGGACACGACGGGTTCGCACCCGCAGATCGCGGTGTGTGAACACCTATTTTCCGGTCGGTTTTCGGTGCAGGGAGCGACCCTGCCCGGAAACTAATCCTTGAAATCGGCGGCATCGGTGCCTAACGCCTCGCCGCCTCATGAAGTCTCTTGTCATTGCCGAAAAACCCTCCGTCGCGGCCGATTTAGCGCGCGCACTCGGCAAAGTCCCGAAGAAGGGCGACGTCTACGAAAACGACTCGTACGTCATCGCCTCGGCCGTCGGCCATCTGGTCGAACTCGAGATGCCAGAGGACATTGACAAGAAAAAGTACGGGTTCTGGCGACTGGAAACGTTGCCCATCATTCCGGAAAAATTTGGTCTGAAGCCGATCGCCGATTCCAAGGACCGGTTTGATCTGTTGAAGAAGCTTCTGGTTCGAAAGGACGTCGATCAGGTGATCAATGCCTGTGATGCCGGCCGCGAGGGCGAACTCATTTTCGTCTACATTTACCAGCTCGCGAAATGTAAACTCCCGGTGAAACGCGCGTGGATGCAAACCATGACCATGGACGGCATCGCCGAGGCGTTCCGCAACTTGCGCGACGGGTCGCAGCTCGCCGGCCTGGCGGACGCCGCACGCTGCCGCTCGGAGAGCGACTGGTTGATCGGCATCAATGGCACCCGAGCCATTACCAAGCGCATGTTTGGATCGCGGGCGGGCAATGTCGCCTCCGTCGGCCGCGTCCAGACCCCCACCCTGGCGATCGTTTTCAATCGCGAACTCGAAATCCGAAACTTCAAGCCCCGCGCATTTTGGCGGGTGACCGCCCAGTTTCAGATCACCAAAGGGACCTACGAGGGCGTCTATCAGCGGGCCAACTACAAGAAAGTTGAGAACGACGAACATGACCGGATCGACCGGGTGTGGAACAAGGCGCTGGCTGAAGCCGTCGTCGGCGCCTGTCAGGGCAAGCCCCTCGCGGCCGTCACCGAAGAGAAAAAGTCCTCCAACCAAAGCAGTCCCCGGCTTTACGACCTCACCACGCTGCAGCGCGAGGCCAACAATCGATTTGGCCTCCCGGCCCGTCGCACGTTGCAGATCGCCCAGGCCCTCTACGAAAGACACAAGGTCATCACCTACCCCCGTACCGATTCGCGTGCGCTGCCCGAGGATTACATACCCACTTGCCGTCAGACCCTGGGCAATCTGCGAGGCGATCTGTCGTCCCACGCCCAAACCGTGTTGAATCAGGGCTGGCTGCGGCCCAACAAGCGCATCTTCAACAACGCGCAGATCTCGGATCACTTCGCCATCATCCCGACGACCACGGAGCCGCAGTCGCTCGACGAGATGGAGTCGAAAATCTACGATATGATCGCGCGCCGATTTGTCGCGACCTTTTTCCCCGCGGCGGAATTCGATGTGACCACGCGCATCAGCGCCGTGGCGCCCGGACACGATTTCAAGACCGAGGGCAAAGTGCTGACGTCCCCCGGCTGGTTGGCGGTCTACGGGAAAGCGACCGTCGACGACGACTCGCCCGACTCCAAGGCACTGCCCGCGCTGAGCCCGGCCGATGCCGGAAAAGCGACCACGACGGACGTCCAGCTGCACGCGGAAACGACCAAGCCACCGCCGCGCTACACGGAAGCCACGCTCCTCTCCGCCATGGAGGGTGCTGGCAAGCTCATCGATGACGAGGAGTTCGCCGAAGCCATGAAGGAGCGAGGCCTGGGCACTCCCGCCACACGAGCCGACACGATCGACGGTCTGATCAACCAGAAATACATGGAGCGCAACCAGCGCGAGCTCGTGCCGACCACCAAGGCGGAGTCGCTGATTGAGTTTCTGGCCGCGGTCAAGGCGGACGCCTTGACCAAACCGGACATGACCGGCCAGTGGGAGTACAAGCTCCGCCAGATGGAGCACAACCAGTTTCCTCGCGACAAGTTCATGGCCGAAATTGTCGAAGTGACCAAGGGCATTGTCGACCGGACGAAGACGTTTGAAGAGGACGAATCGAACTCCCGTTTGACCGACCTCGTGTCGCCGACCGATGGAAAGCCGATGTACGAGACCCTCCGTGGATACAAATCTCAGGATGGGACCCTCATGGTTTACAAAGTCATGAGCGGACGGAAGCTGGAGGAAACGGAGGTCCGCCAGTTGATCGCGACCGGGGAAATCGGGCCGATCGATGGGTTTGTCTCGGCCAAGACCGGCAATCGTTTTCCCTCCAAGATCAAGATTGTCGACGACGAGAAGAACCCTGGCCGGAAGAAGGCCGAACTCGACTTCGGAACCAAAGTCGACGTCGGGGGCCTCGAGCCGTTCTGGGTGGATCCGAAGACCCGGGCCGAGCTGTGCGAAGCTCCCACCAACTACGTGCTGCGCGAGCGTGACGGCGAAGGATGGAAAGAGACCTTCAAGGTGGGTCGCCTCATGTGCCAGAAGCCCATCACGCGCGAGCTCGCGATCCAGCTCGTTGAGCGCCAGAAGACCGACCTCATCCAAGGATTCACCTCCAAAAAGGGCCGGCCATTCGACGCGTTCCTGCTTCGGCAGGGAGCAAAGATCGCCTGGGAATTTCCACCGCGCAAACCCCGCGAATCCGCCAAGAACGCAGACGGAACGCCCCGCGCTCCGCGCAAGTCCAAAGCACCGCTCGACCTCGAGAAGGCGCGCAAGTTGGGCGAGAGCAAGGTGCACGACGGCGACCTCTATGAGACCGCCGACGCCTATGTGGTCGCGAAAAAGAACAGCGACGGTTCACCGCGGGTGGTGTTCGAGATGAAACGCACCATTTGCGGGAAGGAGATCCTCGCCGAAGAAGTCGAGCGCCTCGTGGAAACGGGCCGCACCGGCTTGATCGATGGGCTGATGTCCAAACGAGGAACCACGTTCAGCGCGTACTTTGTTCTGTCCAAGGACAAAAAGAAGACGGATTTCGAGTTCCCTCCGCGCTAGCAAAAACGCCAAATGGATGCGTTAATTTTGCATCTCAGATCTCCCCGCCCCAAGATGCGCGCACACAATGGCACCATCTGCGCGGAATAAACCCTTGTGGGTTCTTCCCGAGCTGGGCTAACTCAGTTTTCCTCAGCCTCTCTCAACGCATATGATCGTCACCACTGCGCAACTGTTCAAACACGCCTACGGCAAGTACGCTCTCGGCGCCTACAACATCAACAACGCCGAGCAGGCCATGGGCCTGTTCAAAGGAGCCATCCAATCCAAGGCCCCTTTCATCATCCAGATTTCCAAGGGTGCACGAAGCTACACTGACAAGCGTATGCTTGAGGCCGTGATCCGTGCCGCCGGCGAAATCTTCCCGGAGGCGATTTTCGCGGTGCACCTCGATCACGGCGATGAAGCGACGTGCTACGATTGCATTAATTCCGGGTTCTTCAGCTCGGTCATGATCGATGCATCGCATGATCCGTTCGAAAAGAACGTCGAGATCACCAAGCGCGTGGTGGACGCGGCGCACGCCAAGGGCATCTCGGTCGAGGCGGAACTCGGCATGCTGGGCGGCGTCGAAGAAGACATCAAGGTAGAGGACGGCCACGCGACGCTCACGAATCCGGTCGAAGCCGAGGAGTTCGTGAAACTCACCGGCTGCGATTCTCTCGCGTGCGCGATCGGCACCTCGCACGGTGCCTTCAAATTCAAGGGCAAACAATCCCTGCACTTCGACGTGTTGGAGAAGATCAAGAGCCGCCTGCCCGGTTTCCCGCTG
>Ga0154020_10006390_pt1 | contig 13791 bp, 15 predicted proteins | sample Klosneuvirus_201_FD_109709 | JGI IMG/M metagenome (GOLD analysis project Ga0154020, IMG submission 109709) | Active sludge microbial communities from wastewater, Klosterneuburg, Austria - Klosneuvirus_20160825_MG | ecosystem: Engineered > WWTP > Aerobic digester > Activated sludge | place... | reverse complement strand
TCGGGCGTGCCGTCGCTTTCGCACAGCAGGATGGCCACGGCGTCGAGGTCGTAGCCGGCGTGCACGAAGTCTTCCACCGCCGCCGTCATCGGCTTGTCCATCATCTCCAGCCCGGCCGGGATGATGCCGGCGGCGATGATCGCGGCCACCGCGTCGCCGGCCTTGCGGATGTCGTCGAAGCTGGCCATGATGCAGCGCGCCAGCTGCGGCCTGGGCACCAGCTTCACCGTCACTTCCGTCGTCACGGCCAGCATGCCTTCGCTGCCGACGACCAGCGGCAGCAGGTCCAGGCCCGGCGTGTCCAGCGCCCCGCTGCCGAACTCGACCGCCTCGCCCTCCACCGTGTAGCCGCGCACGCGCAGCACGTTGTGCAGCGTCAGCCCGTACTTCAGGCAGTGCACGCCGCCGCTGTTCTCGGCCACGTTGCCGCCGATGGTGCAGGCGATCTGGCTGCTCGGGTCGGGGGCGTAGTACAGGCCGTGCGGCGCCGCCGCTTCGCTGATGGCCAGGTTGCGCACGCCGCACTGCACGGTGGCCGTGCGCGCGGCGCGGTCGATCATGACGATCTTGTTGAACTTGGCCAGCGAGAGCGTCACGCCCAGCGCGTGCGGCAGCGCGCCGCCCGACAGCCCCGTGCCGGCACCGCGCGCCACCACCGGCACGGCCAGCGCGTGGCAGGCCTTCAGCACGGCGGCCACCTGGTCCTCGGTCTCGGGCAGCGCCACCAGCAGCGGCAGCTGGCGGTAGGCGGTGAGGCCGTCGCATTCGTAGGGCACGGTGTCCTCGGCCTGCCACAGCAGGGCATGCGCGGGCAGCAGCGGCGTGAGCGCGGCCACCACCTGCGCCTGGCGGGCGGCACGTTCGGCGGCGGCGACGGCGGGCGGCGCGGCGGGGTTGTTCATGGGGCGCAGTCTCCTCGTGGCAGGGGCCGGGGCGGCGCGCCGCCCCGGCCTCGCGCGACTGTACGCCGGGGCCTGCCGGCGACCCGGTCAGAACGGTTTTGACCGCCGCGGGGGTGATCGGGCCGGCCGTGCATGCCGGCCGGGCGCTTGGCGGGCGCGATGCCGGGCGCGTTGCCGGGCGTGGCGGGTCGCGCTGGCGGCGGCCGGCGGCGCCTCGTCACTCCAGCTCGTAGCGCTTGACCTTGCGCCACAGCGTGGACTTGTCGATGCCCAGGATCTCGGCGGCGGTGGTGCGGTTGCCCTTGGTCTCGCGCAGCGTCTTGGCGATGAAGTAGGCCTCGATCTCCTCCAGGCTCTGCGGCTCCACGCCGTCGATGACACGCACCGGCGGCTCGCCCTCGCTGGCCATGCCGGGCGGCAGCACGTCGACGTCGAGCCAGTCGCTGCCGGTCAGGATGATCATCGACTGGATGGCGTTTTCCAGCTCACGCACGTTGCCGGGCCAGTTGTGGCGCATCAGCGCCGCCAGCGCGCGCGGCGTGAAGCCCTGCACCGGCTTGCCCAGCTGCGTGACGTGGCGGGCCAGGAAGTGGTGCGCCAGCAAGGGGATGTCGCTGCGGCGCTCGCGCAGCGGCGGCATCACGATCTCGACGATCTTGAGCCGGTAGTAGAGGTCCATGCGGAAACCGCCGTCGTCCACCAGCGCCGGCAGCGGCCGGTTGCTGGCCGCGATCAGGCGCACGCTGGCATGGCGCGGCGTCGTGTCGCCCATGCGGTAGTAGGTGCCGTCCTGCAGCGTGCGCAGCAGCTTGGCCTGGAAGGCCGAAGAGGCGTTGTTGACCTCGTCGAGGAAGAGCGTGCCCTTGTCGGCCATCTCGAAGAAGCCGGCCTTGGCGCGCTCGGCGCCGGTGAAGGCGCCGCGCTGGTGGCCGAAGAACTCGCTCTCGATCACCGTCTCGGGGATGGCGGCGCAGTTCAGCGCCACGAAGCGGCCTTCGCGGCGCTGGCTCAGGCGGTGGATCTGGTGCGCCACGACTTCCTTGCCGGTGCCCGACTCGCCGGTGATGAGCACGCAGCAGTCGTAGCCGGCCGAAGCGCGGATGAGCCGCCGCACCTGCTCGATCGCCGGGCTCTTGCCGACCAGGCCGTCCGGTGCCGGGCAGGCCAGCACGTCCTCGCGCAGCTGCGCGTTTTCGCCGCTGAGCTGGTGCTGCTGCAGCGCATGGCCGACCACGCGGCGCAGGTCGTCCAGTTCGAAGGGCTTGCGCAGGTAGTCGTAGGCGCCGGCCTTGAGCGCGTCGATGGCCGACTCCAGCGTGGCATGGCCGGTGATCAGCACCACCTGCGTCTGCGCGTTGCAGCGCTTGGCGAAGCGCAGCACGTCCAGCCCGCTGACCGCGGGCATGCACAGGTCGGTGAGCACCACCGCCACGGCGCGCTGCTCGAGCCGTTCGAGCGCCTGCTCGGCGTTGTCGGGGGCCACGACCTCGGCGTCGATGTCGCACAGCGCCACGCTGATCATGCGGCGCATCGCCACGTCGTCTTCGACCACCAGCACCACGGGTCGGTGCGGCGGCTGGCCTTTTCCGGGGGCTGCGCACATGCGCTTCAGTGTGCCAGCGGCAGCGTCAGGACGAAGCGCGCGCCGCCACCGGAGTTTGCGGCGTCGCAATGCAGCGTGCCGCCCATGCGCGTCGTGATGGAGTGGCTGATCGCCAGGCCCAGGCCCGTGCCGCTGCCCGTCTTGGTGGTGAAGAAGGGGTCGAAGATGCGGCGGCGGTTCTCCGCCGGCACGCCCGGGCCGTTGTCGACCACGGTGACGAGGGCAAATTCGTCGTCGTGTTCGCACACGACCTGCACATGCGGCGCCGCGCTGCCGGCACAGGCCTGCACGGCGTTGACCAGCAGGTTCACGAGCACGATCTCCAGCTGCCCGGCGCCGCCGCGCACCGCGATCGGCCCGGCCACGTCGACCTCGATCGGCACCTGCAGGCGCCGGCCCTGGCAGTTGGAGACGGCGTCGCGGGCCTCGTACACGAGCGCGGCGATGTCGCAGTGCAGCGGCTGGCAGGCCGGCTGGCGGGCGTAGGCCAGCAGGTTGTCGATGATGCGCGAGCAGCGCCTGGCCTCGGCCAGGATGACCTGCACGTACTCGGCCTGGCGCTCCTCGCTCGCCCGGCCCTCGTTGAGCAGCTGCGCGTAGCCCATCACCGTGCCCAGCGGCGTGTTCAGCTCGTGCGCCACGCCGCCGGCCAGCTGCCCCATGGCCACCAGCTTCTCGGTCTGGTGCGTGATCTCCTCCAGGCGCTTGTATTCGGTGACGTCCTGCAGGATCACGGCCGCGCAGGGCACGGCGGCGTCCTTGCGCCGCTGGAAAAACGTCAGGTTCAGCGAGACATGGCGCGCATCGCCGGCGGCGTTGATGCGCAGCAGGGCGTTGCGCACCGGCTGGGCGCCGGCAAAGGCCTCGCGCAGCAGGGCCTGGCCGGCGTCGTCGATCTGGGTCAGCAGGAAGATGTCCTGCCCCGTCAGCGCCCGCCGGTCGAGGCCGAACAGCGTCTCGGCCTGCAGGTTGCTGCCCGTCACGCGGTGTTCGGCGTCGACGATGAGCAGGGCGCCGGGCAGGCTCTGCAGCACGGCCTCGTGGCTGTTGCGCTCGCCGATGATCGCCAGCTGCGCGCGTTCCATCTCCGAGAACAGCGAGCCCAGGTCGCGCGCCAGCGCGTCGTAGTCGTCGGCCAGCGGCGCGATCAGCCACCGCGGCAGGCCGCTCACGGGCAGCGGGCTCAGGTGGCCGTCGCGCGCCGAGCGCACGGCCTCGTGCAGGCAGGCGACGGCGCGGCGGTAGGCCAGCAGCAGCCCGCCGCAGGCCAGAAGCGCCAGCACCAGCCCGGCCAGCAGCAGCGGCAGCGCCGGCTGGCCCGGGGCCAGCGCCAGCGCAATGGCAGCGGCGGCCGCCAGCACGGCCAGCAGCGCCAGCGTCAGGTTCGTGCGCGCGGGCCCGGCCGGCGCACCGGCCGCAGCGAGCGCAGCGACGTTCGTCGTGAACCTGGACAAGCCCATGCTTCTACCCCTGGCGCCCGCCGGGCCGGGCGCTGCTGCGCCGCGGCGGGTGGGTGACGGCTTGCCGGGCGCTCAGAAGATGAACTGTAGACCGGCGGTGAACTGGCGGTAGTCGCGCTGCGCCGGGTTGCCCGGGTTCTGCACATCGAACTTGACGTCCGCGAATTCCGCGCTCAGCTTGAGCTGCTGGCCTTCGATGTAGTAGTTCACGCCCAGGGCATTCCACTTCTGGTCGCGGTAGCCCATGGGCAGGTTGTAGGTGGACTTCTCGCTGCGCCCGAAGAACTGCAGCCGGCCCGGGCCGACGCGCCCGGGCATCAGGTAGCCGAACTTGACGTAGTGGCCCTCGAGGTCGGTGCCCGCCGGCAGGTCGGCGTCGGGTGCGAGCCCGAAGTGCACCCTGCCGGTGTCGTAGGTGATCACCGCGGCCGAAGCCGTGAAGGTGCCGGCCGCGGTGGGCTGCTCGTAGAACACGTCCACCGTCCAGGCCTTGTAGTCCTTCGGGTCGGTCATGGCCACCGCGTTGCCGTAGGCGACATCGGCCTGGCGGTCCACCGCCGCGCCTATGGTCAGCACGCGCTTGGTGCCGAGGTAGGTGCCGCGGTAGCCGTAGTCGGTCTCGGGGTCGAACAGGCTGACGTGCAGGCGCGCGGTCAGGCGCGGGCTGTCCTTGACCACCGGGTTGCCCTCGCGGCCGTCGGCGATCATGACGCGGTAGTTCACCATGCCGTCGGCCAGGTTGCCCCACATCGCCACGCCGGTATCGCGGCTGCCGCCCCAGGGCGTGTACGACAGCAGCTCGGCGCGGTCCATCGTCAGCGGGTCGAAGCAGGCTTCGAGGTTCTCACGCGTGAAGGTGTTCTTGAAGCGGCCGACGATGAAACGCAGCGGGTCGCTGTGGTCGATGGTGATGTAGCCGTCGCGGAAGAAGACGCTGCGGTCGTTCTGGCCGCCGCGGCTTTCGCCCGGCGCGTCGAGGTTGGCATAGAAACCCACCAGGTCGTTGTACTGGCCCGAGAACGTCAGCCGGTTGCGGCGCAGGAAGAAGTCGGTGGACTTGCCGGCGTCGGTGGGCGAGGTGAAGTCGCGCGTCTGCGCCCAGGCCTGCAGCGAGTAGTTGAAGGTCAGGCTGCCTTCCTTGCCGAAGGCGATGGTCGGGCCGGCGTGGGCCGTGGCGGCCAGCCCGATCAGCGCGGCGGCGCCCAGGGTGACGCGTCGGCAACGGGTGTGCGGGGTGGGGTTCGGTTTCATGAGCGGTCTCGTCTCCTGGGCTTCACTTCTTCTGATAGACGGCCATGAGCTTGCTCACGTCGTCACCCTTGTGGCAGGTGGTGCAGGTCTCGGGTGCCGTGCGCGAGTCGACCACCATCTTGGCGTGCGCGAGTTCGGCCTTCATCAGGCGCGGGTTGCCACGATGGCAGCCGACGCAGGAGTCGTTGACGGTCTTGTGGTCGGTGTGCCATTTCTCGGGCTTCGGTGCGCCGGCCCGCGTGCCGTTGTGGCACTTGGCGCACGACGACGCGCCCATGCCGCAGGCATTGGCCAGCCCGATGGGCGAGACCTCGCGCAGCCGCTCCTGCACGTCGGCCAGCGCCTCGTGGCCCCAGCCCGGCGCCGCCGCGGTACCGGGCGCCCCGCCGGCGGGCGGCGGGTCGCCGGCCAGCAGCGTCCAGGCCGTGGCGACGAGCGCCAGCGTGAGCAGGCCGGCCACCGTGCGGCGGCCGGCACGCCAGAGCTTGTGCAGTGGGCGGGTCGGGGTCGGGCGGTCGATCATGGCTTGCTCCTCGGGTTGGGGGTCTGGGTCTGGCCTTCGCGCTGACGGGCCGCTGCCGCGTCGATCTCTTCGTCGGTGATCGGGTCGGCGCACAGGCAGTTGGCGGCCCGGCCCTTGAACTTGAGCCGGCGCCGCGGCTCGGCGTCGGCGCCGCGCCCTTGCGGGCCGTCCTTGACCACGGCCTGGGCCGGTGCCGGGGCCGCTTCGGTGGCGGCCGCGGCAGGCGCGGGTGCTGCCGGTGCCGCCGCGGCCTGGGCCAGGCCCTGGCTGGCGACGACGGTGCAGCAGATCAAGGCGGCGACCCACGGGGCAGGTCTGTCGGACATGGCGGGTTCCTCTCGAACCGGTGCGCGCAATGCCGTCGGATCAGCACGTTGCGTGCCAGTGGACGCGGTGCGGCCCTGCCCGGGGCGACCCCGGGGCCGGGCCGTGCGCCGGCGTTGCATTAACCCCGCACACGGCGCGGGCCTTTCAATTTGCAACCACGCGCACCGGGTCGCCGGCCCGTGCCGGCACCTCGATCACGGTGTCGGGCAGCCGGTAGCGCGCGGCGACGGCGGCCTGCCCGGCCTGGCGCAGCAGCGCGCGGGTGGTGTCGTCGAATTCCGGGTGGCGGGCGTCCATCTCGGCGAACATGCGTTCGTAGTGTTCGGCCGGCGCGACCTCGGTGCGCAGCACCACCTGCCAGCGCCCCGCGCCGGCCGCGGTCTCGATGGCCATGGCATGGCGGGCGCCCGCGGCCAGCCGGGTGTCCGCGGACTCGGCGCTCAGCGCGGTGTCGAGCACGCGGCCGATGCGGTGCGTGGCCAGGCGGCGGTTCAGCATCGGCCGTTCACCCTGCAGCAGCACGCTGACCTGGATCTTGGGCACCACGTAGGTCGGCAGGTGGTGCCCCGCGCCGGCATTGACGAGGGCGACATCGACGCGGATGCGCTCGCCGTCGAGCCGTTGCACCGTGATCTCGCGGCGCAGCGCCTGCGCCACGGTGGCGGGGTCGTGGATGCCGCGCCAGAGGTGGCGGCGCTGCGGCATGTGGCAGCTCTGGCAGGTCTGGCCGGCGGCGGCGGCCGGGCTGGTGCGCCATTCCTCGTAGGTGTCCTGCAGCAGCTTGCCGTTGACACGCCGGCCGTCGGGCTCGAACTGGTGGCAGGTGCTGCAGAAGCGGCTGTCCGAGAACGCCGGCTCGGCGACGTAGCCGCCGTGCGGCAGGTCGGGGTGCGGCTGCGGCCGGCCCTCCTGCGGCACCGGCCCGTGGCGCTGGTGCTGGCGCACGTGGCAGGCGGCGCAGACCAGGCCCTGGCGGTGCAGGTCGGGCGGCACGTAGCCCGGTGGCGCGCCGGCAGGGGCGTTGGGCCAGCCGCGTTCCAGCGCCGTCAGCGCACGCTGCTCGGCCAGCGGGGCGTGGCAGCGCAGGCAGGCGTTGCCGTTGGCCTGGTCGAAGGTGCGCAGCTGCCACAGCAGGCCGGGGCCGACGGTGCGGCTGTGCAGGCTGGTCTGCCAGTCGGCGTACTGCGCGACGTGGCAGCTGCCGCAGGCCTGCGGCGCCAGCGAGGCTTCGGTGGCGCTGAAGCGCCGGGGCGGTTCGCCCTGCGCCGCGATCGGGTGCGCCCAGTGCCGCTGCAGGAAGGCCGCCGTGGCGGCTTCCCGGGCCGTGTGCTGCCCGTGCCGCAGCGCAAGGACGGCGGCGGCCGCGGCCAGCACCAGCAGCAGGCCGGCCCGCACGGCGCGCCGGCCGCTCAGCCCGGGCATGTGCCGCTCAGCGCTGGCGGGTGGGCGGGCACGGGCAGGGCGCCGGTCGGCACGCAGGCGCCCGCGCTTCGGGCGTGATCAGCCGCCGCAGGGGTTGGCCGGGTTGACGGTGCCGCCGCCGCCGCCGGCGCCGCCGCCGCCCTGCTTGTAGCTCTGGCCCTCGAGGATGATCTGGTTGGCATGCGTGGCGTAGGGGTCGACGATCGTGCGCGTGGCCACGCTGGACGCCGCAGTGGCCGGGCGGAAGTAGGACCGCACGTCCGTGCGCCAGGGCGAGTTGGCCGGCAGGATGGGCGCGCCCGTCGCGTCGGGCAGGTGCGACAACGCGTTCCACTCGACCATCGCGCCGTCGTAGAAGCGTGTCGGGTAGCCCATGATCACCGCGCTGGCCACGCCGGTGATCATGGCGCGGAAGGTGGTCTCGCAGTAGACGTAGACGGTGTCGCCCGGCTGGTAGCCCGCGCCGGCCCCCACCGGCTGGTAGCTGCCGTCGATGAGCGCGTAGCCCGCCGCGTCGGCGGCGCCGCTCATGTAGGCCTCGATCTCGGCCCGGGGTTTGTAGGCGTAGCCCTTGGTGGCGTCGAGCATGCGCGTGAACTGCAGTTGCAGCGTGCCGTTCGGGTGGCCCTGGCGCGCGCCGTTGTTCTGGAAGGTGCGCATGTAGTCGTAGCCGTCGGGCGGCGCGCAGACCGTGGCGCCGCAGGCGGTGTAGCTGCCTTCGCCGGGTTCCAGGCGCTCACCGGCGCTGAACTGCCCGGCGCTGCGCGCGTCCCAGATCAGCACGCCGTCGCCGGCCACGTTGCGGTCGGTGGCGGGCAGCACGGCCAGCAGGTCTTCCACGGTGGCCTGCAGTGCCGTGTTGTCGTCGAGCAGGCTGCGCACGCTGGCGCGGCCGGTGTTCGGCGCCGTGCTGGCCGTGGTGGTGAAGTGCGCGGCCGTCAGCCCGTTGCCGTTGACCCACTGGTGGCCGCCGTTGAGCAGTGCCAGGTTGCGCGCCGGCACGCCCCAGTAGCGCAGCGCGTACCAGCAGCGCCCCTGCGCCATCGCGTTGCCGGTGCTGCCGGTGCCCATGGCGCAGACGATCATGTCGTTCTGCGGGTCGACGTTGTACTTCTTGAACAGCGCGTCCATGGTCGCGCCGTCGGGAACCATGCTGGGCGTGACGATGACGCCGTTGGACCGTGTCTGGATCCATTCCGACGACGGCGACAGGTAGGTGAAGGTGTTCAGGTTGTTGGCCTTGACGTACTCGGCCCCCGCCGGGCCCGCCGTGGCCTGGAAGATGACGAGCTTGCCGCTCACGCCGGCCGGCCGGTTGGCCGTCCAGTCGTTCAGCCAGGACTGCAGCCGCGCCCCGGTGACGATGCCGTTGACGTTGTCCTCGTAGTTGTCGGCCGAGCGCTGTGCGATCTCGGCCGGCGTGCGCGCGAGGATGGTCTGCACGCTGCCGCCGGAACGGTCTTCGCCCCCCGAGCCACCGCCGCAGGCCGCCAGCCAGGTGCCCAGGCCCACCGCTGCCCAGAGTCGCCAGCCGCCGATGCCGTTGCCGGCGCCTTGGTCTTGTCTCCGCATCATGGTCGTCACCTCGGTTCGAATGGTCCATACCCCACGGACGTCCGCCCGTCGGCACACCTCAAAGCAGGTTGCATGCCGGCCGCGTGGGTGGCCTTCACGCCCCGTGCACGGGTGGTGGCCGGGCCCGGCGCGGATTGCACATTTCACCGTTCCGCGCGCCCGGGCTCTCAAAATGCATGGCGGGCCGGCTGCCAGGGCGCGCCGGGCCTGCGCGCCGGCAGGGGCGGCGCGGCCGGCGGCCGCCGCCGCGGGGCGGCACGCCACTTGCTGATCCTTCGGCCGTGACCGGCAGCCCCACCTTCCCGCGCCTCAAGCTGATCGACCCCACCGGGCGGTGGCGGTCGGCGGCCGATCGTGCGCCCGCGCGCGCCGACGGCGGCAGCGTGCCCGCGGCCGACCTGCGCGCCGACCTGCACGCCGACTTCACCGGCGACACCTGCCTGCGGACCAACCTGGTCACCAAGCGGCTGCTCGATGCGGCCGCGCCGGGCCAGGTGCTGGAAATCGTCTCCGACAACCTGAGCTCGGTGGAAACCATCCCTTTCATGCTCGAAGGCCACGGCTGCGAGCACCTGGCCACGGTGCACCAGGGCGACCGCTGGCGCATCTATGCGCGCAAACGGCCGCTGCCGCCGCGCTGAACCGCGGCCGCGCCGGGCAGACGATCACCAAGACGGGAGACGACGACGATGGAAATGACGGCCACGGCCCACCCCGATTCGCACGGCGGACGCAGCCACCAGCTGGGCGCGGCGGCGGTGCTGGGCTTCTTCCTGGTGGTCTGCGTCGGCAGCTACGTCGTCGACGCGCGCTACCTCTACTTCTCGGCCTACATCGCGTTCGGGCTCATCTACGGCATGGCGCTGCAGTACGGGCGCTTCTGCATGGCGTCGGCCATCCGCGACCTGTTCGCCGTGGGCGTGCCGCGCATGGCGGTGGGCATCATGATCGCCGTCGTGCTGTTCAGCCTGGTCACGGCGGCCGTCAGCCTCACCGGCACCAGCAGCTTCCATCCGTCGCCGATCGGCGCCTATTCGCTGGTCGGCGGCGCGATCTTCGGCTTCGGCATGGTCTTCACCGGCGGCTGCGCGTCGGGCTCGCTGTACAAGGCCGGCGAAGGCAGCGTCGCGGCGCTGCTGGTGGTGGCCGCGCTGAGCTTCTCGCAGGCCTGGTTCGTCGACGCCGGCGGCCTGCTCGACGCGCTGGTGCCGGCGGCCTGGACGGCCTCGGCCGACGCCAAGGCCATGCCCGAGCAGCTGAGCGTCACCCGCGGCTGGTACGACCAGTTCCTGGCCGGCTACATCTGGGACCTGAAGACCGTGCGCGTGGGCGATGCCCTGGGCTTCGAGAGCCCGGCGGCGGCGGCCTTCATCGGCAACGCGCTGATCACGTCCATCCTGCCGGCGCTGGCCATCCTGGCGCTGATCTACCACCGCTGGTACCGCAAGGGCTACCTCAAGCAGCGCAAGGACGGCGCCCGCGGGCCGGGCGTGCACCTCGCGGGCTGGTGGCGCATGGTCACCGCGTCGCGCCGCACGGCCATCGCCGGGCTGGTGCTGGGGGTGGCGGCGGGGCTGCAGATCTGGGTCACGCAGGTGCTGCAGAAGAAGTTCGGCATCGGCAACGCGGGCGAACTGCTGCAGGGCCTGGGCCACACCTCGGGCCTGAGCCTGCAGGACACGGTGTTCGACCCCGGCTACTTCTACGTCACCACGCAGGAAGCGCAAGGCGCCGGCTGGGTGCTCGAGCAGCTGGGCATGAACCTGCGCGACAACATCTTCTTCGGGCTCGAGAACGGCCTGCCCGCGCCCTGGGTGAACCCGGTGCTGTGGCTGTCGGTGGCGGTGATCGGCGGCTCGGCCGTGATGGCGCTGCTGAACCACGAGTTCAAGCTCAAGTTCCCCAGCCTGGAGGTGGCGGTGTGGGCCATCGGCGGCGGCATCCTGATGGGCCTGGGTGCGCGCATCGGCATGGGCTGCAACATCGGCGCGTTTTTCGCCACCGTCACCAACGGCGACCCTTCGGGGTGGATCTTCGCGCTGGGCATGACCGCCGGCGGCTGGGTCGGCGTGAAGTTCTTCAACTGGTGGATCGAACGCAAGATGGCCAAGGAAACGCCGCTGGAGTTCTGAGCGCCCCCAGGGCCGGGCTGCGCCCAGCCCGCCCCCCGCGGGGGTTCAAGGTGCCCGGCAAAGCCGGTTCACCTTGTGAAACGCCGCCACCGGCGGCAGCATCTGTTCACGCGCCCGCTGCGGCGCCAACCTGGAAGAAGGAGCCGGCCATGGCCGCGAAGTTCGAGAAACTCAGCGAAGGCAGCTACCAGCTCGACGTGCAGGGCTACGCCTGTCCGCACCCGCAGCTGTACACGAAGAAGGCGCTGGAAAAGCTCAAGCCCGGCGACACGCTGAGCCTGCTGTTCGACAACCCGTCCTCGGGCGAATCGATCAGCGCCATGTGCGCCAACGACGGCAACGAGATCGTCGAGCAGGTCCGTGACGCCGGCAAGACGCTGCGTTGGACCATCCGCAAGCAATGACCACGGCCACCGTGACGAGCCTGGGGCTGGTGGCCACCCACGACGCCGCGGGCCCGCAGCTGCTGGGCCTGGCCGCGGCGGCGGTGGCGCGAGGCTGGCCGGTGCGCTGCTTTCTCACCCACGCCGGCGTGCGCCTGCTCGGCGACGCCGGCGTGATGGCCATGGTGCGCGCCGGCACGCTGCGGCTGGACGTCTGCGAGCACGCCTGGCAGCTGTACGGCGACGGTGCGCCGCCGCCGGACGTCAAGCTGCGCAGCCAGTTCCAGAACGCCGAGCTGGCCAAGCAGTGCGACCGTGTCATCACCCTCTGAACCATGAAACGCATCCTCGTCATCGCCAGGCACAACCCGGCGGAAGCCCTGCGCGTGGCCGCCGGCCTGACCCTGCTGCACGAAAACCTGCGCGTGGTGGTGATCGGCGCACTGCCGGACGAGCCCGCGGTGGCCGAACAGCGTGAGCTGCTCGACTTCATCGAGGTGCCGGTCGACGTCATCACGGAGCCCGCCGCGGTGCCCGCGCGGCTGGCCGAAGCTCTGCTGCAGTCCGAGGTGGTCTACACGCTATGAACACGCCCGAAACCCGCAAGCTGCTGGTCCTCATCGACGGCGCCGACTGGCCGGCCGACCTGGCGCCGCTGGTGCAGGCACTGCAGGCGCAGGGCGCGCAGGTCACGGTGCTGACCTGCGGCGCGCCCTATGCCGACGTGCTGGACGGCGTGGCGGCCGCCGACACCGTTCTGCACTGGCGCTGAGCCCGGGCAGGATGGTTCCGGTGGCCCGATGCTGCATGCCGAAGGGCCGCGCCACGGGCCCGGCGCGGCCTGCAAGGCTGAGCCCACGCCTCGGCCCGCATCCGGCGTCCCACACCTCGCACCGCACGCGCGAGCGCCCGGCACAAGCGGCTTGACTCGGCGCAACACCGCTGCCACCGGCAAGGCCACCATCGAACACCGACCCCATTCCCCTGCGTCACCACTTCGGAGGCCCGCATGTCTCGTCTCATTCACCGCTGTGTTCTCTTTGCGGCCCTGGCCGCGCTGGCGTCCGGCCCGGTCTGGGCCCAGGCGCCCCTGCCCAAGGCCACGCCGGCCGAGCAGGCGACGCTGCAGAAGTTCGTCCAGGCCTACATGCGCGGCCTGGAGGACAACGACTACTACGAGGTGCTGGCCGAGGAGGTGGCGCTGCGCATCCAGGGCGGCAAGAAGGACTTCGTCGTCGTCGACGTGCGCATCCCCAAGGACAAGAAGTACGACCGCGGACACATCCCGGGCGCCATCCACGTCAACCTGCTGGACCTGGTGCAACCCGAAACGCTGGCCAGGCTGCCCCGGGACAAGGAGATCATCATCCACTGCGACACCGGCCAGCAGCAGAACAAGGCGGTCACCGCGCTGCGCCTGCTGGGCTACGACGCCTACGTGATGAAGTACGGCTACATGGCCTGGTCGCCCGCGCCGCCGACGGCCGGCGTGCTGGAAGCCATCAAGGAATCGGTCGATCCCGGCTACCCGGTGCAGAAGTGAGGCCGCGCGCTCGGCGTGCCTCGGCCGTGAACAAGACAGCGGCGGGGCGGCCGACGAGCGGGTTGTGCGGACTGCGGCTGCCGCAGCCCGGCGCACCGGGCGCGACGCTTCAGCGGACCCCGACGGCCGCGTTGGAGGTCGTTTCAATCCACGCGCCCCGAGAGGCGCGCGCGACGGTGTTCGGCGTCGTGTAAGGGTTGTTGTCTACGGCGTTTCAACCCACGCGCGCCCCGACAGGGGCGCGCGACCGCAGGGCCTACCTGGGCGCCTACGTGAGCGAGACGTTTCAACCCACGCGCGCCCCGACAGGGGCGCGCGACGCACTGACAAAGGCCACGATCACCGAGGTGGCCATGTTTCAACCCACGCGCGCCCCGACAGGGGCGCGCGACGGCGGCGCGGCGGTGGCCGGCACGTCGTCGATTCGTTTCAACCCACGCGCGCCCCGACAGGGGCGCGCGACTGATGAGTTTCAGCGTCATGTGCGACCCAGGAATGTTTCAACCCACGCGCGCCCCGACAGGGGCGCGCGACGACAGGCTGTCCATCTGCACGCCGGCCATCAGCTTGTTTCAACCCACGCGCGCCCCGACAGGGGCGCGCGACTTTGCGCGAACGGACCTTGCGGCCCGGTGTGCGCGTTTCAACCCACGCGCGCCCCGACAGGGGC
>Ga0154020_10006389_pt1 | contig 13795 bp, 2 predicted proteins | sample Klosneuvirus_201_FD_109709 | JGI IMG/M metagenome (GOLD analysis project Ga0154020, IMG submission 109709) | Active sludge microbial communities from wastewater, Klosterneuburg, Austria - Klosneuvirus_20160825_MG | ecosystem: Engineered > WWTP > Aerobic digester > Activated sludge | place... | reverse complement strand
TTTCGTTGCGACCCTCGAGGATGTGGGTTGTCCATCTGTCTGTGAGGTTGCGATGAAGACTCCTGTGTCCTTCGTGAACCGGCTCCTTTCGATCGGGAGTCTCGCGCTCGCCGCCCTCGTGTGGTCGGCCCCCGGATCCGCGCTCGCCGCCGACCCGCCCACCACGTGGAGTCAACTCACGCCGCCCGGAGGCCCGGGCAACCGCGCGCTCCAGTTCGGCGTCGTGGATGGCGCCAGCAATCGCCTCATCACGTTCGGAGGGATGTCGGGCTCGGGAGCCTCCGGCGTGCCTCCCCTCTATAACCACGTCTGGGTTCTCACGAACCAGGATGGACTGGGCGGGACACCGGCCTGGTCGCAGCTCAGCCCGACGGGGACCGCGCCGTCGGCGCGGGCGCTGGCGGCCGGGGGTTATGACGCGGCGAACAACCGCCTGATCGTCTTCGGCGGCAACGTCAATGTCGGCAATTGCGGGGCCGAGGTGAACGACACATGGGTCCTCACCAACGCGAACGGCCTGGGCGGAACGCCCGCGTGGATCCAACTCTCTCCGACCGGAACCCTGCCCTCGGGCCGCAACCACCACAATGCGGTGTACGACGCCGCCAACAACCGGCTGATCGTCTTCGGCGGCCGTCCGGCCTGCGGCGGGGCGAAGAACGATCTATGGGTGCTCACCAACGCCAATGGTCTGGGCGGCACGCCGGCGTGGACGCAGCTCAGTCCGACGGGCACACCTCCCTCCGAGCGCGCCAGTTCGGCGGTGACCTACGACCCCGAGACCAATCGCCTGACCCTGTTCAGCGGTCAGGGCGTCACCAACGACCTCTGGATTCTGACCAACGCCAATGGCCTCGGGGGGACTCCGGCCTGGGTCCTGCAGAGCCCCACCGGCACGCTCCCGCCCGCCCGTTATGGGTCGCAGACGGTCTACGACGCCGCGCTCAATCGCATGGTCGTCTTCGGGGGATACACGGCGGGCGGAGTTCAGAACGATCTGTGGTCACTGTCGAACGCCAACGGAGTGAGCGGGACGCCGTCGTGGGCTCAACTCAGTCCGGCGGGGACCTTGCCGACCGCGCGAGCCCACAGTTCCGGGGGCTGGCAGAGCGGGTCGAACCGTCTCACCTTCTTCGGCGGCCTGAATTCGGCCGCCGACTCTATCGGTGACATCCGCGTGCTCGCGGAATCCCAGACCCTCCAGTTTTCGACCGCGGCCTTTGCGGCGGGGGAGAGCTCCGGCTCGGCCACCATCACCGTGACCCGCGCGAAGGGCAGTTCGGGGGCGATCAGCGTGCAGTACGCGACATCGAACGGAACGGCCACGGCGGGGAGCGACTACACCGCAGCTTCCGGCACGCTCAACTGGGCCGATGGGGACATCGCCAGCAAGACGTTCCCGGTTTCCCTTGCCCCGGATGCGACGACCGAAGCCAATGAGACATTCATGGTCACACTCACCGCCCCCACCGGCGGTGCGGCGCTTGGAACTCCTTCCGGCGCCGAGGTGACGATCATCGATGGCTCGACGCCCGCGCCGAAGATCTCCGTGGGCGACGTGTCGATAACCGAGGGGAATGTCGGAACGGCTCTGGCGGGCGTTACGGTGGCCCTCTCCGCTCCGAGCGGAAGCGCGGTCACGGTGAACTACACCACCTCGGATGGGACCGCCGCGGCCGGAGCCGACTACACCACGGCGTCCGGGACGTTGACATTCCCGGCGGGGACCACGACGCAGACCATCTCGGTGCCCGTGATCGGAGATTCGTTGGTGGAGCCCAATGAGACGTTCAACGTCACCCTCTCGAGCCCGACGAACGCTGCGGTCGCAACCGGGGGAGCCACGGGTGGGGCGGTGTGGACGCAGTTGAGTCCAACCGGAGCCCCGCCCGCCGCGCGTCGTGGTTTCGCTGGCGCCTATGACGCCGCCTCCGACACCTACATGCTCTTCGGCGGGTGGGGTGCTTCGTCGGGGAACTTCAGCGATGTTTGGGTCTTGACCGGTGCCGGAGTCCCGGCCGCCCCTGTGGCCTGGAGTCAGCTTAGCCCGACGGGAGGCGGCCCCGTCGCTGGTGGTGGCCAGAACCGCCCTGCCGGGTACAACCCATCATCAAACCGCCTGATTGTGGTTGGGACCTCCCCCTTGAGTGGCGCCAATGGAAGCGAGCACTGGGTTCTGACCAATGCGAACGGGACTGGTGGAACCCCACAGTGGATCGCCCTGCCGAGTCGTCAACTCTCGACTGCCGGCGTCCCTACTGTGGCCTATGACTCAAACTCGAACCGGTTGATCGTGTTTGGAGGCTACGACGGCGGTCAACCCGTGAGTGACGTCTGGGTGCTGACGAATGCTGATGGTCTTGGCGGTGTGCCTGCGTGGGTTCAGCTTAGCCCCACGGGCCCGGGTCCGGCCAGGAACACGGCGTCGGGCGCGTACGATCCGGGGTCGAATCGGCTGATCATCCACGGTGGGCACTCGGCCGGTGGCGTATACGAGAACAACCTCTGGGTTCTCACAAACGCCAATGGCCTTGGCGGAACGCCACAGTGGATCCAACTCGCCGTGGGCTCACCGATTAGCAACCGCTATGCCGTTGGGCCCATGGCCTACGACCCAGCCACCAAGCGAGCGATGGTCTTCGGAGGGTTTAGCGGCCAGGATTCGACGCCGTTATCGGACACCTGGATCATCGCGAATGCCGACGGAACGACAGGCACACCACGGTTCATCGCCGGAGGCGCATCCCCTGCCCCGGCGGGGAGGTCTGACAACGGTCTTGTCTACGTTGCAGGATCGGACCGAATGCTGATGCTTATGGGCTATCCAACTCCCGGGGTGGCGAGCGATGTGTGGGTTCTCTCAAACGCCAGCGGCCAGAACATCGGCGACGGAACTGGTCTGGGCACCATCGTCAACGACGACCTGCCCTCCTCCACCTCCTGGAGCCAACTCACTCCCACCGGCGGTCCGGGCGCTCGAGCCATGCACTTCATGGCCGTCGACACCGCGAACAACCGGATGATGACGTTCGGCGGCGCCAGCGGATCCTTCGCGGCCGGAACCCCGCCGCTCTACAACGACGTGTGGGTTCTGACCAACCAGGATGGCCTTGGCGGGACGCCCGCCTGGACCCAGCTCAGTCCGACCGGCACCGCGCCCGCCGCGCGTGCCCTGGCCGCGGGCGGCTACGACGCGGCCAACAACCGCCTGATCTTCTTCGGCGGCAACCGGAATGTCGGCAACTGCAACTTCCACTCCAACGACACCTGGGTCCTGACCAATGCCAACGGCCTTGGCGGAACTCCCGCCTGGACCCAGCTCAGTCCGACCGGAACCCCGCCTTCGCAACGAAGCCAGCACAGCGCGGTCTACGACGCCACCAACAACCGCCTGATCGTCTTCGGTGGCTCCGGCTCCTGTAACGAATACGCCGCGTGGAAGAACGACGTCTGGGTGCTCAGCAACGCCAACGGCCTCGGCGGCACTCCTGCGTGGACCCAGCTGAGTCCGACCGGCACGTTGCCTCCGCTCCGCTCCATGCCGGCCGTTACCTATGACCCCGTCAGCAACCGTTTGACCGTGGTGAGCGGCACCCAGCAGGTGGCCGCGACCGATGTCTGGGTGCTGACGAACGCCAACGGTCTCGGCGGCACACCGGCCTGGGCCCAGCAAAGTCCCACGGGAACCGTGCCGTCACCGCGGTCCTCGACGGTCGCGCTCTACGACGACGCGCTCGACCGGATGCTGATCCTGACCGGCGACACGGCCGCGGGAAAGACGAACGAGGCGTGGGCTTTGGGAAACGCCACGGCCGTGGGCGGAACGCCGGCATGGTCGCAGTCGAGTCCCGCGGGGACACCACCCAGCGGGCGCGGCAGCGGCGCCGGGGTATGGCGCGGCAGTTCAAGGCGCGCCACTCTGTTCGGAGGCATCGTCGGCACCGATGCGGTCAACACCATCTGGGTCTTCGCGGAAGCGCAGGCCGTCCAGAACGGGAACGTGGCCTTCAGTACCGCCGCGTATTCAGTCAGCGAGTCCGGACCGACCGCGACGATCACCGTGACCCGAACCGGCGGAAGCACGGGGGCGGTGAGCGTGCAGTACGCGACCTCGAACGGCACCGCCACCGCGGGCAGCGATTACACCGCGGCCTCGGGCACCCTCAACTGGGCCGATGGCGACTCCGCGAGCAAGACCTTCACCGTGACCGTCGCCAACGACCTTGTCCCCGAGTCCAACGAGACGATCACCCTGACCCTGTCGAATCCGACCGGCGGAGCGACCCTCGCGAGCCCGGCCGTAGCGACCCTTACCCTCCTCGACACCTCGCAGCCGAGCGTCTCCATCGGCGATGTCACCGTGACCGAAGGCAACGCGGGAACGCTCAACGCCAACTTCACGGTCTCGCTCTCCTTCTCGCCGGCGAGCGCCAACGTCACCATGAACTATGCGACCTCCAACGGGACCGCGACCACGGCCGACAACGATTACGCCGCGGCCTCCGGCTCGCTGACGTTCCTGATCGGCGGGGCCACCACCCAGCAGGTGTCGGTCGTGATCAACGGCGACACCACCGCCGAGAGCGACGAGACTTTCCTCGTGAGCCTGTCGACCCTCGTGGGCGCGACCTTCGCCGACTCCCAGGCCCAGGGCACGATCCTGAATGACGACTTCTCGGCCTCCCAGCAGTGGCAGTCGCTCCGATCGATGTCCCGCGGCCACACCGGCCACACCGCGACTCTGCTGCCGAATGGTCGGATTCTCGTGGCCGGCGGCGATGACGCCACTGGAGCCTCGGCTGAAGTATTCGATCCGGCGACCGGGGCCTGGACCCCCACCGGCGCCCTGATCTCGGCCCGGGCAGGCCACACCGCGACGCTCCTGCCAAACGGCAAAGTCCTGGTGGCCGGCGGCACCTCGCTGTCCGGGACCAACCTGCAGTCCGCCGAACTCTACGACCCCGCGACGGGGCAATGGACTTCAACCGGGACGCTCGCCCACGCGCGCAAGGCGCACACCGCGACATTGCTGAACAGCGGCAAGGTGCTGGTGGCGGGCGGTGTCGAGGGGACGGCTTCTCAACGGTTCGCGGAGCTGTATGACCCCGCTACCGGGACCTGGGTCCTGACCGGATCCCTGCCCACGGGCCGCGATCGCGCTTACCACACGGCCACCCTGTTGCCGAACGGCCAGGTCCTGATCGCGGGCGGCGCGAAGGTGCTGGGTGTAACCCTGACCACGCTGCTTCAGTGCGACATTTTCGACCCGGCGGGCGGCACCAACGGCGCGTTCACCGCGGGGGCGGCCCCGGCGGGGACGCTCAACGCGGGCAGGGCGGAGAGCCCCACGGCCACGCTTCTGACCAACGGGAAGGTCCTGCTCGCGGGCGGCCTGACCAGCGGCGCCCAGCAGGCGAGCGCCGAGCTGTACGACCCCGATCTCAATACCTGGACGGCCACGGGTTCGATGGTGACCGGGCGTCATCAGCACAGTGCGAGCCTCCTGCCCAACGGCAACGTCATGCTGGTGGGCGGTCGCAACGGAGCGAGCCGCCTCGCGAGCGCCGAGGTCTACAACGTCGGCACCGGGACCTGGCAGTCGGGCGGCGTGCTGACCGCGGGTCGCTACGCGCACACCGCGAGCCTGCTGCCGTCGGGCAAGATACTCGTGGCCGGAGGTTCGGCCTCCACGTTCCTCACTTCGGTGGAGATGTACGACCCGTTCACCGGGACCTGGGCCGCGCAGGGAACCATCGGTTCCGATCGCCGCAAGCACACCGCCACCGTGCTCCCGAACGGGGAGGTCCTGATGGCCGGGGGCGAGACGACGGGCGTCGCCCTGACCACGGCGATGCGATTCAGCCCGGCCTCCGGAGTCTGGACCGCGACCGGCTCTCTCGGATCCGCGCGGACGGAGCACACCGCCACCCTGTTGAGCGACGGACGCGTCCTGGCCGCAGGCGGGCAAGCGTCGGGCGCGCCGCGATCGAGCGCCGAGCTCTACTCGCCGGTGACCGGCCTGTGGACGCCCACTGCCCCGATGTCCACCAGCCGCTACCAGCACACGGCCAGCGTGTTGCCGGGCGGTCGCGTGTTCGTGGTCGGGGGACAAAGCGACGGCAGCAACGCCACCGCCACATCCGAGGTGTACGACAAGGACACCGCTCAATGGACGGCCACGGCGAGCATGAACCGGCCGCGCTATGCCCACACCGCGACCCTGCTCACGAACGGCAACCTGCTGGTGGCGGGCGGCCACGACGACACCGCGTCCATCGGCAGTTCGCTCATCTATGAACTGGCCACGGGCGCATGGCGCACCACCGGCTCGATGAACGTCGACCGGATGAACCACACCGCGATCCTGCTGCCCAGCGGGAAGGTCCTGGTAGCCGGAGGCGTGAGCGATCAGAACGAGGTCCGGCTGACCGCCGAGGTCTACGATCCCGCGACCGAGACCTGGTCCCTGGTCGGGCCGCTTGCCGCGGGCCACGAGTCGCACGCGATGGCGCTCCTCGACGACGGCAGCGTCCTGGTGGCGGGCGGAGCGCTCGGAACCGGCTCGACCGTGACCGAGGTGTTCGACGGCCTCGTGGGGGTGTGGCGCACCACCGGCGCCCTGAACGTGGCCCGCTATGGTGGCTCGCTGACCGTTCTTCCGAGCGGCCGCGCTCTCTTCGCCGGAGGCAACGCGGCCGGGACCACCGAAGTCTTCGATCTGGGGCACCTCGACGCGCGACGCCCCGTCATCTCGAGTCTCAGCGGCACCCTGACCGCCGGTTCCTCTTACACCGTCACCGGCTCGAAGTTCGGAGGCGGCTCGGAGGCGAGCGGCGGCTCCAGCAACGCCTCGGCTTCGAACTACCCGCTGCTCGAACTGCGCTCCCTTCAGGACGATCAGGTTCACCGGCTGACCCCGGGCCCGGTGGCGAACTTCGCCGCCGACCCGCTGAGCCTCAATGTTCCGAGTCTCCCCGCGATCGACCCCGGCTTCTACCGCGTGACCGTCCGGCGGGCCGGCGTGCCCAGCGTGTCCGCGGTCGTCTCCGCCCTGTGCACGATCTCCATCACCTCGCATCCTTCCGCGCAGAGCGCGGCCATCGGCGCGAGCGCGACCTTCTCCGTGGTCGCGCCGGGGGCGCTCACGTACCAGTGGTACAAGAACGGCCTGCCCATCGCCGGAGCCAACGCGGCGGCCTACACCACGCCGCCGGTCACCGTTCCTGACGCGGGTTCGCTCTACAGCGTGAGAGCGATCGGACGCTGTGGCGAGCTGCTCTCCAGCTCGGCCCTTCTCAATATCACCGACGTCAACCCGCCGGATCTCACGCTCCTGTCGCCGACCGGAGGGGAGTTCTGGGTACTGTCGACCTTTGGCGAGGTCGCCCGGACCGAACTCGTCACCTGGTCGATGTCGGACAATGTCAGGGTCTGCCGCGTCGAGGTGGCCCTGCTCGCCTCCACCGGGGGCGCGCCCTACGCGCCCGTTCCCCTGGGGGGCTTCCTGCCAGCTTCCGTGGGGTCGGGCGGCGTCTGCGCGAGCCCGGGTGTCACGACCCAGTCGTCCACGTACACGGTTCCCATCGACCCGCCCTCTGGCACCGCCGGGTCGCTGTACAAGGTCCAGGTCCGGGTCATCGATCAGGCCGGAAATGTCACGGTTCGCGAGACGCCCACCGCCTTCTACATGGTCAAGGCGAACACCGAGTCCTTCAAGACCATGATCGTGACGAACCTGCAGCGGCTGCAGGCCCGGTTCGGAAGCGGCGCTGCCTACACGGACATGCTGCTTCGCCTGAACGAGCTGGCGAGCCATCCCAAGGTCCAGGGCGTGATTCTCGACGTCGGGCAGTTCGACGATCTTTCGAACGCGGTCACCGGCCTGTACAAGGCGTGGGACACCGACCCCACGAATCCGGATCGCGCCAATCAGGTGCTCTTCGGATGCCCGGCAACGACCATCCCCGGATGCGCGTCGGTCAAGACCGGCATTCACCAGTACGTGCACGATCTCCTGCGGCAGGCCTACACCGGAGTGGAGTACATCGTGGTGGTCGGCGACGACGGGATCATCCCCATGGCGCGCCTCACCGACCGCGGGACGTTGTTCACGGAGTCGAACTACACCTCCGTGGGCGGCTCGGGGCCGATCGCGAGCGCCATCGCCGCCAACAAGTTCCTGTCCGACGATGCCCTGGCGGTGAGGCAGGAGACGCGGCCCGACCAGCTCGCAAGCGCCTTGTTCGTTCCCGACCTGTCGCTCGGCCGCCTGGTTGAGACACCGACCGAGATCTCGAAGGTGATCGCGACCTTCATCTCCCAGGACGGCCTGCTCGATCTCGACGCCATCACCGGGCCGAACGCGCACAAGGTCCTCGTGACCGGGTACGACTTCCTCACCGACATGGCGAAGCAGGTGCGCACGCGCTGGAAGAGCGCGCTCGGCGTTTCGACGCCCGACAATTCCCTGGTCCCGGTCGACGCCAGTCTCGTCGGCGGGCAGTGGAATCTCGGATCCGTGGGAGCGCGCGCCTCCGAACTGCGCACGCACCTGTCCGGAAACGGGGGTGCTCGCTACGGCATCTCCGCTCTGGGCGGGCATGCCAGCCACTTCGAGGAGGGCGTCCCGGGCACGAATCCGTTCGACATCGCCGGCCTCAATGTCCGCGACATCTACGGCCCCGACCTGTGCGCGTCGCCCGGTCAGAGCGGCCTCGACCTGTCGGGCGGCGTGGTCTACTCGGTCGGCTGTCACGGAGGACTGGCGGTTCCCGGGTCCTGCGCGGCCGCGGCCGGGCTCGATGCGCGGACCCTGGATCTTCCCCAGACCATGCTGTCGCGGGGAGTGGTCGCCTACGTGGCGAACAGCGGGTTTGCCTGGGGCCTCAAGCACGGCGTCGGCTACGGGGAGCGGCTCATGGAACTGCTCACCGAAGAGATGACCCGCGGGGGCGCCATCGCCACCGGCGACGCGGTCAGGCGCGCCAAGCAGCGCTACTTCCTCGAGACGCCCCGCTACGACGCCTACGACGAGAAGACACTCATGCAGTGGACGTTCTACGGCCTGCCCATGTACGCGGTGAAGTCCGGCGCTTCCGCTCCTCTAAATGCCGCGCCCGCGCCGTTCAGCGGCCCTCCTCCCACCGCGGAAGAGAAGTTCAGGTCGGTGGAATCCGGCGGGGTGCGAATCGCCGCACAGCAGGCTCCGCGGATCGGAGCGGCGGTGGAGCCGCCCCAGTACCTGGTGAGCGCGCTCATCAAGTTCGACTTCTCCGCGGCCGGTCTCTATCGGAAGTGGAACTCTGCGGGCGACGACATTTCCGCGACTCCCGCCGGTTGCCCCGATCCGAGCGGCTGCTACTACACCCTCAACAACCTGGTCGAGCGGTCCACGGGATCGAGCGACCTGCCCGTGCAGCCCTACTTCATCTACGACTCGCGCCTCTCGAACACCAGCCAGCACGGCGTCCTCTGGAAGGGCGGGACGTACGATCAGGAGAGCGGCTGGGTGCCGATCTTCGCCGAGCTGCAGTCGAACGGCGGCGACGGCTCGAACCACGGCGTTCTGCCGCGGGAGATCATGGCGGAGCCGGTGGCTCCCCGTCTCGCGCCGGGCGGCGACACCGAGGATTGCCGCGCCTCGGATCTGGAACTCAACAGCACGGTGGTGGGCGCGGGCGAAGCCATCAGGCACCCGACGACCGGTCTCTACTCCACGGAGCGCAGGTACCGCACCGTCGATATCGAGCTCTTCTACTTCAACGACACGCGTAACTCGGAGGCCCTGGTTCCGGCGCCCAACTGTGATCGGACCGGGCCGGCGATCGGCGCGGGACCGTATCACCAGGTCACTGGGAATACCGTGAACTGGGCCATTCCGGTTACCGATGGCGCGGGGGTGTGGCGCGTGCTGGTCGTGTACAACGACAACACCGTCGACGGGCAAGGCCGGGGCCGTTGGGTTCCGCTGGAGCTCACGAAGTCCGGCGCCACCACGACGTGGACGGGCAGCCAGGCCGGATTTGCTCCCGGCGCCAGCCTGACCTATGTCGTTCAGGCGGTCGACTTGCGCGGGAACGTGTCCTGGGTCGAGTACAACTCCGTCCCGGCCCCGTTGTCGACAGGTGTCTCGCTGGATGCGCTGACCTTGCCGCAGAGCGGCGTCGAGTACGGCATCCCGCTTCCCATCGCCGTGGACATCGCTGCCGTAACCTCGACGATCTCCGTCTCCGATGCGTCCGTCTCCGAAGGGTATCTCTCGGGCAGCACGATGACGTTCACGGTGAGCCTGTCCGCGGCTTCGGCATCTCCGGTGAGCGTCAACTACGCGACGTTGAACGGGACCGCGCTGGCCGGGACGGACTACACGACCACGACGGGGACACTCACGTTCGCGGCGGGGGAGACCGTGAAGCTCCTCACGGTTCCCGTACTCGGTGATGCCACCTCCGAGCCCAACGAGACGTTCACGCTCGATCTCACCTCACCCTCGGGCGCCACCATCCTGGATGGCACGGGCACGGGCACGATCCTCAACGACGACGGCTCGACCATCAGCGTGACCAACAGCGCGGTGCTCGAGGGCACCACGGGCACGCCGAAGACACTCGCGTTCACGGTGGTTCTCTCCGCGACGTCGACGTCGACGATCACGGTCGACTACGCGACGTCGGATGGTACGGCGATCGCGGGCAGCGACTACACGTCCAAGACCGGCACGCTCACGTTTGTTCCGGGCCAGGCCTCGCAGGTGATCTCGGTGACGGTGACTCTGGACGCGACGGTTGAACCGGACGAGACGATGTTCCTGAACCTGTCGAATCCGACGAACGCGACGATCTTCGACGGCCAGGGCCAGGGCACGGTCCAGTCGGACGACGGTCTGCTCGTGTCGATCGTGGACAAGACCACGGACGAAGGGAACGCGGGCTTCACCCCGGTGAACTTCAATGTGACGCTGAGCGCTCCCGCGCCGGGAACGGTGACGGTCAACTGGGCGACCGCGGACGGCACGGCGACCGCTCCCCTCGACTACACGGCGGCAAGCGGTACGGTGACGTTCAACGTCGGCGAAAGCACGAAGACGGTGGCCGTGCAGGTGGTGGGGGAGACCGGCGAGGAGTCGTACGAGAACTTCTTCATCAACCTATCGGCTCCGACCGGAGGTGCGGCGATCGGCGACGGCCAGGCCCAGGGGACGATCACGAACACGGACGGTTCGACCGATCGCTCGCGGTTGATGTTCCACAACTTCGTGAGCAACCGTCTCTATCGGTGGCACATGAAGAACGGGAACACGCTGGACACGTTCAACTGGGTGACGCCGTTCGCGACGGACCCGGGGTGGACGGTGGGAGCGGTGGCGGACTTCGATCAGGATGGTCAGCTCGATTACCTGTGGCACAACATCAACACGGGTCAGATGCTGTTCTGGTACATCGACGGGGACAACCTGAAGGGCTTCCAGTTCGTGCCGTACACCATGGGCCCGCCGTGGCGGGTGGCGACGACCTTCGACGCGGACGGGAACGGGACGCCGGACATCGTGTTCTACAACTCGACGAGCGGAGTGGTGAAGGTGAAGCAGCACGACAACGCGACGGTGCTCGGGGAGTACGACATCACGACGCTGCTGCCGGGGGCGGGCACGGTGCGGGTGGTGGCGGCGGTGGACGCGAACAACGACGGGGACGACGAACTGGCGCGGTACGACTCGGCGACGGGACAGGTGTCGGCGTGGAACGTGAGCGGGGCGACGGTGTCGAACACGATCACGTACGTGAACACGCAGGTGACGTCGCCCGCGTACACGCTGGTGTCGACGAAGACGGACTTCAACGACGATGGACTCGCGGATCTTTTGTGGCACAACCCGACGCCGACCGGGATCTTCTCAGTGTGGTTCATGAACGGGACGACACGGATCGGGACGGGTTCGTTCCTGCCCTTCACGGCCACGGATCCGGTGTGGAAAGTCGTGGGGTCCGCCAACGTCTGGTAGCGCCTCGCCCGGCGAGAATTTCCGGGTGGGGACCGGCGTACAATCCACGGGGTCAGACTCATGGTGGATGACAACCCGCTCGTACCCCACGTCGCGGAACCGCACGGTACCGCCGCCGACCGGCTGAACAGCTGGAAGGAGATTGCCGGCTATCTGAGCAAGGGCGTGCGCACGGTTCAGCGATGGGAGGCGCAGATGGGTCTCCCGGTTCGCCGCCTGGGCCGTGAGGGCGGTGAGATCGTCTACGCGCTCAAGAGCGAGATCGACGCCTGGATCCTGAATGGCGGCCACGCCACGGAGTCGGATCAACCGCGCGAAACTTCCGATGCGCCCCGGGAAGCCGCGCCACCGGAAGCGCGAAACGAGGAGCCGCGGCCTCTGCCCGTCCTCGCGCCCGAGGCGCCGTCACCGCCGCCGGCCGCCGCGCCGCGAATCGCGGCCCCACGCTGGGCCTGGGCGATCCTGATCCTCATTGGCTTCGCCGCCATGGCCGCGACGCTCGCCCAGCGCCAGGGTGGCCTTCGCGCGCAAACCGTCCCGAACCCGGTGGGAGCGGTTTTCGAGGGGGGCTTTCTGCGCGCCTGGGACAGTGATGGCAAGACACTGTGGAGAACGCCGCTCGCGGCGCCCGCGGACACGCGGCTGGATACGCGAATCAACCTCGACCCGGCCCGGGAGGTGAGACGGATCGCGGTTGAGGATCTGGATGCGGATGGCATGAACGAGATTCTGCTCGTCGCCGTCTCCGCCACCGGGTCCGGCGACAGCCTCCGCGTCTTCAACGCGGACGGCTCGGCGCGGTTCTCGCACGTGCCCGGGAGGCCGGTGACCTTCGGCTCGGAGGTCTACCGAGGCTTCAACACCCACTCCCTGTACATCTTCCGCGATGCGGACGGCTCTCCCGATCTCTGGGTGACGTCCGCGCACGTGTCGTTCTTCCCGAGCCTCCTGCAGCGGATCTCGCCGCGAGGCGAGGTGCTTTCCGAGTACTGGAGCAACGGTCACATTCGCACGATCCGGCCGGCCACCCTCCGAGGGCGGCCGTTCCTCCTTATCGGCGGCTACAACAACGAGCGCCACGGCGGGAGTCTCGCGTTCCTGGACCTCGCCCACCCAAGCGGCACCGCGCCGGCCGAGAAGCCGGCCTACCGCTGCATGGACTGCGCGGACGGGGAGCCTTCGGAGTTTCTGGTCTTTCCTCCCGCGGACATCATGAACGAGACCACGCAATTTCAGGGCTCGGCGGTGGTTGTGGACGCCCGCCTGACCGGCCAGGACGATGTGGTGGTGACGGTCTTCCAGACCTCGGCGAACGTGCCCGGAGAGGCGACAACGCTCGAGGGGACGATCAACTACACGCTCTCTGTCGGGGACCTGTCCTTCCGGAGCCTCCTTCCCGGATGGTCCTATCTCGCGATACACAAGACCTACGAGCGCACGGGCCGGGTGAATCACGCGTTCGGGCCGAAGGACGAGGCCGACCTCGCCGGGGTCGTGCGCTGGAGCCGCGGGCGGTTCGTGCCGTTGAAGGAGTCGGTGGGGGATCAGGCGTTCGCGAGGGCGCGGGAGACAGCCGCGAGCCGCGCCGGGTCGTAGGGCCGGACCCACCTCCTTCTCACGCCATCGGGTCTCCCCGTATCCGGTAACCGCCTGATCAAGAGCGACTTTCCAGGGACGGACCAGCGTACAATTCGCGCGGGTCAGACTCATGGTGGATGACAACCCGCTCGCACCCAACGGCGCCGATCCGCAAGGTACCGCCGCGGACCGGCTGAACAGCTGGAAGGAGATCGC
>Ga0154020_10006388_pt1 | contig 13795 bp, 11 predicted proteins | sample Klosneuvirus_201_FD_109709 | JGI IMG/M metagenome (GOLD analysis project Ga0154020, IMG submission 109709) | Active sludge microbial communities from wastewater, Klosterneuburg, Austria - Klosneuvirus_20160825_MG | ecosystem: Engineered > WWTP > Aerobic digester > Activated sludge | place... | reverse complement strand
GCTCGTGCTCGTGCTCGTGCTCGTGCTCGTGCTCGTGCTCGTGCTCGTGCTCGTCCTCGTCCTCGTGCTCGTGCTCGTGCTCGTGCTCGTGCTCGTGCTCGTGCTCCGCTCGGCGCTACGACGACTCGCCCGGCCCGCCCTCGTTCGGCGCCGTGTCACTCACAACCATCACCGCCGGCACCGCCGCCGCTCCTGCCCCTGCCTCGGCGAGCCCCGGCGGCGCTGACGACGACGCGGTCTGCTCCTGCGCCCACTCCTCCGCCGCCAGCGCGCGCTCCTCCGCCTCCGCGATCAAGCGCACGCTGTCCTCGACCAGCTGGCGCTCGCGTCGCAGCGTCGCCTCGCGCTCCTCGGCCACCGCCTGACGCGCGGTCTCCAGCTCGGCGCGCAGCGTGGTCGCCTCGCGCCGCTCGCGCGCTGCCTCGTCACGCGCCGCCGCGGCCTCGCCGCGCGTCGCCGCCAGCGCCTCGCGCAGCGGCGCCACGCCGGTGCGCGCGGCCTCCAGCTCCATGCGCACCGCCGCCAGCACCTCGCGCGCCGCGGCCTCGCCGGCCTCCGCGGTCACCATGGCATCGCGCGCCGACAGCAGCGCCGCGCGCAGCGACTCGCCCTCGCCCTCACTCTCGCGCGCCGCCGCCAGCTCGACCGACAGCCCGGCCAGCTCACCGCGCGCGCTCGCCAGCTCGCCGCGCAGCCGCGCCACCTCCGCGACCAGCTCCGCCGTCGCCTCCGCAGCCGCGGCCGCAGCCCCCGCCTGTTGGCTCCCGCCCTCCGCCGGCACCGGCGCCGGTCGCACCTCCAGCTGCACCCGTGACAGCTCGGCCTGCGCCGCGGCGACCTGGTCGGCCGCCGCCGCGACCACCCGCGCGGTCTCGACCCGCGCCAGCTCGGCTGCCTGACGCGCCTCGGTCAGCTCGTCCTCGCGCGTGCCCAGCTCGCTCTCGACCGCCGCCAGCGCGCTACGCGCCGCGGTCAACTCGGCCTCGACCGCCGCCTGCGCCGCGCGCGCCGCCGCCAGCTCGGCCTCGAGCGCCGCATGCCCCGTCTGCGCCGCGCGGGCCGTCGCCAGCTCGGCCTCGACCGCCGCCAGCCGCTCGCGTGCCGCCGCGGTGTCGCGCCGCTCGCGCAGGGTCTCGTCCTGCGCCGAGGCCAGCTTGCGCCCGGCCTCGTCCATCGCCCGCGTCAGCGCCTGGGCATGGATGGCCTTCTGCTCCAGCGTGCGCTTGGCGGCGTTCTCGCGGGTCTCGACGGCGTCGGCTTCGGCCTTGCCGACCTTGCGCCACATCTCGTCGCTCTTGTCCTCGGCCACCTTCCAGCGCGCGTTGGCCTTGGCCAGCGCCGCCTCCAGCTCCACGACCCTGACCGCAAGCTCGGCACGGTCGGCCCCGCCGCCGGGCGCCAGCTTGCGCGCCAGCGCCTCGCCCTCCAGCGTGGCCACCCGCGCGCGCAGCCGGTGCGTCTCGGCCAGCGCAGCCTCCAGCTCGAGCGCCAGCTTGGCGCGCGCCTCCTCCAGCGCCTGCGACCGCTCGCTGCCGCTGCGCAGCTCGCGCTCGACCTCCTCGGCATAGCGCACCGCCTCGTCGAGCTCGCGCGCCAGCTGGGTGCCGACGTGGGCGTGCTCGACCGCGCCCTCCTCCAGCGCGGTGCGCGCACGCTGCTCGCGCGCCAGCGCCTCGCGCAGCCGCCCCAGCTCGCCGGCGTCGCCCGCGACCCGGGCGGCCTCCTCGGCGTGCACCCGCGCGGTCTCGGCGCTGCGCCAGTGCGCGCGCGCCTCCATGGCCTGCGCGCTGGCGGCGTCCAGCGCCTGCGCCAGATCCTGCGAGCGCTGCTCACCCTCGGCCAGCTCGGCACGCGCAGCGGCCAGCTCGGCGCCGACCTCGTGCAGCTGGCGCTCGACCTCCGCCCGCGCCGAGCGCGCCTCCGCCAGCACCATCAGCGTGGCGGTGTCGTCGGGTGCGTCGTCGGCCTGCGGCCGCGCCGCCGGCACCTGCACCACGGTGAAGGGTCGGGTCTGACCATGGTCCCCGGCCAGCGCCAGGTACTCCTCGACCTCGGGCTCGGCGTTGCCACGATCGACCAGCGTGGCGTCGAACGCGATGTCCAGCAGCCGGCCACCATCGTCGGCGTACTCGACCAGCGACCAGCCCCCGAACGGCGCCTGCGCCGCCATACGCAGCGGCCCGAACAGCGGCTCCAGGCGCTGACACAGCTCGTGATAGTGCACCCCGCCGCGCGCCCCCCGCCGATCCGCCGACGGCACCGAGAACAGCAGCACGCCCTCCGGGGACAGCACGCGCCGGATCTCGTCGAGGTAGCCACTGCCGCGCAGGACCTCGGCGCCGTCGGGCACCAGCACCAGGTCGACGCCGCCGTCAGGCAGCGCCAGCGAGCGGTAGCCGGCCACGCTCAGGCGCACCCCGGGGGGCAGCCCGCGCTCCTCGCCGGCGCGCACCGCGGCCTCGCTGCGGTCGATGCCGATGACCTCGCGCGCCCCGTGCTCCATCAGGAAGCTGGCCGACGCGCCGTCGCCGCACCCGATCTCGAGCACCCGACGACGCGGGATCAGCTCGGCGACATACAGGTACTTCGACAGCCTGCGAGCCAGATCCATTGGGCGGCTTCCTCTGGGGTTCGATTCATACCATGATGGCCACGTGGCCCAAAGCCCGCCGCAGCGTGTGCACGCGCCCTTCAAGTTCGCCTTCCGGGTGCGCGTCCGCTTCGCCGAGACCGACGCCCAGGGGGTGGTCAACAACGCCGCCTACCTGGTCTACCTCGAGGTCGCGCGGCTGGAGTACTGGCGCGCGCTCGAGCTGCTCGGGCGCGCCAACCAGACCGTGGCCGAGGCCGCCATCCAGTACCGCTCGCCGGCGCGCTGGGACGACCAGATCGACGTCGCCTGTCGCGTCATGCGCCTGGGCAAGACCAGCATGCGCCTCGGCTACGAGCTGCGCGAGGCCGAGTCCGATCGCCTGCTGGCCACCGGCCACACCGTGCAGGTGCTGCTCGACGGCGACCGCCCCACCCCGCTGCCGCAGCAGCTGCGCGACGTCCTCCTGCAGTTCGAGGGCAGCGACCTGGAGCAAGCGTGATCCGCGGCGTCCTGGTGCTCGTCCTGCTGACGTCCATGGCTGGCGCCGATCCCGCCCCCGCGCCGGCCGGGCACCCGCTCTTCACCGCCCGCGCAGCGCGCCGCGCCAGCTACCGCCCCAGCCTGGCCGTCTCGGTCGCCAGCAGCCTCGACGCCGACGCCACCCTGACCTCGCTGGCGGCCGGCGTCCTGCTCGCCGACGGCCTCATCGACGTCGGCCTCGCCGTCCACGACCTGCGCAGCCGCCGCCCCGGCCCCGACGCCTCCGAGTCGGCCCAGGTCGTCACCCTCCGTGCCGGCCTCGACTGGCCGCTCGATCCAGCCCACGCGCTGTCGCTCCCCATCCACGCCCAGCTCGGCGCCGGCCCCGACGACGCCTCCTACCTCGGCGCCGACGCCGGCCTCGCCATCCACGCCGGTCGCCTGGCGCTCGCCGTCAGCATGGGTTTCATGCGCACCTCGCTGCACGTCATCGACGACCCGGTCGCGGTCGCCGCCGTCACCCTGAGCTGGGGCGCACCATGATCCGCCCCGCTCCCGCCCTGACCCTCATCCTGGCCGTCGCCCTCACCGGCTGCTACCGCATCCACACCCTGACCCCGATCAGCCCCACCACCGCGCGCAGCACCTTCGCCACCGCCCACGATGACGCCTTCACCATCGACGGCGTCCGCATCGGCCCCGACACCACGCTCATCGTCCACCATGACGCCGGCCGCAGCACCCGCGTGCGCGCCGGCGCCCTGCACGTCTCCAGCACCAGCCTCACCCCGCCCGCGCCCGCACCCAGCATCCCGTGGCACGCCGTCGAGCGCATCGACGTGCGCCGCCTCGACGGCGCCCGCACCTTCCTGCTCTTCGTCGCCAGCGCCGGCATCATCGCTGGCTGCGCCTATTACGATTGCTTCTCCCGCGTCCCGCGCTGAGCCGCTCGCGGCCTCGTGCTCGTGCTCGTGCTCGTGCTCGTGCTCGTGCTCGTGCTGGCGTTACCGACCGCCAGGCCCCGCCCCCAGCGCCGTCGCCACCACCCCGAAGTGCAGCGTGCGCCGCCCCGCCGCCGCCGGCAGCCGCCAGCTCTTCAGGGCGCTGGTCACACAGCCCTCGATCTCGTCGTTGTCCCCGCTGCCCATGAGCCCCCCGGTGCTCACCGTGCCGTCGGGCTCCGCCACCAGCCTGAGCTGCCAGTGTCCGGGCCCCTGCAGACAGGCCGCCAGCGCAGGCACCGCGCGGCGCAGCTCCGACACCTCCAGGCGCGTCGCCTTCGCCGGCGAGCCCTCCAGCGCGACCACCACCGCGGCACGCGCCCGCGCCGGCCCCGCCCCCGGCGCCAGCCCGCCATAGAACACCTCGTCGCCCCAGACCCGGCGCGCCACCGCCATCACGGTCGCGAACACACGATACGGCGTCTCCGGCCGCACCTTCACCCGCAGCCGGGTCTCCTGCACCTTGCGCCAGACCCCGAGCTCGTCACCCAGCTCGCGCACGAACACCGGCCCTTCGGTCACCGCGACCCGCCGCAGCGTGACCCGGCTGCGCTCCTCGAGCAGCTCGACCGCGGCGGCCCCGATGATCAGCGTGGGCCCGCTGCGCTGATCGTCCGGCTGCAGCGTGACGCGCACCGGGACCTCGACCCGCTCACCGTCCCGGGCCAGCGTCAGCACCAGGCTCGACCCGCGCGGCGGCTCGCCGGCCGCGATGGCCGCCGCCACCCGCAGCATGCTGACGTCCCCGCTCGCGATCACCACCAGCGGCGCCGGCACCACGCGAAAGCGCGGGTCGTCGCCCATGACGTCCTCGCGCGCCCTGGCGATGTCGACCGCCAGCGCGGCCTGCCAGTCCTCGGGGTCGCCGGCGCCGCCCTCGATACCCTTGCCCGGCAGCGGCCAGGCATCCAGCGCCCGCGCCGTGGCCCAGCGCCCGGTGGCCTGCAGCTCGAGCAGCGGCCAGGCCGCCACCGCCACCGTGGCCGGCGCCACCGCCAGGATGATGCCGCCTCGCTCACGCGGCGGCAGCCGCACCACCTCGGTGGTGGTCTCGGGCGATGGCGGCAGCGCCTCGAACACACCCACCGCCGGCAGCGGCAGCAGCAGCCGGAGGCGCGCCCGCAGCGCCGCCACGTCGTCACTCAACCGCCGATCGCGCGCCACGTCGACCAGCCGCGCCAGCTCCTCGGCCAGACGCCCGGCGACATAGAGCTCCTCGCTGACATAGGGCCCCGCCGCCACCGTGGCCAGCCCGTAGCGCCTGGCGCCGCAGCGCTCCGCATAGGCCCGCAGCCGGCGCCCGCGCAGCTCGGGCCCGGGCGCCTCCCTGGCCAGCGCCGCCTCGGCATCGACACAGCGAAACGACGTCCCGACCAGCGCCGCCATGCGATCCGCCGCCGCGATCCCCGGCGTGATCGCCTTGGCCAGCGCGGCCGCGTCAGCCCCCGCGGGCGGACATGCCGCCGCCAGCGTGGCGACATCCAGCACCAGGGCGCGGCCCTCCTCGGCCCCCTCCGGCGCCAGCTTGGCCAGACAGCGCGACAGCTCGGCGCGCGCCGTGGTCCGACGCGGATTCGACTTGCCGCACCCCGCCAGCGCAAACCCGACCAGCAACCATCGTGTCGCTCGCCAGGTCATCACGCGTGCTCGTGCTCGTGCTCGTGCTCGTGCTCGTGCTCGTGCTCGTGCTCGTGCTCGTGCTCGTGCTCGCTCATCGCTTGACCCGAAATCCGCTCTCGCCCCCGGCCGCTTCGACCTCACTCCACCTCTCCGTCACCCGCTCCACCCGCGCCCCGGCCGGCCCGCGCCGACACCACTCCACCAGCGCGTCGACCGCCGCAGCCTCGCCCTCGGCGAGCAACTCGACGGCGCCGTCGGCGCGGTTGCGCACCCAGCCGCGCACCCCGAGTCGCCGCGCCACCGCCTCGGTGCTGCCGCGGTAGTACACGCCCTGGACGCGGCCCTCCACCACCAGCTCGACGCGCTTCATCGCCTTGCCATCCCGGTCACGGCAGCGATCTTGGCGCCCAAAGTCCCTTGACACAACAAACCTGGCGCGCTTGACTGACAGCACGACTGTTTCCGGCGCCAGGCATCCCCTGTCGCTTCCCTGCACGACTCCAATCATCCGCCCCGACCGCATCCGCCCCTGACCGCCGCATCGCGGCCTCCGCCCCCCACGTCCGAGGACCCATGAATCTGCTCGAGATCAAGCGCAAGCAAGTCAAGGAGCTCGCCTCCCTCGCCATCCAGTACGGCATCGAGGGCGCCAACACCATGCGCAAGCAGGATCTGATCTTCGCGATCCTCAACGCGCAGGCCGACAAGAAGGGCGAGATCTTCGCCGAGGGTGTGCTCGAGACCCTGCCTGACGGCTTCGGCTTCCTGCGCGCGCCGGACTACAACTACCTGCCGGGCCCCGACGACATCTACGTCTCGCCCTCGCAGATCCGCCGCTTCGGCCTGCACACCGGCGACACCGTGACCGGCCAGATCCGCCCCCCGCGCGACTCCGAGCGCTACTTCGCGCTGCTCAAGGTCGACCAGATCAACCTCGAACCGCCCGACGCCCAGCGCGAGAAGGTGATGTTCGACAACCTCACGCCGCTGTACCCCAACAAGAAGCTCAACCTCGAGTTCTCGCCCAAGGACCACTCCACCCGCATCATCGATCTGCTGTGCCCCATCGGCAAAGGTCAGCGCTGCCTGATCGTCTCGCCGCCGCGCGCTGGCAAGACGGTGCTGCTGCAGAACATCGCGCACGCGGTCACCGCCAACCACCCTGACGTCGTCCTCATCGTGCTGCTCATCGACGAGCGGCCCGAGGAGGTCACCGACATGGCGCGCTCGGTCAAGGGCGAGGTCGTGTCCTCCACCTTCGACGAGCCCGCCGCCCGCCACGTCCAGGTCGCCGAGATGGTGATCGAGAAGGCCAAGCGGCTGTGCGAGCACGGCAAGGACGTCGTCATCCTGCTCGACTCGATCACCCGCCTGGCGCGCGCCTACAACACGGTGGTGCCGCCGTCGGGCAAGATCCTGTCCGGCGGTGTCGACTCCAACGCCCTGCACAAGCCCAAGCGCTTCTTCGGCGCCGCGCGCAACATCGAGGAGGGCGGCTCGCTGACCATCATCGCCACCGCGCTGGTCGACACCGGCTCGCGCATGGACGAGGTCATCTTCGAGGAGTTCAAGGGCACCGGTAACTCCGAGATCCACCTCGACCGCAAGCTGATGGAGAAGCGCATCTTCCCGTGCCTCGACATCAACAAGTCGGGCACCCGCAAGGAGGAGATGCTGCTGCCCGACACCACGCTGAACCGGGTCTGGATCCTGCGTCAGCTGCTGCACCCGCTCAACGTCATCGACGCCATGGAGTTCCTGCGCGACAAGATCGCCAAGACGGACACCAACCAGGAGTTCATCAATTCGATGTCGGGCTGAAAGCCCGACATCGAATTGTCCGTCTCCGTCTCCGTCTCCGGTTCCGTCCTCCGCCCCCGCCTCGTCATCCACCCAACACGTTTTCCTAGAGTGCGATAGAGTCCGCCCCGCGGAGGGACCCGAGCCACGCTCACACCCTGGGCACTTGTGTTCATGGTCGGTTGCGCGCTCATCGCGCTGGCAACCCGACGCGCTCCCCGGATCTCGGTGCGCCTGGCCGCGGTCGGCCAGCTGCTCGGGCTCGGCGTGGCCGGCGCGGACGCCGTCCGTGTGCTCGCCACCGGCGAGCGCCTGACATGCAGCCTGCCCTTCTCGGGCCCGCTGGCCCCCGGTCCGCTCGTCCTCGACCCGCTGGCGGCGGTCTTCGTGGTCGCCCTCGCCCTGGTCGGCTGCGCGGTCGCGCTGTACGCCCCCGGCTACCTGGCGCGCGCGCACCACCGCATGTCCGCCACGACCCAGCAAGCGCTGCTGCTGGTGCTCGAGAGCGCCATCATCGGCGTGCTGGTCGCCAGCGACCTCATCGGCTTCTTCATCTGCTGGGAGGTCATGACCGCGCTGGCCACCGCGCTGGTGCTGGCCGACGGCCATGACCCCGAGGTCAAGCGCGCCGCCATCCTGTACATCGCCATCACCCACATCGGCACCCTGGCCGCGCTGGCTGGCCTGCTCATCCTCTCCCATGGCGCCAGCGAGCTCTCCTTCACCGCCCTGCGCGAGGCCATCAGCCACGCCAGCCCGGCCACACGCAGCGCCGGCCTGGCCCTCGCGCTGCTCGGCTTCGGCAGCAAGGCCGGCGTGGTCCCGGTGCACGTGTGGCTGCCCGAGGCCCACCCGGTGGCGCCCTCGCACGTGTCGGCCCTGCTGTCGGGCGTCATCCTCAAGATCGGGATCTACGCCATGCTGCGCACCTGCCTGGATCTGGCGGGGCCGCCCGACATGCTGATCGGCTACACGCTGATCGTCGTCGGCATGGTCAGCGCGCTGGTCGGCGTGCTGTATGCGCTGGTGCAGCACGATCTCAAGCGCCTGCTGGCGTTCTGCTCGGTCGAGAACGTGGGCATCATCCTGCTCGGGGTCGGCGTCGCCATCTGCGCCGGACGCAGCGGCCTGCCCAGCATCGCCTCGCTGGCGATGGCCGGCGCCCTGCTGCACGTCGTCAACCACGCCGTCTTCAAGGGCCTCCTGTTCCTGTGCGCCGGCAGCGTGCACCTCGGCACCCACAGCCGTGACCTCGAGCAGCTCGGCGGCCTGATGCGGCCGATGCCGTCGACCGCGCGCGCTTTCCTGGTCGGCGCGCTGGCCATCAGCGCGCTGCCGCCGCTCAACGGCTTCGCCAGCGAGTGGCTCATCCTGCAGAGCTGTGTCGGCGCCGCGCACGCCCACGGTGGCCTGCTGCGGGCCGCCGCCCCGCTGCTCGCCGCCGGCCTGGCGCTGGCCGGCGCGCTGGCCGCGGCCTGCTTCGTCAAGGCCTTCGCGGTCGGCTTCCTGGCGCTGCCGCGCTCGCGCGCCGCCGAGAACGCCAGCGAAGCGCCGCGCAGCCTGCGCGTGGCCCAGAACCTCCTCGCGCTGGCCTGTGTCGTCCTCGGCCTGGGTGCGCCGTGGGCGGTGGCCGCGCTGTCGCACGTGCCGGCCTCGCTGGGTCTGGGCTTCCCGATCATCGAGCCGAGCTGGCTCCTCGGCGGCCTCGGCGTGGCCTCGGTGTCCCCGCTGGCGCTGGCCCTCGGCGGCGTGGTGGTCGGCGGCGCGCTGTACCTGTACCTGCGCCGCAGCGCCGCGCGTAGCCAGATGACCTGGGCCTGCGGCCAGGGCAGCGTCGAGGGCCGCGCCGCCTACAGCGCCAGCGCCTTCGCCAACCCGATCCGGCGCATCTTCTCCAACCTGTACCGCTTCGAGCGCGCCACCGAGCCGGTCGAGGGCGTGCCGCCCTACTTCGTCAAGCGCTCGCGCACCCGCGGCGCGCTGGCGCCGCTATTCGAGCGCTACCTGTACGAGCCCTCGCTGCGCTTCCTGCACTGGTGCGCCGCCCAGCTGGAGCCCTGGGTGTCGCCCACCGTCAACCGCGGCCTGGCGCTGTTCGCGGCCACGCTGGCGCTGCTGCTGTGGTGGGCCTCGTCATGATGCTGCCCTGGCGCATCGCGCTGACGCTGGCCCAGGTCGCCCTGCTCGCCGGCCTGGCCCCGCTGCTCGACAACCTGATCAAGACCGTCAAGGCGCGCCTGCAGCGCCGCCGCGGTCCGCCGCTGCTGCAGGGCTATCGCGATCTCGGCAAGCTCCTCATCAAGGAGTCGATCCACGCCCGCCCGACCTCGGCGATCTTCCGCCTCGCGCCCGCGGTCAGCCTGACCACCTCGCTGGCCGCGGCGGCGACCTTCCCGGTGCTGGCCAGCACCGCGCTGGCGGCGCCCGGCGACGTGCTGACCGCGCTCTATGTGCTGGCCCTGGGTCGCTTCTTCACCGCGCTGGCCGGCCTCGACGCCGCCAGCGCGTTCGGCGGCCTGGGCTCGTCGCGCGACGTCTCTCTGGCCGCGCTGGTCGAGCCGGTCGCGGTGGTCGCCATCCTGGTGCTGGCCGCCGGTATGGTCACGCCCAGCGATGGCGCCGCGCTGGCCGGCGGCGCCGCCGACCTGCTGGCGCCCTGGCGCCTGCTCGCGGCCATCGCCTTCTTCATGGTCGTGCTGGCCGAGTGCGCCCGGGTGCCCATCGACAACCCGGCCACCCACCTCGAGCTGACCATGATCCACGAGGCCATGCTGCTCGAGTACAGCGGCCGCGAGCTGGCCTGCGCCACCCTGGCCGCGCGCATCAAGCAGACCGTGCTGCTGGCCATGCTGGCCACCATCTTCTTCCCCATCGGCCTCGGCGGCGCCGCCACCGCGGCCGGCCTGGCGCTGGCGCTGTTCGCCCTGCTCATCAAGCTGGCCATCCTGGCGGTCCTCATCGGCGTGGTCGAGAGCGTGGTCGCCAAGCTGCGCCTGTTCCGGATACCCGACTTCCTGGGCGGCGCCTTCGGCCTCGCCCTGCTGGCCTACATCGCGCGCGAGGCGCTGTGATGGAGCGCGCGCTGCCCCACGCCCTGATGCTGCTGGTTGCCATCTGCCTGTACGTGCTGTCGTCGCGCCAGCTGGTGCGCGCCATCCTGGCCTTCGCGGTGCAATCGTTCGTGCTGGCCTTCGTGGCCCTGGTCGCGGCCACCCGCAGCGAGCACCCCTACGAACTCTGGATCCTGGCCGGCCTGACCATCGCCATCAAGGGGATCGCGGTCCCGCTGGCGCTCTTGCGCGCGGTGTCGCGGCTCAAGATCCGGGACGAGATCGAGTTCATCCTCAACATCCCGTCGTCGCTGCTGATGGCCGCCGTGGCCACCCTGGGCGCGTTCCAGGTCGCGCAGCGCGTCTTCGGTCAGGAGGTCGCCACCCTGCGCGGTGCGCTGGGTGCCGGCATGGCGACCATCCTGCTCGGCCTCGTCGTCATGCTGGGCCGCAAGAAGGTCATCACCCAGATCGTCGGCCTGCTCATCATGGAGAACGGCGTCATCCTGGCCGCGCTGGGGCTGACCATGGGCATGCCGCTCATCGTCGAGATCGGCGTCGCGCTCGACGTCCTGGTCGCGGTGCAGATCCTGGCCCTGTTCGCCTACCGCATCTCCAGCGGCCTCGGCGCCAGCTCCGACGCCGACGGCAGTGGCAACGGCAGTGGCAATGGCGAACGCGAGGGCCAGCCATGATGCTGGCCCTGATCCTGGTGCCGCTGGCGGTCGCGCTGCTCAGCCTGGTGCTGCCCTGGCGGGTCGCGCTGTGGCTCAACGCGCTGGGCGCGCTGACCGCCCTCGGGCTGGCCGGCGTCCTGGCCGCCGACGTTCTGGCGGGCGGCACCCCGCCGACCACGCTGCGCGGCTACCTGCGCGGTGACGATCTCGGGCTGTCGCTGGCGGTCGTGGTCAGCGCCGCCGCCTCGGTCGCGGCCTGCATCGGCATCGCCAGCTTCAGCGCCGAGCGCGACGTGCGCCGCTACACCGTGCTGGCCGCGGCCCTGCTGTGGTCGCTGCTCAGCACCACGCTGGCCGATCACCTCGGCGTCATGTGGATCACGATGGAGCTGTCCGCGGTGTTCGGCGCCTTCCTGGTCGGCTCGCGCGGCGACAAGCCGGCGCTGGAGGCCGCCTTCAAGTACATGATCCTGGGCTCGGTCGGCCTGGTCATCGGCCTGCTGGCTACCGCGCTGGTGCACCGCGTGGGCGGCAGCGCGGGCCTCGGCGCCGGCGACGGCGCGCTGTCGTTCCTGCGTCTGCGCGCCGCCGGCCACACCCTGACCCCCGGCCCGCTGCGCATCGCCTTCGCGCTGGCGGTCGCGGGCTATGGCCTCAAGGTCGGCCTGTTCCCGCTGCACGTGTGGAAGCCCGACGCCTACGCCGCGGCGCCCGCCCCGGTGACCGCGCTGCTGGCCGGCGCCGCGGTCGCGGTGCCGCTGGGCGCCATCCTGCGCTTCGGCGCGCTGGCCTCGGCCGCCGGCGAGGGCGCGCTGGTGTCGCACGTCTTCGTCACCATCGGCCTGGGCTCGCTGCTGGCCGCCACCCTGCTGGCGGCACGCGAGCGCGACTTCCGCCGCATCCTGGCCTTCACCAGCGTGGAGCACATGGGCCTCATCCTGCTCGCCTGCGGCCTGGAGCCCGACGCCGTCCGCGGCGGCCTGCTGCACCTGCTCACCAACGGCACCCTCAAGGCGCTGGCCTTCGGCCTGCTTGGCTTCGTGGTCAGCGCGCGCGGCAGCGCCGACAGCCGCAGCGGCCCCGGCCTGTTCGCCGGCTCGCCCGCGCTGGCCGCGGTCTTCCTGGTCACCATGGCCGCCGCGCTGGGCTTCCCGCCCTTCGGCATGTTCGCCAGCGAGCTGACCGTGCTGCGCGCGCTGTTCGCGGCCGACCACGTGGTCGTCGGCCTGCTCTGCACCCTGGTGCTGGCGGTCATCTTCGGCGTCGTCGTCGCGGCCACCCTGCGCGTGGTCTTCGCGCGCGCCGACGAGCCGCTGCCCAGCCCCGGTGGCCACCGCACCGCGACGCTGGCCATCGGCGTGCCGGTCCTGCTGGCCATGGTCTGGGTCGGCGTCGGCCTGCCCGGCGAGCTGTGGAGCCAGCTCGGCGACGTGGCCCGGGGGCTCGCGCCATGACCATGACCAGCGCCCTCGGCCTGGTGCGCGGGCTGCCCGCCCTGCACCGCCTGGAGCCCGCCCACGGCCACCACGTCGCGCCCGAGCGCCTGCGCGCCATCGTCGACCATGGCGTGGCCGACGGCTGGCGCTTCGCCGCGCTGCTGGCGCACCCGGAGGCCGACGGCGTGCGCCTCGATCATGTCTTCATGGTGCCGGGCCAGCGCGCGCCGCTGCTGCTGAGCCTGCCGCCGCTCAGCGAGGCGCCCTCGATCGCGCTGGCCTGCCCGGGCGCGTCGTGGGCCGAGCGCGAGGTGCACGATCTCCACGGCGTGCGCTTCACCGACTCGCCCGATGATCGCCCGCTGCTCAGCCACCCCGACGACTACGCGTTCCGCCACATCGAGGGTGACGGCGTGATGGAGCTCCGCGTCGGCCCCATCCACGCCGGCATCATCGAGCCCGGCCACTTCCGCTTCAGCGCCGTGGGCGAGACCGTGCTCGGCCTCGAGATCCGCCTGTTCTACGTGCACCGCGGCGTCGAGCGGCTGGCGCGCGGCCTGACCCCGGCCGCCGCGCTGGTGCTGGGCGAACGCATCAGCGGCAGCGGCAGCGTGGCCCACTCGCTGGCGCTGGCGCGCGCGCTGGAGAGCGCGCTGGGCTGCCAGGTGCCGCCCGCGCACGCCCTGATGCGCTCGCTGTTGCTCGAGCTGGAGCGCTTCACCAATCACGCCGGCGACCTCGGCAACCTGTGCGCCGGCACCGCGCTGGCCAGCCTGCTGGCCGAGGGCCTCATCATCAAGGAGCGCCTGCTCGCGGCCAGCCAGCAGCTGACCGGCAGCCGCTGGCTGCGCAACCTGATCTGTCTCGGGGGCGTGCGCCGCATGCCCGACCCGGCCCAGCGTGCCGCCGCGCTGAGCGTGCTGACCGCGCAGGCCGCCGCGCTGGAGCGCGTGGCCGAGAAGCTGTTCGGCACCGCCTCCAACCTCGAGCGCCTGACCGGCACCGGCATCCTGTCCGCCGAGCACGCGCGCAACCTGGCCACCGTGGGCGTGGTCGCGCGCGGCAGCGGCCTCGGCCTCGACAGCCGCGCCGACCTCGACTTCGCGTCGCCCGCCGACGCCGAGGCCTACCGCGACCT
>Ga0154020_10006387_pt1 | contig 13796 bp, 15 predicted proteins | sample Klosneuvirus_201_FD_109709 | JGI IMG/M metagenome (GOLD analysis project Ga0154020, IMG submission 109709) | Active sludge microbial communities from wastewater, Klosterneuburg, Austria - Klosneuvirus_20160825_MG | ecosystem: Engineered > WWTP > Aerobic digester > Activated sludge | place... | reverse complement strand
GATGGACTTGAAAAATCCAAGCCGCGATGGTGATTAGCGGTGAATCGATTACCAATCAAAAGCGCTGGATACGGATGAAAAGAATCGATGGGTTTCGTCCGCCTAACATGCCCGGCTGAAACAACCAAATCCCGCCTTATCGAGGCCCGCCGTGCTGGAGCAAATGTTCAGGGATAACCTTGATCACTCTCCAGCGACCTTATGGGCGACGGCCGCAGCTCCGGCTGCGCCCTTGGACCAGTTTCGACGATTGCCCTTGGGATTGAACAGTTCAGCCGCACGGTCGCGCCATTTTTGATCCGTTGCGCAGCCGAGTGACTTCTTGAGGCTTTGCGGCGCAACCTTGACGACGCGCAGGCCGCGCTGGACGGCCGCGAGTTCGACCAAAGCCTCCCCCTTGATCGCTTCCAGACAAGAACCAAACCGGCCCGACGAGCATTTCAATAGGGCAATGACCGGACCTGCGCCCCTGCCCTTGCGGTCGAAGACGGTGAGGAGACATTGCAGCAGTTCGGTCAGATCGTCCCCGGAACGGACTTGAAACGGAATCGGTCGAATGGCCGTGATGACGAACTTGTCACCCACACCCTTGCACTCCGCAATCACGACGGCGGACTTGGTGGTGCTTATCCCGAGAATCATGCAGGCAAGGTCGCAGAGAAATCGGCGACGGTAAAGCGCCGCCAAGGACATTGTGCCCAAGTGCGCCATTGAGTTTCGGCGCAGAATTAAACTACCATGCCGGTTCATGAGCAAACCAGCCTGTCCAATGTGCGAGATGACCGAAGTGTTGGAGCATCCCGAGAAGTGGGAATGCGTCACCTGCGGCCACGAGTGGGAACGCGCAGCCGAACCGGAGAAAGCGCGCGTCGTCAAGGACGCCCACGGCAATGTGCTCGCCGATGGCGATTGCGTCGTCCTGATCAAGGATTTGAAACTGGGCGGCGGCAACCAGGTGCTGAAAGGCGGAACGAAGTCCAAACCCATCCGCCTCGTGGACGGCGATCACGAGATTGATTGCAAGATGGACGGCATGGCCATCGCTCTGAAAGCCTGCTTCGTGAAGAAGGCGTGAGCCATCAGACCGTCCCGCGCAGCACGCCGCCATCCACCCGCACCGCCGCGCCGTTCGTGGCGCTGGCGAGCGGCGAGCAAAGGTAGGCGACCATGCTGGCCACCTCGTCCACCGACGCGAAGCGTTGCAACAGCGACGTAGGGCGGACATTGCGGAAGAATTCTTTCTCGAATTCAGCAGCCGTCTGCTTTGCGCTGGAGGCCAGCTTGTCCACAAAGTCCGTCACGCCTTCCGATGCGGTCGGGCCGGGCAACACGGCATTGACCGTCACTCCCGTGCGCCGGGTGAGTTGCGCGATGCCGTTCACGAGCGCGAGTTCCGCCGCCTTGGTCATGCCGTAATGGATCATCTCCTCGGGAATCTGCACGCCGCTTTCGGACGACATGAAAATAACGCGTCCCCAATTGCGCTGAATCATATCGGGCAGATACGCACGCGTTAGCCGCACACCGGACATGACATTCACCTGATAAAATCGCTCCCAGTCGGCATCGGGAATTTCCGTGAACGGCTTGGGCTCGAAGATGCCCGCGTTGTTCACGAGAATGTCCACGCTTGGCACCTGCCGAACCAGTTCCACGCAGCCCGCCGCCGTTGAAACATCCGCCGCAACACCGCGTGCGCGGCTGCCGATCTTTTCCGCCGCCGCGCGGGCGCTATCTGCACTGCGCCCGTTGACGACAACATTCGCCCCTTCGTCCACCAGCAAGCGCGCGATGGCAAACCCGATGCCCTTGGTTGAACCCGTGACGAGAGCAGTTTTGTTTTCCAGTTGTAAATTCATGTTTGTTTCAATCCTTTGGCGGCTCCCAACTTAACTGGAGATCCCATTCGCGCAACCGGCGAACTCGGGAACCCTGATCGCAGCTAGAACCAGACAATGGCCCGCCAGCAGAAAGCTTACTTGGCAGCGCCGATTGATTCGGCTGCGCGGAGGACGGCTTGGTTCACGATCCGGGCCCTTTCAAAATTCATCTTTTCAAATTTGCGGTCGTAGGTCAGGAAGCCGTTCACTTCGTGCTCGACGTCCGAGGTCTGCGTGTAGATGGCGGCGCCAAGCCCATTCTGTTCGACCAGAACTTGGAGTTCGGATTGCAGGCGCTCAAAGCGAGTGGTCAATGCTTCCGCGTTGGGCTGCATCTCGTAGGCGTTGTTTTCCACAGGCCACATATGACCGGGCACGAGCAAACCGACACCGCCGTATTCACCGAGCGCCGCCGCGCGCGTAGTGCTGGGTTCCGGTGGGCGACCTGGGCCGACATAGATATGAAGATCGTCGAAGTCGCCGTTCTTCGGATCCCCGGGCGGATGGCGGTAGCCGGGGGCATTATTGTAGCCGCTATTGCCACTGACCAGTCGCGTGGGATCAAGCGACTTTGTCCAGTCCGTGATGCGGACGACATCGTAAGCGCCCCAGTTTTCGTTGAACGGCACCCAAGCAACAACTGCGGGTGAGTTGTAATGCTGCTGCATGATGCGCTTCCATTCGTCCTCGAATTGTGCGCGCGTGCGCCCGGGATTGTCCTCCGGATACCACAGGGACGGCATGTCCTGCCAGACCAGCAAACCCAGTTTATCTGTCCAATAGTGCCAGCGCTGCGGCTCGAGCTTGGCGTGTTTTCGCACGAGATTGAACCCAAGCTTCTTGATGACTTCCAAATCATATCTCAGGGCGGCATCCGTCGGCGCCGTGTGAATGCCATCGGGCCAGTATCCCTGATCCAGCGGGCCCATTTGAAAGACAAATTTGCCGTTCAGAAGCGGCCGCAGTTTTCCGGCCACAATGCCAAGGCCCACCGAACGCATGCCGAAATAACTGCCCACTTCATCGAGAACTTTCCCCTTGCGATTCACGAGCTGGATTTTGAGATCGTAGAGAAAGGGGTCGTCAGGCGACCACAAGCGCGCATTCGGCAATGGGATTTCAACTTCGTTGGTGCCGGTGCCAGACATCGAGCCTGCCACTTTGCCTGCTTCGATCACAGTGACCCGAATCTGCTCATCGCCACCGGAATGGTCGGCGCGCACTTTCACAACGGAGCGTTTCACATCGGGAGTTATCGCGAGCGACTTGATGTGACTGCGCGGCACGGATTCAAGCCATACCGTCTGCCAGATTCCGGAGGTGAACGTGTAGTCCCCCTGCGTGACGCAGTCCTTGCCACAGGAATGCCGCCCGTCATTATCATCTCGCGCACCGACGATCACTTCGTTCTGTCCACGACGCAGCACGTCCGTGATATCAAACTCAAAAGAATCCCACGCGCCCTCATGTTTTCCGACGAGATGCCCGTTCACATACACGGTCGTCAGACAGTCAACGGCACCGAAATGCAGCAACACACGGTTGGATTTCCACGCCTTCGGAACGGTGAAACTCCGCCGATACCACATGTTGACCTCCTGTTTGCGCATGATGCCCGAAAGATAGGATTCCGGCGGAAACGGCACTTTGATGCGCTCCGGTTTCGAGGGGAATGCCGGCGGCTTGGAAGCTGAATTGGTGGGGCTCACACACGATGCACCGCCCATGTAATCCCATTCACCGTTGAGATTCTGCCAATCCGGACGCGTCATTTGCGGACGCGGATACTCAGGAAGAGGTATGGCAGCCGACTTGGCTTCCTCCGTCCACGGGGTCGGGAGGAGCGCGACAGGCACGCCGTGGTCGCGGTCGTCGGACAATGACGCGGCGTAGCTGGAAATTAACGTCGAGGTAATGACAGCGGTAATCAGCGCAGGGCGAATCAATGATTTCATTCCATTCAACACAGTTCGGTTATGAAGAAGTGGATGAATAAACTGTCGGGCGTTGCAAGAGCAATCCAGCACTTAAGTTCCAAGCGCGTCGATTGCATTCAATCCGGCGTCGCACCGAGAATGAGAACAAATTCGCGCGCCCGCCATTTCTCGGGCAGAATGTGACGCGTGCAAGATGCTGTGAGGCACCCGCCCCGTTCCGCTCCCTCGAAGGAGGAAGTCGAGCGCTACCTGCCATGGATCGTGGCCGTCGCGCTGTTCATGCAGCAGCTCGATTCCACCATCGTCAACACCGCCATCCCCACGATGGCCGCGAGCTTGGACGTCGCTTCCCTGAGTCTCAAATCCGTGGTCACGAGTTACACGATTGGTCTGGCCGTGTTCATTCCCCTCAGCGGCTGGCTCGCGGACCGGTTCGGAACACGGCGCGTATTCGGACTCGCGGTCTTCCTTTTTACGCTCGGGTCACTGTGCTGCGGCCTGTCGCTGAACCTGCCGATGCTGATCGCGTCGCGGGTGCTGCAAGGCGCAGGAGCCGCCATCATGCTTCCCGTCGGACGACTGGCGCTGCTGCTGGCGTTCCCCAAGTCCGAGATATTGCGTGTGATGAATTTCGTGATCATCCCCGCCCTGCTCGGCCCGTTGCTCGGGCCTTTCATGGGTGGCGTCATCGTGCATTGGATGCCGTGGCGCATGATCTTCCTGCTGAACCTGCCCTTCGGCGCGTTGGGCTTGTATCTCGTGCATCGCTATATGACGGATCATCGAGACGCGCACGTCGGCCGTTTCGATAGATTGGGCTTTCTGCTGTTCGGCAGCGGCGTGGCGCTGTTCTCGTATGTGCTCGAAATTTTCGGCCAGCATGGGCTGCCGTGGGAAACCGTCGCTGGGCTGATGGCGCTTTCGCTGGTGCTGTTGATGGGCTACGGCTGGCACGCGCAACAGCGCAAAGACCCGTTGCTGCCGCTCAACTTGTTTCTCATCCGCACATTTCGCGTGTCGGTGGTGGGCGGATTCGCTACACGGCTGGGCATCAGCGGCATGCCGTTTCTCCTCCCACTGCTATATCAAATCGGACTCGGCTACGCACCGTGGCAGGCAGGCCTGCTGACCATGCCGCAAGCGGCAGCGGCCATCGGGATGAAATTGCTCACGCCCAAAATCCTGGCGCGCGCCGGTCATCGAACGGTGCTGCTGACGAACACGGTGTTGATCGGGATGATGATCATGGTGTTCTCGCTCGTGCGTCCCGGCACGCCGGTCTGGGTGATTTTGCTGTTGAGCCTGATGCAGGGAAGTTTCTCGGCGCTGCAATTCACGAGCATGAATTCGCTCGCCTACGCTGACACCACCGACGCGCAGGCCAGCGACGCGAGCACCATCGCGAGCACCGGGCAACAACTCTCCATCAGCATTGGCGTGGCGTGTGCGTCATTGGTCACGGGGTGGTTTTTGGGTGGCATCAATTACACGGCTTCAGCGGAATTTGTGGGCGCGTTGCATCACGCGTTTTTGACGTTGGGAATTGTTACCATCCTGAGCGCGCTGACCTTTATCAAATTGCGTCCCGACGATGGCAACAACGTCAGCAACCGCGTGATGGCGCGGGCGGAGGAGTGATATTTAGCCGCGATAACAGGGCATCAACAAATAGATAGCAGGACAACTCGGCGTCACTCCGTCTTCTTCAACTCCTGCCACTTTTGGTTGTTGATGCTCTTGTCCAAGTTCGGGTCGTAATCCTGCTTGTCAGTGCTAAGATATTTTCCATCCGCGTTCATCCAATAATGATTGTAGCCACTATCCACCTTGTATTGCTGTCCCGATGACGGATCGGTCACTTTGGTGCGTTCGGTGATGGTATCAACGAACCGTTCCTGCGCCTTGTCACTGGCCGCGTTTCGTTCGTTCCAACCGCTCATGAGCGCATCGTGAGCCGCAGTGCTTCGATTGACAAAAGCCCGCTGGCTGGCTTCAAAGCTCGCCTTGTTCTGCGCCATGCGCTGGTTGTGGGCGGCCCAACTTTGCCCCGCCTTCTGCGCTTCCATCTGGTTGTAAGCCATGATCGGCTTCAGGTTGTAACGCGCATTGGCCAAACCGAAGATCAGTTGCCGTTTCGCTGCCTCGAAATGCGCCTTATCCGCCCGCAAGCCCGTGCACCAATAAGACCACAGTTGCAGGTTTTGCCCGCTGCTGACGTTCAAATGCATCAGGATAAAGCAGGGATCTCCATCTGCCGTCGCCCAGTCGGTGCCGATGGCTTGAATCTGTATTTGCGCAGGCATCGCCTTATACAATTGGTCGTTATGCCATTTATCAACTTTCGAGACCTCGGGAATCTCAGCGTGACGGACGAACTGTAAATTCTGCTTGGCCGCCCAAGGAACAAGATCCTGCTGAATAATTTGTTCAACACCCGGCATGGGCCGCATTTTCTGTCCGCTGGCATTGTAACTCTGCTGCATCCGCGGATCGCTGTTGTAGGTGAATAGCTGCAAGGGATAATCGGTGATCTTGATTCCGTTCGGCCCGACAATGGTTGGCTCACCTTGCTTGTGATCGCTCATCACCTTCCACGCGGCTGGAAACGGCATCTCCACCACGACCGTGCCTTGAGCGTCGAGGAACGGGTGCATGACCAACTTCTCCCAGCTACCCGAAGGCGCGCTCGGTTTCTTGGAATCGGATGCTTCCCCAGCAACTGTATTCGTCCTCTCATTTGGCACACCGCTTTGTTCATTGGTAGTGGCACCGTTTCCGCAACCCGATGTCAGGCAGAAGACCGCCAAATAAGTAAGGGTAGAAAATAGATATTTCACTCGCATGATAGGTGAAGGTTTAGGATGAATATGGCTGACGCGTTTACCGTGGGTGTTACCGCGAAACTAGATGAGGCGCCCTGAAAAGCCAACCTCGATGTGGCCGTCACCAGGAAAACCCGCCTGAAGGTTGCGCCGTATGAATTCTTTGCGATTAATGTCCTGAGCCGCCCGCCCCGTTCGTCGTAATAATGAAAGGCTGAAACACAAACCAACATGACAACCAACAACACAAACACCGTTCGATTCCACCGCGTGCTCCGCGCCAAGCCGGAGCGGGTTTACCGTGCATTCATTGATCCGGATGCCATGGCCAAGTGGCTTCCACCGAACGGATTCACCGGAAAGGTTCATCAGATGGACGCGAAGGTCGGCGGCATATACAAGATGTCGTTCACCAATTTTTCAACCGGATCGAGCCACTCCTTTGGCGGGAAATATCTCGACCTCAAGCCGGGCGAACTGCTTCGTTACACGGACAAGTTCGACAATCCCGGTCTGCCGGGCGAAATGATCACCACCGTGAGTTTGAAGGAAGTTTTCTGCGGCACAGAGGTGAACATCACGCAGGAGGGAATCCCCGCAATGATTCCCGCTGAAGCATGTTATCTCGGCTGGCAAGAATCGCTCACGCTGCTGGCCAAACTGGTCGAAGCGGAAATTCCCGATCAGCCGTGATTGTCTGAGATCAGGCAGGGCGGCTCGCCCGCCCACAATCGCTATTGCGACGCCCCTGCACGCAAGCGATTCCATTAGCAATCGCATCGGATCGTCCAGACATGAATGGATTGCCCCCAGGCACATCCCTCGCTAGTTTCCCGCCGCTGCCCTGCAGCGGTTATGAAGAATCTTCTCCTGTTACTTGGCCTGTTCACCAGGATCACCGCCTTTGCCGATGATGGCGGCTTTCTGTTCGCAACTTTCAAAGGCGAACAGTCGCCAATGAGCGAGCAGATTTACTTTGTCGTAAGCCGCGATGGCCGACAGTGGCAGGCACTGAATGACTCGAAGCCCGTTCTTGTCAGCTCGCTCGGCGAAAAAGGTGTGCGAGACCCTTATCTGATCCGCGCGCACGACGGTAAAAAGTTCCATCTCATCGCCACCGACCTCTCCATCAACCTCAACCGCGATTGGACCCGCGCACAACGCGCCGGCAGCAAATCCATCGTCATCTGGGATTCCACCAACCTCGTCGATTGGTCCACACCGCGTCTGGTGAAAGTTGCACCCGACGACGCCGGTTGCACCTGGGCACCCGAAGCTGTGTATGACGAAGCACGAAAGGAATACCTGACCTTCTGGGCTTCAAAGACCGCCAGCGATGATTTCAGCAAGCAGCGCATCTGGGCCGCGTGGACCAAGGATTTTGTTACGTTCGCCAGACCTTTTGTTTACATCGAGAAACCCTGGACGCTCATTGACACCACCATCGTGCGCGAGAATACCAACTACTATCGGTTCTCCAAAGACGAGCAATACAAGTCCATCACCATGGAAGTCAGCACCAACCTCATGGGCCCGTGGAAAGACATGACAAATTTCTCCCTCGCCAAAATGCGCGGTTACGAAGGGCCAGAGTGTTACCAGATCAAACCCGCTGCGGCAGGCAAACCCGCGATGTGGTGCTTGATCCTCGATCAATACAGCAAAGGCACCGGTTACCAGCCCTTTGTGTCCGAAGACCTGAGCAGCGGACAATTCAAGCCCGGCGAAGGCTTTGTGTTCCCGTTCCGCCTGCGTCACGGCAGCCCTCTGCCGATCTCCCCAGCGGAACTTGACCGGCTCGAAAAAGCTTTCGGCCAGCCGAAATGAACTCGTCAGGCAGACCAACCGGTTGAATCAACTCTTCGGTGGCCATTGCACGCCGGCGAGTTCCTTGGGCAATTGCTTCGGATCAACCGGATAGATGACGGAGAGGTCAGGCTTGGTCTTTGCAGTCGGCAACAATTCCAATTCCTCGGGCGCGCCAACGATAAGCCAGAGCACTTCGGCTTCGGTATCGTTGAACACCTGACGCAACTGGTCCGGCCCGACTAGCACGCCGCCATAGCGCGGCACGGTCAACGTCTCGTCGCCCACGCGCAGGCGGCCCGCGCCTTCCAGCACGAAATAGAACTCTTCCATGCGGATGTGTTTGTGCAGCGTGCCCGCGCTTTTGGGCGGCAACCGCCAGAGCCGCGCGCTGAGATTCTCGCTGCCGGTGCGCTCCAGAAAATCCGCGTTCGGGATCTTCATCAAATTTGCCGGCCGCCACGCCAGGTCTTCCGGCTTGATGAGTTCGTAGCCTTGAAATGTTTTCACTTCTTTGCCGGGGTTCCTGTGGGTGCGACAGTTTTGACATCATGCACCGTCGCCTCCGGCCAGCCGTCCGAATTCCAATCAAGCGGTATGATTGCAAGCGTCGCTCTTCCGTCCATGCGAACATCGCCCTCGAAATCCGATGTGAACCAGTTCTTGCCGCGCGCATTCAACGTCCCCGCATGCCCCGGGCCGACCAACGGACCGTTTGTCGTCGCCAGAAAAACCGAGCCACCGCTGTTCAGCAAATTCACACCAGCCTTGTCCAGGTATGGCCCAGCCACCGCCTGGCTGCGCCCGATGCGGATGTTGTAAGTGCTGTTGGTCCCCTGACAGCAGGAACCCCAGTTCACAAACAGATAATAGTAGCTGTCGTGCTTGCACAGATAGGCAGCTTCGATTGATTCATTGTAAGCGAGCGAATACAACGGCGAATCCGGGGCCAGACGCTTGCCGGTTTTCGGGTCGAGTTGAATTAGCTTGATGCCGGACCAATACGAACCATAGGTCATCCACAGGCTGCCGTCGTCGTCGTGAAAGATTGCCGGGTCGATCGCATTGTGATTACCACCATCCTGCGTCTGCACCACGATGCCCTGATCCGTCCATTTGTATGCGGGATCGTTCGGATCCAGCGTGGGATTGGTCGCCAGCCCGATGGCCGAGGTCATTTTCCCCATCGCCGAGACGGAATAATAAAGCAAATACCGGTCGTCCACCTTGATGATGTCTGGTGCCCAGTAAGACATGTTGCGATTCTCGGGCACGGCCTTGGCGATCCAAACCGGCGCCGTCTTGAACACCGCCGGACCGCGCTCCCATTTCACCAAGTCCTTGGAATGATACGAGGGAACGCCGCGCCCGGTGTAGAACACCCAATACTCATCCTTACATTTCACGATGCTCGAAGGATCGCGTGTGACGATGCCGCGGCTCGCCGACCGCTCCAACGGCTGGGCGGGAACCAATTGTCCGTGTGTCTTGGCGGAAAAGGCCAGCGTGCCGAGAAACAATGCGGCGCACAGCAAGCGCGGACGGAGAGGATGACTCAACTTGGTATTCATTTGTATCACTTTGAATGAATCCCCGACGGATTCAAGACAACGCAAATTCAAAATTTCAACCAACTGCGGACGCCGCAATGAGATGATCGTGGTAAACCGGTTTTATAGATTGGGAATTAAACCTTCGCGACTCACCATTTCATCGCCATGAAAACACCTGCGGCCACAAACGAAATGGCCATGGCGAACATCACCAGCTTGTGGGCCAAGATCCATCCGCGATTCTTTTTCTTGAGGCAGATCATCACAATGCCGCTCACAAGGTTTGCCCATAACAGTCCCAACGCGACAAGCAGCACGACTTTTGTAATCGATGCGTCTGTCGCGGTCTTGCTGAGTTTGTCCAGACATGCACCGATGCCGTAGGCGATCGCAAAGAACATCAGGGCATGGACGGACAACAAAAGCTTTGGGTAGGGCTTTGGAGATCGTCCGAGTCGGAATCCCAAAACGGCAGCGACCACGAAGAATGCCGCGGTCACCGATAAGCTGATCAAAACTGAATTCATACAATTCGTATCCTGCTCAGACCTTTAGCGAGCCACGAAATCCTCTGGCGGCATAGTAAGACTGCGCGCCGTTGCACCCGATGAACACGCGACCGTAACTGCGACCGCCCCAGAGCGCGCCGCCCTGCTCGCGAAAATCCGCCGGGGTGGCGATCCAGCTCGACGTCTTCGTGTCGAACTCGCCCAGCTTTTGCAGCGCGAGATATTCGTCTTCCGTCAACAGCGCGATGCCCATCTCTGTCGCCAAATCTATCGCCGTGGTTTTGGGCCGAGCCTCTTTCCGCGACAGCCAGCCTTCGCGGTCGTAACAAACGCTGCGCCGGCCGGTCGGACTTTCCGGCGCGCAATCCATGAAAACGAATTCGCCTGACTTGACACCCACCACATCCGGTTCGCCGCCGGTGCGTTCCATTTCCGCGAGCGACCACAGCTTGTCCGGCTTGGCCTCCAACCGCGCCTGCACCTTGGCCCTCACCAAACCTGGGTGACGGCCCATGTTCATTTCAAACCTGGCTTCCAACGCGGCCAGCAATTCGCCTCGTTGTTTGGGGGACAATTCTTTTTTCATTTCATCGTCTTTCTGCGTGTATTGGCTTCATGTTTTTAGTGAAGCTATCTCCGGACTGCAAACCGATTTGCCAACTCAGCTCTTTGTTGAGCTGTGCGCTCAATACCACAATTAGCCCATATCCGGTCGAAGAATGGATCAAGAATCACCCAAGGGGGCTTTTCATAGGAGTCCACGTCTGCATGCCAGGAGATGGAATCACGCAATGACTTGCCGCCAATGTGAACGGCGTTCAGTGATATCGGATAGCCTTTGACTCCTACCACTCCGGCTTCCACATGAAGGGGGAGTGGTAACTTCAAGTGGTTTTGGGCAAATGCGAGATAATTGCCTAAAGCGCTCACATAGCAGTTCTCCAAATGTGTATTCGCTATGTAAGGCCGCTTCTCGTTAACGGGCCATTGAAGAATTCGGTCCGCATTTAAGCTTTCAGCATCTACACCCCAAATCTCACGACTTAGAAAGAGTTGAGTAAAGTTAAACAGCTTCCCGTTCTCAGGCGTTTGGAAAGCTATAGCGCCAAACTCGTTTCGATCAAATCCCCAGCCGCTGACCCTGCCCAAAGGCTGAAGATTTCCTTTAATCGCTATTTCTTGTGCTTCTAATTCTGACTCGATCGGGTTGACGGCAATTTTTGGATACATCCGCAGATATGCTTTGCCCCCTTCTGGAACAACGAATTCGCCTGAGCGATCAGTAATGAGTTCGTGAGAGGACTCAGAGAAGATTGCTGGATTCTTCGTCGCCTTTTGAGGCGTAAAAGTTTCTACGCTTTTAGGTGCGATCGAATGGCTAGATAAGATTAGGCCTAGTGCATCCACTTGTGTTCCAACGAGCTTTTCGAATTGGTCAGCCTTGTCACAACTTGTTGTTTCAACCAAATGATAGGTAATTGGCCATCGAAGATGCCGCAAATCGAAAGGCAAAGATTCTGAATCGGGTTTACCAAAGGCCGTATTCATTACGCCAATCAATTTGCGATGCGTATGGCAACGCAACGCATAGCCATACTCAATCAGCACATTTGGATTGGGGAATTGACGAGGCTTGCCCGCCGCATTCTTCATTCCTTCTTTGGATTGCCCCACAAAAGTGATGTCGGCAACGAACACCGCGCAGCCTTCGATTTTTTGGAGAATTGTTTCAGCAATTGGAGGTGACCCAGCAACTCCCTTGGTGTCTTTATCGAGTTCAACCAGCGTATCCCGCAACGCGTTTTCTAGCGAAGCATCTGAATGAAGCCTCTCCAGCGCTTCTTGGAGCGCCTTTTCAATAAAGTTCCGATTCAGACTCGACGGAGAATCGCTCTGCCAGGAATAGAAAACGGTCAGTCGTTTCGCCATTGAGCCAGTTTAGTGATTTCACGCCTTCGCGTAAACCTCCGCGCCCTTTTCCACGAACTCCTTCGACTTCGCTTCCATCCCCTTCTTCAACGCCTCTTCCTCGGCGATGCCTTGTTCGGCGGCGTATTTGCGGACGTCTTCGGTAATCTTCATCGAACAGAAGTGAGGGCCGCACATGGAGCAGAAGTGTGCGGTCTTTGCGCCTTCCTGCGGGAGGGTTTCGTCGTGGAATTCGCGCGCGGTGACGGGGTCGAGGCTGAGGTTGAATTGATCTTCCCAACGGAATTCAAAGCGCGCCTTGCTCAACGCGTTGTCGCGGTATTGCGCGCCCGGATGTCCTTTCGCCAAATCCGCCGCGTGCGCCGCAATCTTGTAGGCAATCACGCCGTCCTTAACGTCTTTTTTGTTGGGCAATCCCAAATGCTCTTTCGGGGTCACGTAACACAACATCGCGCAGCCATACCAACCAATCATCGCCGCGCCGATGCCGCTGGTGATGTGGTCGTAGCCGGGCGCGATGTCGGTGGTGAGCGGCCCAAGCGTGTAGAACGGCGCTTCGCCGCACCATTCGAGTTGCTTGGCCATGTTTTCCTCGATCAGGTGCATAGGCACGTGGCCCGGTCCTTCGTTCATGACTTGCACGCCCTTGACCCACGCGCGTTTGGTGAGTTCGCCCTGCACTTCGAGTTCGCCGAATTGCGCCTGGTCGTTGGCGTCGGCAATCGAGCCGGGACGCAGGCCGTCGCGCTGATGGCAATGATGCAATTCAACTTGGCTTAAACTTTTCAAATTCAACTCGCGTTAAAATTCTCGGTGAACTCGGTAAAAGAATTAAATCAAATGCACCTCGTCCGCTCAACGAAATCTCCGTTCAACGCAACCGGCGCAACGTGCGCTCCAGTTTCAACGGAAGCGAGCCGTGCTTTTGGAAAGAAAAATCAAACCGCGCAGAAAGTTAGAGAAGGGCTGACGGATTCAGCGGACGGACCGAAGCAGCCAGCAGAGGCTTGCCGTGAAAACTCAAACACCAACTTTTTCAATCAAGCCGACCAGAGCCGAGCCGGAAACGGCGGGCGTCTCCGACTGCCGCGTGAGCGTCAGGTCGTATTTCTTGAGGATGGCCGCAACCCGTTCTTCGGATAAACCGGTCTGGCGGGCGATGCCGCTGGTTGTGCGCCAAGTGTATTGCGGGCCGTCGAGCGCTTGAAACACTTTCTTCTCATCCGGGTCGGTCACAGTGTCTTTCCAGTTCATGGCTATATCCTAATCAGTTTGGCGGATTTTTCAAGCACTCCGGTTTTACCTTCGCCGCGATGGTGTCCTCAATCGCGTCTCGTAATGCCGACGGCTCAAGTGCCGG
>Ga0154020_10006385_pt1 | contig 13798 bp, 15 predicted proteins | sample Klosneuvirus_201_FD_109709 | JGI IMG/M metagenome (GOLD analysis project Ga0154020, IMG submission 109709) | Active sludge microbial communities from wastewater, Klosterneuburg, Austria - Klosneuvirus_20160825_MG | ecosystem: Engineered > WWTP > Aerobic digester > Activated sludge | place... | reverse complement strand
TCATTACTGATCACATCTTCAGCCCCTCCCTCCAAAGCAGCTTCTATGAGCTTATCCTCATTGGTTCCTGGGGAAAAAATTAACTGACCACAATGTTTGAATAAGAAACTGACGGAACCGTCTGTACCCAGATTTCCGCCATACTTAGTAAACGCATGGCGCACATCAGCCACAGTACGCACACGGTTATCAGTCATGCAATCAACCATCACAGCAGCCCCCCCTATTCCATAGCCTTCATATCGAACTTCTTCGTAATCAACACCATCAAGGGCACCACTACCTCGCTTAATCGCGCGTTCCACATTATCCTTCGGCATATTTTGATCGTATGCCTTATCCACCGCCAGGCGCAAGCGCGGATTACTATCCGGATCTCCGCCACCCATACGAGCAGCAACAGTTATTTCCTTAATTAGCCGTGTAAAAACTTTACCGCGCTTTGCATCTTGCGCAGCCTTTTTGTGCTTGATATTAGCCCATTTGCTATGACCAGCCATTTATCTGCGCCCTTTATTAAAGTAGATTTACGTTACCACTCCATGGCTTATGGATAAAGTACCGAACTTTAAACACATGAAACAAGTATCTGTTTTGTATGACCTGTATTGATCTTGAATAAAATAATTATCCGCGTTCCCTGCGGCAAGACAACGGGAATCGCAAGTTTAACCGGATTCTTATCAGCTTGCACAATGCGCTGCAATACTACGGTAAATGACGTAGTGCTATAATCGTCCACCGCTCGTCTTCGATGGATAATTCATAAAGCATCTTCGCCACTATCACCGTTAGCATTACTGGTTAACGGTATAGTAAACGCTTTGGTCGAAGCCACACCACTCCATGAATCTACACGGGTAAAAAAACGCAAATCTGTTTGCTATAACAAAGCATTTTCCTGTACATTGCAAATAGCAAGCCTCTATTGATGACTAAGTTTCTTCCGATTGGAAATACCAACCCCAATAAATTGGGTGATATAGGCTGCTGGCATTGAATGCCATTTACAACGTATTTGCCACAACGCTCAGTTTGTCAAATACTTACTTCTTGATGAAGTGCGCATAAGGCAATTGTCACTGTAAAATCCGTTGCATGTAAGTGCAGCGACATCACTCTTTTCCAAGCAAAACATATCTCTGCTTGCTTTTATTCAGAGGGCATCGCAAGTTACCACTAATCCGGCAGAATCATACCCTTGATATTTTAAACGTAGCATTCCTTCCAATAGTACTGAAACGACATTATCGTTGAATTACTGCATCATTAGTACCATTTTATACTTTTGTCTTTTGAGGACGTTTCCATCCAGCAATACTGAGTTGCTTCGATCTGGATAAAGTAAGCTGGTTCTCTGGCGCTTCCTTCGTGATAGTAGATCCAGCGCCGATTGTTGAGCCCTTAGAAATTTTGACAGGCGCGATAAGCTGAGTATCTGATCCGATAAATACATCATCCTCAATGATTGTTTGATGCTTGTTAGCTCCATCATAATTGCAAGTAATTGTTCCAGCACCTATATTGACATTTTTTCCCACAATCGAATCACCAATATAGCTTAAATGATTGGCCTTACTTCCTAACGCGATCTGACTATTCTTCACTTCGACAAAATTACCAATATGCACCTTGTTAGAAAGCTTGGTTCCAGGTCGAATCCGCGCATAAGGACCAATCTTGCAGTTCTCACCTATCTCTGCATCTTCAATCATGCTGTACGGAAGTATGGTAGTGTCTGCTGCGACCTTTACATTCTTCAATATGCAGTGCGCTCCCACCTGAACAGAATCACCAAGCTTGACGATTCCTTCAAAAATACATCCAATATCAATTGCAACTTCAGATCCGCAGGTAAGCTCTCCTCTTATATCAATTCGTGACGGATCTATCAAACTGACTCCGAGCTGCATGAGCTTATCAGCACAGTGTCTTTGATAGATTCGTTCAAGCTCTGCAAGTTGAGCTTTGTTATTAATGCCCATTACTTCCCACAGATTTTCTACTTGTGACGAGGCGACCTGAACGCTTTGTCTTACAGACAAAGCAATTATATCGGTCAGATAATACTCATGCTGTGTATTTTTGTTTTCAATTTTTGGCAACCAGTCATGTAAATAACCATTGGGTATCAGCATTATTCCTGTATTAATTTCATAAATCTTCTGTTGCTCATTCGTAGCGTCTTTTTGCTCAACAATGGCTTTTATTTCTCTTGTTTCAGGATCCCGTACGATTCTGCCATAGCCAAAAGGATTTTCGATCACAGCAGTCAACAATGCACAATGTTTTTCTTCTGCTTTAGCTATTAATTCTCGCAGCGTTTGAATGCTGATTAATGGAACATCTCCATACAACACAAGTGTCAAGCCATCCTTATCAAGATATGGCAGTGTTTGCATTAATGCATGACCAGTGCCCAACTGTTGCGCTTGCAGAACCCAAGTCAAATCATCCCCAACGATCGATTGCTTAACAATTTCTCCGCCATGACCAATGACAACGCAGATTTTATCCGGTGATAACAATCGGGCAGTGTTAGTGACATGCATTAGCAATGAATGGCCCGCCAAAGCATGCAATACTTTCGGGAGAGAAGAACACATACGTTTTCCTTCACCTGCTGCGAGTATTACAACATTAAGCTTTGTCACAATATTTATCTTCCATTCTTTCCAATTATTATCAATATGATTCAGTCAACACTGATGAATATTCCCACCTGTCAGATTATAGTTATAGTTGATCAGAAAAGAATAGTTATGCTCAAAACGATTTCATTTATTAAACATCCTAAAGATATGTAAATTAAAGCAATCAAAAAATATTTTGGACACAAAAAAGGCGACATATGTCGCCTTTTTGTTTTAGCACTTAAATTAGTGTCCGCGTTTTCTAAGCTTGTCAATTGCAGCCAATTGCGCCATGGCTTCTATTAATTCAGCCTGGGCTCTCGCATAATCCAACTCAGACTCTCTATTGCTCATAGCCTCTTCCGCTGCGCGTTTTGCTTCGATAGCTTTGGCCTCATCGAGGTCATGACTACGCACTGCTGTATCCGCTAGTATGGTAACAATATCAGGTTGAACTTCTAACATTCCTCCTGACACGTATATAAGTTCCTCATCTTTTAATTGTGCTTTGATTCGCACCATCCCAGATTTGATTCTTGTCAACATCGGAGTATGACGTGGATAAATACCTACTTCACCCATTTGTGCTGGCGCGACTAAAAATTCCACTGGGCCAGAATAAATAGATTCTTCAGCACTAACGATATCAAGATGAAAAATGGTACCCATTGATATTTTCTCTAAATTTATTGAAGGGTCTTAGCTTTCTCAACAGCTTCTTCGATGCTACCTACCATGTAAAACGCCTGTTCTGGCAGTTCATCATATTCACCTTCAACAATACCTTTGAAACCTTTGATCGTATCTTTTAGCGATACATATTTTCCTGGAGATCCAGTAAAGACTTCAGCAACGTTAAATGGTTGTGATAAGAAGCGTTGAATCTTTCTTGCACGACTAACTGCCAGTTTATCTTCAGGCGACAATTCATCCATGCCCAAAATAGCAATGATATCCCGTAATTCTTTATAGCGCTGTAAAGTTTGCTGAACAGCGCGAGCCGTATTATAGTGATCTTCACCTACAACCAGTGGATCAAGCTGTCGTGAAGTTGAATCAAGCGGATCAACGGCTGGATAAATACCTAACGAAGCAATATCACGGGACAGCACAACGGTTGCATCCAAGTGGCCAAAAGTTGTTGCTGGGGATGGATCCGTCAAGTCATCCGCTGGTACATAAACTGCTTGTATTGATGTAATTGAACCAGTTTTAGTCGAAGTAATACGCTCTTGTAGACGCCCCATTTCTTCAGCCAGTGTCGGTTGATAACCCACAGCTGACGGCATGCGTCCGAGCAGAGCGGATACTTCTGTCCCTGCCAATGTATACCGATAAATATTATCGACAAAGAACAGCACATCACGACCTTCATCACGGAATGACTCGGCCATAGTCAAGCCTGTCAGCGCTACCCGCAAACGATTTCCAGGTGGTTCATTCATTTGCCCATAGACCAGTGCAACTTTATCAAGGACTTTGGATTCTTTCATCTCATGATAAAAGTCATTTCCTTCACGGGTACGTTCACCGACACCTGCAAAAACAGAATACCCACTGTGTTCAATCGCAATATTACGGATAAGTTCCATCATATTTACGGTCTTACCAACACCGGCACCACCAAACAATCCAACTTTTCCACCCTTTGCAAACGGACAAATCAAATCAATCACTTTAATGCCAGTTTCTAACAATTCAGTAGAAGCTGACAATTCATCAAATGCGGGCGCCTCTCGGTGAATAGACATGTTTTGTTCTGCACCAATTTCACCCATTTCATCAATGGGGCGACCCAGAACATCCATAATACGTCCCAATGTTTTGATTCCGACAGGTACAGTTATCTGTTTACCAGTATTTTTAACCAGCATTCCACGACGCAATCCATCAGAAGACCCCAGTGCAATTGTGCGCACTACACCATCCCCAAGCTGTTGTTGTACTTCCAGCGTGAGTTCAGAACCTTCCATTATCAACGCATCATATACTTTTGGGATGGATTCACGTGAGAATTCCACATCAATCACTGCACCAATACACTGAACAATTTTTCCTTGACTCATTGTTGTTCCCTAACTAAATACTAAAAATGTTTTAAACAGCTGCCGCGCCCCCGACAATTTCCGACAATTCCTTGGTAATTGCCGCTTGTCGAGACTTGTTATAAATCAATGTTAACTCATCAATGACACTTCCTGCATTATCTGATGCAGCTTTCATAGCCACCATTCTCGCAGATTGTTCGGATGCCATATTCTCAGTGACCGCCTGATATATCAAAGCTTCGACATAACGTACCATAATGTCGTCTATGACAGGCTTTGCTTCAGGCTCATAAATATAATCCCATGAAGCTTTTGGTTTATCACTAGTTTGCTCTTCTTTCTGCATACGCACATCTGTCAATGGAAGCAACTGTTCCATCACTGGTTCTTGCTTCATGGTATTTATAAAGCGATTATAAAAAACATACACTCGATCAAATTGATCCTGTGTATAGCCATCCAAAACCACTTTAACTGCACCTATGAGTTTTCCCATATCGGGAGTATCCCCAAGTCCTATAACCTGTGACATCACATTTGCACCGATCCGGCTCATGAAACCAAGCCCCTTGTTGCCTATACAGCAGACTTCAATTTGTTCACCATCCGCCTGCCAGACTTTCATCTGATTAATAGTTTTACGCAAAAGATTGGTATTCAAACCACCACAAAGCCCTTTATCTGAAGTCACGACAATAATGCCGATACGTTTTACCGTATCCCGTTCAATCAAAAATGGATGCCGATACTCTGTGTTTGCCCGACTCATATGCGCTGCAACATTACGGATTTTTTCACCGTAAGGCCGTGCTTTTTTCATACGATCCTGCGCTTTACGCATTTTGGATGCAGCCACCATTTCCATGGCGCGCGTGATCTTTTGCGTATTTTTTACACTTTTTATCTTATTTCGTACTTCTCTACTGCCAGCCATTTTTAGTATGTTCCGTTTTGCTTGAATTCTTTGATTGCAGCAGTCAGATCCTTTTCAGTATCCGCATCAAGCTCTTTGGTTTTTTCAATCTTATCAAGAATGATCCCATGCTGATTACGAATATAACTCTTCAGTGCAGATTCAAATGCCAATGCTCGCTTCACTTCAACATCATCAAAATAACCATTATTAATAGCAAACAAAGTAAGGGCCATCTCAGAAACACTGAGCGTTGAATACTGTGATTGTTTCATCAGCTCTGTTGCCATTTTTCCACGCTCGAGCTGCTTGCGTGTCGCCTCATCCAAATCGGATGCGAACTGAGCAAATGCAGCCAATTCACGATATTGAGCTAATGCCAGACGTATACCACCGCCTAATTTCTTAATAACCTTAGTTTGTGCTGCGCCACCAACCCGAGAAACAGATACACCTGCATTAATTGCAGGGCGAATACCTGCATTAAACAAGTCTGTTTCCAAAAATATTTGTCCATCTGTAATCGAAATAACATTAGTTGGCACGAAAGCGGTCACATCACCAGCTTGCGTTTCAATTATAGGCAGAGCAGTCAATGATCCAGTCTTACCTTTTACTGCACCATCGGTAGCCTTTTCGACATATGCAACACTTACTCTTGCTGCTCTTTCAAGCAAACGTGAATGAAGATAGAACACATCACCCGGATATGCTTCACGACCTGGCGGGCGCCTTAATAACAACGAGATTTGCCTATATGCCCAGGCTTGCTTCGTTAAGTCATCATATACAATCAGAGCATCCTGACCTTTATCTCGAAAATATTCGCCCATAGTGCACCCAGAGAAAGGCGCAATAAATTGCATCGCCGCTGGTTCTGACGCTGTTGCTGCCACCACAATGGTATATCCCATTGCACCATGCTCTTCCAGTTTACGTACCACGTTTGCAATCGAAGAAGCCTTCTGTCCGATCGCAACATAGATACATAACATGTTTTGACCTTTCTGATTTATGATCGCATCTATAGCTACCGCAGTTTTCCCTGTCTGACGATCACCGATAATCAATTCACGCTGTCCACGTCCAACCGGAACCATTGAGTCTACGGATTTCAAGCCTGTCTGAACCGGTTGATCGACTGATTGGCGCCAAATTACCCCAGGCGCTATTTTTTCGATAGGCTCAGACCTAACTGCTGTTATCGGTCCTTTTCCATCTATGGGCTGTCCTAACGCATTCACAACACGTCCCAACAAGCCTTCACCAACAGGTACTTCTAAAATACGTCCAGTACATTTAACTGTGTCGCCCTCACAGATATGCTCATAAGCGCCCATAATAACAGCGCCAACTGAATCTCGTTCGAGATTTAGTGCTAAACCGAATGTATTGCCTGGAAACTCCAACATTTCACCTTGCATCACATCTGATAAACCGTGAATGCGTACGATACCGTCTGTTACTGAAACAATAGTTCCCTGCGTACGGACTTCTGCTGTATCAACAAGTCCTTCAATCCTTTTTTTAATCAGCTCACTGATTTCGGATGGATTTAACTGCATTTCATTTAACTCCTAGCTTTTAAGGGCAACAGCCATGGCTTCAAGTTTACCGCGAACTGAGGCATCAAGAATCTCATCACCAATTTCAACTTTAATTCCGCCTATCAGTTCCGGATCAACACTTACTTGCGCCTCTATCTTGTGCTTAAATTTTTGTTCGAGATCTTCAATCAGTTTCTTTAGTTGCTTACTTTCCATTGCAAACGCACTCACAATTTTTGCTTCCAAAACACCCTCATGCTGCGCTTTTAATTGTTCAAATAATTCACTAATCTGCGGAAGCACAGTTATCCGTTTATTTTCTGTTAGCAACATCACCAGATTACGGGATTCAGAATTGAATTTATTACCTCCAATCTCCAGAATTATTTCACCGAGTTGTTTTGCAGAAACCATAGGATTGCCACCGAGTAACTTCACATGCTCATTCTCAGCAATCGCCGCTGCTAGTTGCAGCATTTTTGACCACTGAGTCAAAGTATTACTTGCAACTGCCAGCTTATATACTGCCTCTGCATAAGGTCTTGCAACTGTAATCGCTTCAGCCATTATTTCAAATCTTCCTCAATAGAAGCAAGCATATCAGCATGCGCTTTTGCATCTACTTCACGACGCAGTATTTTTGCAGCCCCAGCAACAGCTAATTCAACAACATGCTGACGCAGAGCTTCTCTTGCGCTAAATACCTCATGTTCTATATCCGCCTTTGCCCCAGCAACTATTCGATCTCCTTCTTCTCTTGCTGTTCTTTTAGATTCTTCAACAATTTCTGAAGCCCGTTTCTCTGCTTGCAAAATTATTTCCGAGGCACGCTGCTTGGCTTCTTTCAAAACATCAGAAGAACGTTGACTAGCTAACTCTAACTCATGACGACCGCGTTCTCCAGCTGCCAATCCATCAGCGATAGTTTTTTGACGCTCTTCAATTGCACGCAATAACGGCGGCCATACAAATTTAACAGTGAACCAAATAAATATTGAAAAGGCTATCGCCTGAGAAATTAAAGTAAAGTTAATATTCATGACAAGCCTGTAATATCTGATCTATACAGCAATAACATTATTATTGAATAACTGCCAGCAATGGATTACCAAAGGCAAACAGCATTGCCAAGCCCACAGCAATAATAAAGGAAGCATCGGTTAAGCCAAGCAAAAGAAATACCTTACCTTGCAAAGTTGGTATCATTTCTGGTTGACGCGCTGCGCCTTCAAGAAAACGGCTACACATCACACCCACACCGATACATGCGCCTGCCGCACCAAGACCGATCATCAAACCAATACCTATTCCGGTATATGCTTGAATCATTGCCAAATACTGCAAATTCTCCATTTTAGTTTCCTTTTGTTAAGATTAATAAATATGCTACAAAAATAAAGCTTTTAATTTTAATGAGATTCATGCGCCATTGAAATATAAACTACTGTCAGCATCATAAAAATAAATGCTTGCAAGGTAACAATCAAAATATGAAATATTGCCCAACCTGCTCCTAGAATTGCACCAAAAATTGCACCGGAAACACCTGTCGCTGCCCACATCCCCAGTAGCAAGAAAATTATTTCGCCTGCATAAATATTCCCAAATAGACGCAACGAGTGGGATAGTGGTTTAGACACATACTCTATGAAATTAAATAACAGATTCAACACCCAAAGCAGCGGATTTTTTCCAAATGGCGTGCAAAAGAGTTCATGCATCCACCCGCCCCACCCTTTGACCTTTACATTAAAGAAAAGCATCAGGAACCATATTGAAAGTGCTAAAGCAAATGTTGTATTTACATCGGTTGTCGGCACTGTTCGCCAATTATGCAAACCGAATGCGTGCTCATAGATCCATGCCATAATGTCTATTGGCAGGATATCCATAGCGTTCATCATCAAAACCCACACAAATATGGTTAACGCTGTGGGCGCAACGAATACATGCCGGTTACCATGAAATGTATTTTTAACTTCATTATCTATGAACTCAACTGCAAGCTCTACAAATGCCTGACGTTTCGTTGGCACACCCGGTGTTGCCTTACGCACCACCAGCCAAATAAACCCAAAACTAACAATACCGAGTATCAAAGATGTAACCAACGTATCAACATGCAGTACCCAGAATGAACCTTCACCGACCTGTGTGGTTAAATATGTTAAATGATGATCAATATATGATGTTGGAGTAAGTTCTGTATCTGATGCCATGCGCTACCTGCTCTACTATATTAAATTTATCTTATTTTGTATCGTCTGACACTAATAACGCCATGCTATAAACCAGAACATTGAGGATAAATGCTCCAATAAATGTGAATGCATTTACATCCTCATAATTCTTAAACACTATCCATAACAAGCTTACAGTCAATATTATTTTTACTGCTTCAGCCCTTAATGCGGTTCTAATTGTCCCTTCAGCTGTATATCCTTTGTGTCGGGACACAATCATTGCAAATGCTGCTAAGGATATTACACTTACCGCCCCGCCAAGCACCGCAGATACCGCACTTTGAATATCAAGAAATAACCAAATAACAACTGCCACTATCGATGTAACAAGCAATTGCAATTGTAGAACAATTTTGAGCGGCCTATTCTTAATCCAAGACACTTACTTTATACTCACCCTTGGGAACAGACAGCGTTACCTGCACTTAAAAAAGGCGTAACTATAGCCTAATCACTCTACCCAGTCAATGCAGAATTCTGATCTATAATTTTTTAAACCAAACTTTTAAAGCCTTTCAAATACTCCGGCGACTCCCTGGCCGCCGCCTATGCACATTGTCACCAGCGCATATCTGCCGCCACAGCGATGCAATTCATAAATTGCCTTAATAGTCAGGATACTGCCTGTTGCACCTATTGGATGCCCCAACGCAACTGCACCACCATTCGGATTGGTTTTTTTCGGATCAAAATGCAGTTCTTTTGCCACAGCGCACGCCTGTACAGCAAAGGCTTCGTTGGATTCAATGACATCAAGATCCGCTATTCTAAGATTTGCACGCCTTAAAGCAATCTGAACTGCCGGTATCGGCCCGATACCCATAAACTTTGGATCAACACCGGCATGCCCATAGGAAACCAGTCGTGCCAACGGCTTCAAGTCACATTTCTGCGCTGCGCTGCTTTCCATCAGCACCAATGCAGCGGCGCTATCATTAATACCGGAGGCATTGCCTGCTGTTACGGTACCATCTTTCTGAAAAACAGGGCGTAATTTAGCCAAGTTCTCCATACTCGTATTTTCACGAGGATGCTCGTCAGTATCAAAAAGGATTTTTTCATTACGAGTAGTTATTTCAATAGGCAATATTTGCTCTTTAAAATAATTATTTTTTATAGCATGCAGGGCGCGACGATGACTTTCTGCCGCAAATGCATCTTGTTCTTCGCGGCTGATTTGCCATTTAGCAGCAATGTTTTCTGCAGTAATACCCATATGTACGTTATCGAACGGATCGGTCAGTGCTCCAATCATCATATCAACCGTACCGCCGTCATTCATGCGTTGCCCCCAACGCAAAGCAGGTAACAAATATCCTCCACGACTCATGGATTCTGCACCGCCAGCGACTGCCACATCGGTGTCATTCAGTAGAATATTTTGACTTGCCGATATTATCGCCTGAAGGCCGCTCCCACACAGACGGTTCACTGTCAGCGCTGAAGTGTGTTGTGGTAAACCGCCATTGACACAAGCAACGCGCGCCAAATACATATCGCGTGATTCTCCATGGATAACATTGCCAAAAACCAGGTGTCCAACTTCACCGGGATCAATTCCGGCACGCAATACTGCTTCATGTACTACCTTTGCTGCCAAGTCTGCTGGAGCAACATGTTTGAGTGCGCCGCCATAATCACCAATAGCCGTTCGCACGCCACTCAGAATGACAACATCCCTCATGTATTTTCCTTTATTAATACCCATGGAGTTAGCATCGCAAGAAATATGAAAATACCCTTAAAACCATGCCTTTGCACAGAATCTAAGGACACTGGAGCAGACAACAGAGAATCGTGATCAGTCTTTCCAAAAACCCTGATTCATCCACAGGATCTAATTGAAGCATGTATCGAGTTTTTCCCGATTAAGCAGAGGATTATTTATTGAATAATTCTTATTTTACAGAATAGAAGCTGTTTTTTTATTTGTGATTTGTGATTTTCGACACAATCCTTTTGATCGGTATCGGCCAAAGTTGAGTCAAGATGTTGATTTGTATAATCATTAATTATGGTTTAGGACTTATGCTCTGGATCATTCAACCATGCATATCTGTAAAAACACCCAGTCGTTCATTTCTGATCGCCTGACTATCATTTATTCGTATTAATACTTCAAAAAACCAGCTCAGCACTAGCGAGAAGACAATGTTGCCAACACGAATTGTCTTCTCAATTTGTTTAGATTTGTTATTTTTTCACGAAATCAACCAACTTCTGATAAGTGAACAAGTAATCCTGTGCTTGTAATGGTGTATGACATTGCACACAGTTCAAATCGTTACTTTTTGCAGTACCCTCAGGATTGTAAAGAGCGAATCCCCAATCACCGGTACGACTCTCCTTTGGAAAAGCGTTATCCCAATTATTCCTATTTTCCATCACTGCGACTGCTGCCAGCGAATCAATTTCAAAGATACCGTCACTACCCGCAATAGGTTTGCCATCCGCACCTTTTTTGGGTGTATATATTTCCATAATAACGACAGCACCGGAAGCGCTCTTATTTCCTTGTGTATAACTGGAAATTGCGACCTCGTTGGCGTACAACTTGGCAACCTGTGTCTGATTCGCGCGATTAATAGTTGCATATTTTGTGAAGGCTTTTTCATAACCTTCTGGAAATTTAACGTGCTCTGGATCTCCACCCGCATAAGCATAAAGCGGCGCTATGACAAGTATTGCGGCGACTGCTCTCAAAGTAAATTTCATATTTTTCTCCTTCTTGGAATGATGTTTCTGGATTTGGGTAACTATCATACCGCATTCGATGAATATTGATGACCGCGTTATCTTTTTCATTTTATTATTTTGCAAGATCGAGAACCAGTCTGACAGACAAATAAATAACCAGCAGCGCAAGTACCGAATGGATTACAAAACGCACAGGATTTTGCATAACTATATCTACAAAGGTTTTATGCTTTCCCTCCCGTTTCAATCGAGCGTATTCTTCCCGCATCCTGACCGTTCGTTCACTTTGATAGGCATTCAGTAATGCTTGCGCTTTCTCAAACTGACCGTCATCGCTGAGCCATATTGCCGGCATTGATACCCCCCAGTTGCCCGACGATGTTTCATAAAAGTCGATCGCATTTCTGGTTAACAATTCGCGAACATCGTTCGTTTCATCATCGGATACGCCATTAAGGCGGAATAAAATTTTTGCCATAAACGGTCTTTTCTTATGTTATTTTCTGCTATTGAAAGGTTTGTATTGCTAATTGATGCTATCTTTGCATCGAATCCGTTGTCAAGTTATGAAAAATAACCGGCACAAAACTATACATTCTAAAGGTTAATCCTAACAGATGAAAAAAACCATACTTATTACAGGATGTTCAAGCGGGATCGGCTACTGTGTAGCCAAAGCACTGCATGAACGAGGCTATCGTGTGTTTGCCACAGCCAGAAAACGCGACAGCGTTGAAATGCTTCAGGCTGAAGGTCTGGAAAGCTTCCGCCTTGATTTAACCGATTCAAACTCAATTCACTTTGCTTTTGAAGAGGTCATGCGCCGTGCGGATGGTGAGCTGTACGCCTTATTTAATAATGGTGCCTATGGCTTGCCGGGTGCCGTGGAAGATTTGAATCGTGATGCACTCCGTGCACAATTCGAGACTAATGTGTTTGGCTGGCAGGAGTTAACCAATCTTGCGATCCCGGTCATGCGCCGCCAGGGCTACGGGAGAATTATCCAGAACAGCTCAGTGCTGGGTTTCGTTGCACTACCTTTTCGCGGCGCTTACAATGCATCAAAATATGCCATCGAAGGGCTAAGCGATACGTTACGGCTGGAATTGAGAGGCAGCAATGTCCATGTCAGCCTGATTGAGCCGGGACCGATTGCCAGCCAGTTTCGCATGAATGCCGCTAAAGCACTGGAAAAGTTTATCGATATCGAAAACAGTTTTCATCGTGAAAAATACCAGGGTGTTCTGACCCGTCTGCACAAACCGGGACCGGCCGTTCCCTTCACGTTACCGCCCGAAGCTGTGCTCAAGCGGGTGATTCACGCGTTGGAAGCTGACAAACCGCAACCACGTTATTATGTGACATTTCCAACTTATCTGTTCGGTATCCTCAAACGCATACTCAGCACACGCGTTCTTGATGTATTGCTAGCCAAATCAGGGAATAGCAACTGACAGCATTAGGGCGCCTCTAAAAATTCAAAGTTCTAAACAGAACGAGGCGCGAGCAGAAAATGGTGACGCAGCATATAACTGATATGCAAGGAAACATTTTTTGTGCGCAACAAAGTTGTTGTAACGAAATTTGGATTTTCAGAGGTAATGGAATGGACGCCCACTACCCAAAACGGCATCAAAGTGCCAAAGTAGTGGTGCAATGACCACTAAAACAGAGAGGAGCGTCCGACATGAAGATTACAACAATAGGCATTGATTTG
>Ga0154020_10006383_pt1 | contig 13799 bp, 8 predicted proteins | sample Klosneuvirus_201_FD_109709 | JGI IMG/M metagenome (GOLD analysis project Ga0154020, IMG submission 109709) | Active sludge microbial communities from wastewater, Klosterneuburg, Austria - Klosneuvirus_20160825_MG | ecosystem: Engineered > WWTP > Aerobic digester > Activated sludge | place... | reverse complement strand
CTGCACCTAACACAGAAGAACTGGAATACAGTGACAACTGTCAGGGAGAAGGAACAGTAACAGTTGCGTTTGTAAGTGATGTCATCAGCAATCAGAGCTGTGAGAATAAATTCACCATCACACGAACCTACAGAGCAACTGATGTATGCGGAAACAGTGCTACTTGTGCACAAATCATCACTGTGAATGACACCATTCCACCGATGATTTATTGCCCGCCTGCTATTACTGTAGCCTGTGCAAGTGAAGTACCACAGCCTAATACAGGGTTACTGGAATACAGTGACAACTGCCAGGGCGAAGGCACAGTAACCGTTACGTTCGTAGGAGATGAGATCAGCAATCAGAGCTGTGAGAATAAATTCACCATCACACGAACCTACAGAGCTACCGATGTATGCGGCAACAGTGCCACCTGTGCACAGATCATCACAGTGAATGACACCATTCCACCGATGATAACTTGTCCGCAAGCGATTACAGTAGCATGTGCAGGTGATGTGCCTGCCCCAAATACAAATGGAGTTTCAGCAAGTGATAACTGTGTTAGTGCAGTTACCAAGTCTTTTGTCTCAGATGTGAAGAGTGACGAGACTTGTCTGAACCGATTTACATTGACCAGGACTTATATGGTATCTGATGCCTGTGGGAATACTGCTACCTGTACTCAGATCATTACGGTAAATGATATAATTCCTCCCACTATAGTATGTCCATCTAACTTGACAGTTCAATGCAATGGAGATGTTCCAGCTCCGAATGTAAATGGAGTAATTGCCAGCGACAATTGTGCAGGAACAGTAATAAAAACTTTTGTATCGGACGTAAAGAGTAATGAGACGTGTTTGAATAGATATACCTTAACTCGTACATACATGGCAACAGATGCCTGTGGAAACACAGCTACCTGCACTCAGATTATTACTGTGAATGATAATACACCTCCAACCATTCAACTTGATGATCCATTATTTGCAGATTATCAGAATGGTGGTGTATACAAGATTCAGTGTAGAAGTCGTGAAAATGGTTGGGTATTACCTAATTTGACTGAAAATGAAATTACTGTAGTTGATAATTGCGGTTCAGCAACCTTTATTCTTACAAAAGAAGTTACTGATGGTGATTGTACAATTGACGGATTCTTTAAGAAGATGTTAGTTAAGATTATAGCTAAGGATGATTGTAATAATCAAAGTCAGCTTCAGTTTACTATACTTATTGTTGATACTATACCTCCTGCCTTTACCGAAGTTCCTGCAGATGTAACTTTGAATTGTAGTGATGCAAATCAACAATTCTCAGTGAAGGCTGACGATGAGTGCGAGTGTACTTCTATTTCTTATACAGATCAGAAAATCAGTTTGGGATGTGATGGGCACTATATGATCCTTAGAAAGTATAAGGCTGTAGATTGCTGTAATAATGCTAGCTACTATACTCAGAAAATCACTATTGAAGATAGAGAGGCGCCAGTTATTATTCCAAATATTCCGGAATTAGCTGGTATGACATCAGGTGGAAATATAGATCTGTTTTGTGATGAGAACAATCATGGAAACTATCCTGATTGGGTCAATTTGGCAGCAGATGGTATGATTCAAGGTGTTGATAAATGTAGTAACAGAATTTCTTACCACAAGGAAGTGGAGAATTTACCTGACGGAAACTGTAGCTATTATCACTATATCAAAGCCATGAAAATTTCATTGACTGTAACAGATAATTGCGGTAATGAAAATGAGTTATGGTTTACAGTGAAAATGCGTGATACTACACCTCCTAATATGGTGTATTATTCACCAACTGTATGTAGTACTGATAAAGAAATCTTATATGCTACAGATCAATGCTCTAATGTATATTACAATCATTACGATGAACCTGTAAAAGGTGAATGTGGAAATGGGACGAATTATATTCGCACCTGGATACTTACCGATGACTGTGCGAATGATACGATTGTAACTCAGTATGTAATTACAAATCCTCATACAAATCCGGTTATCAAATTAACTAAAAAAGGATTTGAGAAATATAAGTCAGGAGATTCTTACTCATTGGCTTGCAAAGACTGGACACCACTGACCAACGATGAGTTATTATCATGGGTAGAGGTGGAAGATAATTGCACTCAGGCCAAAGTTGATGTAACTCAAGTAGAAACAAGAGGAAATTGTGCAACTGATGGTTACAAGAAAATGATAACGATTACTTGGTATGCTTCTGATTTCTGCGGTAACTCTGAGGTATTTACATTACACGTTAAATTGGAAGATCATACAGCTCCTGTATTTGTCAACAAGGAGTCAAGTCTGACAATTGATTGTATTTCCAAGCTTCCTAAGGTGATTGCCATAGATGAGTGCGGTGCTGTGAAATTGAAAGTGGATAAACTTGAAATACCAGGTAGATGTATTGATGAGAAGACTATCGTTGAAAGCTACACAGCTACAGATGAATGTGGAAATCAAGCGTTCTACAGAAGAGTTGTCAATCTGATTGACACTACCGGACCGATCATTGTTCTCGATGACGCTATCTGTGGAGGCGAAGGTGGAAATCAACCTTCAGCATTCGATGAGTGTAGCGGCGTGAGAGTTCCATTGACCATGTTCGAAGAACCTCAGAAATATGACTGTAATGGTGGATATTATAATTACAGAGTATATACTGCGACTGATGCTTGTCATAATGTGACTACCAAGCGTCAACAAGTGATATATAATGATCATAAGCCGCCTACCATTGAATGGAGCCGTGATCTATTGGATCTTACCGGAACTGATGTAAATGATATCGAGACAGATTGCAATAATTTTGATGATATAGTGGCACTTGTGAAAGCAGAGGGTGCAATAATTGTCAAAGATGACTGTCAGCAAAAAGGATTTGATATAAGATATACTGATCGTGCTGAAGAACCAAAATGTGGTCCAGACGGCGCAGTAATCTCACATACATTTACCTGGACTGCAGCAGATATATGTGGAAATGTGGCGACAAGAGAATTGACAGTTTATCAAAATATAGACTTACATTTTGATCTTTCTTTTGTTCCTAAAGATACTATTGTGTATTGTACCGCTTCTGCACCATGGCCTCAAGAATTACCAAAGGTCTGTGGCATATTAGATCTGAGAATGACATCTCAAACTGAGCCACCATTGTCCAACGGTGATTATCGTGAAGAACGACTCTTCACTCTTGAAGATGTTTGCCACAATATTCATACCGGCACTCAAACCATTTATCACGATATGACTAGTGATCTGAGTTGTAGAATCGATACGGAGAAAGTAATCAAGTGCAGTACTTCAGACAATGTATTGTTTGCAGATGTAATTGGAGGTTCTGGTAACTACACTTATTATTGGGAAGTTCTCAATGGTAGTTGTCACTTGATTTCAGGACAAGGTACACCACGAATTAAAATATCTGTTTCGTTTAATAAATTACAGATTAAACTGACAGTGATTGATGGAAATGGATGTAAAACTGTATGTTATTACACCGCAGATTGTGTTCTGGATCAAGATGCCCTTGGACAAGATGATTCAGATCAAGTACAGCAAAATACTGAGAGTCGAGGTACCTCAGACGATCAATTCAAAATCAGACCCAATCCAACTTTAGGAATGTCATTTATTGACTATGATGTATCTGTCTCCGAAAGTGTAGATGTCTTGATTATGGATAATACAGGAAAAATTCTGGAAAGGCAAAAACAAACTTTGGAAAAAGGTGTAGGTCAAATTAAACTCGATACCGAGAATTATGCACCTGGTGTGTATCTGATTAGCGTGATCGGAGACCACATTCAGAAAACGTTCAAGCTAGTCCGGATAAACTAAAATTAGTTTTCATTAGCGGCTGGTTGCAACTTAGGTTGCAGCCAGCTTTTTTATTTGTACCAGGTAGGTAGTTTTTTGATTCTAAAATATCATGAGTACTTATTTACTATCTGAATATCATTGTTGGGGATGAATTAAGATTTGAGATCCTATGTTAATATTTATTTTATTTAAGAATAAGGTTATTCTATCTCTAAAATTTATTTACGACTTTACTGAATATTACCGAGATGTTAGAGCGTGATTGGCTATGACTAATCCAGAAAGGAAAGAACGTATTAATGGGTGAGAGTGTACCCTCTTATAGAAAAGGTTCGTCTAGATGACTATAGCAGGAGAATTTAAATATCGATTTTATTTGTTCTTCTTGCGGTTATTCTTTTTTGTCTTTGACTCAGTTTGTTGGAGTTTAAGTTCAGACTTTAGATATTTGCCTGTGATACTTTTTCTATTCGCCGCTACCTCTTCAGGTGAGCCTTTAGCTACGATTGAACCACCGGCATGACCGCCTTCCGGCCCTATATCAATGATGTGATCTGCGCATTTGATCATATCCAGATTATGCTCAATGATCAGCACAGTATTTCCTTTATCCACCAGGGACTGAATGACCTTAAGCAATTGCTGTATATCACTAAAGTGTAGTCCGGTAGTAGGTTCATCCAAAATATAAAATGTACTTCCGGTATCTCTCTTAGATAGTTCTTCGGACAATTTGATGCGCTGAGCTTCACCACCACTCAGTGTAGTAGCCGGTTGGCCAAGTGAAATATATCCAAGACCCACTTCTTGCAGTGTCTTTAGTTTTCGGTATATTTTAGGGATTGGTTGAAAAAATTCTACTGCTTCGTCCACAGTCATTTCCAACACATCGCCAATTGATTTTCCTTTATATAATATTTCGAGTGTCTCACGATTATATCTCTTCCCTCGGCAAGCCTCACAGGGTACACTTACATCAGGAAGGAAATTCATCTCGATGACTTTCATGCCTGCGCCTTCACACACTGAGCATCTTCCACCTGCTACATTAAATGAAAATCGTCCGACCTTATATCCCCTGACCTTCGATTCAGGAAGCAGAGCATATAGATTCCTGATTTCAGAGAAAACATTGATGTAGGTTACAGGATTCGAGCGCGGTGACCTTCCTATGGGTGCCTGATCGATTTCAATCACTTTGTCGATGTATTCCAGACCTGAGATACTCTCATAGGCGAGCGGCTTGCCGAGGCTATGGTAGATGTGATGCTTTAAGATAGGGTAGAGCGTCTCAGTGACGAGTGATGATTTTCCACTTCCGGATACACCGGTCACCAAAATTAATTTACCTAAGGGAAATTGGACGGTAACATTTTTTAAATTATGCCCGCTGCAATTTGTCAGTGTAATATAGTTGCCATTGCCGGGTCTTCTCTCTTGTGGTATCTCGATATTGATTTTTCCGGATAGATATCTCGCGGTTGCATTATTTTGTTTCAGGAATTCGGCAGGAGTGCCGGCACCTGTTATCTTGCCCCCATGCTTGCCCGCTCCTGGACCGATATCTATAATATAATCAGAAGACAGCATGATCTCTTTATCATGCTCTACTACTAATACTGTATTGCCTATTATGACTAATTCTCTGAGTGCATTTATCAGTCTGTCGTTATCTCTTTGATGCAGTCCGATAGAAGGTTCATCCAGAATATATAAGACGCCTGTCAGTTGACTGCCGATCTGGTTTGCCAATCGGGCACGCTGTGATTCACCTCCTGACAGCGTACGTGCAGTACGATTCAGCGTGAGATAATCCAGCCCTACATGGTTGAGAAAATGAAGGCGCATATTTAGCTCCTTTATGATCTCAGCTCCGATCAGTTGCTGTCGTTTGTTTATTTTTCCCGGTAATTTTTCAAACCATATACCGAGTTCCTTAAGTGGCATTCGGTTTAAAGTAGCTATGTTGATGCCGTTTATTCTATAATGAAGTGATTCTTTTTTTAAGCGATCTCCATTACATTCTGGACAGACCTCCAGTGACATAAAATCTTCTGCCCACTGTCTTATCTTTTCAGAAGTGGTGTCTGTGTAACAATATTCAATAATTCGGCTCAGCCCATTTACCTTAAGATCATAGGTGTATTCATTATAAACAGATGGCTTCTTTAGGTCGTCAGATGTCCCACGTTCGCCATACATGATCATCTGCATTGCCTTCTTCGGGATTTGATCTATAGGCAGTGCAAAGGTAAACCCCTGCTGACGAGCTATCTTTCTAAGCTGAGTAAAATAATTAGTCTCTCGTGGTGACCCCAGTGCGACTATTCCTCCGTCATTGATACTCCTGGTTCCATCCGGGATAATTTTTTCAAAGTCCACTTTATATAATTCGCCCAGGCCATCACATCGTGGACAGGCACCATAAGGAGAATTAAAGGAAAAAGTATTTGGACTGGGATCATCATATGCAAGGCCGTTTTCTGGATCTGCCAGATGCTTACTGTACAGCTTCTTAACACCGGTTTTTTCTATAAAAGTAAAAACTAACCCTTCACCCATTTTCAATGCTAAAGTCAGGGAATCCCTGAGACGATCTGTTTTATTGGCTGTGATTTTTATTTTATCGATCAGCAATTCGATGTCGTGGATTTTGTATCTGTCCACTTGCATGCCCGGAGTGAGTTCCTGCATGATTCCGTCGATCATGATCTTGGTGTACCCTTGCTTGCGTACCTGATCAAACAATTCTTTATAATGGCCTTTTCGCCCTTTAACTACCGGAGCGAGAATGAGTACCTGCTCGTTGTCATATTCTTGAAGTAAATTTTCTAGAATTTCTTCCTCTGAAAATTTAACCATCTTCTTATCATTAATATAAGAATAGGCCTCTCCGATACGCGCATAGAGTAGCCTCAACAAGTCATATACCTCTGTAACTGTGCCGAGTGTAGAGCGGGGATTCCATCCCGTAGTTTTCTGTTCGATAGAAATAACCGGATTGAGGCCGTTGATCTTTTCGACAGCAGGTCGCTCCATGCCACCTATCATCATCCGGGTATAGTTATCGAAGGTCTCTATATATCGTCTTTGACCCTCTGCGTAAATAGTGTCGAAGGCCAGACTGGACTTGCCACTGCCGCTGATACCGGTGATGACTACCAATTTATCTCGGGGGATGTACACATCCAGATGCTTGAGGTTGTGCTCATATGCATCTATCACTTCTATCGCCTCAGAGACCGGAAGCGGAGATTGTATAAAGGGAGGTTTAGTAGTCATGGAATCGAATGAAACAGATTATTCAAACTATTTGTTCCCACTCTTTTTCCGGAAGATCAGTAAGTTGATAGTATGAGTTGGCTTAGATATCTCTACCAAAGTGATTGATGATACGGTCCGCAAGTTCAGTTGCAATTTTATTTTGGGCTTCCGCCGTTGATCCACCTATATGCGGACTCACTGATACATTTGGATGATTTATGAGAGCTTTGTTTGGATTGGGCTCATTTTCGAATACATCAAGTCCTGCTCCACCTATTTTGCCGGAGTTTAACCCCTCCAGTAGTGCTGTTTCGTCTATGGCACCACCTCGTGCACAGTTAAGCAGGAAAACACCATCCTTCATCTTGGCTATTTCATCAGGGCCAATGATTGGTTTTCCCTTAACCATGGGTAAGTGCAATGAGATGAAATCACTATTTTTCAAGACCTGTTCCAACCCAATTGTATATACTTTCAGGGACAGATTTAAATTATTGTTTCCAAAAATATTAAAATGCAGTATAGTGTCATCTACATACGGGTCATAGGGCATGATACGCATGTTGCTACCCATAGCCAACTTGGCTATTTCCTGACCGATGCGACCGAAACCAATAATTCCGATAGTTTTACCGGCTATCTCATTTCCTTTTGAGTATTCACTCTTCAAAGCTTTAAAGTCAGACTTATCCTTGCTCATTTCCAACTTAGATCGGTGAAGCCTGCGCGACAAAGCATATATGTGACCCATGGACAACTCAGCTACTGAACGGGTGGAAGCACCTGGGGTATTGATGATTGTTATCCCTTTACTCTGTGCATATTCTACGTCGATATTATCCAGTCCCACTCCACCACGTGCGATGACTTTAAGATTTGGACAAAGATCGATGAGTTCTTTTCTGATTTTCGTGGCACTTCGCACGATGATTACGTCATATTTTGGCAATTCTTTCGGTAAATTTTCCTGAGCCACAGGTTCAGTAATCACTTCAAATTCTGCTTCTTCTAATAATAATTGGCCATCAGCTTCGATGCCATCATTGACTAATATACGGATCATACTTTTTTTCTTGATGGTCGTAAAGGTAATAATTATAAATGTGCAGAAAATGAATATTTGTATATTTGAAAGTATTAACACAATTCATTCATTCAATTCTTATGGACCAAACTAACCAGCTCGAGCAAATTCAATCATTTAAAGGAGCCTATCCACGCCAACTTTGGTCCTTGTTCTTCAGCGAGATGTGGGAGCGGTTTAGTTTTTATGGTATGCGTGGAATGCTCACCATATTTATGGTGGATGTTTTGTTTTTCAATGAGCATGACGCCAATTTACAATATGGTGCTACACAGGCTTTTGTATATGCTTTCACTTTCATCGGTGGACTGTTCGCTGATAAGATCCTGGGTTTTCGCAAATCACTCTTTTGGGGTGGTATCCTGATGATCGTTGGCAGTTGTATTTTAGCTTTTGATCCTAAGACCCATTTTTTCCTTGGAATTGCTTTTACTATTATAGGTACTGGTTTCTTTAAGCCCAATATTTCCACTATGGTGGGCTCTCTGTATAAAGCAGGAGACCCCAGACGCGATGCAGGCTTTTCAATGTTCTATGCCGGGATCAATATTGGTGCTTTATTGGGAGGTTATTTTTGTGTAGCAATTGGTAAGCAGGAGATGTTTACTTCATTCATCCCGGCTGATCTCTCCTGGAATGTCGCCTTTGGCCTAGCTGCAGTTGTGATGAGTATCAGCCTGATTACATTTATCTTTACCAAGCGTTCTTTGGGACCCATTGGATTATCTCCGTTGAAAGAAAAGGCCAATACTACCGTAGGCCGTTATTATGAGTTTGCAGTGTACATAGGAACTATCCTACTTATTCCGGTCATCATGACTATGGTGTCGAAGACGAGTTATACCGATCTTTTTATGGCGATAATAGGTCCTGTTACTTTATTATATCTGGGTTATGAGATGATGCGGGTTCCAGTGAGTGATCGCAAGAAACTACTTGCTGCTCTGGTATTTATAGTGTTTTCGATTTTATTTTGGGCGATATTTGAGCAGGCAGGTGGGTCACTTGCCATCTTCGCTGCGAAGAACCTGGATAATAAGGTACTCGGGATTCCACTCGATCCGAACGGTGTCAATAATTCTGCCAATTCATTTTTCGTTATCATATTTAGCTTTATAATAGGCGGAGTATGGATATGGCTCGCAAAGCGTAAAAAAGAACCCAATACAGTAATTAAATTTGGTTTGGGATTTATCTTTTTAGCACTGGCTTACTACGTATTTTATTCCACTCGATTTTTCACAAATGCCGCAGGCGTTACCTCTCTGAATGTATTTACACTGGCCTATTTTGTGATTACCATTGGTGAGCTATTGATCTCACCTATAGGATTATCCATAATGACCAAATTGTCACCTGTGAAATTGCAAGGAATGATGATGGGGATGTGGTTTCTGGCCAGCGCTTACGGTCAGTATGTAGCGGGTATTCTTGGAGCAAATATGAGTGTGCCCGGAGAGACTGCTTCGAATATGGATCGGTTGCTTTCTTATACCAGTGGATATGGCCAGTTGGCTATTTATGCACTTGTAGCAGGTATCTTACTGATTGTGATTTCTCCGTGGGTGCGCAAACTAATGCAGGAGGTGAAATAATCATTGCTGTAGGTAAAATTTAAATTTGCTGTTGGGTATTTGAGTAAATTAGGTATTTATGTGATTGAGTATTTAATTCATTTTCCAATACCGGTTTATATAGCGCTATAGATAGTTGGCTTTTATTTATGGGCGTGCCTCCACTGAGTAATTAATTTCGTACGTCAATACAATTAATTCCGAGCTGCTCAGTGGAGTCAGGTGATCCGCTTTACTCACTCCTGAAGTTCGTTCGTGTTCGCTTCTCCCCTTCACGCATATAGGATGGAACTATCTCCATGGGGGCACGACCCCTGGTCCTAAGAAAAAATTCACATAATAGGACAGACAAAAGAATTCATTTCAAATAATTTTTAAACCCAATTGGTTTGCTCCGATAGATGTTTCTCCAATGGGTCACGCTATAAATATCCATCGAACTCTGTTTTACAGAAATGAGTATCCACTTCAGCAAAGTATAGAGAGTAATTGTCTATTTTAATTCTCTTTGCTTTTATAAAAAAAAGGCCGCCCATTACAGACGACCTTCCTAATCCACAATAATTTAATCGAGAATAACTAAAATATTTTGTTACTTGATGTCGATAGTCTTGAGCACTTTGGGTTGCTCTTCTTTTTTATCGATAGTAATTCTTAGAATGCCATTTTCATAAGCAGCGCTGATGGAATCGCGATCTAAATTTTCATCCAGATGAAAACTGCGTTTAAAACTGCTATAATCAAATTCTTTCTTGATAACTTGGTCTGTGGTAGTTTCTTTCTCTGATTTACGCTCGGCTTTGAGTACCAATTGGTCTGCCTCTACTTCAATCGAAAAATCTTCTTTTTTTAGCCCCGGAGCAGATACTTCTAGTACATATCCGGTCTCAGATTGCGAGATGTTTATTGCTGGAGTATCTTGAAATTGATCATTACCCCAAAGAGAGTTCAGGCCTGCCTTGAAAAATTCATCAAATAATCTCACAGGTGAATTTTCTGGAATTGCGCGATAAGGCTTAATTAAGTTTCTCATGATATTGATAATTTAAATGGTTACTGAATATTGATTTTGGTGGGTTGTTTTTCAGTTTTCTCATTAAATGGGATAGAGACAGTGAGGATTCCATTTACATACGTTGCGGAGATTTGCTCACCGTTTAATGTGTCGCTCAGTTGATATTTCAGTTCAAAGGGTTTAATGTGGAACCCCGTAGCAGCCGGCTGATCCTCGGTACTCCGCTCAGGTACATTGCCACGGATGTGCAAAGTATCTTTTTCCATTTGCATACTAAGATGTTCTTTAGCATATCCTGGTACGGCAATAGCCAATGAATAACCCGACTCTGATTTAGAAATATTTACTTTGGGAAATTGATGTCCCACTGTGGGGAACTGACTCCTGACACGTTCCTGACGGTACTTAGGAGCGCACGTAACTACATTGTTATACATATTATTTAATTTTTTATTTATTTTATAAGTATCAAAAAAAATACCATTTCCGGAAAAGTGAACTTTTGACATATACTAAGAAATAAACATGACTAAATGGCGCATATAATTGAAAGCATCATGACATAATGGCGCCCAAAATATTTATTATGGCGAAATCGTTTCACATTATATTAAAAGATGTATTTTCGACTAACAAACTTTAAATAAACACCACAATTACATCATGGAGAAGCGCTACAATACACTTAAGACATTTTATCCATATTATCTCCTGGAGCATAGCAACGCTACGACCAGACAACTACACTATATCGGCACGTCCTTATTCATCCTGATCATGCTATATGGACTCCTCACTGCTCATTGGGGCATTTTGATATGGGCGCCTTTGGCCGGATATGGATTTGCTTGGTTCGGTCATTTTTTCTTTGAAAAGAACCGACCCGCTACTTTTAAGTATCCTTTGTATAGCTTGGTAAGTGATTTTATCATGCTGTACCACTTCCTTACCGGACAGATTTCTGAGCGGATACAAGCAGCGAGAAGCTCTCTTTGACCGTCTGATTAGAGAAGATTCAGTACCTTTGCATCTCTTTGAGCTGCATCCCCCTGCATAAATCTTTCGACATTAAGGAATATTGTATGACGAAAATTTGTTATATGATATGTGCTAAATGGTTATCTTTACATCAACAATTAAATTTTTTCCTATGAAAAACCTTTTATTCATTGCTTTGATAAGCCTGACCTTTTCTGTGACCCGGATGGCCGCACAGATTGACTCTATCCATATTCAGATACAAGATACCGTCTTGAAAGCAGGTACATTTTATACTGCTAAGTTCAAACTTAAGGAGAGTATCGAAAATGCAGAAGGATTTCAGTTTTGTATTGGCTATGACCCCGCCAATCTCACTTACCAATATTTTGAAAAATTCTATATCCCGGGCCTAGACAGTTCTTTCGCAGAGTCTTCTCCTCGTGGACTTAAAGGATATCTATCTGTTATCTTCTATGCATTTGCGGAACCCTATACTGGGAAAAATCTGATGGATGTAAGATTTAAAGTTAACAATGATTGCAAAGTGAAGGACGTGCTAAGTATCCTGCCTATATATAGGTTCGGGTCCTCAGGATCCTTCTTTAGTTCGGAAATGTACTTGAAAAATGGAAGTACACTTCCTATAGCAACTGAGTATCTTCCCGCCAAGACTACAGCGATCAAACATTCACAGCTCACTCTTCAGGCAGATGTATTCCCGAACCCTATGAAGGGTCAGGCTACACTCCAGTTTAATAGCACCGTGTCAGGAGAGACAGCACTCACTGTATATGATGTGCGCGGAAATAAAGTCAATACGAAATCAATACGGGTCCAAGCAGGTGCGAATTCAATCCAACTGGATCATTCGCTTATCTCCATTCCGGGACAATATACACTCGTCATCGAACTGGGAGAAACCGTAGTTCGCACTAAGCTGCAAGTGCAGTAAGCGTTATATTCAGCAATATCTGGTCGTTCATTACCGACTTGGATATTGATTGAATCTCAGAGAAAGGTTTTATTGTTAAATTCAAGTTTAATAATAAAACCTTTTTTTATTCCTATTGTCTCGGTTGGATAGATCAACAGTAGACAACTATTTGTTCTTTTATCGTGTTCAATACCAAATCTAAAATCTAAGTCCGTAATGAATTATAATTATCTAATAATACTCATATCTATGTTTTTCTCGTGTGCTCCAAAGATTGTGACAGCTCAGTCTATCTACGAATTCAAAGTCGAGGGTTTGGCCGGACAACCAATTGATCTTGCCGCTTATAAAGGAAAGAAAATACTCATCGTCAATACTGCGAGCAAGTGTGGAAACACTCCTCAGTACGAGAATCTAGAAAAACTATACAAGCAGAATCAATCAAAATTGGTGATAATCGGTTTTCCTGCTAATAACTTCTTGGGTCAAGAACCTGGGTCTAATGCAGAAATCGCCAATTTCTGTACCTTGAATTATGGAGTCACATTTCCTATGGCAGCGAAGATCAGCGTAAAAGGAAAAGATGAACATCCCCTTTATTCCTATTTAAAAGCCGAAGCAAAAAAGAAGGGAATGGATAATCCGGTTACCTGGAATTTCGGAAAATTTCTCATCAACGAGAAAGGTGAATTGATCGCCACCTTTGGTCCAAAGGTGCTGCCCGATAGCAAAGAAGTCTTGGCTAAGATAAGGCTATAAACTGTAAATGATAAGTGATAATTGGTAGAGCGCAGCGACCCAAAGACCAAAGCGCAGCGACCCAAAGACCAAAGCGCAGCGAGCCAAGACTAAAGCGCAGCGAGCCAAAGACTAAAGCGCAGCCAACCAAAAACTAAAGCACAGCGAGCTAATGCGCCATTAATCATTAACCATTAACCATTTAATCAAGCCATCTCAACTCTTAATAAATTTTCCGGTAGTCACTTTACCTGACTTTGTGGTGACAGAGTAGAAGTAGATACCCGGAGGATAATTCTTCAGGTCTATAGTCAGATTATTGCTCTGCCATGCCGGTACGACATGTGTCACTACACCTGCACTGTTGAATATT
>Ga0154020_10006382_pt1 | contig 13799 bp, 7 predicted proteins | sample Klosneuvirus_201_FD_109709 | JGI IMG/M metagenome (GOLD analysis project Ga0154020, IMG submission 109709) | Active sludge microbial communities from wastewater, Klosterneuburg, Austria - Klosneuvirus_20160825_MG | ecosystem: Engineered > WWTP > Aerobic digester > Activated sludge | place... | reverse complement strand
TTTGAAGCGGTAAAGATCATTAAGGAGGCAACGAAGTTAGGTCTGAAAATAAATTTAGGCTGTATGACCGAAAGTTCATGTGCAATTTCCGCAGCCGCGCAAATTTCTTCAAGTGTAAATTGGATCGATCTCGATGGCCCATTACTTATAAAAAATAACCCCTTTGCAGGGGTTACATATTCTTCAGGAAAAGTTCTGATATCTCAGGAAAATGGAACAGGCGCTAAGCCTATTGTTGATTTACACTTCAACTAAAGTTCCTACTTTATCTCCACTCAATAATTTTTGCAGGTTACCTGCTTTGTTCATGTCGAAAACAATGATAGGTAAATTATTTTCTTTGCATAGCGTGAAGGCGGTCATGTCCATAACCTCTAAACCTTTATTGTATACTTCGTCAAATTTAATGGTATCGTACTTGGTAGCTGTTTTATCTTTTTCAGGATCGGCAGTATAAATCCCGTCAACACGCGTTCCTTTTAAAATAACATTTGCTTCAATTTCAATAGCGCGTAATGTTGCAGCAGTATCAGTTGTGAAATAAGGATTTCCTGTTCCTGCACCAAAAATCACAACACGGTTTTTTTCTAAATGGCGTACTGCTTTGCGACGAATAAAAGGTTCGCATATTTGTTCCATCTTAATAGCGCTTTGTAAACGGGTTTCAACACCTAATCCTTCCAAGGCAGATTGTATAGCCATTGAATTAATTACAGTAGCAAGCATTCCCATGTAATCGCCATGCACCCGATCCATTCCTCCTTTTTCAGCTTGTATTCCGCGGAAAATATTACCCCCTCCAATTACAATTGCAATTTGACAACCTGCTTGATGTGCTGCTCTAATTTCTTTAGCGTAAATCATTAAACGTTCCTGATCAATACCGAAACCTTTGTTTCCCATTAAGGCTTCACCGCTAAGTTTTAATAATATTCTTTTATACTTCATAATTTAATGGTTAAAAAAAATCCCGACTGTTAGTCGGGATTAAATTATTTTAAGATAATGAGAAACGCTTAAAGCCTGATACCGTTAAGTCTTTATTCATGCTTTGTAGATATTGACGAATCGTCATTTTATTATCTTTAATATATTCCTGATTTAATAAAGTAGATTCTTTATAGAATTTATTTAATTTCCCCTGAGCAATTTTCTCAATCATGTCTTCAGGTTTACCTTCAGCACGTGTTGCTTCGCGGGCAATTTCTAATTCTCTTTCTAAGGTTGAAGTATCTACATCTCCCTTATCAACTGCTACCGGAGCCATTGCAGCAGTTTGCATAGCTACGTTTTTCGCTGCTTCATCATCAATAGATGCGTTGAATCCAACTACAACTGCTAAACGGTTGCCCGGGTGATTATATGCAACAACTTTTTCTGCAGATACTGTGTTAAAATATCCGATATCAATTTTCTCACCGATTTTACCAACTTGTTCCATGAACTTGTCGCCAATGGTAATGTTGCTATCATAAGGTAATGCCTTTAATGCATCAATTGAAGCTGGAGATTTTTCTAATGCAATTGTTGCAACTGTATCGGCGAATGCAATAAAATCGGCATTCTTAGCAACGAAATCAGTTTCACAGTTAACACTAACTAAAACACCTTGCTTAGCGTTTGAATTTATTTTTGCAAGTACAACACCTTCTTTAGCGTCGCGGTCAGCACGGTTAGCGGCAACCTTAGCGCCTTTTTTTCTTAAAAAGTCAACTGCTTTTTCAAAATCGCCATTGCTTTCTTCTAATGCTTTTTTGCAATCCATCATTCCAGCTCCTGTTTGCTGGCGTAATTTGTTAACATCTGCTGCTGTAATAGCCATAATTGTATTTATTTAAAGTTTATTATTTCTGGTTAAAAAAAACGGTCAGTCTGTTACCAGAATGACCGTAATATTAATTTAGTTTTAAATTATTTTTTCGCGATCACTCTCTTACGAGGACGTTTAGCACCACCTTTATCAGTTTCTTCATCAGAAGAACCTTTTATCTTTAGGCCTGCTGCTAATTCTTCTGCTTCGTGTTTAGACTCTTCCTTAGTTTCTTTCTCTTCAGAGGCATGAGCTTCTTTATCTAATTTACGTTCTGCTAAACCTTCCTGAATTGCATTTGCCATTAATTGGGTAATGTAAGCAATAGAAGTAGAAGCATCATCATTTGCAGGAATTGCATAATCCACTTCGTTAGGATTTGAATTAGTATCTACGATTGCAAAAGTAGGGATGTTCAAACGTTTTGCTTCTTTTACTGAGATATGTTCTTTAGTGATGTCAACAATAAATAAAGCTGCCGGAAGACGTGATAAATCAGCAATAGAACCAAACTGGATTTCTAATTTCGCGCGCTCACGTGAAAACTGTAAACGTTCTTTTTTAGAAATATTAGCGAAAGTTCCATCAGTCGTCATTTTATCTAATAAAGCCATACGACGTATAGATTTGCGGATGGTAGCAAAGTTAGTTAACATTCCACCTGGCCAGCGCTCAGTAACATAAGGCATGTTAAGAGGCTTAATTCTTTCTGCAACTATATCCTTAGCTTGCTTTTTTGTAGCAACGAATAATATTTTCTTACCGGAACGCGCAATTTGTTTTAGAGCGTTAGCAGCTTCGTCGATTTTAGCTACAGTTTTATTCAAATCGATGATGTGAATACCGTTTTTCTCTGCGTAAATGTAAGGAGCCATTGCTGGGTTCCATTTACGTTTAAGGTGACCGAAGTGCGCACCTGCCTCAAGTAATTCGTTAAATGATGTTCTTGACATTTCTTTCTTATTATTAAAATATTAACGTTTGCTGAATTGGAAACGAGCACGGGCTTTCTTCTGACCGAATTTCTTACGCTCAACCATACGAGGGTCACGCGTAACAAGTCCTTCTGCTCTTAAATCTTTCTTTAAATCTGCATTTAATTCAATTAATGCTTTTGAAATTGCTAAACGGATAGCCTGAGCTTGTCCGGTAATTCCACCACCTTTAACATTAACTTTTACATCATACTCACCTAGAGCTTTTGCAACGGTTAATGACTGTGTTACATAGTAATGTAATGTTGGGGTAGAGAAATATTCTTTATAATCTTTACCATTTACTTCTATATTGCCGCTGCCTTTAGTTAAATAGGCGCGCGCAACTGAAGTTTTTCTGCGTCCTGATGTGTTAGTTACTTCCATTCTGTATATTAAGCTTTAATAGTACTTAAATCAATTTTCTTTGGTTGCTGCGCTTCTTGTTTATGCTCAGTTCCTGCATAAATAAATACGTTAGTATTTAAACGGCGGCCCAAACGGTTTTTTGGTAGCATACCATGAATTGCTAGTCTCAAAATCTCAGTAGGTTTAGTGCCTAAAAAGTGTTTTGGAGTCGCAAAACGCTGACCTCCAGGGTAACCTGTGTAACGGATATATTCCTTATCTGTTAATTTTTTACCTGTAAAACGGATCTTATCAGCATTGATAATAACCACATTAGCTCCACAATCAACAAAAGGTGTAAAGCTGGCTTTGTGCTTTCCGCGCAAAATATATGCCACCTTCGAGGCTAAACGGCCTGCAACCTCATTTTCTGCGTCAACAAGAACCCATTCTTTATTAGAAGTAGTTTCGTTAACAAACTTTGTTTTATAACTTAAAGCGTCCACTGTTTCAAAATATTTATTTGTTTCCTAAAATTAAGGGGTGCAAATTTATGAAGTATTTTTTACCTGAACAAGCTTTTAGCTTATTATTTTCATTATAAGTCAGGAATTAAGGCCACTGCTCGTATTTAATCTGATAAACCAGCGTGTATACCAGATGAATTTTCAAGGTACGACGCCTATTCGTAAGTAACAACATGTTAATCAGTATGTTATAAAATAAAAGGGATGAAAGAGCATATAATGATGAATTTTACCTTTTTAGAACTGAGCCAGTTTTAATTAATCTTACTTCAAATGCTCAACGATTAATTTTTTGGCTTTAATGAATGCGTTTTCTGAGAAACTTTTCCGAAAATGACGCTTGTTTGCCACGAACAACAGCATTAAACAAATCCAATATTGCAGTAATTATTTTTTCATTTCATCTATAAAATTAAAAAATCCCGCTGTAAAAAGCGGGATTTGATTTATTTAATCTCATTACCGTTCAAATCTAATTCGGTTATTTCATAACCTAAAGCTTTCACTTTTTCAAAGTTGCTGGCTTTGTCGCCAACCACCAGAATGATCATATTATTCAAAGGTAAATACTTTTTGGCTCTTGCGTCAATGTCTGCTTTGGTGATATTTTTAAGAATATCTCCTTGAGCTTTCACATAATTTTTATCTAAATTGTATTCTAAAATTCTTTTTATAAAGCCAAGTTTTTGAAATGAAGATTCGTATTTCAAAGCATCGGCTTGCGCCATAGCATTTTTAGTGAAGCTTAATTCCTCTTCAGTAATTCCTTTTTCAGTATATTTCTTCAACTCGCCCATTATGTCAATTAAAGTGCTATCGGTAGAATTTGCTCTAAAGCCTCCTGAAATCGAATAAGGACCTGCAAATTTACTTCCGGAAAACCCTCCTCTTACGCCGTAAGTGAAACCGCGAACTTCACGCAATAAAAAATTAACTCTGCTGTTGAAGGCACCTGCAAATGCGAAATTCATAATTGAGTTTTTGTAAAACTCTCCTGTTGCATCATATGGGATAGCCATATATGCTAAACGGATTTCTGATTGCGGTGCGTTTTTCTTGTCAACAAAATAAATTTTTGTTTTTGAAATAGCAGGTATTTCAGGTTCTTTGTTTCTCACTACCTGATTTGGTTTTAGCTTGGAAACAAAGGAAAGTTTGGTCAAAATTTCTTCTTTAGAAACATCACCACTAACCGCAATAGATGCACCGTCAGACGATAAATTAGCATAACAGTTCTTCACATCATCGAGGTTGATATTATTAACTGTTTCGGTATTTCCTATTGCAGGAATACTCATGATGTGATTATTGCCGTAAATTAATTTATTGCCAATTAAATTAGCAATTGTAGCGGCAGATGTTTGCATCTGCGCAATTCCATCTAGTTGTTCTTTTTTGGCCAGTTCAAAATCTTCCGCATCAAATTTAGGCGTGAATATAATTTCATCAGCAATTTTCAGAGTGGCATCGAGATTCGATTTTAATGATGAAATATTAACGCTTATCTCTTCATTTCCTGCCGACACAGAAACTGAACTTCCTAATTTATCAAGCATCTTTTCAATATCTTCTGAGGAATGTGATTGAGTACTTTCCTCAAGCATCGAAGCCATTAAATTCGATAATCCTGATTTCTCCTTTGGTTCAAATCTATGACCGTAAGGAATACTAATTGAAATATTCACTTTAGGAATATCATTGCTGCTCACACCAATTAATTTAACTCCATTGCTTAATTTATCTGTCCAGAAATCCGGTACAGGAACTAAAGAAGCGGGTTTAGCTTGCGGCATTTCGCTTCTTTTAAAATTGTCTTTTGGTTCAGTATAACTTAAGTTTTTATATTCAGAACTTTCCGGTTCAACTGTTCTGTCATACATTTTCCATGTATCTTCATGTGCCTTTAATTCGCCTTTACCTTTCGGAACGCAACTAAGGATAACAGCATTTTTGCCTTTAATATATGTGTTGTAAACACGCATAACATCTGCCTTATTAACTTTCATGTAGCTTTCAATTTCTTTTTTCAAATAATTCGCATCTCCTGTGAAAGTGTAATATGCTGCTAATTGAGAACCTTTCCCTTGTACAGTGGATAAACCATCATATAAACTACTCTGGAAAGAAGCCTTGAATTTTTCGATATCTTCATCAGTTGCACCGGTTTTTTCCCATTTCTCTAATACTGATTTCAATTCTTTTTCAATTTCTGCAAGACTGGATCCTGCGTTCGCACGAATACCAAATTCGAACTGTCCGGATAACTCACGGCTGTATTGATAGCAATTTGCTGATACAGCTTTTTTTGATTTAATGAAGCCTTCATACAGCGGCGAGCTTTTAGAACCGGATAAAATAGAGGCTAAAACATCTAATGAAGCATCATCTGCTTTACGTGCTGCAACTGTTGGATATACCACACGAATCATTGGGAATTTCACATTGTCTTCATAATGTAAATAACGGCTTTCTGCTAATGTCACAGTTGGAATATTCATTGGTTTTACTTCCGGGCCCCTTGGAATTGAACCGAAATATTTGTCTGCAAGTTTTATAACATCATCAACCGTAACATCACCCGCAACAGTTAATACTGCATTATTAGGGCCATACCAACGCATATAAAAGCGTTTCAAGTCATTTACATCCACACGGTTTAAATCTTCTATATATCCAATGGTTGTCCAGCTGTAAGGATGTCCTTTTGGATGAAGTGCTTCGCCTATTTTTTCGCCTACAAGGCCATAGGGTGCATTATCGTACCTCTGACCTCTTTCATTTTTAACAGTAGCACGTTGTACTTCGAATTTCTTTTGAGTAACTGAGTCTAATAAAAATCCCATACGGTCTGATTCGAGCCAAAGCATTTTTTCTAACTGATTACTTGGAACTGTTTCAAAATAATTTGTGCGGTCGGTATTAGTTGTACCATTTAATGTTCCACCTGCTTCAGTAATGATTTTAAAATGTTGTTCATCTGCCACATTTTTTGATCCCTGAAACATCATGTGTTCAAAGAAATGGGCGAATCCTGAGCGTCCTTGTTGCTCTCTGGCAGAACCTACATGGTAAGTCACGTCAACATAAACTACAGGGTCTGAATGATCTTCGTGGACCAAAATAGTAAGGCCATTAGATAAAGTATATTTCTTGTAAGAAATAACTATCTCATTTCCTTTTTTCACAACCTCTTCAATAAATTTTGGAGGAGTGTTCGTTTTGTTTTGAGCATTAACGAATACGGGCAGTGCACCTAGGCTAATAGCTAATAGTGATGCAATTATTGATTTAGATTTCATAGTAAAATTTGAGCAACTAAAATAAGTCTATTTACCTGAATATTTATGGCAGTGATGCAAAATATTCATAAAAGGCAATTATTATCACGCATTATGGGTGATATAAAACAAAAACTGCCGGGATTACCGGCAGTTTTTAGTAGTAGTTTCTGAAATTATTTTATGAGTGTCACATGACCTTTCAGTTCATGAGCTTTTCCAAAAACACTCGTGCATTCGATCAACCAGGTGTAAACACCATTTTGGATGATTTTATCACCACGTCCTTGGTATTTACCATCCCATCCTTCTTCAAAAGTGCTTGTTTCAAAAATCATTTCTCCCCAACGGTCAAATATTTTCAAATTGTATTTTACAATGCCGAATCCTTTAGGCTGGAAAATCTCATTTAATCCATCACCATTTGGTGAAAATGCATTAGGCACATATATTCCAAAATCATCTCCAACAATCAAAGGCCTAACAATTGTGTCTATACAACCTTTATCACTCTTAACCACTAATGCTACAGCGTATGTTCCAGGCTCTGTATAAACAAATGTAGGGTTTTGAAGGTTGGAAGTGTATTGGGCAGTATTCATGAAATACCAATTCCAGCTTACAATATTTGCACCATGTGAAGCATCTGTGAAAGTAACATCCGGATCAATATTAAGGATAGGTTTAAGTGGTGCGTGGTTAAAGTCTGCAATGGGTTTAGGATAAACTTCAACCGTGTATGTGGCAAAACCTGAACATCCGTTTTGGTCTGTCATACCTGCTGTAATAGTATATACACCTGCGGTGTTATAGCAAGTCTCTGCATTTAATCCTGTAGCTCCTGAACCATTGCCTAAAGTCCATACAGCTGTTGACGGGCTTGGCGTACTATTAACGGTAAACTGAACGCATAATGGTGCGCAACCCGTGTTAGGTCCGGAGGTAATTGACGGTACTGGTATTGGGTTAACCGTTACATTAATATTTGCGGTAGCAATACAACCATTTACGTCAGTTACAGTAACAATATAGTTTCCTGAATTATTAAACGTTGATGGAGAAATTGTAGGGTTTTGTAAATTGGAACTATAACCTCCAGGACCACTCCACGAATAGGTCACTCCACCTGTTGCAGTTAGGTTGATATTGTCATTTAAACACGGATTGTTCCCGGTAGCATTAGCTATAGGAGCAGGATTTACAATAATATTTGTTACAGCTGTGTTCGTACAAGTATTAATATCGGTTACTAATACTGTATACTGGCCTGCTGCTGCAAATGGTACATTAATAATCTGCGGATTTTGAGAACCGGAAGTAAATCCACCTGGTCCGCTCCAGCTATATGTTACACCACCACTTGCACTTAAGTTCGCTGTTGCGTTTTCACAAACTGTTGAACCTGATGCAGAAACAATTGGTTGCGTATTAACAATCACGTTCGTTGTTGTGAAATTCACGCAGCTATTAGCATCAGTTACTACTAATGTATAAGTTCCTGAATTTTGCGTTGTAGAAGGAGAAATAGTCGGATTTTGTGCGGCAGAAATGAACCCGTTAGGTCCTGCCCATGCGTAGTTTGTTCCACCACTACCTGTAAGATTAATATCAGTGCCAATACAAACCGGACTATTACTTACAATATTCGGAGTAGGTAAAGGATTAATAGTAACTACCATTGTAGTTAATGCAGTACAGGTTCCTGCAGATGCAAGTAATGTATATGTTCCATTAGCAAGCATAGTAACAGGATTAATACCGGTATTCTGGTTCAAATTTGTAAATCCGTTGGGACCCGACCATAAGTAGTTGGCTCCGCCGCTTCCATTTAAAGTTAAATTACCGCCATCACAAACCGGACTATTGGTAACAATGGTTGGTGAAGGTACCGGGAATACATTCGCATTTGCAACGGCAGTATTTGTACAGCCTTGTGCTGTTGTAACAGTTACTGTATAAGCGCCTGTCATGCCTAAGGTAGCACTAGGAATATTAGGGTTTTGTGCTGCAGATGTGAAGCCTAACGGTCCGCTCCATGCGTATCCTGTACCACCGGTAGCGGTTAAGTTAATTGTTTCATTTAAGCAAACAGTTGGATTGTTCACTACAATTACAGGATTACTATTTACAACAACAATCGTTGTAATTGAATTGGTACAGTTGTTGCCGTCGATAACCTGTAAAGTATAAGTTCCACCTGCAGCAAGGGATGCTGAAGGAATCGATGGATTCTGAATATTGCTATTGAAAGCGTTAGGTCCTGACCAAGTATAAGTCGATGCCGCACTACCTGTTAAATTAAGAGTTACTCCTTCACAAATCGGGCTATTACTTCCTGCAGTAGGTGTAGGCAAGGCGTTAACCGTTACTGAAGTTGTAGCTGTTGCTGTACAAGAACCAACAGCAACAGTTACATTATAAATCCCTGTCATGCCTGCAGTAGAAGCTGGTATTGTTGGATTCTGTGTGCTTGATGTGAATCCAGCAGGACCGGTCCAGGTATAAGTACCAACCGCCGGTGTACTTAAAGATATTGTTGCGCCTGCGCAATATGGTCCGGTATTTGCTGCAGTTGTAGTAGGTGTTAAAATAGTTACGTTCACAGAGCCTGTATTAGTACAGCCTAAAGCAGTAACGGTAACATTGTATACTCCAGCATTAACTGTAGTAGCTCCTGGTACAGTAGGATTTTGTAAGGCAGAAACAAAACCATTGGGTCCTGTCCATGAATAACCTGTTCCGCCTGTAGCTGTTAAGTTGATGGCTGTATTAATACAGATTGGACTATTACTACCTACAACAGGATTAGGAATAGGATTTACGACTACATTGGTAGTTGTGGTACCGGTACATCCGGCAGCTGTCATTACACTAATAGTATAAGTGCCGGAGTTCGCAACACTTGATGTTGCAATAGTTGGATTTTGAGCGTTTGAAGTAAACGCACCAGGACCTGTCCAGGTATACGTATTAGCGGCATTTACATTTAACTGAATTGTTGCTCCAGCACAATAAGGCCCTGTGTTTGATGCTGTAGGAGTAATAGCTGCATTCACAACTACTGCAGTGGTGCCACTGGCAACACAACCTGCGTTTGTTATAGATAAACTATATGTTCCAGCCATAGCAGGTGTTGCTGCTGCAATTGTAGGATTCTGTAAATTAGACGTAAATGCATTTGGCCCGGTCCATGTATATGATGTCGCTGCTGCAGTGTTTAATTGAATGGTTTGTCCCGGGCAATAAGGACCAGTATTAGTTGGCGCAACGGATGCAGTTGAAATAACTACGTTGGTTGATGCACTTCCGGTACAACCGGCTAAAGTTACAGTAACATTATAGACACCTGCAGTTGCAAGTGTAACACCTGTTAAAGTAGGATTTTGTACCGCAGAGGTAAATCCACCCGGTCCTGACCAATTGAATGTAGCTCCAGCAGTTGCTGTAGAGCTTAAGGCAATATTACCTCCTACACACATTGGACCGTTATTATTTGCTGTAACTGTTGGTTGTGGATTAATAACAACCACAGAAGAAGTAGATGCTGTACAACCTGCATTAGTAATTGTATGCGTTACGGTGTAAGTTCCGGGTGCAGTAAAGTTAACAGGACCGTAAGGATTGGTTAATCCTGTAGCAGGGGCGCCGGCCGTTGGGTTAAAAGCATAAGTATGAGTGCCGGCTGCAGTTGTGGCATTAAATGTAAATGCGTTACCTGTTAAACACTGGGTATAAGTTGGCGTGGTAAATGCCGCAGAAGGACCCGCTCCAACATTGACGACCATCGAGTTTGTTGCTGTGCAACTACCACTGTTAACAACTGTATGTATTACCGTATAGGTTGATGAAGGGGACAGATTGACGACGGAAGTAGGTGAAGTAGTAGTAAAGCTGGCTGGGGCTCCCGGTCCGACAAAAGAATAGGTTTGAACGGCCGGTGCCGGGCTACCGGTATTAGTAAATGTGTAAGTGGTGCAAGAGTTGGCTTGCACAAATGTAGCGGTAGGGTTAGGCGCAAAAGAAAGATTAATAGTTCGGGTTATAGGAGCGCATGATCCAGGAGGTGTCATTGTTAAAGTATAATTACCACCAACGGTTGTTGTAAAAGTTTGGTTCGGATTATTTGTTACTCCACTACCACCAGGACCATTCCATAAATAGGGTCCTAAACCCGGAGGTGCTGTAACTGTGCTTGTGCCTGCACCACATGCGGAGGCAAAAACAACACTTGATCCTGCAGGGAACTGATTGTTATTTACTGTAACATTCATCGGGTCGCAAACAGCATCTATAAATGCCATCCCGTGATGAGCCCAACCGTCGCAATCACCAACCGTAATTTGTATTGTGACACAAGAACCAATGTAGGGTGTTAAGTCAAGCGAGTATAATTGCCATGCTGTGGTCCATGAAATACCTGATGTGTTTGTTGTCCATCCTGCCGGTACAGCTGATGCACAAGAAGCACCGGGTGCGTTAACACTTAAACTTGGGCATGCTAATGGAGCATTAGAACAATTTAACATTGTGATTTTTAAGTAAGGTTGATCGCAACAAGCGTGTCCGGAACCATCCATTTGCGCCATATATGCTAAACGGAATAATGCATTTGTAGCGGCTACCGGAAATGTTTGTTGTATACGAACTACTTCACCAACATTTGTTAGGTTATCATTCATTTGTAAAATCTTTGTTCCGCCAAGGGGTGAATTTGGAATAACGCCAATAGAATATGTAGCGCCTGGATTATACGGAGTGGTTCTTATCCATGCATCTAAACCACCTGCAGTAGGGCAACATCCACCCATTGTACAAGAACTGTTATTTGAACCTTCTGAAATTGTCCATCCGGCTAATGTGGCACCAACAAGTCCAACCGGAGAAGCCTCAAAGCCTTCATTTACACAAGGCGCTGCATTAATTACAGGAGGTAAACCTTTTGAATTATACATTCCGGATTCAAGATTGTATTTTAAATTAATAAAATCACGTTTCGCACGATACATAAAAACTTTGTATTCGGAGCCGAAGTAACCTCCATTTAAAGCATGGTGACTCGCCTTAATTTCATTGAATCCGCTCAATGAGTCGGCTGGAAACACATAGCTGAGATATCTTAAACGGTCAGATTGAGCAAATGATTTTGTACTAAAAGACAAAATAAAAATCCCAATAAAAAATGATAATTGTATAAACTTCTTCATGGATGAAAATATAACACCATAAATATAATTTATTTTAGCTGAAAAGCAAACATAATTCACTCATTTAGAGGGCCCGCACCCTAAATCGTTTTTAACTTAACATGAGTTATTAACAATAAAAAAACCGCCTTTACGGGGCGGTTTTTTAAATCAAGAGCTAAGTTTTATTTAATCAAGGTTACATGTCCCTTTAGTTCATGTGCTTTTCCAAATACGCTGGTTACATTGATTAGCCAAGTGTATGAACCTTCTTCAACAACGTTACCACCACGGTTCTGGAATTTACCATTCCATCCTTCTTCAAAGTTTTTCGTCTGGAATACTTTTTCACCCCAACGGTCAAATATCTGTAATTCGTACTTTACAATACCAAATCCTTTAGGCTGGAAAACATCGTTTAAACCATCATCATTAGGTGTAAATGCGTTAGGCACATAAACTCCATAATCTTCGCCAACAACTATTGGTCTAACAATTGTATCTATACAGCCTTTATCGCTTTTCACAACTAAAGCTACTGCATATGTACCCGGTTCTGTGTACATAAATGTTGGGTTCTGTACATTAGATGTGTATTGTGCAGTATTCATGAAATACCAGTTCCATGTTGCGATAGTTGCTCCATGTGATGCGTCAGTGAATGTAACTTCCGGATCAATATTAATGATAGGCTTGATAGGCGCATGATTGAAGTCGGCTACTGGAGTTGGATAAACCTCTGCAGTATTTTGTGCAGTATTGCTACAACCATTAATGTCGGTTACAACAGCTGTTACAGTGTAAAGACCTGTAGTGTAGTAACAATGGTCGGCAGTAAGCACACCGTTAGTTGTGCCACCATCACCCATTGTCCAATTAGCACTTGCAACCGGAGGATTACATGTTAAGGCAAACTTAGCGCAAACCGGCGTACAACCTGTATTAGCAAGTGCAGTAATCAACGGCTGAGGTAATGGGTTTACCGTAATATTCACATTCGCTGAAGCGCTACAACCGTTGGCATCTGTTACAGTAACTGCGTAGTTTCCTGAATTATTAGATGTTGATGAAGGAATAGTAGGGTTTTGTAAATTGGAAGTGTATCCATTCGGACCGCTCCATGCGTAGTTTACACCTCCTGTAGCTGATAAATTAATATTATTGTTCACACACGGATTGTTTCCTGTAGCATTTGGAACAGGAGCCGGATTAACAACAATGGAAGTGAATGCCGTACTCACACAACCTGCAGCACTAGTAACTACAACAGTGTACTGACCAGAAGCAGCAAATGGTGCATTGTTAACAGTTGGGTTTTGTAAGGAAGAAGAGAATGCGTTAGGGCCACTCCAAGCATATGTAGCACCACCATTCGCGCTTAAAGCAATATTCATGTTCTCACATGCTGTTCCGCCTGTAGCAGAAACGGTAGGAAGTGGATTAATTACAACATTAGAGTTAGTAGAGTTAACACAACCATTAGCATCAGTAACTGTTAAGATATAGTTACCGCCATTGTTCATTGAAGTAGAAGAAATGTTAGGGTTCTGGTTACTTGAGTTAAATCCGTTAGGACCAGACCAGCTATACGAAGTACCACCGCTACCTGTTAAGTTTAAACCTTGTCCAACACAAATAGGTGAGTTGGTAACAATGTTAGGAGTAGGTAAAGGATTAAT
>Ga0154020_10006381_pt1 | contig 13799 bp, 17 predicted proteins | sample Klosneuvirus_201_FD_109709 | JGI IMG/M metagenome (GOLD analysis project Ga0154020, IMG submission 109709) | Active sludge microbial communities from wastewater, Klosterneuburg, Austria - Klosneuvirus_20160825_MG | ecosystem: Engineered > WWTP > Aerobic digester > Activated sludge | place... | reverse complement strand
CATAGCGGTACATCGACATTACTCCAAGAGCTATCTCCTGCAGTACGAGGTAAGGGAAGTTCACAATCGCTAACGGCCAAAGAACAGGATTGGTAAATAGTACGATCAGTAAATGAGAAGCCGTTAGTAGGGCGACTACTACCGCGTAGATAAATACTGACTTCACATCGCCTCCCTGCACGGCGTATAGCAGCTGGGCAAATGGTGCAAAAAGTAACAATAGCCCCGCGACGTTACTTACGGCCGACCACTCCATACGGCCATGAAACCCGGGGTAAATTACCCGTAGGGAAGTTTTCATTTGTTCGGCTAGACTCTTTACAGTAGTTATCTGGAGGATATCATTTGTCCGTACAAAAGCGTATTTTTTGTCTACACTAAGCAGATTAGCAAAGTAGTGTTCTGGCACAATTTTTCTAGACACACTCGCAACGCCCCCGAGCGAAAAGTAGGCGTCTTTATTTATCAGCCATGCTGTACTTAGCGACGGTACTTTTGGCCTGACGATACTCACTTTTAGCATTTCCCGAAAGTATCGTAGCGGAGAAAAAAATCCAGCCCAAAATGAAGGCCCAAAACGGTGTGGAAGCAATGAAATCATCGACTTTTGATGATTGTTGACATAGTGGACTAGCGAACGTATTGACCCTGTCCCGAGTCGTACATCAACACCCATGAATAAAAGCCATTCACCACTAGCACTATTTGCGAGTACTTCGTAAGCTTGGTTCTTGGGAAGCCAGTCTTCTTTTGGCGCATCCCCCTGGATAAACCTCACTCCATCATGGGCGAAGTCTTTAACAATTTCAGGGATTCTCGCAGTAGATGAGCAGTCGTCAAGTACAAGAATTTCTAGTTTTGGATAGTCATTTGCAACCACAGTTTTTAAACATTCAATTAGAAATACATCTTCATTTCTTGCAGGGATCAGTACAGATACAGTCGGTAGCTCGCGGTCTGACATATAGGTATCGATATTTTTGGGTTTAGATTCTACTATTCGTCTTACTACTACTCCTACCACAAATAGCGCAGTCCCAACTTGAGCTACAGGTAGGGCATACCCCCAAAATTCTGACAACCAGGTGTAGTTATTCGTCATATAGCCAAGTGAGTACACTGCAATCTGAGCCAGTAAAATACGGCCACCTCCGACAAAAAAAGCCATCTTGAGATGTCTAGCGTGTAAACGGTGCACAATTAACCTTGCTATGTTAAACAGTTGGTATAGCCCAAATACTACAAATCCAATACCAAATATATAGGGTAGATCTACTGCCAAAAATCCAACAGACACACCCATCACGATTATGGCGATAGATGACAATACCGGTCTCATAGGCTTAATAAAATATGCAGAAACAGCCAATACTATTGACCCAGCAAAAAGCATAAGACTAATCATATTTATATGATAAGCGATTTCATCACTACTTACTACTAATTCCTAACTACTTGCAGAGTCGTCCACTTCCGTGGTATATTGACTTCCAGCAAGACTACTAATATATAAGTAGTCTTTTTAATACCGTGAGTGATGGGAGTGAACAGCAATGGCAGATGAAAAAAAGCCAAAGACAAAAAAAATTGTCGTCAAAAAAAAGCGCGAAACAGTACGTGAGCGCGCCGATAAGTCGACTACAAAAGCCAGCAAAGCTCCAAGAACTCGCAAACTGCAGACTGTAGCCATGAAGCCTGTCAACAAAGTTGGCACAGTTCTAAAAAAAGAGTACACACCTTTTAAAACAAGTGATTCTAAAACTGGCAAATTTCTTGGTCGTCGAACTAGTCTAACTCCAATGTACTTTGTGGAGTCCTTCAGAGAGCTCAAAAAAGTTACCTGGCCTACACGCAAAACTGCCGCAAAGTTGACTATGGCAGTGTTCCTGTTTTCAGTCTCACTTGCAACTCTCGTGAGAGCCATCGACTACGGATTCGACCGATTATTCAAAGACGTAATTTTAAAGTAAGGGAAATATAGCGATTATGAGCAAAAGATACGATTCATCAAAACAGTGGTATGCAATCCACACTTATAGTGGCTACGAAGAAAAAGTTGCCGAAAGCATCCGTCAGCGCGCCGAAACACTAGATATGGCAGACAAGATCTTCCAAGTTGTCGTACCAAAAGAAAAGCAAATCGAAATCAAAAATGGCAAACGAAAAGTAGTCGAAAAAAAGATCTTCCAAGGCTACGTCATGGTGCAAATGAAACTCTCTGAAGATGCCTGGTACATTGTACGTAATACTCCGAATGTTACTGGTTTTGTAGGCTCTGGTACAGATCCAACACCACTAGGTCAAGACGAAATGGAAAAAATCATGAAGCGCATGGGCAAAGAAGATCCAAAGCACAAGATCGATTTCAAACTTGGCGAAGTTGTTTCTATCATCGATGGTCCATTCAAGGGCTTTGACGGCGCAATCAGCGAAGTAGACCCAGTCAAAGGCAAGCTAAAGGTGCTCGTCAATATGTTTGGCCGAGAAACACCAGTCGAACTCGACGGCCTACAGGTAAAGAAAGTCTAAATATTAGTATGGCGGGCAGAATAGAGAATACAGCATGGTATTTCAACCATATCACCCAGACTACCCAGGCGTAGAACACCGAATAGGAAACTTGATCAAGCATCTTGGTACTCGTGATAGAGGCGCTCCCTCACAGAGTACATATGCGAGCGACAGGCACAGCCCCCAACCAGTGCATTATGGCGGAGCAACACCTGCAATAGAAACATTACCTGACGACCAAGAACCCGCTACAAATGCTATACGGCAAGAACCATTAGATAATGACTCGATAACTGTCGGCATCGATCCTAATATGCCACGTCCAGATATGGTAAGAACTGTGTTTGGCAGATGGGCTGTTATTGCAAAAGTACGTTATCCCATTTCTGGCTCAGAAAATTAGTAGCCGAGAATTCTAGCGTGACTTAGTATTGTTGGGGTATAATTCCAATATGAAGCATATTGTGGAGGTCAAAGACCTAAAAAAGTCGTATGGTGACGTAGAAGCCGTGCGAGGCGTTAGTTTCGATGTAAAAAAAGGTGAAATTTTTGGTATCCTTGGCCCAAATGGCGCAGGCAAAACGACCACACTAGAGATGATGGAAGCACTTCGCGACATCGACAGTGGCACAGTCACGATCGATGGCATCAATGTAGCCGATAACCCCTACAAAGTAAGGGCTATAATTGGCGTACAGCCACAATCACCTGGCTTTCAGGACAAAACCAAGCTCACCGAGCTTATTCAAATGTTTGCCGCCGCTTATGGAGAAAAAGTTAATCCCAAAGAGTTTTTAGACGATGTCCAGCTGGGCGACAAAGCCAATAGCTATGTAGAACAGCTCTCAGGTGGCCAAAAACAGCGCTTTAGCATAACTACAGCGCTTGTACATAACCCAAAAGTATTTTTCCTAGACGAGCCGACAACCGGCCTAGATCCATCAGCAAGACGCAATCTCTGGAAGCTAATTGAAGAAGTACGTGATCGTGGCATCAGTGTAATAATCACCACTCACTACATGGACGAAGCAGAGGTACTTTGTGACCGAATAGCCATAATGGACAACGGCAAAATCATTGCACTCGACACACCCAAAAACCTCATCAAACAGTTACTCGCAAGAGGCTTCAAAAAGTCCCAAAAAGTCGAGCAAGCCAATCTTGAGGATGTCTTTATCGACTTAACCGGCAAGGGGCTAGGGGAGCACACATCATGAGACGAAAACTTTTTACGGTCATTACATTTGTCAAAATCAACACCAAGCGCTTTTTTCGCGACAAAACAGCCATATTTTTTAGTATTCTCTTTCCCTTGATCTTCCTATTTGTATTTGGTGGCATTTTTGGTGGCAATAACGATGTTTCATTTCGTGTTGCACTTTTGAACGATTCCAAAACCGAATCCGGGGTTCAAGTTGCTACGATCATAAAAGAAAACAAATTATTTAAAGTAGACCCGGACATCAGCGATCAAGAATCAGCCAACGAAAAAATGAACCGTGGTCAGCTTGATGCAACCATAGTAATCCCACCCGAATTTGGTGAGTTAAATGGCGCTACGCCAACTGGAAAAGTTCAAGTTATCTATACCCAAAACAACCAACAAGCCGGACAGGCGCTAGGCTCAATACTCCAAGAAATAATGAAATCAGTCAACGCCCAGTACGTAGAAGTAACAATGCCTTTTGCCGTCGAATCTACTCAGTCAAATTCAAAAAGTCTCTCGCAGTTCGATTATACATTTGCAGGACTACTTGGCTTCTCAATCATCGGTATGGGTATATTTGGTCCTATCAACATATTTCCAGAGCTCAAGAAAATGGGCATCTTACGTCGCCTGCACACAACTCCAATTCGGGTGTGGCAATACTTTATGTCAACGGTTCTTTCACAGCTAGTGGTCGGTGCAGTAACTATGGTTGTATTGTTTTCAGTAGCCATTGTAGTGTTTGACCTGAAAGTCGTCGGCAACATATTCGAACTAGCAATCTTCCTCGCACTGGGCATTACATCTATACTTGGTATTGGATTGGCATTAGGTGGTTGGGCCAAAAACGAGCGTCAAGCAGCTCCGCTAAGTAACATTATCGTGTTCCCAATGATGTTCCTTTCTGGTACTTTTTTCCCTAGGTTTCTCATGCCAGAATGGCTTCAGACAGCTTCTAATTATCTACCGCTTACTCCAGTAATCGACGGCATCAGATTAATTACTACCGAAGGCAAGCACCTCACTGAAATAGGCCCACAACTAGGGTTAATCGGTCTCTGGATGATCATCGTCTACGCAATAGCATTCCGCGTATTCCGTTGGGAATAGTCTTTATATAGCGTCAGTCTAGGAGTATACTTGCCGACATTTATGGGCAAACTATTCGAACTTTACTGTGAGGTATGCGCTTGCTTACCACCGCTTGAAAGAACTGGTCTTAGAGCTGGCATTGCAGGATTCGTTATTGGAGCAGTGCAAACTGAAATGAATAGTCCAATTCTAGGTGGTATCAACGTAGTTCTTGGTGCGACACTAGTGGTTGGAAGCGTCAGTACTGCTGAAGCGATAGAGGCACTAGACAACAGAGGTAAAGATCTGCTATAATACTCCTCGTTACGCACTCTGTTAGAAGCTTCAACCATCTAACAGAAAAGCATAGGCAAAAGATTGTGGACTTTTGCCCCAAATTAACCAGTACTTAACGTTAAATTCAGAGTGTTAAGGACTAGAGCATCTTTCTGATAGGCGCGGAGAGATACGCGTCGCCACGACCAAGCCGTACATATGTACGGTGCGGGAGAGCGATGAGTATCACGACAAAGCATAGCAGTAAGAGGATCGGTCCGCTCTTGAAAGGAAATCAGTATGGCAGATAGTAGGCCAGTCAAAGCTCATCTAAAAATGAAAATCAAAGCCGGCGCAGCCAGCGCAGCGCCTCCAGTAGGTAGCACGCTCGGTCAGTACGGAGTAAACATGATGGACTTCATCAACCCATTCAACGAACAAACTCGCGAAATGGGTAACGTTACTGTTACGGCACACATCAGCATCTACGAAGACCGCACAATGGACTTCCGTGTTGTTGGCGAACCAACAGACGACGCAATTCGTCGAGTGCTTGGTATTGAAAAAGGCTCAGGCAAGCCAAACACCGAAAAGCTTGAGAAAAAGCTTACCGACGCTCAGCTCACTGAAATCGCTCAGGGCAAAATGAAAGACATGAACGCCCACGATATAGAAGCTGTCAAAAAAATCGTAGCTGGCACAGCACGCTCAATGGGCGTAGAAATAGCTAAGTAATATTAAATTAGTGGGAGGCCATCAAACAGCCGTCAGCACCACAAAGGAGTACATAGGATATGGCACAGACAAAAGCAGAACTTATCAAGCAGGCAAAAGACCTAGGCATTGAGCATGTAAACAGCAAGAACACAATGGTAGAGCTCCGCGAAGCTATCGCGGGCGCAGCACCAAAAAAGCACGACAAAGAAGCTCTTCCGGTGGAAGCTCACGAAGCCCCAACTGCCAAAGCCGGCAAGCGTAGCGCAAAAGCTATAGCCGAAAAAGAAGCCGTGGTAGAAAAAGAAGAAAAAAAGGCCAAAGCCTCTGAAGAATCAGTCGCTCCTCACGTACCTGAAATCCCAGCACGAACTCGTTTAGAGCGAGCGGGCAAGAAACTCCGTGAAGCCTCAAAACTAGTCGACAAAGAAAAAGATTATACACTTTTAGAAGCCCTCGACATCGTTACCAAGACTTCTACAACTAAGTTTGACTCAACCGTTGAACTACACGTCAACCTGAGTGTCGACCCTAAGCACGCTGACCAAAACGTCCGCGACAATCTTGTGTTGCCTCATGGGACAGGCCGTGTCGTACGCGTAGCTGTATTTGCAGACGCAGACCTCCATGCCGTAGCCAAAAAAGCTGGCGCAGATGTAGTCGGTGCAGATGATTTCCTTCAGCAACTCGACAAAGAACTCATCAACTTCGACATCCTAATTGCTACTCCATCAAACATGGCAAAACTAGGTAAGTACGCCCGACTTCTAGGACCAAAAGGCCTCATGCCAAACCCAAAGAGCGGTACGGTAACAATCGACATCGAAAAAGCCGTCTCTCAGGCCAAAGCCGGACGAGTTGAATACCGTGTAGACACAGCTGGCATCATCCACCTTGGCGTAGGTAAAGTATCTTTCGGTACCGACAAGCTTAGCGACAATGTACGTGCAGTATTTGCAAGCATCAAAGGCGTTAAGCCAGCATCAATCAAGGGCAACTACGTAAAAGTAATGCACCTAACAACAACAATGGGCCCAAGCCTCCGAGTCGCCATCAGCGAGTTGTAAACCAAAAATCAAATCACAAAAAGACCACAGGAAACTGTGGTCTTATGATAATATCCCGACGAACACTCTATGTTGTCAGCAATAATATCCAAAAACTATCACAGAATGAAACTAATAGCAGACTAAGCCCGCATATACCATATCTAGGCAATTGCGTAAAAATGGTATATTCTTTGGTGCATATGAAGACCACTACAAAAAAAGCGCTACATAGAAGTTTGAAGATAATCGGTCTAGCTGGCTTCACTGGCACAGTAATTGTGGCTCCAAACGCTACCGCCGCCGTAGGAAAATTGCTCGAATCGGTCATGAAGCCTCTGGACATACCAGAGCGCGAGCGGATCTACAGAAACCTAAAAAGGCAAGGCCTCGTCCAAATAGACAAAGCAGAAAATGATAGCTACCGGCTGACGATTACCCCAGCCGGAGCGCACCGCTTGACGAGCGAAACACTCGACGAAATTGAGGTACCCAAAATGAAAAAATGGGACGGCAGATGGCGACTGACGTGCTACGACATACCGGCAGGCAAAAACGTCGAAAGGCGCGCACTCGCAAAACACCTACAAAGAATGGGTTTTACCATGCTTCAGAAAAGCATGTGGGTCCACCCTCATGAATGCATAGAGCAAGTCGGCCAAATTACTGATTCGCTGGGGATAAGTCGCTACGTCAGCGTAGTAGAAGTCGTAAAATTAGACGAATACTCCACCAAAAAGCTAATATCCAAGTACCAAACCACAGTTTCCATATAAGTTCATTACTTTTAGCATGCAAATATCGATGCTTTATTCGCCATATAACACGACAATCTATATATTTGTATTCTGAGATCAGACATACCATTTAAAGACAATTGTCTAAAAATGGTATGTTTTTCCATACACTATAGAAGATAGTTGCAACCTAAACGGATAGGTCTTGATGGTATACTTTGTTTAGCACTCATTACAAATTTGCACACAAAGGAACCATGAAAAAACCTATTATAGTAGTAGCCGTTATCACTCTTTTAGTAGTTGGATGGGGCGCATTCTACATGCTTACTCGTAGCGATAGTGATGATTCAAATGCTCGCTCTTCTGGTGCAACTACAAACGAATCGACACAGCCACAGACCACGGCTACGTCGCCAGACAATCAAACCACTGCCGATCAGCTTGCAACAGCTCCAGCAGATGATTCTTCTACAAATGCATCACGCTACATCACACTTTCTGATTATAATGCCGACAAATCAGCATACTCTTCAAATAAAAAAGTCTTATTCTTCCACGCATCTTGGTGCCCGATCTGCAAAGCTATTGAAGAAGATATAGAGTCAGACGAGTCACAAATACCCGAAGGCACAACCTTTATCCAAGTAGACTACGACAGCAATACGGCACTAAGACAAAAATACGGAGTAACGTATCAGTATACGTTTGTACAGATCGATAACGAAGGCACCGAGCAAAAGCAGTGGAGCGCGCTCAATCTAGATAAAGCCATCGCCGGGATTCAGTAGTGCTGATTATACTCCTCACCTTTGTAGCAGGATTTCTCAGTGTGTTAGCCCCTTGCGTATTACCACTTCTGCCAATTATTATCGGCGGTGGTTTTTCAGGAATTCAAGACAAACGCCGACCCTACATAATCACTGCCAGCCTAGTAGTTTCGCTAATACTCTTCACGATACTGCTCAAAGTATCTACATCGCTAATTGGGATTGACCCCTCAATCTGGAACTACTTATCTGGTGGAATTATCGTTATTTTGGGACTAACCATGCTGTTTCCACACTACTGGGACATGATAATCGGTCGGCTCGGCATTCAAGCCAAATCTCAAGAATTACTCGGCAAAGCTGGCAAACAAAACAGTGGAGTATGGCAAGCTATACTAACCGGCGCCGCTCTCGGCCCAGTCTTTAGCAGTTGTAGCCCGATGTACGCATGGGTAGTCGCAACAGTTCTACCCGTCAGCAACATACGCGGTGTACTTTACTTGGCAGTCTACTGTCTAGGATTAAGCATTGCTCTATTACTAATTGCACTTCTAGGTCGACGAATCATCGACAAGATCAAGTGGGCATCAAACCCTACTGGCTGGTTTCAGCGAACAATTGCCATTGTTTTCATCGTAGTTGGACTAGTAATTATGACCGGCTTTCAAAAGACTGCACAGACATACCTTGTAGAAAAAAACTTCCTCAACATCAAGTCATTAGAAGAATCGCTAGTTCCCGAAGACTAGAAAATCAAGTCAAGTCCGTTTTCAGTAAATAAGCTTTTAGCAACAAACCTCTCGCCTAGAGAGGTTTGTTAATGCATGAGAAGCTTCTTCAAATGAAAGGAGTACAAATTGCATTCACTTAATCCAGAGCTCGGAAAGTATCTAGTCATAGAGGGCAGCGACGGGAGCGGAAAGGGTACTCAGTGTGACTTAGTGCAGAGCTACCTTGAAGAAAAGGGATTTGTGGTGGTCCGTACCTTCGAACCAGGAGGAACGACAATCGGTGCAAAAATTCGTGAAGTTCTCAAATACGAAAAAACAAAACGACACCCAAAAACAGACGTAGATCTACTCACAGCATCAAGGAGAGAGTCAGCCGACCAGGTAATCAGACCTGCTGTAGCAATCGGATCGGTTGCGCTAGTCGACAGAAGCTACTTTTCGACCATCGCCTACCAAGGTTTTGGAGATGGAGTTGATATTGGCTACATCCTTGAACGTAGTCTAGACGCACTACAGGAACTCGTGACTCCAGATCTAGCAGTTGTCCTACGTGTGCCATACGAGCTTTTAGCAGAAAGGCTCTGCCAGCGGGGTGGTACAGGTAGAGATTATTTTGAAAGTAAAGGTCCTGACTATTTTAAAAGAGTAGCCGAAGGCTACGACTGGATCTGCGAAAATCTCCCGGTCAAGTCCGTTGATGGTACAGGTACACCGGAAGAAGTATGGAAAGAACTTAAAGAAATAATTAAAACAATGGAGGTAAGTCATGGCGTATAGAACATTAGTAAGAGCGGACTCTATAAGTGAAAGAGGAGAGAGGCTGACAACATTTGAAGTAGAATTCCCGCGCATTATACTCGCCGAATTCAATACACCCCGTGTCCTAAGCAGAAACTCTGCAAGTTCGAGAGCAATACCCGTGAAGAAACAGCTCAAAAGGGTCATGGCCGACCCATTTATTCCAGATGAATTCGGACGCAACCAAAGCGGAATGAACCCAGACTGGAACCGGCCCCTAACAGAGCTTGAAATTGCTCAAGCCTCCAGATACTGGCTCGAAGGTCGAGATGCGGCCGTAGAAACTGCAGTTAAGATGCTCATCGGTGAACGAGCTCTTGGAGGTATAGCAAAAGACCTGACCGGCAGATCATGGGCGCGTACTCCAAAAAGCAGTCGATTCGACACGATGGTGCAAGTTATTGATGCACTTCCAAACAATCTTGCTGATGAATTTGAGGTGCATGAAGCTCTAGGCCTTAGCGTCGAGGAAATTCTCAACATCCATAAACAATATACAAATAGAGTCTTAGAGCCATATATGTGGCACACTATCATCACTACAGCCACGGAGTGGGACAATCTATTTGCACTTCGTACAAACAAAAACGCCCAGAGGGAATTTATGCTTGCAGCCATATCAATGCGTGAAGCTATGGAAGAATCAGTGCCCCTAGCAATGGTCAGCGATGGGTCGGATTGGCATCTACCATTCTTCAATAAATTTTCGGGTGAAGATACAGAAATATGGCGGACATCGATCGAGAAGTCCAAGCTCATATCTGTAGGTCGGTGCGCAAGGGTCAGTTATCTAACGCACGATGGGAAACGTGATCCAGAAAAGGACATAGAACTAGGTACTTCACTACGGATAGATGGACATATGTCGCCGTTTGAACACATCGCTAGGCCAATGACCGACGAAGAATACGCACAGTCTCAATTCTCAGGCAACTTCCGTGGCTGGGTGCAGGCAAGAAAAGAAATTCCAAATGAAGATAATTTTGCAAAAGTCTTAGAACTAGCTAGGTAGTAGGGGAGTGGCGAGTCAAAATGACTCCGCCACTCTACCCTATTGAGCAACCAGAACTCAGCCTGGGACAACAAGACATGTTTCGTACTTGTTGTCCCAGACTTTTACAGAACCAATCATGTTACGAACAGTCTTGCGAGATCGGTGCTACGCCGCGCGGAGTGTTCTCCCGCGCACAATATGAAGGGAATACCTTCCGTCTCTTCCGGGCGAGACGATCAACCCGAGTGGCTCAAGTGCCGCATTCGCGGCTGAGTGCCCCCAGCACATCTGACGCGCGAGCCACTCGACGGCAGATTCACGAGAACAGAACTTGTGGGATGACTTCACTACATAGTTCAGCGCACGTGCTCGGTCAGGTGCCGAGATCATGCCTACTTTCTCAGTTCTTGGCATAGCGTCCCCTAGTTGCTCTCACCCTCCTGGCCGTTTCCAGAAGGGAATCGAACAACCAATATGTAAATGTACAAAAAACCGGACAAAGCTTGTGGCTTAATGTCCGGTTGCTCTATTTCTACCCTAATATGACACTAAGCCCGTTTACACGGCGAGAATAAGCACCAGCCCGAGGACTTCGGTTCGATCTATTGTCGAAGTAGTGCTTGATAATGTCATGGTACTAAAGTAGCAATGTCTTATTATTTCGTCAAGCAAGAACGCAATAATTGAATCCTATGGATAACAGGCTCTAGGTTGGCAACACTAAAAGTCGGCACTCCACGGCTATTAACGCCAGTTGGTATAGTTCTTCGCATACCCCCGGATAAACCTGTTAAAGTTTCCACAAAACCGCCTCCGATATCAGTCCTAGTTATACCTGACTCTGGGAATAACTGATCTACTTCTAAATCTGATTCCATTCCACTCACTAAGCGGTCCAAAAGCTCCTGACAGGCGCCTATTGTATCAAATATTGGGCTATACGCACCGCTACCTAGCAAATCCTCATACGGCCTAAACCATGCTGAAGTACCATTTAGGCTTAGCGCTATCAGTCGTCCGCCATTTAGACGCAAATTCGCTACAGCTATCGCTGGGTTATCAAACGCCATGTCAGTTGGGGTTGGATAACCTTCAAATTGTTTCATAAGAACTCCTATATGTAGATTTGTGATACCAATTTGTACATATAAATAGGATATAACTACGAGAGTTTGTCCGGTTTCGCTATTAGCTCCACATATATCAAGCGACCAAATACGATATATGTTTCAATGCTTACAAATTGTAAGTATTATTATATCACACATACGAATTATGTCAACTTTGACCATATGCTATACTGCTTTTGGCATGATTTACGCAACATATATCAACCTCGCAAACGTCGTCATCAAGGCAGATGTTTGTGTTGGTATTTGTATGAAGCCGTAAGTACCAACAAAAAGCAGACCATAAGGCTTCAAACAGAAGTCTTTTTTATTTTTAGGAGAAATACCATGCAACAACTACATAAAACTACAGCATCACCCTCAGAAACTGCACCAGCTCTGAGCCAAACACAAGCGGAGGAATGGTTAGGTGGCGCTTTAAAGCACATCCATCCGCATCATGACAATACTGATGCTCTGACAGCAGAAGCTAGAGTTCAACTTTGTCCTCCGCCCAATTTCGGGCAGGGTAGGCTCAGGGCGGTTGGAGAGCAGACATTTAATGCCCTAAAGTCGAGCGAACAAGTACCGTTTAGTGACTAGACATCACCGCCCATTTTTGCTATAATTACCCTCGTTACCCAAAGACAGTAGCTGTGAGCAATCACTTAATCGTGCTACCGAGGAGTTCTCTTATATCGAGACAACCTACAATTGGTAACCTCTCATCCGGGCAATAGCCTATGGTCGATGGTGAGTTAATCAAAGAGGAGTACAAGAAATATGGCTCTAACTAGAGACAAAAAAGCAGAAGTTATCAGCGAGCTCGAGCAATTATTTGCAGACTCAAAGATGACTGTTGTTGCAAAGTACCAGGGATTGACTGTAAAAAGCATCCAGGAGCTTCGCATTATGGCACGCGAAAACGGCACAACTATCAAAGTTGTAAAGAATCGTCTTGTCAGAAAAGCAATAGAGAACACCGATGCACTCAAATCGGCTGACACATCACAGCTACGAGACATGCTTATGTATGTCTTTAACCCAAACGACGAAACAGCAGGCGCACAAATCTTGGCGAAGTTTGCCAAGAAAAACCCAGCAGTAGAATTCGTTGGCGGTATAACTGCTGATGGCCAGTTTATGAGCGCAGACGACATCAAGACTTTTGCATCACTCCCAAGCAAACCAGAACTAATTGCAGGCGTAGTCAGCCTCCTACAATCACCAGTGCGTGGTGTTATGGGCCAACTACAAGGCAATTTGCATGGCTTACTAGACGCAGTATCAGCAAAAGCATCCAACTAATAAGTATTTAACAATCAATCAATTAACAACTGTAGAGCTCGCCAGATCAGTGATGTAGTGCAAGGCGACACATGCGTCGGTCAACCAAATCGTACTTTAGTACGGTGCGGGCGAACGATGAGTGTGTCAACGAAGCAATACGCGCTGATATGGTGAGTGATCAGGAAGGAAAATTTCATGGCAGCAGATCTAAAGAAGGTAGCAGAACAGCTCGTAGGGCTAACTGTATTAGAAGTAAACGAACTCGGCAAAATCCTAAAAGACGAATACGGTATCGAACCAGCTGCAGCAGCAGTTGCAGTTGCATTAGCTCCTAGCGCTGACGGTGGCGAAGCAGCAGCAAGCGAAAAAGCTGAGTACGATGTAGTCCTAAAGGACGCAGGTGCACAGAAAGTTGCAGTTATCAAGGCAGTTAAGGACGCAACAGGCCTCGGTCTAGGCGAAGCAAAAGCTATCGTCGACGGCGCTCCAATGACCGTCAAAGAAAAAGTAGCAAAAGCAGATGCAGAGGCAATGAAAAAAGCCCT
>Ga0154020_10006380_pt1 | contig 13799 bp, 5 predicted proteins | sample Klosneuvirus_201_FD_109709 | JGI IMG/M metagenome (GOLD analysis project Ga0154020, IMG submission 109709) | Active sludge microbial communities from wastewater, Klosterneuburg, Austria - Klosneuvirus_20160825_MG | ecosystem: Engineered > WWTP > Aerobic digester > Activated sludge | place... | reverse complement strand
TGTTCTGGGCGCGATGGCGTTCGTTGGAGCTTTGGCGTCGGTCACATAGACCTGTTGAACGAAACAAAAGTGCGGATTCAACGAGTGTTTGGTCTCGATCCCCGCGCCTGCGAGTCGATGGAGCAGGTGGGCGAGATCAAGTTGGTTCATCGCGTGGCTTCGTTGGTGTGGAGGTCTTTGTTTGGTTGGGTGGATCAGGCTTGTGAAACCAAGCGCATCCCTGATCTGGTTTTTTCTGCACCGCAAAAACTCAAAGAAGCCTTTTTGTTTGGCGCTCTGTTGGGGGATGGGAACCTTTCAGAGGGAACCGTCGCATTTGGGGCGTCTTCTCGTGACCTCGCAAGTGGCCTTCAATACCTGCTTTCGACGATGGGGGTGGTTGCGTCGATCGAGCCACAAAGATCCGAAGAGGACATGCTCGAAACATCGGACGTTTCGCGCCTTGCTCCGTGGTGTCTTTCGATCCGCGACCACGAGGATATCCAAGCGCTGCGGTCTGTGTGGCAAAAACACTCGCACGCAACAAAGCTTTTGGAACACGCAGGAGACGGTTCGCAGATTCCGCAAAATCGGGGCTTTACGCTTCTGGATGGCGACCTGATGGGACTCCCCATCACTTCGATCCAACAGGTCGAAGCGACCAACGGTTATGTGTACGATTTTTCTGTGGAAGGTGATGAAAACTTTGTCGCTGGCTTTGGCGGTCTTTGCTGCCACAACACAGACGCGGATGTGGACGGAAGCCATATCCGCACGTTGTTGCTGACGTTTTACTTTCGGCACATGGCGGACTTGATCAAACGTGGGCATCTGTATATCGCACAACCCCCGCTGTATCGGGTGAAAAAAGCCAAGCGTTCGCTCTATTGCAAAGACGACAAAGCACTTGAAGAATTCTTGTTTGAGTTGGGATGCGATGGCGCTTCGCTGACTGTCTCGGGCGAAGAGACGCCGTTTGTGGGCGACGCTTTGATCAAACTCGGCTTCAATGTCCGCCGTTATCAAAAGCTTCTGCCTATGGTGCATCACCTCGATACACGGGGCCTTTCGGTGTTGATGTTGGAAAAGCCCACCTTGCCCGAAGCACCCCTTGGTTCCGAAAAGTCTTCGCTGGGCGGATGGTTCGAGCTTTTGCGTCGTTTCGACCTTCTCGAAGCCTTGAAACAACAAGCGACGGAGCGGTTTACGCTACAGTATCCGGGCGAAGCGTGGCAGATCGAGTTGGAAGAAGATGAACTCGTCCCCACCGAAGAGGGCCAGCGCATCTACAAGATCGTCGTCACCACGCAGATCAACGGGATCTCTCAATCCTTTGAACTGTCCATGGCGACCATCCGACGGGTGGACTTCCAACAGCTTGAACGCGAAGCCCGTGCGCTGCGAAAGCTTGGCCGCCCTCACTACAAGCTCTTGATCAAGCAAGAAGAAGAAGCCTTGCAAAGCATCGAAGGCGTGGCCAATCGACTCTTGGAGATCGGGCAAAAAGGTTGCGATATCCAGCGTTACAAAGGTCTTGGTGAGATGAACCCTGATCAGCTTTGGGAAACCACGATGGACCCCACCCATCGGACGCTTTTGCAAGTGAGCCTCAACGATTTCGACAAAGCCGACGATATCTTTACCATCTTGATGGGCGATCAAGTCGAACCCCGCAAACACTTCATCGAAGAAAATGCTTTGCGGGTTCGCAATCTCGACGTCTAATTTTAGGCGATGGAGGATGTCGTGGGGGGGATTTTGTGGGGCTTTGCCCCACGCCCCACAAGGGAACGCCGTCCCCTTGACCCCGGATTGACGGGGTGAACTGACGTTTTTCAAACAAACTGCGGTTTTGCTCGAAGGTACGCGAACACGTGGGGACCGTTTGAAGGTGGGCGAACGCGGGAGTTTGCTTATCGCGTCGGTGGTGTCGGTATTTAGGCGGTGAGGGAGCGTTCCATCATGGAAGCGACGAGTTGATTAAAGCGGTGGGGATCGTGGAGTTCGGAGCCTTCGGCAAGAAGGGCGTAGCCGAGCAAGATCTCGGCGTATTCGCCGACGGAGGGATCTTCTGTGTTGGCTTGGTAACGTTTTTCAAGCTGCAAAAAGATCGGATGTTGGGGATTGAGTTCCATGATGCGTTTTTGTTTGGGAATTTTTCTAGATTGGCTTTGGTTCAGCAGGCGCTCAAAGTTGGCGCTGTGATCGTGTTCGTTGCCGACAAGGCAGACGGGGGAGTTTGTCAAACGGCTCGATAGGCGGACTTCTTTGATGTGTTTGGAGAGTTTGTCTTTGATCTTGTCGAGCAGCGGGGCGATTTCTTTTTGTTTTTCCTTGCGCTCTTTTTCGGCCTTTTCTTTTTCTTCGTCCGTACCCAGATCGATCTCGCCTTTGCCGACAGATTGGAGCTTTTTGTCTTTGTATTCGGTGAGGTGTTGCACCATGATCTCGTCGATGGCATCGATGAGATAGAGGACTTCTACGCCTTTGGCTTTGAAGGCTTCGAGATGGGGGGAGTGTTCGACGACTTCGCGGCTTTCGCCTGTGAGGTAGTAGATGGCTTCTTGGCCGTCTTTCATGCGCTCGGTGTATTCGCGCAAAGAGACCCATTTTTCGGAATCGGCAGAAGATTGGAACAAGAGTAGATCCGCGATCCGTTCGCGGTGTTCGAAGTCTTCAGCCAGTCCTTCCTTGATCGCACGACCAAAGGCTTTCCAAAACTTGAGGTATTCGGCGTTGTCTTCGGCCTCTTTCATCTCTTTGAGTTTGTCGAGCAGCTTGCGTGTCAGGTATTTGCGGATCTGCGTGATATGGCGATCTTGTTGGAGGAGTTCACGCGAGACATTGAGCGGAAGATCCGCCGAATCCACGACGCCGCGCACAAAACGCAGGTAGCTTGGAAGAAGCTCTTGGCAGCGTTCCATAATCAAGACGCGGCGGACATACAATTGTAGGCCGCGCTCTGCTCCATAATAGTACAGATCCTGCGATGGTTCCGAGGGGATGAACAACAAGGCTTGGTATTCGAGCGAGCCTTCGACTTTGAGCAAGAGGTGTGTCAGAGCAGGGCGCCAATCGTGGGCAATGTGCTTGTAAAACTCGGATAGTTCGTCTTTTTGGATTTCTGATTCGCGGCGTGTCCACAACGGTTTCATGGAGTTGAAGGTGACTTCTTCCACCGTTGTTTCGAATTCATCGTCAACTTCGTTGCCTTCGGCGTCGCGTTTGGGGATCTCGCGTTCTTCTTTGCAGCGGATCGGGAAGCTCACAAAGTCCGAATAACGCTTGACGATCCGCTTGAGTTGCCAAGTGTCCGCGTAATCGTCGAGCTTGTTTTCGGGATCGGCTTCTTTGAGGTGGAGGGTGACGCTTGTCCCGTGAGTCGGGCGGATCGCGTCGCTGATCTGGTAGGTTCCGTCGCCTGTGGATTCCCAACGGGTGGCTTCTTCTTCTCCTGCGCGGCGGGTCACCAACGTCACACGATCTGCCACCATAAAGCTCGAATAGAACCCCACCCCAAACTGCCCGATCAGCGTGTTGCTGAGTTCTTGATGGTCTGAGCCTTTGAGGTTGCCCAGCATCTCTTTGGTTCCCGAATGAGCGATCGTTCCGATGTTTTTGATCACTTCTTGTTTATTCATCCCGATGCCGTTGTCGTGGATCGTCAACGTTCGGTGTTCTTTGTCCACTTCCAATCGGATCTCAAGGGTCTCGTTGTCGTTTTTGAGTTCGGGATGGGTCAAGTATTCGAAGCGAAGCTTATCGAGGGCATCCGAAGCGTTCGAGATTAATTCGCGTAAAAAGATCTCTTTGTTTGTGTACAGCGAATGAATCATCAAGTGCAGGAGTTGTTGGGTTTCCGCTTGAAATCGATGAGTTTCGACATGCTGTTCCATGCGATGCGCTCCTTCTGTGTGTGGTTTATGGCAAAGGTGCGCTTGTGTGACGCTCTGCCATCCAATAGAAAACGCACGCAATCTAACGCAGGCCGACCGATTGGCAAGCAAAGTCTGGAGTTGTTTTCCGACGCCTTGGCCTTGGGTGGCTCACCCGCTCGGAATCCTCTCAAAGATAGTGCAGATACAGCGGGCTGTTTTCCAACGCGCCCGCTTTGGGTGGCTTACCAGCCTCGCCAATCTTCTTTTAATTCGATGGAGACTTCTTGGAGGAAGGATAGTTTGCCTTGTGTATCCACTTTATAGATGAAAGCCCCCGATGTTGGGCGATGATCGTTGGCAGTAAAGGTGATCGGAGAGGTGAGGCCGCCTGTGGAGATTTTGCTGAAGGTTTCGAGTGCGGCTTTGATGTTGGGGCCGGTGATCTGTTTGTCTTCTTTGATCAGTTGTTCGACGGCTTTTTTCCAAAGCAGAAAAGCAGCGTAGCCTTGGACGTACTTTGTATCGGCGAATTTGTCGGTGGATTCTTTGTTGTTTTCTCTCCATTTCTTTTGCAAGATCACGACGTTTTTCATTTCAGGGTAATTAAGATCGCCGTAGAGAGCAAAAGGCATCACGCCAAAGAGCCTGTTGGCACAGGGCTGTTCGTTGGGCTGGTTTGGATCTTTGCACTGCCCGGGAGCGGTTTCGTCGAAAGCCCAATTGTTGGCGATCATGTTGGCGTTGTTTGGGGCGTACTTGAGAACAGAGCGGGCTGTGAACATCGCCGTTTTAAGTGTGTTTCCTAGCCATATCCAGATCTTGTCTTGCTCCGTAAATGTGTTTTTAGCGAAGAAATCTTTGACTTTTGCATCGATCTGTTCTTGTGTTTCGGTCATCTCAACGATCATCGTTCCTGCGATCTCAAGACCGATCTCTTTTGCATAGAGGCGTGCTGGGATCAGGGGATCGGTGCAGTATGTGTTGGTGCAGCCCGCGAAAAGTAGCTTTTGACCGCCGCTGTCTTTGACGAACTTCATGGCGATCCGAATGGCGGTGGAATAGTCCGTACCTGCGTAGAAATTGTAGGGAGAGCCTGTGGTTTTGATTTCGACAGGTGTTCCGTCAGGAAGGACGAGGCTTTTTTGGACATCAATCGGTGTTGCAAGGCTACCTAGATAAGACGCCGATATATAGACTTTTTGATCTTCTTTGGCCTTTCCGCTGAGGAAGTAAGCGTCGTTCGTGCCCCATCCAAAGACAGTGACGATCTTTGACCAGTTGGGTTCTTTGCGCCATCCGTCATAGATCGTGATGGCTTTGTTTTTGTCGTAGGCGTAGTCTTGCCAGTCGATCTCGATCTTGTAGAGGGTGTTTCCTTTTTTCAGGAGTTGTTCTTTGTTGGATTCGAGGATGGAGTCGTTGATGGCTTCGCGGTAGGGTTGGATCGCCGTCGTTGGTCCGGTGGTGTCCCAAAATCCTTTGACGTAGATCGTCTCGGTGACGGTGGGCGTGGGGGGAGGTTGGCACGCAAAAAGAAGGGCCATCCCAGCAAAAGCAAAGAGGCTAAGAAAGAAAGGGCGCTGCATGATGTGTTCTCCGTTGGTTGGGTCTTCGTTGGGCATCGAGGTGTTTCGGTGTTGAATGTCTTGGGGGAAAGGGTTTTGAATCAAAATAGAATTGCGCAGGCACAGCTTTTTTGTCAACGGGGTTAGTTTTGTCAAAAAACGATAGCAAATAATCGAATAGATTGTCTATTTGAAAAAAAAGAACAGAATAAGTTTCTTGTGGAAATTTGGGGAGAGACGATGGAGGGCGACTTGTCAGATAGATTTTCTATCGGGGCGAGCGTATTTGGAGGAAGGAAGGGAAGCAAGGGGACGGGGGTTGGCTTGTGTTGGGGGATGGTGGTAGTCTGTCGCACACAACCTCGGGGACGAGAACCCATAAAGAGAAAGGAATCAGAGACTTATGTTCAAAAAGTTGTTACGCATTGGGTTGATTTTATTCGTACTTTTCGTGTTGGCGGTGATCGGCTTGGTGATCGCGGTGCGTGTGATGTTTCCGCCAGAGCGGATTCGTGCGCTTGCAGAGGAACAAGTCAGCAAAGCCCTTCGGCGTGAAGTGCAGATCAAAGGAGCGGGCCTGACGGTGTATCCGATCTTTGGGATACGACTCGAAGGACTTCAGATCAGCAACACTTCGCGGGTGACCAAAGTGTCCGAACCAACGACACTTTGGAAGCTTCTTGAAAGCCAAGGTTTGAAAAAAGACCGTGTATCGGTGGTTCAAAACGGCAAGGCGATCGAAGACTTCCAATCGGAGGATATCTCGCTGAAAAAAGGCGATGTTTTGCGCATCGAGCGTTCGGGATTTCGCAACAAAGAAGCGTTGTTTGGTCTTGAAAAGTTGGTGATCGCGGTCAAAGTCATCCCGTTGCTCAGTCGCAAAGTCGAGATCCAAAAAATCTCTTTAGAGCGCTTACAAGTTCTTGTCGAAGTCGATGCTCGTGGTTCGTTTAACTTCGATGACTTGTTGGTGTCTCCGAGCAAAGAAGACGAAGAGAAGCGCAAGGAAGAAGAGAAGAAAAAGCCCAAAGCAGAGGCTACGAAAAAAGAGGATGCGCCTTCACAGCCGATCAGCCTGCGTCTCGATGCGTTCGAGATCAAGGATTCGACCATCGTCTATTACAACCGCAAAACCCAACAAGAAGTGATCCTTGAAGGGATCAACCAAACACTGTCCGCGTCTTTTGATACAACCATGACCAACGTGCTGAGCAAAGGTCTGTTCGAGATCAAGCGGATCGCGTTGCGCGGTCGTGGCTTGCCTGTGCGTAAGTCGGGCCTGTATTTTTCGATGAAGCACGATGTGAATGTCGCGTTAAAGGCTGGAAATCTTCGGATCAACCAGTTTACGGTGGGGTTCCAAAAGACCGCATTGACCACAACAGGCGTTGTGAACGGCTTTAACAAAAAAGTTCCACACGTGGATATCGCGATCAAGACCAACAAGATCCGTCTCCAAGATCTGTTCAAAGAAGTCCCCCCCGCGATGTTCCCCCAAGCCCGAAAGATGAGCGTCAAAGGCGAGGCCCAACTCGGTGTGACCATCAAAGGCAAACTGGATGCGAAAAAGCCGTCGCAGCTTCCCGCGATCAAAGGCTCGTTTCAGCTTACAGGAGGTCGTTTCCAGTACGCTGATCTGCCCAAAGCCATCGAACAATTGAATATGGATATCCACTTTACCGAAGACTCTCTCGATGTGAAAAAGTTGGCTTTCCTGCTCGGAACCAACCCCGTCTCCTTGCTTGCGAAGATCAACCACTTCAAACAACCTGTGGTGGATGTTGCGATCAAAGCAAACGTCGATCTCGGTAGTCTCAAGTCTGCGGTCAAACTTCCCGAGGGCGTCTCCGTTGGAGGCTCGATCAAGGCCGATGTGACGGCCAAAGGAAAGATCGAGCCCAAAAACCCCGAAGCCATCGACGTCAAAGGGCAAGTGGTTTTTGCCCAAGTCGTTGCTACCACCCCCGCCGTTAAAAAACCCGTCCAAGTCAACGGCACGTTCAAGTTCAGCAACCAAGAGATCAGCCTCGAAGAACTCACCTCAACGATCGGTCGATCTTCCTTTACGATGGATATGAAGATCCGCGATTATCTAAGCCTTGCGCTGCCCAAGAAAGTGCGCGAGAAAACCACGCGGGTCACTTATAGCATGAACGCTCCGTTGATCGATCTCAACGAGATGCTCGGGCAATCCAAAGGAACCAGCGAACCCGGCCCTCCCGTCAAAAAAGCCAAAGCCTCCGCAGCATCGTCTTCTTCGAGCAGCACAGGCGATGAACCGATCAGCATCCCCAAACTTCCCAACGTCACCTTTGATGGAAAGATCCGTGTCACCAAGCTGCTCTACAAAACCCTCCCGATCGAAAACGGCATGATCGATCTTTCCTACAAACAAGGAAAAGTGAAGTTTGTTCTCAAGGCGGGCCTGTTTAGTGGCCGGATGGTCGAGGATATGGATCTCGATATCTCAAACCCCAAACAGATCCGCATGACCAACCGTTTTGATTGCGTAAAGGTCGAAGCCAACGACTTCATCTCGAACTTTAATGATATCCCCCAAAATGACGGCGGCTTCTTTTCTCGCCTCAAAAGCATGGACAACAAAGTTTACGGAAAACTCGACCTCACCACGCGCCTTTCGAGCCGTGGCATCACTTCCAATCAACTGAAAAAAAATCTATCGGGAACCATCGTTGCTAAGCTCTACAAAGGAAAGCTCAAAAACGCCAGTATCCTCGAAGAGATGACCTCTACCATCCCGCCCATCGTTCGTAAGTTTTTGCCCAAGCTCTCGGATCTGACGATGAATAAGGTGACGGAGATGAAGATGGAAGTCAAAGACGGGAAGATCCATGTCACCGATCTTGGCATCCCCACGCGCCAGTTTACACTCGCGGGCTACGGGACGATCAGCCTCGATAGCAAGGTCAGCATGAAGATGGATGTCGTCTTAAATCGGGCGCTTTCGCAAAAAATCCTCCAACAGCAAAAACGCCTTCAAAAAGCAGCAGGAGGTTTTGCCAAAAAGCTCGCGGGTGGGGCTTTTGCAGGTCATGTGGACAAACTCACAGGCAAACTGCAACTGATCCCGAGCGATAAAAAAGGTCAGATCGCTCCGATTGTTGGGGCTTTTGGTCTTGCAAGCAAAATGGCTTACAAGTTCGTTGGCTTCAAAGGCGGAACCACCAGCAGCGGTGACTCGGGAGGCAGCGAAGACCTCGGAAAACAGGCCAAAAAGCTGGTGTCCGAACAGATCGATAAAGCCAAAAAACAAGCGATGAAGGCGTTGGATGATGCGAAGAAAAAAGCGATGCAAGCCGCAGATGACGCGAAACGTCAAGCTCTTCAAAAAGCCGACGCAGCGAAAAAACAAGCGATGAAGGCCGCCGATGATGCCAGAAGAAGAGGCGAACAAGCCGCCCGTGATGCTTCCCGTCGCGCTCAACAACAAGTGGAAAAAAAGAAAAAAGAACTCGAAGAACAAGCCAAAAAAGCCATCCAACTTCCCAAGTGGTAGAAGCTGGCGGCTGGTTGGTATCGACGAAAAAGAAGATCGAAGGGGGGAGATTTTCGCGAGAAGAAGTGAGGGGGGGATTTAGCGGGCAGAGGGGAGCGAGCAGAAGCGAGGGGGGATTTAGCGGGCAGAGAGGAGCGAGAAGAAGTTAGCGAGGGTTTGGTTGCAGGTGGGGCCAGCGTCGATGGTTGTGCCAGAGCAAGTGGCGCTTTTCAGGCGATCGACACATCCGCTGCGAACAGCGACATCAAATTCTGCTTGTTGGCTGGGGGTTAAGTATCGGCATTGTCCTTGGGGGTCGTAGGTGCGCATACAACGTGCGGTGTTTTCTTGTTGGGTTCGAAGATCAGGACTTGCGCATTGTGAGGCGCGTTCACAGAGCGTTTGTACGGTCGATTCGCAGCTAGGCATCACGAGGCCACAAGCAGATTGAGAAGCGGAGAGACCGAGAGCAAGGGCGAAAAGGACGGAAAGACGAAGAGTAAGCTTTTTCATGGGACACCTCTTTTTGTGTTGTGCGGGAAATCCGCGTTTTGTTTGGAGAAACCGATGCAGCGTGTGGCCGTCTTTGTTTGAGGCAAAACGGTTTGTGTGTGGAGCCGTTTTGTGTGGCGTTTCGCTGCGCTTGGTAGGCCCTTAGAACAAAAAGAGCGCCAGCGTTGGCTGATGAAAAAAAAGAGAGTGAAACCAAAGGGTTGTGGGTATGCTGTGAGCGTTGGGCGTGTGTTGTTTTTTATCGAGACAGGCTGGACTGTGTTGTATCTGGACGAAGCGCGAACAAAAGTTGAGGTTTGTGTGTCCAGATACCGCACAGGGTGGAAGTACTTGCGTAGCAAGTAGGCGGATTCCCATACTTGCTTGCGTGCGCGAAGTTTTTGGTAGAAGTGGTGGGCCGAGAGAAGGTTCCAAAGAAGTACACGAGATGCCCATCCCAAGGACAAAACAGCGGAGATCTCAATGACAAAGCCCGCATCCTCAGAGAAACGATCGATTCCGAGAGCTTCGGTGGTGCAACGATCTTCTCGAAGAAGACGCGCTTCCGATGATGTTGCTCTGAACCAGTTGCAGACAGGAGGGCCTTCGTCTGTCAGGCGTGATCGCACTTCAGCGCACGAAGTGATCGCATCTTCCGTCTCTTTGGGGAGTGATCACCTTCCGACAGCAGGGATGGAGGGTCAGTCGTCGATGGGATGGACGTTTACGGGGACACCATTTCAGGTCGGGATGTTGTTGAGAGATCGGTATTTGTTGGAGAAAGAGTTGGGGCGCGGAGGGATGGGGGTGGTGTACCTTGCGCGAGATCAAAAGCAGGGCGTGGCTTGTGCGATCAAAGCCTTGTATCCGTCTTTTTCCAAGGATATCTTAGAAGAAGAGTTTGCATTGGCGCAACGCCTAGAGCATCCGTCGATTGTACGGGTGGATCGTGTTGAGCAAGAACCTTCGAGTGGTGTGTTTTTTTTGGTGATGGAGTATGTCGAAGGGCAATCATTGGAGGCTTACTTCGAGCAAGCGTTGTCGGAGGGAGCGCCGTTCTTTTTGGATATGGAGATCTTGAGGGAGTTTGTGGTGGTGCTGGCAGATGCGCTGGAATTTGCCCATGCGAAGGGTGTGATCCACCGCGATCTAAAGCCTGCAAATCTTTTGATGGCGAAAGATGGGACGTTGCGGGTGTTGGACTTTAGTATCGCGAAACAGCTTGACGCGCAGACGGTGTATATGACCACACAGCGCGGAACTCCCGTGTATATGGCTCCCGAACAGCTTATTGGAAATGCGCGTCTGACGCCTGCGGTGGATATCTATGCGGTGGGAGCGATCCTTTATCACGGATTGACGGGGACATTGCCTTATGGTCGATTGCGCCTTCCAAGCGATATCTTGCGCGCACAGCACAAAGATACTCTTTTCGATCTCCGTCTCGATCAGGTGTTGTTGCGGGCGTTAGAACACGATCCTGCCGATCGTTACAAGAGCATCTGTGAACTGCGAACGGCGTTGCTGGAGGTTTTGGATCATGCGGAAGAGCGGCCATTGCGACGCAAGCGCCGTCCTCCCACCGTATACACCGAGGTCTTGGAGCCGAAAGCAGCGGAGGCGCTGTTGCAACGGCTTCCGCCGCGTGTGCCTGAGCGCACGCAACGGGCGGCAGAGCGGATGCAGCGACGAGCCGAGAAGGAGCAACAGCTTGCGGAGAAAAAGCGCCTTCGTGCGGAGCGTTTTGAAAAGAGGCAGATCGAGAAAGCCGAGCGCAGCTTGATCTATCGGTCGCTGTGGACGCCCAAGATGACGTTTTGGTGGGGGATCTCGTCGTGGGGAGTGATGGGAGCTTTGTTGTTGACGTGGCTGTTGTCCAACGGGATCTTGTTGGGTTGGGTGCGGGAAGGGGAGATCGGTTCGTGGTGGTTGTTGTCGGGGTTGGGGGGTGGTTTGATTGCGGGGATCGCACGCGATGATCGCCCGAGTGCTGGGGCGTTGTGGATGAGTTGGATGGGGATCTTGTATTTGGGGGGATTTTTCTTTGGGGGCGCGTTGGGGCTGTTGTTTTTGCAATCGATGTTGGGTGATGGGAGTATGCCGACGTTGGAAGGGGTGTTTCGATTGCACCCGGGGGCTGCGTGGTGGGCGGCTGGTTCGAGCGCGTTGGGGACGTTGTTTGTATGGTGGGTGGTCGTGCCTTGTGCGCGGCTTGGTTTGAAGGAGGGCTGGCAAGGTTTGGTTCAGGCCGTATGGATCGGGCTTTTGCGTGCGTTCGTCTTTTCTCTGACGTTGTTTGTCGGACTGGAGATCGTGGGAAATGCTTTGTGGCAGCGCAGCGTGGTGATGCGCTATACGCTTTCGCTCGGGGCGCTGCTGGTTTGTGTGTTGGTGCTGGGTGCGATCTTGGGCGTGCTGAGTTTGATTTTGACGGTGTGGTCGGATCGTACGGGCCTTTGGGGATATCTGTTGGGGTTGGTGACGGTGGGCGGTTTGCTTTTTGGAATGGCCGAACGCGATCTCTCGACATCTCCCTCCCCGTACCAGATCAGCGCCCATGCTTATCACGCAAGCCAAGCCGCGATCAAAGAGCAGCATCGGCAGCTTTGGAACCTTTGGCAAAGCCTGCACACCCAACACACCCCGCCCTCTCCTCGCCGTGTCTATCCTGTGGATCTGCCCTAAAACATTTTTCGAAAATCTTTGTTGAAAGTCTTGCACTTTCGTGGCAAAAGGCTCTGTCCACACGACACGAGGATATCGTGTAGGCAATGGCGTTGCAGAAGTTTGCTTCTGCGCCTTGGTTCAATTCCCCTATGGATGGAGCTTTTGATGATTCAGGTTGAGCGTGTCACCCTCTCTTTTGGCGGTCGCGTCTTGTTTAAGGATGTCGATGTAAAATTTGTCCCGGGCAACTGTTATGGGTTGATCGGCGCAAACGGGGCAGGCAAGTCTACCTTCCTCAAGATCCTTGCGGGGGAACTCGAACCGAGTTCGGGGCGTGTTCTGATCGCCCCCAACAAGCGGATCGCTGTGTTGCGCCAAGATCAATTTGTGTTCGATGAGCATCGCGTTTTGGATACCGTGATCATGGGGCACAAAGAGCTTTATCGCGTGATGAAAGAACGCGAGGCGCTGTATGCAAAGCCCGATATGAGCGAAGAAGACGGTATGCGGGCTGCGGATCTCGAAGGAGAGTTTGCGGATCTTGGCGGATACGAGGCCGAATACGAAGCTGCGAACTTGTTAAGTGGCCTTGGTATCGAACCTGAGATCCACGAGCGTTTGATGAAAGAGCTAGAAGGAACGCAAAAAGTGCGGATATTGCTTGCTCAAGCGATGTTCGGAAACCCTGATATCCTTCTTCTCGACGAACCCACCAACCAATTGGATCTACAATCGATCCAATGGCTCGAAGACTTTTTGAGCAAGTTTGAAAACACCGTGATCGTGGTATCCCACGACCGCCACTTCCTCAACAACGTCTGCACACACGTTGCGGATATCGACTTCGCCCAATTGAAGCTTTACGTCGGAAACTACGACTTTTGGTATCAATCCAGCCAGTTGGTGATGCAACAGCGCCAAAACGAAAACAAGAAAAAAGAAGACAAGATCAAAGAACTCAAAGAGTTTATCTTGCGCTTTGGCTCGAACGCTTCAAAAGCACGACAAGCCACGTCCCGTAAAAGACTGCTCGATCAGATCGAGATCGAACAAATGCCCGCCTCCAACCGCAAGTTTCCGTTTGTTGGTTTTAAGCCAGAGCGTCCTTGTGGGAAGATCATCTTGGAGATCGAAGGGCTGGAAAAGTCTGTCGATGGGGTGCAATTGTTTAAGGACTTTAACTTGTCGGTCAAAAAGGGCGACAAGATCGCCTTAATCGGCCCAAACAGTCTTGCGAAGACGACCTTTTTTCAGATGATTATGGGCGAGATCGCGCCCGATGCAGGTTCGATTCAATGGGGAACGACCATCACCAAGGCGTATCTGCCGAAAGAAAACGACGAGCATTTCAAGAGCGATCTCAACTTGATCGAATGGATTCTTCAGTACGCCCCCCCAAGCGAAGGTGAACCCTTTGCGCGCAGTTTTCTCGGTCGGATGCTGTTTTCGGGCGATGAAGTCTTCAAGAAATCCACCGTCCTTTCGGGGGGCGAAAAAGTCCGTTGCATACTCTCCAAGATGATGCTCAGCGGTTCTAACGCGATCATCCTCGATGAACCCACCAACCACCTCGATCTTGAAGCGATCACCGCCCTCAACAACGGCTTGATCCAATTCCCCGAGATCATCTTGTTTTCATCCCACGACTACCAGTTCACCAACACCGTCGCCAATCGCATCATCGAGATCGCAGATCGCGGTGTGATCGACCGCCACGCTACC
>Ga0154020_10006378_pt1 | contig 13803 bp, 10 predicted proteins | sample Klosneuvirus_201_FD_109709 | JGI IMG/M metagenome (GOLD analysis project Ga0154020, IMG submission 109709) | Active sludge microbial communities from wastewater, Klosterneuburg, Austria - Klosneuvirus_20160825_MG | ecosystem: Engineered > WWTP > Aerobic digester > Activated sludge | place... | reverse complement strand
GTTCGGCGACGCCAAGAAGTCGGTCGACGCGCTGGTCACCGCAGCGCGCGCCGCGGCGGAGTGACCGCTTCTACCGATTGAGGGAGGCCCCCGGGCTGAAGCCCGGGGCACCGACGGCTGCTGAAGCCCGGGGACAAGCCCCGGGCTCGAGGTCTTCGCGAGACTGGCGAGCGTAGTTGCCGCTCCAGCAGAGCGAACTTCGTCAACAATTCGAGACGGGAAGCCCGGGGTTCATGCCCCGGGCTTGCGCTGCGGTCGGTGCCCCGGGCTTCAGCCCGGGGGGACGTCTCTACGCTGCTGTCGGAGGCGGACCCCTCTACCGATTGAGCTCCTCGACCAGCGTGGCCGCGAGCGCGCGGCAGCGGTCGGGGTCGGGCGGCAGGGCGATCGCGCCGACCACGGCGTGACCACCTCCCCCGTGGGCGCTGCACATCGCGGCGATGTCGTGCCGACGCGCGATGGGGCACCAGGGGTTGTAGCCGATGGAGATCTTGCAGCGGCGATCGGTGCGCGTGAGCACGACGCTGTAGGGCAGGTCTGGCGCGTCGGCGTAGGTGGCGAACTTGGCGACCACCTCGATCGGCTGGTCGAGGAGATCGACGTAGACCACGTGGCCGCGGCGCTCCTCGCGGGCGCGGATGCGGGCGACCTGCGCGGCGTACGCCGCCTCGAGGGGCGCGGCGCGGGCGGCGAGGTCGGCGTCCGCGGCGACCTCACCGAGCGACCGGGTGGACAGCCGCTGCACCAGATCTGCGAGCAGGCGATCGTCGCCCTGCTGCTCGAGCACCGAGACCAGCTTCATCTTCGGGTCGCTGCGGTCGACCGCGGCCTCGGCGGTCGGGAACGCCGCGCGGTCGACCATGTCGGCGAAGGCCACGAGCTCGCGGTGCGCGGACAGATCGACCCCGAACCGCGCGCGGGCGACCCGGTCGATGAGGATGGTGCACGAGCCGGCGTCGCGATCGAAGAAACCGCGGCCCCGCGCCTCGAGCTCGGCGAAGTGATCGCTGTCCGCCTGGGTGGGGAAGGCCGTGCGGTGGTGATCGAAATACCAGCCGAGCGTATCGACCGCGGTGTAGCGGTAGTCGAGGATCGCGCTGTCCGACGAGCCCACGAACGTGCGCGGATCCACGCCGTTCTTGCCCGGATCGTAGGTCTGACCGAAGTAGACGAAGCGCGCCTGCCCGCCGACGACCGCGCGGTGCAGCGCGGTGAACAGCACCGCCGACGCGCAGCCGTCTAGGCAGTGACCATGGGTGGCGACGACGACGGGGGCGTCCATGGGGCCGGGCGAATAGCACGGCTGGCGAGGTGGGGCCCTCCGAGGTCTCGACAGCGGAGCGCCCGCCGACGATCATCGCGACGTGTCTCGTTCGCTCCTCCTGGTCACGCTGGCGCTCGCGGCGCCGCTCGCCCCTGCCCTCGCCGCCTGTCAGCGCGACGAGGCCAAGCCCGTCGCCACGACGCCGCCGAGCGCGGCGGCGAGCGCCTCGCCCTCGGTCGAGACCAAGACCGCGGCGGGCACGCTGCGAGGGAGCTGGCAGCTCGACGGGTTCGAGGCGGCCCCGATCCCGTCGGGCTCGAGCAGCGCCGCGGCCTTCGAGAAGGAGAAGGAGGCCGCCCACGTGCAGTCGATCCGCATCGTCTACACCGGCGATCAGGTGAAGATCTACGAGCCGGGACAGCCGCTCCTCTCGTCGAGCTACGAGGTGAAGGAGTCCCACCCCACCTGGTGCCGGCTGCTCTCGGGCAAAGACGAGGTGGTGATCACGTTCACCGACGACGATCACATGACCATCGACCGCAAGAACAACGCCTACGGCGCCAAGATGAAGATGAAGCGCGCGAAGGACGGGCCCGGTACGGGCAAGCCCTACGCGACACCTCCCGCCAGCCCTTCTGCCTCGGCGTCGGCGTCGGCGTCGGCGTCGGCGACGGTCTCGGCCTCGGCCTCGGCGAAGCCGAAGCTGTAGTTCTACCGGCTGAACGGCATTCGGCGCCCGGAGCCCCCGAGGACTGGCCGGAGCTCGGGTATTCGTTGCATGTCGGGCGACGCCAGCTATCGTCAACCGGCTTTACGGCTGGACTTGGAAGGAAGGGTTTTCGCCATGACGGGTCTTCGTTGGTGCTTGGGTCTCGCGGCTTCGGTCGGTGTGGTGGGGTGCATCGCCGTGGGCTGTGGTGGCAAGTCGCAAGACGGCCCCGAGCTCCCTCCCGAGGACACCGGCGCGGTCGACACGGGCATCGCCGTGATCGAGGCCGGCAAGGACAGCGCCAGCACCGACACCGGCGCCGCCAAGGACAGCGGCGAGCCGGGTTCGCTCTTCGACGCGACCCTCCCCGACATCGCCTTCGAGGGCGGCAAGACCGTCGGCGGCTGCTACGACTGCACCAAGACCCAGTGCAAGGACGAGCTCACCAAGTGCGACGCGGAGCCGCGCTGCCGTGGCCTCACGCTCTGCATCCTCGTCGAGTGCGGCGGTAGCACCACCGACACCACCTGCCTCTTCGGCTGCGCGCTCAAGTACGACGTGTCGAGCCCGACCGATCCGATCGTCAGTCTGGCCCTCGGCGTGGCCAACTGCACGCAGTCCAAGTGCACCGACAAGTGCCCGACCGTCCCGGATGCGGGCGCGGACGCCAAGGCCGACGTGAAGACCGACGGCGCCTCTGTCGACGGAGCCGCGGGCGGTGGCAGCGGTGGTGGCACGCCGGGTCTGCCGGCCTCGCCGGGTCTCCCGGGTGCGGGCGGCGCCAAGAGCGTCGACCCCAAGGTCATCGAGGTCCTGAGCGGCATGAACGCCTCGTTCGCCGCCACGCCCGAGGCCACCTCGGGGCTCGTCGACGCCCTGCAGTCGCACAAGTGAACGGTCGCGAGTAGCGAGCGTCGGTGACGGCGTGCGCCTCGACTCCGGCTTTCCTCCAGCGGGGAGTTGGCCACCGCCCAGCGGGCGTTCGTCCGTCGATCTGATCGAGCGGCGGCGAACGCTCCCGCTCGTGCCACCGGCGCCGATCGCGGTCATCGCGTTCGCGCTGTTGGTCACCGTCGTCTTCGCGGTGCTGGGCCTCCGCCAGATCTACCGCCAGGCCGAGACCGGCACCGCCGAGAAGGCCGAGCTGCTCGCCACCACCGTCGCCGCGCGGCTCCTCGGCCTCGGCGAGGCGTCGCGCCACGACCTCGTCGAGCGCGCCGCGCGCCGGGGTGCGTCGGCGATCTGGGTGCTCGACGGGAAGGGCAAGGTCGTGGAAGAGGCGAGCGGCACGCAGTGGCCGCTCGATCTCCCCTCCCCGCACACCCTCAAGGAGGGCACCGGGGCGGTGCTCACCACCAAGGCGACGCTGCGGTTCGTGGTGCGACCCGTCGAGTATGAGGGGCCCACGGGCAAGGCGCCGGCCGCCGATCTCGAGCGGCTCTCGGTGGTCGTCGCGACCGAGGTGCCCGAGTCGCCCGAGGGGATCCGCGATTTCCTCGTGGCCCTCGCCACCCTCGCCACCCTCCTGACCGGCGTGGCCGCGGCGGTGGCGTTCGCGGTCGCGCGCGACGTCCGCGTCGACGTCGAGGACCTCAACCTGCGCATCCGCGAGATCGCGGGGCGCGGGCGCGACACCACCGACCGCGCGCAGGACACCGTGCCCGTGCAGGCGCTCGACGAGGTCGGCGAGCTCGCGACCGCGTTCAACGGCCTGGTCGAGCGCTTCGCCACCGCCGAGAAGACCTACGCCGACGCTCTCGCGCGCATCGAGGAGATCGACCGCGAGCGCGCGAACTTCCTCGCCACGGTGAGCCACGAGCTGCGCTCGCCGTTGAACGCCATCCTCGGGTTCGCCGACGTCCTCCTCGGCGAGGTGGACGGGCCGCTCGAGGGCGAGTCCCGCGAAGAGGTGGCGATCATCAAGCAGTCGGGGCTCCACCTGCTCGGGCTCATCAACGACATCCTCGAGCTCTCGGCGATCGCCTCGGGTCAGCTGCAGCTGCAGCGGAGCCGCGTCGACCTGCGCAAGATCGCCGAAGACGTCGTGCGCGAGGCGATGGGCCAGCTCGGCGACAAGCGCGTCGAGCTGCGCATCGAGTCGACGAGCCCCACCTGCGAGGCCGACGCCGATCCGCGCCGCGTGCGCCAGATCCTGCAGAACCTCGTGGGCAACGCGGTGAAGTTCACCCCCTCCGGCGAGGTCATCGTGTCGCTCACCAGCGACGCGCACTACGCGACCCTGCGCGTGCGGGACACCGGCCCGGGCGTGCCGCTGCGCGAGCGCGAGGCCATCTTCGCCGAGTATCGGCAGGCCGGCGACGTGCGGTCGCGTCGCCGCGGCACGGGGCTCGGCCTGCCGATCGCGCGACGCCTCGCCATGATGCACGGCGGCACCGTGCGGCTCGAGAGCGAGCCGCGCGAGCGGGGCTCCACGTTCGTGCTGCGGCTGCCGGTGCGGGCGCGGGGAGGGCTCGACGCGTGAGCTCGCTCGGACTCCGGCTCCAGCTCGCGGCGTTCGCGGCCCTCGTCGCGGCGTTCGTGCTGCGCACGCTGCTCGCGCCGGGCGTGCTCCTCCTCGAGCCCGGCATCGCCTCGGCGGCGCTCCTCTCGAGCGCCTGGGTGTACCCGACGGTGCTCGCGCTCGCGGTGGCGGTCACGTTCCTGCGCGTTCGCACGCTGCGCCCCGCGCTGTCGCTCCTCGAGCAGGGCGAGCTCTCGTCGATCGACGTCTCGATCGTGCGTCAGCTGCACGCGCTCCCGATCACCTGGACGATCCAGATCGCGGCCCTCGGCACCGGCGTCGTGGCGGCGACGCTGCTCCCGGCCACGCGGCCGCCCTCGATCGACCTGCCCACCCAGGTGTCGTTCGTGATGCTCACCGTGACGATGATCGCGGCAGTCTCGCTGCCGCTGTACGTCGTGGCGCGCGCGGTCGTGGCCTCGGCCATCGAGGCGATGCCCTGGCGGCTCATCGAGGAGTCGATGCGCGTCGAGGACGAGACCCTCACCCTCGAGGCCCGGTTCGCCGGACGCAAGGACTCGCTCGCGCGCGCGCTCCGGAGGCCGCCGAGCCGGGTCACCGCCCGCCTGACCGGCGCCGTCGCGATCTCGGTGGCCATCGTGGCGTCCGGAGCCACGCTGCTCGTCGACGCACACGTGCGCGCGCGCGAAGCCCGCGACCGCCGCGACGACGCCTACGCGCTCGTGCGGGGCGTGCTCGAGCCGGTCGGCGCGGCGGGCGAGGCGGGGCGCGAGCTCGCCCTTCGCGCCGCCGAGGCGCACGGCTTCAACGTGACCGTGCGGCCGCTCTCGGCCGCGAGCCTCGAGGAGACCCCGGCCGACACCGAGGGCGGCCAGCGGCTGCTCCGCGTGCGCATCGAGGACGGCGAGGCCGTCGTGCGCTTCCGCCCCACCCTGGGCGGATCGCCCGTGGAGCTCTACGTGTTCGCGGCGGCGCTCGTCGTGCTCGTGGCGGCGATCGTCGGGCGCTCGCTCGGCGGGGCGGTCGCCACCGACCTCGGCTCGGCGAGCCGCGAGGTGCGGCTGCTCGGCACGCGCGACGTGGTGCGGGGGGCGACGCGCGTCGCGGGCCCGGCGCGGTTCGACGAGGTCGCCGATCTGGCGCTCGGCATCGAGGCCGTCGCGGAGCGCTTCCGCGAGTTCGCCCAGGGTCGCGAGCGCATGATCGAGGCGCGCGAGAGCGCCCAGCGCATGCGTGACCTGTTCCTCGCCTCGATGTCGCACGACCTGCGGAGCCCGCTCAACGGCATCCTCGGCTTCGTCGCGCTGATCGCCAAGAACGAGCTCAGCGGCGGCCAGCAGGAGTCGCTCAAGATCATCGATCGACGCGGGCGGGAGCTGCTCGAGCTCATCGAGAACATCCTCGACGCGGCCAAGCTCGAGGCGGGCAAGCTCGAGCTCTCGCGCGAGTGGATCGCCCCCGCGGAGATCGCCGAGGCCGCGGTGCGGCGGGGCCGCGAGCTCGCCGCCGAGAAGGGCGACAGCGTCGACGTCATCGGGGAGCTGCAGCCCGGCCTGCCCCTCGTGCTCGTCGACGGACACCGCCTCGCGCAGGCGGTGCAGAACCTGGTCGCCAACGCGGTGAAGTTCTGCGACCGCGGGGTGGTCCGGGTCCGCATCTCGCACCAGGCGCGAGAGGGCAGCCTGAACCGTGCGCCCCGCGCGCAGGACAGCACCACCGAGGGCATCCGCATCGAGGTCGAGGACCAGGGCCGCGGAATCCCGGAGAAGGAGCTCGCCCAGATCTTCGACGCCTTCCGCCAGCCAATCCGATCGCGGCGCCACGGCGGCCTCGGGCTCGGCCTGTCGATCACCCGCGCGCTCGTCGAGCTCCACGGGGGCACGCTCGACGTGGAGTCGTCTCCCGCGCACGGCAGCGTGTTCACCTTGTTCGTGCCGAGCCAGCGGCCGCCGCTCGATCTCGAGCCGCCTCCCTCGAGCGTGCGCACGAGCAGCCTCGGGCGTCCGACCCCGGCACCGGGCCTGATCACGCCTCCACCGCCTTCCGTGCACGAGGATCCGACCGTCCAGATGCCTGCGCTCGAGGTCCCGCCGGAGTCCGAGCGGTAAAACCGGCGACCCTGCCCGGACGACACCGATCACATGTGCGTTGCCCGGTTACCGTGAGGCGCGTAGGTTTACGTCGACCCTGGAAAGGGGTCGTGGGGTCCATGGGGAGCAAGGCCGAGAACCTGAACTTCGGCAAATACCGACTCGTCGCCGAGCTCGGGAGCGGAGGCATGGGTGATGTCTTCCTCGCGATCGCGCAGGGGCCCCGCAATTTCAACAAGCTGCAGGTGATCAAGCGGCTGCGACCGGAGCTCGCCGAGGACGAGGAGTTCCTCGGGATGTTCCTCAACGAGGCCCGACTCGCGGCCCGGCTCAACCACCCCAACGTCGTCCAGACCAACGAGGTCGGCGAGGAGGCGGGCGCCCACTTCATCGCCATGGAGTACCTGGAAGGCCAGTCGCTCCACGCCGTGCTGCGTCGTGCCCAGGGCCGTTTCCCGCTGGCCATGCACGTCCGCGTCATCGCCGAGGTGTGCGCAGGGCTACACCACGCCCACGAGCTGCTCGACTTCGACGGCACACCGCTCGCCGTCGTGCACCGGGACTGCTCGCCGCAGAACATCTTCCTCACCTACGACGGCGGCGTGAAGGTGCTCGACTTCGGCATCGCCAAGGCGGCGGACACCTCGTCGTACACGCGCACCGGCGTCCTCAAGGGCAAGGTGCCGTACATGGCGCCCGAGCAGCTCGAGGGTCACGACGTCGACCGACGCGTGGACATCTTCGCCGTCGGTTCGATGCTCTGGGAGGCCGCCACGGGCACCCGCCTGTGGAAGGGCCTCAACGACGTGCAGATCGCCCACCGCATCCACCTCGGAGACATCCCGGCGCCGAGCAGCGCGAACCCCGACGTGAACGATCACCTCGAGGCGATCGTCATGAAGTGCCTCGCGATGGACCGCGAGGCCCGCTACCCGACCGCGGCGGCGCTGCAGCACGATCTCGAGCTCGTGGTCGAAGAGCTCGGCGGCGCGACCACCCGGGACATCGGCAAGTGGGTGGCCACGGCCTTCGTCGAGACCCGCCGCCAGCTCCGCTCTCGGATCGAGCAGGAGCTCAAGCAGCTGCTCGCCGGGCGCGCCGCCTCGGGTGAGGTCCCCCTCTGGCGCAGCGCGGAGAACCCTTCTGCAAGGAGCGGCGAACACGCGGCCGTGCGTGACGCGCCGACCCTGACGGCGCCGATCGACGTCGGCGCCGCGGTGTCGCTGAGCCCGCTCTCGAGCGGCGAGCTGGTCGCGCGCACGCCGATCAGCTCCGCGCGAGGTCTCGCGCTGCCACTACCGCAGGTCGCCCCGCCTGTCGGCGAGCCTCCCGCCACCACCCAGTCGTCGCTGCCGGTCTCGGAGCGCACGAGCCGACGCTCGCTGTTCCCCGATCTCCACGAGGACACGGGGCGCCGACGGCGTGTGCTGGCGCTCCTGTTCGGCGGCGTGGTGGTGACCACGGTGCTGCTGGTGCTCGTGATCCGCGGCCGCGAGCCCGCGAGCGGGGCGGCCAAGAACGGGGGAGCCGAGACGCCCGTGGCCAAGGTCACCGGCAAGGAGGTGGCGCCGAGCGTGACTGCGCTCACCACCAAGTCCGAGGGGGCCTACGTCCTCACGCTCGAGATCGAGCCGAAAGACGCGAAGGTGTACCTCGACGACCAGCTCGTCACCAAGCTGCGCCACACGCTCCCGGCGGGCGAGGAGCACGTCGTCCGCGTGGAGGCGACCGGGTTCCTGACCCGCACCGACAAGCTGAAGCTCGACAAGGACGCGACCCTGCACGTGACCCTCGATCCCGTCTCCGCCAAGAACGACCCGACCAAGCCGCCGGGCAAAGGGCCGAAGCCCGTGCCCGAGCCCAACGTCACGCCGGGGCCGAGCGGCTTCGCCCCTGCGCCGACCGCCTCCTCCGTCGCCAAACCCAAGCCCACCCTCGATCGGGAAGACCCATGGCAGAAGTGAACGGAGCGAGCCGACTCACCGCGGGGCTGGTCGTGATCGCGTTGCTCGCAACGTACACGCCGTCGCTCCGCGCCGCGCCCGAGGCCGCGCCGTCGGCCTCCGCGATGGCCGAGGCGAAGATGCGCTACGACCGCGGCCTCAAGCTCTACGACGAGGGCAACTACGACGCCGCGCGGGTCGAGATGCAGCGCGCCTACGAGCTCGCGCCCACCTACCGCATCCTCTACAACCTCGGCCTCGTCCACCGGCAGCTGAACGACTACGCCGCGTCGCTCAAGGCGTTCCAGCAGTACCTCGTGGAGGGCGGCAAGAAGGTCGACGCCAAGCGCCGCGCCGAGGTGGAGAAGTACCTCGTGGACCTCAAGTCGCACGTCGCGATGCTCACCATCGAGGTGGACAAGCCCGGCGCCGAGGTCTCGATCGACGAAGCGGCGATCGGCACCGCGCCGCTCGGCGAGCCAGTCATGGTCAACGCGGGCAAGCGCCGGATCTCGGCACGCCTGCCCGGTCGCCCGCCCGAGACCAAGGTCGTCACAGTGGCGGGCGGCGACGCGGTCACGGTGAAGCTCGAGCTCGGAGAGCCGACCCCCGACAAGCCGCCGCCGCTCCCACCCCCACCACCCAAGCCCGTCGTGTCGAACACCCCCGTCTACGTGGCGTGGGGAGCGACCGGCGTGCTCGCGCTCGGGGCCGGCGTCAGCGCAGGCTTCCTCTTCTTCGCCTCGCGCGACCTCCGCGCCCTCAAGGCCGAGCCCTCGCCTTCGCGCGTCGACCTCGAGCCGGCCGCGAGCAAGGCCAAGACCTGGGCGCTGGTGACCGACATCTTCCTCGCGAGCACCCTCGTCGCCGGCGGCGTCGCCACCTACCTCACGTTCAGGAGCCCGACCAAGGAGGGCCCGAAGGCCGGCGGCGTGGAGCTCGGGGTCGGCCTCGGGTTCGTCACGCTGAGCGGAGGCTTCTGACGGCATCGCTCGCGCCCTCGAGGTCGTCTTCCACGGCCGCGGTCTCGACGAGCCGCAGGGTCGACGACGAGGCGGCGGAGTCGAGGTCGCTCTCGGGCTCGAACGCCTCGACCGCCTGTCCGGGCAGCACGCCGACGACGCGATCGCGACCGGCGCGCTTGGCACGGTAGAGGGCCGAGTCCGCGAGCGAGAGCGCCTGCTCCCAGCGGAGATCGCCGAACGGGAACACGGTCCACCCGATCGAGCAGGTGCGATTCAACGGCCCACCCGCGACCGCGAACGGGTGCTCGGCGACGCGACGACGGATGCGCTCCGCGAGCAGCGCGCCGGTCTCGGCGGCGTCCTTGGCGTCGGCTCGCGCGACGACGACGAACTCTTCCCCGCCCCAGCGCACCACCACGTCTTCTGCGCGCACCGTGCGGGCGAGCACGCCGGCGATCTCCTCGAGCACGCGGTCTCCCGCCTCGTGCCCGCGCTCGTCGTTCACCTGCTTGAAGTGATCGACGTCGAGCATCATGAGGACGAGCGGCCGACTCGGGTCTCGGCGCACGCGCGGCGCCTCGAGGGTCATCAGCTCGGTCAGGAAGCGACGGTTGCGCACCCCGGTGAGCGCGTCGCGCAAGGCCATGTCGGCGATCTCGAGGCGGAGGCGGACGTTGTCGGTGCGGGTCTTGTGCTCCTTGAGCACCATGAGCGCGAGCACGGTGGCGAACAGCACGATCATGAGCGGCAGGGTGCGCAGCTCCGGGCGAGACAGCAGCGCGAACACCGCCATGGGCAGCAGCGTCGGCAGCATGTAGGCGAGGTAGAGCACGGGGCTCGAGCCGAGCGAGAGCAGCGCGACCGCCGCGGTGCCCGCCTGGCAGATCGCGAACAGGGCGAGCTGGGTCGGGTCGAGGTGGCGCAGCGAAAGCAGCTGGATGACGAGCAGGCCGCAGGCGGCCGCGGTGGACCCGAGCCCGAACAGCGCGTGCCGCACGCGCACCGACGCGAACGGGCCCCGGCGGCGGCGGCCGAGCAGCGTGAGGACGACGCGGGCCGCGATGACGCAGTACACGGCGAAGAACGCGCGCTGGATCTCGGGCCGAGCCTCGTAGATCGGCCCGAGCACGCTGCGCAGCAGGAGGAGCACGAGCAGCAGCGCGGGCTGCGAGAGGATGGACCTCTCGTAGAGCTCGTCGACCATCGTCTGCTCGACGGCCGCTTCGATGTCCCGCTCCCCCGCCACTGTCCTTCGACGGTATCAGGCCAGCGCGTGTTCGCTAGTCGATCCCGCCCGCGGCGAGGCGACGGACGACCGGGGCGAGGGCCTCGTCGCTCTGGGCGCGGGCGTAGCTCGCGCGCGCGCGTCGACAGCCTTCACGCAGTGCGGCAACCAGCGCCTCGAGCCGGTGGGCATAGGCCGCGCGGGCCTCGGCATCGAACGTGACGTCGACGGTGCCACCGGTCTCGGCGTCGACCAGCTCGAGGTCGGAGTCCCAGGGTGGGTCGATGTCGTCCGGGGCGAGCACCTGGATCAACCGCACGTCGTGACCCGAGGCCTTCGCGCGGACGAGGGCCCGGGGCCAGGCGTCGATGTCGCCGCGCGGGGCGAGCGCGTCGGTGATGACCACGAGCACGCCCGAGCGGCCGCAGCGCCGGAGCAGCTCGCCCATCGTCGCGTCGGGCATGGGCGACTCCTCGCCCGGTGGGTCGGCGTCGAAGCGACCGAGCAGCGCGTGCAGCGCCCCGAACTGCCCGCGGCCCCGCTTGGCCGGGGACAGATCGACGCCGCGCCGCGACAGGGAGGCCACCTGCGCGCGCTCGCCGTCGGAGAGGGCGAGGTAGGCGACCGCGGCCGCGATCTTGAGCGCGAGCGGCAGCTTGGGCGGCTCGCCGATCCCCATCGAGCCCGTGACGTCGACCGCGATGCGCACGGCCGCCTCTTCTTCGGCGCGGTAGCGCTTGATGACGGTCTGGTCGCTGCGGGCGAGGACGTTCCAGTCGAGGCGGCGCAGGTCGTCGCCAGGGGCGTAGGGACGGTGGTCGACGAACTCGGGCGACTGCCCACGCCGGCGCGAGGCCTGGGCCCCCTGCGCGTCGGTGGCGGTGCGGAAGGCGAGGTGACGACGCAGTCGATCGAGCTCCGCGAGCTCTCCTGCGGTGAGCAGGTCGTCGGTCATAGCGGCGGCGGACCCTGATCGCCCTCGTCGTCTTCGGGCTTCGCGGGCGCGGCCACGGGCGGCGCGGCGGGCGCCGCAACAGGCGCAGCAGCGACAGCTTCGGCGGGCTCAGGCTCGACCAGCGGCGGGGGTGCGTCGTCGTTCTCCTCGTCGTCGTCGTCTTCTTCGTCCTCGCGCAGCAGCTTGCGCTCGGTGGCGGCGAGGGCCTTCTCCTCCTTGCCGATCGCGCGGCGCGCGCGCTCGAACGAGCCCCCGAGCATCACGAGCCCGAGGACCGCCCAGAAGAGCCCGCCACCGAGCGAGGAGAGGCTCGCCCACTCGGCGTCCACGCCGTCGGTCTCGCCGAGCGCGTAGAACGGGAACGCCGGGCTGAGCGCGCAGAACGTGAACGGGCGCCGCTCGTGGTTGACGATCACGTTGAGGAGCCAGGGCAGCACGAGCGCGACGCCGGCCAGCGCGAACACCGCGGCGCGCGCCGTGCCCGAAGGGGTGGGGTTCTTCGCGGTGCGCATCCACCCGAGGATCCCGAGCAGGAACAGGTCGAAGCAGAGGATGTAGACGACGATGGTGGCGAGCCCCGCGCCGAGCACGCCGACCGCCGCCGAGTTCATGGGCGCGCCGAGCAGGTTGCGCAGAGCCCCACCGCCACCCCCCTGGACCGCGCCGAAGAAGACGAGCCCGAGGAGGACCATGCCCCCGAGGACCTGCAGGGCCGCGCCCCGGAGCAGGCCGGGACCCATGGCGCGACCGAACGGCGAAGTCTGCAGGCGCTCCCAGCGCGCGCGCACGAGGCGGCTCGCCGCGATCGGCTCCGCCGCGAGCACGGCGACCATCACGACGAGCAGGATCGAGGTGCCGATGAACGCGAGCACCGCGAACCCCTTGGCCGCCGAGGGCTCGATGCGCAGGAACGTGAGGAACACGGCGCACCCGAGCAGCACCGTGGCGCCGAGGTACCAGCGCTTGACCCCGGTGGAGTGGTCGTCGTTGGCGCTCGCGAGGTTGCTCGCGGTGAGCGCCTGGAACAGCCAGAACGGCAGCCCGAGCCCGAGCGCCGGCCAGAGCAGGAGCCAGAGCGCGTAGTCGGCGCCGAACGGCATGGTCGCGTACGCCGTGGCCCACCACGCGGGTCCGCTGAACGCGAGCGTGCTCTTGCGCGCGAACGCCTCGCCGGTGGCGACGAGGAGGGCGAACAGGATGGGCAGACCCGCGGCCGGCACGATGATCGAGGTGGCGAGCGCCGCGCGGAGGGTCTGCGCGCGCGAGGCGATGGCGAGCCCGAACGACACGCTGACCGCGGCGACGAGCATCACGTAGACCACGGCGACCACGAGCTCGAGCGCGGTGACGCCGCCGAACAGGAACGGGATGGCAGCAAGTGGCAGCAACGCCACCACCTGGAGCAGGATGCTGCCGTAGGCCGCGAGGAACTTCCCCCGCGCGATGTCCTTCGGTGCGAGGCCGGTGAGCAGGAGCGGCTCGAGGGTGCGGCCCTCGCGCTCGGTCGCGATCGCGCCGGCCGCGGTGGCCGGGCCGATGAGCGCGACGTAGCCGAGCAGCACGCTCACGAACCCCTGGAACAGGGACGCACCGAGCTGCGCCGAGCGCCCGCGCGCGGACTCGGTGCTCCCGACGGCGAGCATGCCGAGCCCGACCAGCACGACCACGGCGGTGATCTGCCAGGGGAGCCGCGGCAACCGCATGGCCTGGCGGAGCTCGCGCAGGAGCAGCGGGTTGGGCTCGCCCCGGAACCCGCCGCCGCGCGGCGCGGGGCGGGCACGGGTGCTGTGCGCGGGGCCTTCGGCGCGGCTCATTGCACCTCTCCGCGGGTGACCTCGAGGAAGATCCGCTCGAGCTCGTTGCGCTCGGGCTCGAGCCCGACCAGCAGCACGCCCGACTCGACCATCGCGCGCACGAGATCGGCGAGCGCGCCGTCGTCGCCCTCGTAGCCGATCGAGCAGAGGCCGTTCTGCGGGTCGCCGAGCAGCTCGACCTCGACGCCGCGCGAACCGAGCACGTCCTTGACCGACAGCGCGGAGCCGAGGACGCGCACGCGGGCGCGCCGACGGGCCTTGCCGTCGTCGCTGCGGTCGAGCGCGCGAGCGATGGCGTCGACGGGCCCCGAGGCCACGAGGCGGCCCTTCTCGAGGATGCCGACGCTCGTGCACAT